>Ga0075017_100000509_pt1 | contig 21965 bp, 17 predicted proteins | sample AleBraG_ABR_2012_FD_71475 | JGI IMG/M metagenome (GOLD analysis project Ga0075017, IMG submission 71475) | Freshwater sediment microbial communities in response to fracking from Pennsylvania, USA - Alex Branch Run_MetaG_ABR_2012 | ecosystem: Environmental > Aquatic > Freshwater > Creek >... | reverse complement strand
CTCGGTGTCCGGATGCACCGTCAGGGCTTCCGCACCGGTGTGCTCGGTTCGGAAACGCTAGAGGAAGCCAACAGCGACTTCGTCAACTGGGTCAAGCAGCGGTCCCGTTGGTACAAGGGGTATGTCCAGACGTGGCTGGTCCACATGCGCCACCCCATCCGCCTGAAGCGCGAGCTGGGGTGGAAGGGCTTTGCCCGGTTCAACAGCTTCGTCGGTGGTACACCGTTCGTGGCCCTCATCAACCCGGTCTTCTGGGTCATGACCCTGATCTGGTTCGTCGGCCATCCGGCCGTCATCAAGCAGATTTTCCCCTCACCGATCTTCTACACGGGCGTGCTGTGCTGGCTGATCGGCAACTTCTCATGCGTGTACGTGCTCATGCTGTGCGCGGTGGAGTACAAGCGTCGCGACCTGTTCATTGCTGCCGTGCTCAGCCCCCTCTACTGGGTGATGATGGCGCTGGCGGCGACCAAGGCGTTCATCCAGCTCGCCTTCCAGCCTTCGTACTGGGAGAAGACGACGCACGGGCTCGACACGCGGCCGGACCCGGACCAGGCGCCGGACCGCTTGCTCGAGGTGGTCGGCTCCTGAGAGCGGCCCTGTCCTGGTCGCCGGCTACGTGACTCGCTGCCGGCGATGAACACAACGCAACGCCACCATGAACACCGCCTTGTAGCCTTTGACCACGCGCCATCGACAGTGAAACTGTGGTCACGCAACCCGGCAGGGGAGACCAACGACATGACCGCTCGACAGCTCAATCACGTCCTGACGCCTCCGGCTGAGTACGAAGCCCGGCGGTCGGGGAGCTTTCACCGTCGCCGGGTCGACACCATCCTGGCGGCCATGACAGTCAGCGAGCCGATTTGCATCGCCGGTGAGCTCGGCTGCGGTACGGGCGCGGTACTCGCCGACGTTGCCCACTCCCGGGCGAACGTGAGTTTCGTCGGAGTCGACGTCGACGAGCCCCTCCTGCGCTACGCCCGCGAACACCACGCGCCCCCCAATGTCACCTACGAGCTGAGCGACGCCACCGAGATTGCCGGTCGGGAGTTCGACTTCCTCTTCAGCATCGACTTCGTTCATCATCTCCACGACCATCTTGCGACCCTTCGGGCGATCCGTCAGCGCCTCCGCTCCGGCGGTGCCTGGGTCCTCATCGAACCCAACGTCTGGCATCCCGTGATGGCGTGGAAGCAAGAGCGTATGAAGCGCCAGGGCCTGGGCGAGGACCACTTCTACCCGAGGCGCATGCAACGACTCTTCTCGTCAACCGGCTTTGAGGTTGGGATGAAGCGCTATCTCCACGCCCTTCCCGCCTCGGTCAATGCCACCGCCCCAAGACTGGCCAAGCTCGAGCAGATGGCAGAGCGACTGCCACCGCTCGGGGCAAGCGTGATCTACGTCTTGCGTGCGGTCTGACGACGCGACGGTTGCCCTGGAGTGGTCCCCGACGGGTCAGCTGGGCCGTTGCCATCCATGGTCCGCTCCATCCCGGCAATATCGACCGGCACCCGACCATCGAGAGCGGCGTGGCCCGGACCTCTCCTGACGATCTCGGCGGAGCCCAGCCCGAGCGCCACGACCAGGGCTGCGGCCGTGGCGATGGCCACGGCCGCGACCGAGCGGCTGCTGCCATGCCACAGGTAGATGCCGATGACCTCGCAGGTCAACCCCGCCCAGGGCAGCATCGCTGTCCAGCGCCGCGAGGCCAACTGATGGTGTACCAGAAAGAACGCCACGCCCTGGGCGCCGTTCGAGACCGCCAGGAGCACGAGAATGGTTGCGGTCGGGCGATAGCCTGATCCGAACATTACGGCGGTCACCCGGACTGATAGCAGCATCAGCAGACCGGCGACGGCGGTGGCGAGTCCGACCACACCGACAAGGCCCCGCCAGAATGGCTTGGCGTCGCCACCGGTCGCGGCGGCTGCGACGAGCGAGGGAAAGGCCGATGTGGTGATGTTGTACGAGGCCCACAGGGCGATCGAGCCCGCAGTGGACGCGGCGACGTAATAGCCGGCGGGGACGGCGCCAAGGAGGTGCCGGGCGAGAAAGCCGTCGCTGCCGGTCATGATCCACATCCCGCTCGTGCCGGCGATACTGAGCATGAGGGGACGCCATGGCAGGACGAGCCGGGCGGTAGCGACCTCACCATGCCGAGTTAGGACGGCGGCCAAGAGTGTGGACACAGCCTCGGCAATGGCGTAGCCAGCGAGCGCGCCGGACACTCCAGCCTGGCGGGCGAGGGTCAGTCCGAGGGCAATGCGCAACGCCGCGCCGACGCCGACAGAGCTGCCTGCAGCCACGAAGCGCCGTTGGCCGATGAGGACACCGCGTGGTACGACACCGAGGAGCACGACCGCGAAGTACACGACCAGCCAGACGACCGGACCGTCGGTCTTGAAATGCAGGAATCTGGACACAAGCGGCGAGCCGGCCAGCCCGGCGGCGGCCACCACGGCGGACAGTCCGAGGACGACGCGCCCGACATCACGGGTGGAGATAACGCCGGGTGGGGCAAGGACCACCTCGCGGACAACCGCGACGGAAAGCGCCCCAGCCACAACATTCAGCAGCAGGGTCAGAGCCAGGACTGCCCCGAGAGCTCCGTAGCGGGCCGGGCCCAGCGCTCGGCTCACAAGGAAGTGAAACCCGAACACCGCGATGTTGTTCAACGACAACGCCGCGAACATCACCGCCGGGCCACTCCGGAACTCAACGCGCCGTCGTCGGGCGCCCGCGTCAGCCACCGGAACCGACAGGTCCACTGTACTGGTAAAGGGTGGCGTCGCCAAAGACCGCTACCTGATGCCAGCGAGCCGCGGGGGACAACAGCGCCGTCATAGGGCTCGCCTCAGCGCCGCCCGGCGATGAGTTGGCCACGATGATGAACGAGAACCGTCCGTCAGGGTTCGACAAGATGGACTGGAAGTCCCGATCCTCCTGGACGATAAATCCACTTGGATGGCGCGACACCAGAAATGGGAATGAGGCAGTTGCCCCCGAGTCGGCGATGACCCGTTCGCCCTTGGCAAGGTGGGGATCGAGGACCGCCATGAGGGCCCGGGCGTCCGATAGGGAGTCACCCCGCGGCACCCGACGTCCGAGGAGCACCTTGAGCACCTGGTTCTCCTTGCCAACGTGGGTGTGCCGCTCGCTCAGCATGTAGACAACATCGGCGGTGGCGCCACCGAGCAGGACGGTGAGGGAGCCGGCCACTACCGCAACGTGCAGGCCGCGGCGCGGCGCGCCGACCCCTCGGCTCCCGCCAACCGCTACTCCAGCCAACCAGCAAACCGAGACCGCCTCGACGACGACGATGGGCGTGAAGTAGCGGAAGTCACCGAAGCCGGTCTGATGGGCAACCAGGTAGATCTGGACCATGGGGAACACCGCGGCGGTGAGCAGCAGGCCGAGCGCGGGATAGAGGCAGGTCCGCCGCCTCCACACCCCGACGACAGCCACCGCGACCAGGACCGGGCCGAGGACAAGAGCTATGCGCGCAGCCCACTCGGCAGCTGGCAGGTAGCCGCCTGCAGTCGGGAGCCCGTTGGCATACCGGAAGGCAGGGCTATAGGTGGGAGTGCCGCCGGCGCTCTGATGCAGGAAGTCCAATGGATCGCCGGTGAGCAGGCCCTGCGTGCCGATCCAGACGACCACGGCGAACACCGGCGGGAGGGCCACCACCGCGGCACGCATGAGGCCGAGGCGCAGGTCACGGCCGGCACCTGCCAACAGCCCCAGCACCGCAGCGATGGGCAAGGTCTCAATCCGAGTCATGACCAACGCTCCGGCCGCCACGCCCATGATGGCCAGATCGGTGACCCGGCGTCCCGACGTCCAGCGAAGCCAGGCCATCAGCACGAGGAGAAGGCAGAGGAACGCGCAGGCCTCGCTCATTCCGTTGATGGCGTAGACAAACACGACAGGGTTCGCGCCAAACAGGACGCACACGGCCAGGTTGGCCGGGCGTCCGAGGCCCGCCTCGCGCCCGATCCGACTCAGTGCGAGCACCGCCAGCGAGCTGCAGAGCGCGCTGCTGATCGGCCCGGCGAAGTCCATCCGACCGAAGGGCTTCAGAGCAAGAACAAAGGGAATTTGAAGAGTGCTGGGCAGCGGCGGCCAGTAGAAGCCCACGGCCCCGAAATGGGGGTCCCTAGAGGCGGCCATGAAGACGGCCTTGGACGTCCGTGCCAACGCATCGCCCACGAAGTAGCCGAACCAGTATCTGAAGATCCAGGCCGCCACCAGGTACCCGACGAGGAGGGCACCGGCGAGAACAGCCACTTCCGGGGTGTCGAGAATCCAGACCCGGACCCATTCGGGCACGGACACGGAGTGCCGCGCGCCAGCCGTCGGGGTGTAGTCGAGCGTCGCAACGGTCATCTGGATTCGCTGTCCTGCCTACCGGCTTCCTGACGACCGCCGTAGTTCACCGCTCGCCCCGTCCAGATTGCCTGATGCGCTGCCCAACCGAGACAACGCGCCCGATCTGGTCATCAGATGGCCATCTTTTGTTCATCTGTTGTTGGCTGAGTGGCCATCTCCGGTGTGGGCGGTTCCTCAGCCATGGCCCACCCTGGCCGAAGGGTGATCCAAGATGGGTGCTGTCAGGGACGGCAGCCGAGGTGCACTCACGGAGGGAGGACCCGGGTGCCGACAGCCTTGCGACACGTTGTTCACCTCCTTCGTCGGTCCGGGTTCGGCGGCCCGGCCGGTGAGGTGGGCCATCTGACCGGCCTCGACCTGCCGTCCGTCGTCGACCAGATTCTCGGCGCCGCCGCGCCACCCATAGAGGCCGGGCCCAGGCTGATGGACGTCCCCTACGGCATGTGGGGCGCCGCCATGACCGTTCAGAACTGGTGGATCGCCCGAATGGTCAACAGCCAGTCGCCCATCCACGAGCGGATAGCCCTGTTCTGGCACGGGCACTTCGTGAGCGCCATCGACAAGGTTGATGACCCGGCCGCCATGTGGGCCCAGCACCTCAACCTCCGCCGGTACGGCCTGGGCCGGTTCAGTGATCTGGCCAGCGCCGTGACGACCGATGCTGCGCTTCTCCGCTATCTGGACAACACGAGCAACCGCCTCGATGCCATCAACGAGAACTTCGCGCGCGAGCTGCTCGAGCTGATGACGATGGGCGTTGGCACCTATCGTCAGGCCGACGTGGTGGCGGCCGCCCATGCGTGGACCGGCCACGGTGTAGGCGCCGACGGCCGCTACCAGTTTCATCCGGATGCCCACGACTTCAGCCCGTTTACGTTCCTCGGTTCCACCCGGACATGGAACGGTCCGCAGATCCTCGATGAGGTGGTCAACGGCGCTGGTCGGCCGGCTACGGCTCGCCATGTCGCCACCCGGCTGTGGAGCTTCCTTGCCTACCCCAACCCCGAGCCGACCCTGGTGGCCTCCCTTGGGGCCGCCTTCATGGCCGCCGACCTGGACATCACCGCACTGCTCCGGGCCATCTTTCTGCGACCGGAGTTCTACTCGGACCGCGCCCGGTACGGACTTCTGAGAACCCCGGTCGACTTCGTCGTCGCCGCGCTCCGCTCGACTGGTGTAACCCTCGATGAGGTCCACCTCGAGTGGAACATCGAGAAGACCGGGCAGTGCCTCCTTCTACCGCCCAACGTCGGGGGCTGGCCCCAGAACGAGGGATGGATCTCGGCCTCCACCTTCAACGGACGAGCGCAGCTCGCGTCCATGATCGCCACCCTGGCGGCCCGGCACGGGGTGCTGGCGGACGCGGCCACCGGGGCAGTAGCCGGGATGGCCGACCGGGCGATGGCGACCTTCGGCATCACCGAGCCGTCACCCGTCACGATCGCCGGGGTGCAGGCCTGGCTGGCCGCCGAGCCTCCCGGCCCGCTGCGGCCGACGCGGCTGATGGCCCTGATCATGTTGACCCCCGACTTCCAGCTCGCCTGACGACCACCATGGCCTCATCGGACGACTGCCTGCCCACCATCAGCTGGCCTTTTGCTGCCGATTGGCTTAGTCGTCGGCGGTTCCTGAAGGGCCTGTTGGCCAGCGGCGTCGGCGCGTGCGGCCTTAGCGCAGCGGCCCCGGCCGGGGCGGGCGCGGCGCCGAACCCCGGTACCGACACCGTGCTCGTGGTCCTGAACCTCGGTGGCGGGAACGACGGGCTGAACATGCTGGTGCCCACCGGGGATGGGGCCTACTACGACCGTCGCGGAGGCCTTGCCATCACGCCGTCGGCCGCCCTCGACGTCGGCGGCGGTTGGGGCCTCCACCCGTCATTGCCGAAGCTCTGGCGCCGCTGGCGGGACGCCGGGGTCGCCGCGGTCGTCGGTGTCGGCGACACGGCAGGTGCCCTCAGCCACTTTCAGGCGGGGACAAGCTGGGCCTGCGGGTCCGCGGACGGCCGACCGGCCCTGACCGGCTGGCTCGGCCGCTGGTTGGATGACCAGCCGCTCCGGTCACCCTTCGAGGCACTGACCTTGTCACCCCAGGTCGGGCTCGAACTCCGGGGACAACATCGCAGTGCCACCTCGCTCGGCGTCGACGCCGCCCACGCTTTCCTGGTGGACGACCAGGACCGCGGCACGCAGCACTTCAGCTCCGCCGTAGGCGCCCTCGGCACTGCGCCCACCGGACTCGGGGAACTGGCGGACGCGTGGGGAGCCCAGGCGACGGCTTACGTGGCACAACTGCCCGTCGTCCGTGGGCTGGTTGGGCGACCCCTGGCGGCCGGCCTGGCCGGTCCGCTGACCCTGGCCGCCCGTATCATCAACGCCAGGTTAGGTACCAGGGTCATCTCCTACGGCTACCTGAACGCCGCCTTCGACACCCACGTTGACCAGGCTCCCAGGCAGTCAGCCCTCCTGGGGGCCGTCGACGATGCCATTGCCGCGTTCTATGCCGCCTTGGATCCTGTCCACGCCAGTCGCGTCGCCATCTTGACCGTCAGTGAGTTCGGTCGACGGGTGACGACCAACAACGGCGAAGGCACCGACCACGGGACGGCGAGCACCCTTCTTCTTGTGTCGCCGTCGGTGAACCCTGGGGTGCAAGGGGAGGCGCCCCCCCTGAGGAACCTCGACAGCGACGGCAACCTCAAGGTCACCACTGACTTCCGCAACGTCTACGCCACCATCATCGATCGATGGCTCGGCGGCGACGGTTCCGGGGTGGTCGGACGGAGCTACGCCGACCTCCGGCTCTTCGCCTGACTCCGCCGCCGGGCGGTCGTGCAGGCGGCGACGGGGACCGCCAGGACGGCGAGGGCGGCCACCCAAGCGGGCCAGCCCAGACCCGACCGAGGGACGCGGCCCGCCACCCTACTCAATGGCACCGGGGGCGGTGGAGGAGGGCCCAACTGGACCACCCGGCCGGAGGGACCGTCGCCGATAAGCACGAAGGCGCCATCGACAGCCACGTCATAGGGCGCAACAAGGGGACCACCCGGCGCACCATGGCCGTCGAGCACGCTGACTACCGCGCCTGCGCTGTCAAACACAACGACATCCCCGGCGCCCGGGTCGGCCACATACACACGGCCGGCGTCGGCCGACACCCCGTAGGGACTGACGAGGTGGCCTCGCTGCCCATCCGCTGGCTCCCATTGCGCTTCGAACACGCCCTGCCGGTCGAAGACCTCGACGCGACCGTTGCCCGAGTCCGCCACGACCACCCGCCCGTCGGATAGGAGCGCCACGCCAGCGGGTCCGTTGAATTGCCCCGGTCCTGCGCCGTAGCCACCCCATTGGCGAACGAAGCGCCCGTCGGGAGCGAAGGCCACGATCCGCTGATTCCCCTCATCGGCGACCACCACCTCCGTGGGGTCGGCGGCCACCGCGACCGGCGCTCTCAGCTGGACCGGGCCGCTGGCCGGCCGGCCCAATTCGGCGTCGGCCTGGCCACCCGGTTCCAGATGTACCACCCGGTCGCGCCCCGCCTCGGCTACCCATAGGCCTCCCGTCGGGGCGAACGCCAGGCCCGAAGGCCGGGCCCCGCCCGGCAGCGCCCAGTAGACCAGTGGGTTCCCAGGGGCGGCAGCATCGTGCCACGTTGCGATCCGATCGTCATGGCCATCGGCAGCGAGCACCTCGCCGCCGGACGCCACGACCGCGAGCACCGTGGCTCGCTCACCGCCGGGCCCGGTCACCGACCAGGCCCCCCGCGCGGTGAGAGTCGCCAGGTCGACGCCGGGCGGTGAGGTGGTGCCGGATAGAGCGGCCGCCGTCAAGCCCGGGCCAGCCAGGAGCAGGAGAAGCCCCAGGACTCCCCAGCGGGCAGGCTGAAACGCCAGGCGTCCGCGGTGCCGGACCGTGCCGCCGCCATGCACCCGCCCACCATAGCGGCGGGTGGGCTTGACAGCGGGGGCGCCGGCCACCACTGTCCGCCCGTGGCGCCCGTGTCGATCTCCCCCGCTTCCACCACCAGCCTGCGTGTCTGTATCGCCTACGACTGCCTCTACCCCCACACGGTGGGGGGAGCGGAACGGTGGTACCGAAACCTGGCCGAGGCCTTTATCGAGGCCGGGCATCGCGTGACCTACGTGACGCGCCGGCAATGGGCCGAGGACAGCCCCCCGGATATCCCTGGCGTCGAGCTGGTGGCCATCAGCAAGCGGGAGGACCTCTACGACGCCGATGGCCGACGACGGATCGGACCTCCACTGCGCTTCGGCCGGGGCCTCCTGGCGCACCTGGCTCGTCGTCGTGGGTATTACGACGTGGTCCACACCTGCTCGTTTCCCTACTTCGGGCTCCCGGCCATCCGGCTGGCGCTTGCCGGCACCAACGCCCAGGTCGGAGTGGACTGGTTCGAGTTCTGGTCCGACGACTACTGGCACGACTACCTGGGCGGCGTCCAGGGCCGTGTGGCCGCGACAATCCAGCGCATCGACGCCCGGCTCACCCCGACCGCCTTCATCGCCTCGCGCCGTCACGGCGACCGGCTGCGGGCCAACGGACTGCGGTCCGATCCCCTACCGATAGGTGGCCTCTACCGGGGCGCCGGCGAGAGCGAGCCGGTCCTCGAGCCGCCACCGACGCCTCTCGTCCTGTTCGTCGGTCGCCTGATTCCCGAGAAGCGGGCCGAGCTAGTCGCTCCCGTGGTCGCCGAACTTCGCCGGACCCACCCGGCGACTCGGGCGCGCATCATCGGTGACGGGCCCCGCCGCGCCGAGGTGGAAGCAACCGTCGCTCGGCTCGGCCTGGCCGGCGTCGTCGAGGTTGCCGGCTTCGTCGGCGGCGCCGAGGTCGAGCAGGCCATGGCCGCTGCCACCTGCCTGCTCGCCCCGACTCAGCGCGAGGGGTACGGCCTGGTGGTCATCGAGGCGGCGGCGAAGGGAACGCCGGTGGTCGTCGTGGACGGTCCCGACAACGCCGCTGCCGAACTCGTCGAAACCGGCGTCAACGGGGCGATCGCCGCGTCAGGCGACCCCGTGCACCTGGCCGACGCGGTGCGCCAGGTCTTCGGCGGCGGTGCCGGCCTGCGCCGCAGCACCGCCGCCTGGTTCACGGCCAACGCCGAGGCGCTGGGGATCGAGGGCTCGTCCCGAACGGTCGTCGCCACCTACGAGGCTCGGTCCTCGGCTCGCTCTCAGCAACCGTATGACCGGAATTGACCGCGGATGGTGATACCTGCTCACGAGTTCATCTCCCATTCATCTGGAAGGCGCCCGCATTTCATCCGCCGGCAGCCTCCCGTCACTCTCACTCCGTAGCATTAGCGCCGTGTCCAACCCCGGCCATCCGAGCGATTCGCTCCAGCGTCTCTACGACGGCGCCGCCGTCGACGCCTACGTGCAAGGGCTCCATGGTGAGATCGATGGACTTCGTGGGGAGATCAGGGACCTGCGAGCCAGGTTGGGTGTTGAGACCGTCAACACCGAAAAGCTCGAGGCGGCCGAGCGGACGCTAGGTCAGGCACTGCTGCGAGCCCAGCGGATCGCGGAGACCACCATCGCCGAGGCCGATGCGCTAGCAGAAAGCAAGGTGGTCGCGGCCCAAGCCGAGGCGGCGAGCCTCCTGGCTGTCGCACGGGGCGATGCGGGGCAGGTGCTCGCCACCGCCCACGCCGAGGCATCGGAGTTTATCGCTCGAACCCGGGCCGACATGGAGCGGGCTTTGGCGGCCAGCCGGCTGGAGGTGTCATCCCAACTGAAAGCCTCGTACGCCAGGATCGTGGAGGCGCTCGAAGCTGAGCTGGCTGAGCTGACCGGTACACCCGTGAGGGCCCGGGTGCTCGACCTGCGCGCCGGGCAACGACGGCCCTACGGCCCGTTCGCCGGGCTCGGCGGCAGCGACTGTTCTGCAGGGGTCCAGCCGTCCGCCGAGCCCACCGCGCGTACGATCACCAGCGGGCACAGCTCCGTGTCAGTCGATCTCCTGCTCAGCCGCTCCCTGAACGGGCACGGTCCCGCCGAGGGGTGGACCGCCGCGGGCCCCAACGGCTTGGCGAAGAACGGCCACGGCCTCCCGGGACCCGATGGCACCACAGAAGGGCGGGAGCCGCGGCAAATCGCCGAGCACCCGAGCATGGACCTCGACGGCGCGGAGTCCGCCGCCAGCGTCGCACCGATGGCGTTCCCCTCGTCGACAGCCTCGATCGAGAGTTCGTCGCGCCTGCGGATCGGTCTGACCCGGCTGACCCGTCAACTCGCCACTCTGGAGCGGGACGGGGACGCCGAACAGCTCCGTCGCCGGGTCGAAGACGACGGTGACTCCTACTTTGCCGACCTGCGGGACGCCCTCCGCGATGCCGACTCGCCGATTGAGATGGCAGGCACGAGCGACTGTGTCGATTCGCCCACCGCGGGAGTTGCCCGTCACCGGACGGACCCCACGCCCCGCCGCATCATGCGTCACCATGTTTTGGTGGACCACCCGGCAGTCGACCACGGCGTGCCGCCTTGGCCGACGTCCACCGCCGGCCTGCAAGCTCCGCCGCTGCCGTGGCAGCAATCAGGCCCCACCGACGAAGCCGCCAGCCAACTTGCCGCGGCGAGTCGCCCCCACCGCCCCTCGGCGAGCACAGCATGGGACGCCACCACTCCGCTCCCGGGGCCGCACCGGCCAACGTTGCCCTGGGGACAACCGTCCCCCACAGCGGCGGTCAGCCCGGCCGTCGGCTGGGCGCCACCGGTCGGCCAGCCCATCGTGCCCGCCGTGGACAGCGAGTTCGAGCCGGGTGACCCTGGTGTTAGGAACGCCGCGGACGGTCGCCGTCGTAGCCTCCGCGGCCTGCTTGCCCGTCGGGCGTAGGCGATGTCCGATCCCTCCTCCTCGCCCGAACCGGCCGAGCCTCGGCGCCTGTATGACGGGGACCAGGTTGACGCCTATCTCGCCGACCTCCATGAGCAGCTGGACCGGGCGCTCTCCGCCAACGAACACCTCGAGCTGGAGATGGCCGCCACGGTCGGCGACCTCCAGAGCCGCCTAGACTCGTCGCAGCGTGACCTTGAGTCAGCCCAGCGCGAGGTGATCTCGCTTCGAACGCAGCTCGTGGGCCCGGCGGGCGAGAGCCACCACCTCGAGGCGGCCGAGCGGCTTCTCGGTCAGGCGATGCTCCAGGCACAGCGAGCCGCCGACCTTAGCGCCGCCGAGGCCGAACTCGGTGCTCAGGCCATCCTCGCCGATGCCCGGAACACGGCAGGGTCAGTCATGGCGCGAGCGCGCGCCGAAGCGGCTGCTCTCATCGCCCGGGCGCAGGCGGATATTGAATTGCTCGCGCTTCGACGGACGGAGGACGTCCGGTCACAGCTCGACGCCTCCCACGCCCGGATCATCGACGCCGTCGAATCCCTCCTCCAGGCGGTTACTGCCCGCCTACCCGACCGCGGCGCCGGCCCTACGGGGCTCGCGCCGGAACACGTCGACGGGTTTGACGGCACCGCAGCCGCGCCCCAGCCGGCCTACGCCACGGCCACGCCCACCATCGACCTACGGCTTCCGCCCGCCGACGACCCGACCGCAGAACAGACAGTCGGTGACCGACGGAGCAACGCCGATCCCGCTGACGAGGAGGCGAACCCGGAGCTCGGGGCGGATCCCGGGGCCCGGCCGTCAACGCCCCTCCTCGTGTCACAAGGCCCGGCACTGACTGCCTCGGGTGCCGTCCGCAACGGAGCAACGGTGAGCACGGCAACATCCTTAGAGCCCGGTGAGCTGCCGGCAGCCGACAGGTTGCGCCCTCGGGGTTCGAACCACAGCGAGTCGACCGCAGGCCTGTTCGTCAACGAGGGCCTGACCACTGACGGCGCAGTGACGGATGACAAGCGCTCAGAGGCGGGCGGGCATCAGATCTGGCCGCCCCGCAACTTCCTCGTCCACCACCCCGCACCGCAGAGCGACGACCGTTCGGCCGACGAGGTCAATGACATTTCGCGGCCAACCGCCGACCCTTGGCAGGACGACGGCCCTGGTTTGGCCGTCGAGCGCGGGGCGCAGCACATAGGCCGCATCTTGCCGGATGGTCAACCGGACGCTACGCCGGTGGCGCCAGGTGCCGGGTCGAGCTCGCCGGCCTCGCCGACGAGCGCCTCTATTGTGTGGGAATCGACGGAGCACCTTCCCGCGCCGGCCCGGCCGCAGGTCGATCCCCGGGCCGCGCCACCCACCTCGGATCGCTGGCCGCCTCCCCTCACACCTCCACTCGTCGCCGATGACGACAGCGGGTTCGCTCCTCTACGTTCCGACCCGGTGTCAGGCGGCCCGAACGGGACGTCGCACCATCGATAGCGGAGATGGCAGTAGCCGCTCCTGCCCTGACCGGCTGGCTCACAAAGCCAACGGGAGCCCCGCTACCGCCTCACGGTAGAGCAGCACCACGCCGACGCCAAGACCGAACCGCCAGGTCCACCGCATGGTCGCTCCAGCGGGCCGAACGATCTCCCGAACGAGGCAAGCCACAACGAGTGCCACACCGATCAGCCCGGCGACCGCGAGGGCACCCATTGCCGGGTCGAGGACCCTCAGAGGGACCCCCACCGGCCTTCCTGCGTCGCCCTGGATGGTCGCCATGCCTACCGCCGTCACCACGAGGACGTGATGGGCTCCATACGGGGGGTTGGCCGTCACCAGAACAAGAGAGCCGTTCACTGGCCTGAGGCGGATCTGAGCGGCCGTCTCGGGCCGGCCGGTGACGGCGAAGTGCGCCGCGCCTGCGGCCGTCGTCAGCGTGACCTCATCCCCGGGACGAACGTCGCCAAGATGCCGGAACGGCGCACCATCGATGGTCCGGTGTCCGACGATCACTTCCACGCCAGCAAGCCCAGGCGGCACTGGAGCCACGCCCGGCCCCCGAGCCAGCGTCTCCCTGCCGATGCCGCGGAGGACAGCCTCATGAAGGCCGATCCGCGGAATGTCCAGGAGTGCCACGGAGCCGCCGGGTACTACCGGAGAAAGCGGCGTCGACACACCACCAGGGCTTCCAGCCTGACGAGGCAGCAGCCTGTCGAGCCCAGCAACAAGATGTCTCTGGGCACGCCCCTCCAACAAGGCTGTCCCCAGGACAGCCCACACGACCAGCCCGACGAGGATCGCCCCTACCGTTGTCATCGCCCGGGGGCATGCGACCCACACATCGCTGGCTGAGACCCGCTGCCCGGCGCCGCCGGCCCGACCGCCTCCCGCACGTCCCCCTTCGTCTGCCGCGACCGACCGACCGCTGCCGTGGCGCGCCACGGTAGGGGACTCGACATGCCGGCCGTTGCCGTCGCGACGCTGGCTTCGGTCGGCAACCCGCTGAAGAGGTACGACAGCAGCAGGCAGCGGGTCGCGCGCATCTGTATCCCGCAGCAGGTGTCGCGAGACGCCGCGCCCGCTCAGCCCGTCCGCTCCGGTGGCCCCGTCTGCGTCCGTCGGCGCCCTCGGACTCCTGCCGTTGTCAGTCACTTTTCCACGGATCCCAACGCTGCCCGACCACGCAGCTGATCGCCACCGACCGACTCCAGCGATCGTACCGGAGAGCCGGTTCGGAACACACCCCTCCAGACCAACGAGCGCCCCTTCGCGACCTCACGGTGAACCCAAGCGGGCTGCCCCGCGCACAACCTGACTACGACGTGAACGGACAGCAAACACTCGGCCGCTGCCGAGCCACGACCTTGACGGTGCCATCGGCGGCGTGAACGCTGGCGTCTGCCACCCGCGTGGTTGCCCGCCGGCCACCTATCTCCCGAAGGGAGTCGCTCGTCGATGTCTGACACGATCGCGGCCGACCTTGTCCCGTCTCCAGTTCCACCGGCATCCGATGAGATCGTCATCAGTGTCGTGATGCCCTGCCTCAACGAGGAGGCAAGCGTCGGCATCTGCGTCTCAAAGGCCCTTGAGGGGATCCGCCGCGCGGGTGTCCGTGGCGAGGTCATCGTGTCCGATAACGGTTCGACCGACCGCTCGGTCGAAGTCGCACGGGCTGCCGGCGCCCGAGTCGTGCACCAGCCGGCCCGTGGCTATGGGAACGCGTACCTCAAGGGGTTCGCCGAGGCCCGAGGCCGGTACATCGTCATGGGTGACTCCGACGACACCTACGACTTCACGCTCATCGACCAGCTCGTCGAGCCGCTCACCAAGGGTTACGATTACGTCTTGGGGTCACGCTTCGGCGGCAAGATCGAGAAAGGCGCGATGACATTCAGCCATCGCTACATTGGCAACCCGATCCTCACGGCCATTCTCAACCGGTTCTTCGGTCTGAAGAGTTCCGACGCGCACAGCGGGATGCGCGCCTTTACCCGGTTGGCCTACGACCGAATGGCCCTGCGCTGCGAGGGGATGGAATTTGCCTCTGAGATTGTCATCAAGGCGGGGCGCGCCAAGCTCAAGGTCGCCGAAGTGCCGATCGTGTACCACCCTCGGGTCGGCGAAACGAAGCTGAACACCTTCCGCGACGGGTGGCGGCATCTACGTTTCATGTTGTTGCTGTGCCCGCAGTGGCTGTTCATCGTGCCGGGAGCCGCGCTCTTCGGGGTGGGCATGGTGGGTCAGACTGTGACCCTCCAGGGTCGGGTCTCAGTGGCCTCGCATAACCTGAACCTCCACTTCACCGCGCTCTTCGCCCTCATGGCCATCCTAGGGTCCCAGGCGTTGATCTTCGGGACCTTTGCCCGCACCTACGCAGCCGGCCTCGGCCTCGAGTTCCCGGGGAAGCTTACGCACTGGGTCATTGACGACTTCACACTTGAGCGCGGGCTACTAAGCGGCCTCCTCTTCTTTGTCTTCGGCTTCGTGATCGACGCCTTCATCTTCGTTCGCTGGATCGACCGACCGAGCGCCGCTCTCGGCGCTATGCGCCCAGCCCTCTACGCCATGACCTTCATGGTCCTCGGCGCCGAGGTCATCTTCGGGTCGTTCTTTCTGAGCCTCTTCAAGATGCGCGTCCACGCCGAACCCGCCCCCATCCAGCTGCCAGCCTGAGGCTGGGCCGGCCCTGCCCCGCCCGAGTGCGTCGTGCTCGACGACCGGACGCGTCAGGAGCGGGCCGATCCTTGACCGGGCATCTCTTCGGCGGTCCCGTCACCGTGATGTGGCCGCGGCGGCTGCGGGAGCCGCTGGGTTCGCCGCCTGGGCGACGATCACTGCGCGGGCGAAGTCGACCAGAAACACGCGGGTGGCGTCGAAGCCCGAATTGCTGTTGGTACCCTGACCGCCGAGAGCGTTCTGCACGTTCAGACCAAGTTGGCGGAGTGCTCCTACGGTTGGTGCCCCACCCTTGAACTGGGCGTTCGCGGTGTTGGTCATCATGAGCGTGACCCGTTCGTACCGGGTCTTGCCGCTGGCGGTCTTCACCGGCCAGTGCCAGTAGACGGTCGTCCAGTCAGACCGCGTCGAGCCGTTGTAGTACACCAGAACGTTGCCGGTCACTCCTCCACCGAGGTCAACCGTCCGGATCGAGTGCAACTTGTAGCCGTGGAACCGGTAGCAGGCTTCGATCCCGTACGTACTGAACGTCGTCACGTCGGACGTATTGATTACATCGGCGATTACCGTCTGGTTGGTCTGCAACACAGCCGACGGCGAGCCGGTCCAATCGAAGGCGTACCGGTACCAGGTCGAGTCGTTCCCGAAAAACGGTCTGGCCCACGTGTACTGGTTTGTCTGACGTACGCTCCAGCCAGACGGGTGGCTGGGCGACCCGGTGAAGGCTGTCAGCCGGGGTGCTCCAAGGCTGGAGACGACCAGGTCGAACGAACGAAGGCTCGAGTTGGCGACATAGCCAAAGGCAGCGGAGGCGATCAGGATTGACGTAGCCACGCGGAGTTTCGGTACTGCTCGGGTCACGTAGGGCCCGACCTCCTCACGGCTGATGGTCGGGGTCCCGGTTACACGAAGTCCGAATCGCCCCATGACCAGAACCAGCACGCCGATCACCAGATTGAACATGACCAACCCGGCTACCGGGTGAAGCACGTCGATAGCCAATGTCTCTCCCCAGCGGTGACCGACAGCGAGGATGGCAAAAATCCGAACCACGTTGGACATCCACACAGCGACGAGCCCCAGGGCGAGCCAGGCAATCTTGCCTATCCACGTACCGGTCACCACGCTCAGAAATGCCACGGCGACCAACAAATAGCCAACGATCCCATTTACACCGGAGCAAGCCGAGGCCACACTGACCGGAAACGATTTTGCACCGTGAGAGACGGTGTAGAACCCGCTGCCCTGCGAGGGGTCCTTCGCCGCCACGTGAGCCACGTCCAACATCAGGTTCAGGCCGTGAAGGGTGCTTCCCGTGAAGGCTGTCAGCCAGTTGGTCAGCAGCGTCGTATAGGGCAGGGGCCAGGCCAGCAGCAGGAACAAAACGGCCAAACGAAGCCGCCACAACGTCCGGACCCCGAAGATCAAGGTGATCGTGCCAGCCGCAAAGAGCGGGAGAGCCAGCAGGTCGAGGCGGCACAGCCAGAACAACGTCGACATGCGAATCGGCTGCACAACGACGAAGGTGAGGGCGGCGAGAAGCATCGGAATGCCGAGGAGGTAGTCGAGCTGGCGATCGTGGATCGGTGGGTCGTCTCGTTCAGGCCGCATCGCCGAAGCCCCCAGGACCAGGGCGATGAACGGAACAAGGCCAAGGTAGGCCAGGGGCGTCTCGTCCTTCAGGCTTCTGACCAGCGTGGTCAGGCTGTAGTGAAAGGCGACCGCGACGACCGCTACGGCCAGCGCGGCGCGGCGAACCGTTGCATGGCGAGGCGACCGGACAAGCCCTACGAAGCTGCGAAAAGGAGGGCCGGCTGACGCTCCGAAGGACGGGTCGATGACGAGGTCAGCCATGTCCGAGGTTTCCTTGCCGTCGGCGGCGCGGGGCCGCGTGTCACCTGGCGAGGAGGCTAACCGGGGGCAACCCAGGCGGGAGATCACACCGGAAGGGTTTGCCGGTCGTTCACCCCGTCGCCACATTTCCGCCGTACGGGCACGAGGCGCGGGGACCTCTCGGGCCGACGGGGTCCTGCTCGTTTGCTGTCTGTTCATTTGTTAGGCACTTTTCGTTCATGCAGGATCCATGGCGGGTCTTCGCAGCTTCGTTATCGTCGAGGGTGCAGCCGACGGCCTCCGACAATGACTGACACTCTCCCGCCACGGGGCTGGTATGCGGACCCAGCCGACGCCAGCCGTGCTCGCCACTGGGACGGCGCTCGGTGGTCGCAGTCGACCAGGCCGAGGGCAGGCGCGGCCGATACCGAACGGCCACCGCCTTTGGCTACTGTCGCACCCCCGGTTGACGGACCCCCGACACGACGGCGTCGCCGGCGCCAGCCCGGCCGTTCGACGGGCCTGCTTACGATCCTCATCTTGTCCTTCACCCTCGGAGGGATGTACGAGTTGGCCGGCGGCTCCACCGGCAGGACTGACGTCAGCGGGGCATTCTCGTCCGGTTCTACGACGGTGGTGACCCGCGCCGGGCGGGGTGTGAGCGCCGGAGCACCGATTGCGGCGCCCGGCGCCGCAATCGCCGGGGCGGCCGGCGCCGCCGAAGCGACCGCTGGTCCGGCACCGCACGGACAGCTGGCGGCCGGTGTTCCCGGAGTCAGCGCAGCCGGGGATCCTTCACCGGCCGGTGGTGACCCAATCGTGCCGGTCCTTCCGGCCGAGTGTGCGGCACAGCGCGCCGCTCGCCTCGATGTGGCCATCCTCAGCAGAACGTACGGTCTGCCGGTCATCGCCGGTCGTCCGCCCAGTGAAGCCGGGCCAACCTCGCCGACCGCCGCTGCGTCGATTTGCAGCACGGCCACCTTCGTTGATCAGCGTAGTCACGGTACGGACTCCCTGACTGTCTTCACGACCACCGCCGCAGCCGCCGCGGTGACCCGTGGCTCCGGTGGGGGCGTGCCCATCGTCGTCGGCTCGATCCTTGTGATCCTCGACCCGTCGGCCGCCGGCTATGCGGCAGGCTACTCGCAGGCCCTGATAGCCCTCCGAGCGTCGGTACCGTCGATCTCGTCGACGGTTGGTCCGGGAACCGCAGCAGGAGGTGGCAGCGGGTGACCGATCACACCGTAAGGCTTGAGGAGCATCAGGCCGTGTTGATGTCCACGCTCGCTGACAGCAATCGGGCGCGCAGCACATGAGCGACGGCGAGGCGACCAACGGTCCGTGGGCCCCTCCCACTTCTCCGTCGACCTCCGGGGTCGGCGACGCAGGTACGCGGGCCGACGACCGATCGAACGATCACCGTGGGCTGCCCGACGATCCGAGCGCCCGGCGGAGGGGGAACTTCATCATCGTTCCGTTCGCCGGCCGGCGAGTCCTGACGGGCGCGTCGGCGCCAGCACCGCGGCCCACCGCCGCCATCCCGCCAGGCGGCATCACGTCTGGTGACCCCACCGTTCCCTTCCGGCCCTGGAGACAGCCGGCCGGCAGCCCGCCCGCCACCGCCGAAGACGCCCCGGTGATCGACTTGACCGCGTCCGCAGTGCCGTCGTCCCCTCCTTTGGACATCGTCACCGCGCATCCGGATGCACGACCGTGGGATGCCGTTGACACCCGGTCGCCCTCGGCCAGCTCGTTCCCCTTGTTCCAGACGGTCGACCCGACCTCCTGGCCTCCGCCCGGCGTCGATCAGCGGTTCCCTCCTCCCGAACCGCCTGCCTGGGTGCCGCTAGCGGCAGACAGCCTCCTGCCACCACCTCCCTCCAGCAGCACCACCCGCTCCGACGCGCCCTGGAGCAGGTCCACGTCATCAAGCCTGATCGACTCGAACCCTCTTTCCCCGCCTCTCCCGCCGGTCCTGGCCACACCCTCGACCCCGCCCGCGACAGACGAGGCCGGCCAGTGGGGACCCCCACCGAAGCCGCCTTCCACCGATCCCGATCCCACGGTCGCACCCCGACGACGGCTGTCGTTCGGGCACCGACCATCGGCTGCCCGTCAGCCTGCCCTGAGGGCCGCCGGTCACGACCCGATCGTCCTTCGCCATGGCGGAGGACTCGCCGGGCTAGGGGCCCGCAACATATCGGCCTGGTTCGGCACCCATCTGGTGCTCGATCGTGTCTCGCTGGAAATGCCGGCCGGGGCGGTGACCTCGCTTATCGGGCCTTCCGGCTGCGGGAAGTCGACCTTTCTGCGGATCCTCAACCGGATGCACGAGATGATCCCGTCGGCCACGCTCGCCGGCGAGGTCTTGCTCGATGGCCAGGATATCTACGACCCTCGTCGGAAGATCACGGAGGCCCGGCGCCAGATCGGCATGGTGTTCCAGAAGCCCAATCCCTTTCCGGCCATGTCCATCTACGACAACGTCTTGGCCGGACTGAAGCTCACGGGTACTCACGTCGATCAGGACAGCCGGGACCGCCTGGTCGAGGAATGCCTGACCAAGGGCGGCCTGTGGAAGGAGGTCCGAGACCGCCTCCGCGAACCGGGCGGCGCCCTCTCCGGCGGCCAGCAGCAGCGTTTGTGTATCGCTCGCGCTCTCGCCATCCGTCCCCGGGTCCTGCTGATGGATGAGCCGTGCTCCGCCCTCGACCCGACCTCGACCCGTCGAATCGAGGAGACCATTGCCGAACTGGCGGCCGAGGTGACGATTGTGATCGTGACCCACAACATGCAGCAGGCGGCGCGTGTCTCGAACGTGTGTGCCTTCTTCCTTGCCGAGCAGGGCCAGCCCGGATTCATCGTCGAACATGGGCCAACTCAGGCTATGTTCGCCTCACCTCAGGACCGTCGGACGGCGGACTACGTCTCGGGGCGGTTCGGTTGATGCCTTGGCCGGCGCGGAGCGCAACGGTGTGCCCTCGGGACACTGACGATCAGGGCGCCTGTGCAGCTCTTAGAGCAGGTTCGGGAGAAGCCGCGCGACCTGGCCCGCGACAAGATCAGCGAGAAGCAGCGTAACGGGTACGAAGACGATCCACGCTTGCGCCCGACCCCACAGTCGCCAGGCCACCACTGACGCTACGGCGACAAGCAGGAGAGCTTCGAGGAGTAGAAGCAGTTGCCAAAGGTGGCTGGTGTCACGACCCATGGCCCGCTCGCTTCCAGGAACCGTCGCCGTGGCGACTGGCGAGGCAGGGGAGACCTGCTGGGTCGCGTCAGCGTCGACCTGCAGGGTTCCGTTTGGGACGAACGGAGCGCCCTCGGCTGTGACCAGGGTAACGCGGCCAGACCCGGCGGCCGGCTGCGCCGGCAGCGGATCGCCAGCTTTGCGCGAGTCGATGACGGCATAGGAGACCGTCTTCCCTACGCCGCTGACGACTTGGACAAGGTCGCCCTTGCGGAGGCGGTGGAGCCCGCCGAACGGGCCTCCGTATGCTGCTGCACGGCCGTATATCACCGATGTCCCGGCTTGTCCGGGTAACACCGTCGACCGAAGGTGCCCGGGACCACGAGTCAGGACCTCCCCGGTCGTACCTTCGAACACGACCTCTTGAATGTGGAGCCTCGGAATCTCGAGTAGGGCGATCGGTCGTCCGGTCGCCAGGAGGTGGCGTGTCGGGTCCACCTGAGCAACGGGCGCCACGCCCTTGGCCAGCTGGTTCCGGAGCACCTCGTAGGCAGTGGCTTGCGCAGCTCGATGTTCCAAGCGTCCGATGAGGACAAGGTGGACAACGAGGAAGAGCATGACGCTCGCCAGGGCGACGAGTGACACCATGGCAAGGAACAGCCCATCGCCCGCCCGGCCGCGAGCCCGGTCAGCGGCGCGAACCGGCAGCCTGGCTTCCCTGCCGGGGCCACGCTTCGTTGGCTCCGTCTCGGTCCCGGCCTCAGTCACCGCGTGAAGCAGCGCCGGCCGTCGAGCGCCGATCACGGCCCTCAACCACCAACCAGCTCAGTCGGCCCGCAGTCCCCTTTCAGCCTCAGTCCGGCCATGCCAGCCGCTCGAGCTCTTGACGTCGACGTGCGGCGGCGAGAAGGAGGAGCCCGCCGCTGAGCAGAACGACACCGAGACCCAGTTCGGCGCCTGTGTTGGCTCCGGTAAAGGGCAGCGAACCACCACCGCTCGAGGCACCGCTGACCAAGGCAGGGCTCGACGTCGTCGCGGTCGCTCCCACGGTGGTGGTCGTTGGGCACGGCACGGCGGTTGTAGACGTCGGGACCGATGTGGACGAGGTGGTCGAGGTGGTGGAGCTGGAGGTCGTCGAGGTTGATGAAGGCGAGGTCGACGTCGATGACGACGACGTCGACGTTGGGGTCACTGCGGACGTTGTCGTCGTAAGGCACGTGACCGCCGGGGCGACCGTGGTCGAAGATGGCGAGGTTGACGAAGTCGTGGACGTCGTGGCCGTGGTGGTAGAGGTGGTCGACGATGTCGTCGTCGCGGCCACCGTGGATGAGGTGGTGGAGACCGATGTGGTCGTCGTGGTGGCCGACGCTGTCGCTGTGCCCTGGGTCCAGGCGTAGCCGTTGGGATCCTGTCCAGCAGCGGTGCCCACCGGAAGCACCTTGAAGGTCAGCTCGACGTTCCAGTAGTCGATCACGGCACCGGCGGCGTTGGCGCAGTCCAGCCCTGCCTCCCAGACCTGGGAGGTCGTGCTACCGGTGAGACCG
>Ga0075017_100000508_pt1 | contig 21973 bp, 22 predicted proteins | sample AleBraG_ABR_2012_FD_71475 | JGI IMG/M metagenome (GOLD analysis project Ga0075017, IMG submission 71475) | Freshwater sediment microbial communities in response to fracking from Pennsylvania, USA - Alex Branch Run_MetaG_ABR_2012 | ecosystem: Environmental > Aquatic > Freshwater > Creek >... | reverse complement strand
GGCTAGAGCCGGATGAGCTTCTTGCCGCGGTTCTCGCCGCGGTAGATCTCGGCCAGGGCCGCCGGAGCCCGGTCCAGTCCCTCCTCGATGTCTTCGCGATAGCGGATGGTTCCCTCCCTGTTCCATGCGCAGAGCTGGGCGATCACCTGCGGGAACCTGGCCAGGTGATCGAAAATGATGAACCCCTCGTGGCGCAGGCGCTTGGTCAGCACTTCGCGCTCGCGCCGCGGTGCCTGCGGCGGCGGGTCCCAGGCGGCAATCGCCGCGGTGCCGCACTGGATGATGCGGCCACGCATATTCATGTGCGGCCACACGGCGTCGGCGATCGCGCCGGACGTGTTGTCGAAAAACACATCGATGCCGCGCGGACACAGCGCCTGCAGGCGTTCCCGCTCCAGTCCGCGCCGGTAATTGAGCGCGGCGTGATAACCGAATTCCGCGACACACTGCTCCACCTTGTCGTCGGCCCCGGTGAGACCGGCGACCTGGCAGCCGAGCCGCCGCGCGATCTGGCCCACGACGCTGCCGACGGCGCCGGCGGCGGTCGACACCAGCACCGTCTCGCCGCCCTGCGGGCGGCCGATTTCGGTCAGGGCCAGATACGCGGTGACGCCCGTGATGCCGAAGATGCCGACCGCGGCGCTCAGCGGTCCGAGCGCCGGATCGACCCGCGCAATGACGAGTTTTTCAGTGGCCACGCAGTAATCCTGCCACCCGAACCAGCCGTACACGTGCTGGCCGACGCTCATGCGCGGGTCACGTGAACGCTCCACGATGCCGACCGCCAGTGCGCGCATGACCGCGCCGAGCGGCACCGGATCGGCATAATTTGCACTGGCGTTGACCCAGCCGCGCTGCGCCGGGTCGACGGACAGGTAGAGGTTGCGCACCAGGAACTCGCCCTCGCCGGGTTCGCCGAGCGGCTGATCGTCGCGGCGGAAGTGCTCCGGCTGCGGCACGCCGCTGGGGCGCACCGCCAGGACGATGCGCCGGTTGGTGAGCGGGTGGAGTGCAGCGGTCATGCCTGCAGGTGCTCCGTATTCAGTCGCGCCGCTCGGCGCGCCCCAGGTAGCAGTAGCCGACCGGACGCGGCACGTGCTGCAGTACCGGATTATCGATCGCCGTCAGCTGCAATCCCGACGCGCTGACGAGCCCGGCCATGTCGCGGTCGATGTTGCAGCCGTCAAATACCCGCCGCCACAGGGGATTGAGGCGCCGCTGCCAGCGGTACGTGTTCGCATCCGGGTGCCGGCCATGCTCGAAGAACAGGAACTGGCCGCCGGGCCGGAGCACGCGGTGCACCTCGCGCAGGGCGGCCGCCACGGCCGGAATGCTGCACAGGGTCAGCGTGCAGACCACGCTGTCGAAACTGCGCGCCTCGAACGGCAGTGCTTCGGCGGTGATCGGGTGATGTTCAATTTCAATGCCCGCGGCCGCGATGCGCGCGCGCGCGCGGCGCGCCATGCCGGGATTCGGGTCCACGGCGACGATGCGGCGCACGCCGGGCGGATAATGTCCCAGGTTCAGGCCCGTGCCGAAGCCCAGCTCCAGCACCCTGCCCGAGGCGGCCGCGAGCGTGCGCGCGCGCAGCGCCTTCAATTCCTCGTTATTGGCCGCCGACCAGTCGAGGAACCGCGGGAATAGCCACTCGCTCCAGACTTTCATGGGGTCGGCCGGTCAGCCCCGGGCGGACATCAGCCCTGTGCCCGGCCGAGGCGCGCCAGGACCTTCTCAGCCTGGCGCAGGTGTGGAATGTCCACCATCTTGCCGTCGAGCGCGAGCGCCGCAACGCCCGGATTCTGTGCGAACAGCGCGATGACGCGCCGCGCGTGTTCGATCTCCGCGGCACTGGGCGAGAAGCACTCGTTGATCGTGTCGACCTGGTCGGGATGAATCGCGATCCGGCCCGTGAAGCCGTCGCGGCTCGAGCTCTGGCAGGAGGCCCGCAGACCGCCAGGGTCGCGGAAGTCGGCGTACAGCGTGTCGATGGCGGCCACGCCGGCGGCGGCGGCGCCGAACAGGCACAGGGACCGCGCCAGCTGGTAAGGCTGCGTCCAGTTGCCGTCGGATTCCTTGTTGCCGGAGGCGCCGATTGCGGAGCTCAGGTCCTCCGCGCCCCAGGTGAGCCCATACAGCCGCGGCCCGCAGCGCGCGAATCCGCCCATCGTAAACAGAGCCTCCGGCGTCTCGGTGGCCACCGGCAGGATGCGGATTCCGCCGGGCTCCAGTCCGTGCTGCTGTTCGAAGGCGTCGAGGTAATGACCGAGCCGGATCACGTCGTCGGGCGATCGCGTCTTGGGCTGCAGGATGCCGTCAGGGCGCCCGGCGACGACCGCGGCCAGGTCCACGAGGGCCGCGGGGGTATCCAGCGGGTTGATGCGCACCCACAGACGGGTCACGGGCCGGCTGCGGGTGGCGGTCAGGTACTCGGCGACCCGGACCCGCGCGGCGGCCTTCTGCTCCGGGGCCACCGAGTCCTCGAGATCCAGGATGATGACGTCGGCGGCGCAACCGGCGCTCCTGGCAATCTTCCGGTCGCTGTCGCCGGGGACGAAGAGCAGCGAGCGCGCGCTCATGCCTGCGGCTTCCGCAGCATCAGCGCGGAGCGCTTGCAGCTCGCCACCAGCACGCCCTTCTGGTTGTAGGCGCGGTGCAGGAAGACGACGATGCCGTTCTGCGGCCGTGAACGGCTCTCGCGGATCTCGATGACCTCGGATTCGCAGGTCACGGTATCGCCATGGAACAGCGGCTTCGGAAAACGCACTTCGTCCCAGCCCAGGTTCGCCACCGTCGTGCCGAGCGTGGTGTCGCCGACGGATATGCCCACCATGAGGCCGAGCGTGAAGGCGCTGTTGACGATGCGCTGGCCGAACTCGGTGCTGGTACGGCAGTATTCCTCGTCCAGATGCAGCGCCGCCGGGTTGTGCGTCAGCGCCGTGAAGAACACGTTGTCCGCTTCGGTCACCGTGCGGCGGATCGCGTGCTTGAAGACCTGTCCGACGCGGAATTCCTCAAAATACAGTCCGGCCACGTATCGACTCCCGTAATGCGGTGGGCTTCAGGCGGCGAGCAGGCCGAGGATCGAGATTGCCGTCAGGCAGTTCCAGGGCACGCCGCCGAGGTTGTGACTCAGGCCGAACACCGGGTTCTTCAGCTGGCGCGGGCCGGCGCGGCCCAGCAGCTGCAGGTAGTTCTCGTAGGTCATGCGCAGGCCCGAGGCTCCGATCGGGTGCCCGAAGCATTTCAGGCCGCCGTCGATCTGGCAGGGCACGCCCCCGTCGGCATCGAAGAAGCCGTCGAGCACGTCCTTGACCGCGCCGCCGTCCTCGGAGATGCCCAGATCCTCCATCGTCACCAGCTCGGTGATCGAAAAGCAGTCGTGCACCTCCATCATGCTGATTTCCTTGCGCGGGTTGCGGATGCCCGCTTCCTCATAGGCGCGCTTGGAGGCGATGCGCGTGTTGCGTACGTTGCTGCCGTCCCAGTCGGAGGTGCTGACTTCGCGGCCGGCGCTCAAGGAAAGCTGCAGGGCCTTGATCGTCACCAGGTCCTTCCTGCCGAGGCTGCGGGCGATCTGCGGCGTGGTGACGATCGCGCAGGCCGCGCCGTCACTCACGCCGCAGCAGTCGTAGAGTCCGAGCGGATCGGCGATGATCGGCGCGTTCAGGATCGTCTCCATGTCCACGGCTTTCTGCAGGTGCGCCTTCGGGCTCTTGGTGCCATTCTGGTGGCTCTTCCAGGAAATATGCGCCAGCGCGCGCTTGAGTTCCTCGCGCGAAGTGCCGTAGCGGGCACGATACCCGGCCGCCAGCTGCGCGAAGCCGCCTGGCGCCGACGCATAGGGCATGATCAGGTCATTGAGCGTGCCCTTGGTCTGCACCGGCAGGCCGCCGTAGCCGGTATCCTTGAGTTTTTCCGCGCCGATCGCCATCGCGAAATCGACCGCACCGGCGGCCACCGCATAGGCCGCGCCCCGCAGCGCCTCGGTGCCGGTGGCGCACATGTTCTCGACGCGCGTCACCGGTATACCCTCGAGCCGCAGCGCGGTCGTGCAGGGAATCGCCGAATTGCCGACGTTGACGCGATCCAGCGCGGAACCGTACCAGGCGGCCCCGATCTGCTGCTTGTCGATGCCAGCGTCCTGCAGGGCCTCCTGGAAGGCCTCGGAGAGCAGGTGCTCGGTGCCGCAATCCCAGCGCTCACCGAACTTCGAGCAGCCCATGCCGATGATCGCGACCTTGTCTTTGATGCCTGTTGCCACGTTTGATTCCTTCAGTGGGGGGCGCGCTCAGCTCAGCGGAGCGGCCTTCCAGAAATAGCGGTTGTAGTGACGCAGCGGATCCTTTTCCTTGACCCGGTACACCATGCGCAATGGCGTGCCGACGTCGAAGTTCCCGGGATCCACATCCACCATTTCCATGTGGACGCGCGCACCGTTGTCAAACTGCACCAGCCCCACGTACAGCGGCGGTGCCGGATAGAACATCAGCCAGTCGGCAGTGTAGGTGGCCACCTTGGCGGGCTCGTCCACCATCGGCGCCGGCGCCATCGGCGCGGTCGATCCGCACTTCACGCAGGCCGGCATCTTCGGGAACTGAATTGCGCCGCAGGCGCCGCACTTGCCGCCGATAAAGCCCACGACCATGTCGCGCGAGCGGTACAGCTGCGTCATGGCCGTCTTGGAGTCCGTCTCCGAACGCATGCCCCAGTCCAGGTCGAGTTCGCCGCTGAAGGACAGGAACTTGCCGTAGCTCCGGTCGGTGATGCCGCGCGCCAGGGCAGCACTGACGCTGGAGGCCGACTTGTAGCCGGCGATCGCGTCGGTGGTCTCGAACAGCAGCGCATCACAACCGGCGCCGAAGCCCACCACCAGGATCTTCTGGCCCGGCTTGGCCGCTTCGAGAGCCATGCCCAGCATCATCAGCGGATGTGCCGCACCGGTATCGCCGCATTTGGCGGCGACGTTATCCACGACCGCCTCGGGCCTGATCTTCAGCTGTTTCGCCACCGCGGCGGCAATGCCCGAAATCGTCGCCGGCAGGCAGAAGAAATCGATGGCGCCGGCGTCGGTACCGCTCGCGGCCAGCAGCCGCCTGACGGCCTCGGGAACGATCTTCAGGTAGCCCTCGTCGCGGATCCAGCGTTCCTCCCACTGGTAGTCGTAAGGCTCGCCGGCGGCGCGGAAGTGGTCGATGAAGCTGCCGGCGCTGGAAGCGCTGCCGAGGTAGCGGGCCAGGATCCCGGTCGCCCCGGTGCGCACGGCGAAACCGCCGGCGCCGTACTGCATCTCCTGGAGGCTGCCCGGCCTGGCATGGCGATCGTCGGCCGCGACGACGATGGCGTCACCGGCGAGACCGGACTCGAGCGCGCGGATCAGCGCCGAGGTCCCGGCCCGCAGCGAACCCGCCGCATCGAGGGTGGACAGGGCGCCCGACAGCGCGCAGGCACCGGCGATCACGCTGGCGTTCTGCAGATCGCTGAACACCGGGGTCGTCGACGCCAGGGTCAGCGACACGACGGGCGCCGGCGATTTCGTGCGCAGGCACGAGCGCACCGCATCGACGCTCATGGTGATGGTGTCCTCATCCCAGCTGCCGAAGGACCGTTCGCCCTTGGCGGCGCCTTTCAGTCCGGGCAGAGCCCAGGCGTGCGTGGCGGCGATGGCGGCGCGCTCCAGTCGCAGGCGGGGTATGTAGGCGGCGTAGGAGATGATGCCGGTGTTTGTCATGCTGTTGGGTCTTGTTTGGGTGTGTTGAAGCTGAGGGGTGGTGCGCCTGGCCGCCGCGGAACTTGCCGCCGCGCGCCGGTCAATACGATTTGGGCAGGCCCAGTTCCTTCTCGGCGATGAACGACAGGATCAGCTGTTCGGTGATCGGAGCGATGCGCTGCAGGATCGACTCCCGGAACAGCCGTTCGACCTGGTATTCCTTGGCGTAGCCCATGCCGCCGTGCGTCAGGACCGCCTGCGTCGCCGCATCGAACGCCGCCCGGCCGCCCAGGAACTTGGCCGCGTTGGCGTAGGAGCCGCAGGGCTCATCGCGATCGTACAGCGTCGCCGCCTTCATCGTCATCAGCCAGGCCGCCTCGATGGCGCACCAGTTCTCGGCCAGCGGGTGCTGGATCGACTGGTTCTGGCCGATCTGGCGCCCGAACACCACGCGCTCCTTGGCATAGGCGGCGGCACGGCGCAGCGCGTCCTGGGCGATGCCGAGGGCGCCGGCGGCGACGATGATGCGCTCGGGGTTCAGGCTGTGAAGGAGGTAATAGAAGCCCTTGCCTTCCTCGCCGATCCGGTCCTGATCGGGAATGAAGAAATCGGTGATGAAGATGGCGTTGGAATCCACCGCCGCGCGGCCCATCTTCGGGATGCGGCGTACCTCGATCTGCTTGCGGTTGAGCTTCGTGAAGAAGATCGTCATGCCGTCGGTCGGCTTCTTGCTGTTCTCGAAGGTCGTGGTGCGAGCCAGCAGCAGGATGTTGTCGGCTTCCTGGGCCGTCGAGGTCCAGATCTTGGCGCCGTTGACCAGGTAGCCGCCATCGACCTTCTTCGCAAAGGTCTTGATGTGCGTGGTGTTGAGCCCGGCGTCCGGCTCGGTCACGCCGAAGCAGGTCTTCTCGGAACCGGATATCAGCGGCTTGAGCATGCGCTGCTTCTGTTCCGGCGTGCCCAGCACGACAATCGGATGGGGCGCGAACAGGTTGATCTGCAGCGTCGACATGGCCGCGGCGCCGCCGCCGCTGGCGGCCACCGTGTTCATCATGATCGCCGCTTCGGTGACGCCCAGGTTGGACCCGCCGAGTTCCTCCGGCATGGTGATGCCGAGCCACCCGTCGGCGGCCATCGCGGCATGGAACTCGTGCGGAAATTCGGCCGCCGTGTCCTTGTGGCTCCAGTACTCGTCGGTGAACTTGACGCAGATCCGCTTGACCGCGTCGGCGATCGCTTTCTGGTCGTCAGTGAGATTGAAATCCACGTCGCTTCCCCATGATTGCCTTTTGCCGCCGCGGCGCCGCCCGTCTAGTCTGCAAAGACCTTGCGGCTGATGATTTCGCGCATGACTTCCGAAGAGCCGCCGGCGATGCGCCGCACACGGGTGTCGATGTACGCACGCGCGATCGGGTACTCGAGCATGTAACCGTAGCCGCCGAAGAACTGCAGGCATTCGTCGACGGTCCGGCACTGCTGCTCGGTCGCGACCATCTTCAGCATGGCCGCATCGGTGCTGTCCAGTTCGTTGGTCAACGCCAGTTCGATGCAGCGGTCGACGAATACGCGCACGCCCTGCACCTGGCCGGTGAGTTCGGCAATCTTGAAGCGGGTATTCTGGAATTCGGCGATCGCCTTGCCGAAGGCCTTGCGGTCCTTGGTGTAGGCGACCGTCCAGCTCAGCACCGCTTCGCAGATCGCCACGGCATTCACCGCAATGATGAGCCGCTCATGGGCCAGTTTGTGCATGGCCATCTTGAATCCGCCGCCCTCGTCGCCCAGCCGGTTGGCGACCGGAACGCGCACGGCATTGAAGAACATTTCCGAAGTGTCCTGCGCCTTCAATCCCAGCTTCTCCAGGCGGCGGCCGCGCTCGAATCCCTGGCGGCTCGCTTCCACGACCACGAGGCTCACGCCCTTGGCGCCGGCGGCGGGATCGGTCTTGCAGGCCAGCACGATGATGTCGCACAGCTGGCCGTTGGAGATGTAGGTCTTCTGGCCGTCGATGACGTAGTCGCTGCCATCGCGCACCGCGCGCGTGCGCAGCGCCTTCAGGTCGCTGCCTCCGCCAGGTTCGGTGAGCCCCAGCGCGCCGACAATGTCGCCGCTGACCATGCCCGGGAGCCACTGCTGCTTCTGCTCATGCGTGCCGAAGCTCAGGATGTAGCTCGCCACCATGTCGGAGTGCACCGTGAACCCGGGACCCGTGGCACCGGCCCGGCCCAGCTCCTCGGCGATGACCACGTTGTACAGGAACCCGGCGCCGGGGCCACCGTACTGTTCGGGCACATTCGTGCACAGCAGCCCGGCGGCACCGGCCTTGCGCCACAGCTCGCGCGGCACCATGCCCACCTTCTCCCATTCGGCGTGGTACGGCATGATCTCGGTCTCGATGAAGCGCCGTACCGAGGTGCGGAACATCTCGTGCTCGTCGGAGAACAGTGTGCGGGGAATCATGGCCGTCTTTTGACTCGTGTAGCGGCGCGTTCCGGTGTCGCGGACCGGCAATATGGTACGCTTCCGTACCGCTAAAAGGCAATCGGAACCTGCGCCTGGACGCCCCGGTGCTGCAGGCCTACGGCGCCGCAGGCAAACGGCACGGCAGGCGCACGGCAGGGCAGGCGCACGGCAGGGCAGGCGCACGGCAGGGCAGGCGTAAGGCACGGCCGCAGCGGCGGCCCGGGCAGCCCCGCCAATGCGGCCGGCTCAGGCGATGCGCGCGAATCCCTGGCTCAGCACCGCCAGCCCGCGCTCCGGCACGCTGGCCTGGAAATGGACGCCGGCGGCGCTGCGCGAGCCCTCGATCCGGATGGTTTCACCCGGATAGACCGGCGCGCTGAAACGCACGGCCAGCGAGCGCAGCCGCGCCGGATCGTGGCCGCAGACCGTCCGGGTCAGCAGATAGCCGGTCACGCCGTAGGTACACAGGCCGTGCAGGATCGGTTTTGCGAAGCCGGCCTTGGTCGCGGATTCCGGATCCACATGGATCGGATTCCGGTCGCCGTTGAGCCGGTAGTAAAGCGCCGCGTTGACCGGCGTGCGCAGCTCGTCGCTGAACTCGACCGGCGCGGACGCCGGTGCGGCCGGCGGCGCTGCCGGAGGTGTGCCAAAGCTGCCGCAGCCGCCGTCGCCGCGCAGGAACAGCGTGGATGACACGGTGCACAGGAGCTCGCCGGAAGCGGCATCCTCGAGCAGTTTCTCGAAGTACACCAGCGCTCCCTTGCCCTCGCCCTTGTCGGCGACCGCGACCACGCGGTAACTCGCCTGCAGCTCACCGGCCGCCGGCAGCGGCCGGTGCACTTGCAGATCCTGTTCACCGTGCAGCAGCTTGAAGAAGTTCACCTCGAAGCGCGGGTTGGCGATCCAGGCACCGGGATGCGCCAGCACCGCCGCCATGGTCGGCAGGGCGCTCAGGTTCTTCTCGTAGACCAGGCGCAGCTGGTTCGGATCCAGCGGATCCGTGCCGGCGCCGACGCTGAGTGCGTAGAGGATCGTATCCTTATCGGTATAGGCCAGGCGTTGTGTCGGAAACCTGTGCTCGCGCAGTGCATCGAGTTTCATCTGATGGGTCGCCTTGACGGTGCGTCCGGGGCCGGGTCAGACCGGATCCCAGCTGAATACTTCATTGGAGCGTTCCAGCCGCGCATAGCTCGGCTCGAACGGTGCCAGCACGCGCTCGACGATGGTCTCGGGTGTCCAGCCGTCGGCCGTGTGCGCCGTGCGGACCGGTCGGGGCTGGCTGAACAGGTAGATTTCGTTGTTGCGCACACCGAAGATCTGACCCGTGGTCTTGCGGCCGGCGTCGCTGGCCAGGGCCACGACCAGCGGTGCGATGCGCTCGGGCTTGAGCCGGCGGTTGATCTCGAGCCGATGGCGGTTCTCCGGGGTTTCCGGAATCGTGGCCACCATGCGTGTCCAGGCAAAGGGCGCGATCGCATTCGAGGTCACGCCGAAACGCTGCATGTCGAGCGCGATGCACTTGGACATCCCGGCGACGCCCATCTTTGCGGCCCCATAGTTGACCTGCCCGACGTTGCCGATCAGGCCGCTGGTCGAGGTCATGTGGATGAAGCTGCCGCTCTGCTGCTGCTTGAAATGCGGCGCGGCCGCCCGCGACACGTAGAAGACGCCGCGCAGGTTGACGTTGTCGACCGCGTCGAAATCATCCTTGGTCATCTTGTGGAACATGACGTCGCGCAGGATCCCGGCGTTGTTCACCACGGCGTCGATCCTGCCGAAGGCGTCCAGCGCATCCTGGATGATGCCGTGCGCATCGTCCCAGTCGGCCACGTTACGCACGCTGGCCACCGCCTTGCCGCCCGCGGCGGTGATTTCCGCCACCATGCGCTCGGCCACGGCCGGGTCCCGGCCCTCGCCCGCGGGCGTGACGCCGGCGTCGTTGATCACGACGCTGGCCCCCTTGCTGGCAGCCAGCCTGGCGATTTCCGCACCCACGCCGTTGCCGGCGCCCGTGACGACCATGACCTTTCCTGCCAGCATTGCCCGCTCCTTGGAAGAATGACCTTGTGTGCTTGATTTGCGCGCCGCGCCGCGGCCCGTGCCGCGCTCGCCGTGCGGAATTTTATTGCCGGATAGTACGGTATGTACGTGTACCAAACAATCCGGCCCAGGCACGGCCGGCGGCCGGCCCCCGGCGCGGCGCTTCAGGCCGGCGTCTGACGATAGTGATAGCCGACGTCGGCGTCGCCTTCCCGGACGGCCTGCCCGCGGCGCACCAGGTGCTCGAGGTGGGCGATGCACTCGTGCAGCCCGAGCATGCGGTGCAGGCCGCTGAGCCGGCGGCTGAACAGCGTCGGCATCAGTTCGAACGCGCTGCGCGGCGTTGCAATGCTGTTGCGCAGCAGCTCGAGATGGCCGTGATGATGGGCGCGCAGGTCGCGGGTGCGCGCGCGCAGACCGCGGAACGGCCGGCCATGCGAAGGCAGCACCAGGGTGTCCTCGGGCAAGGCCTCGAGCAGGTCGAGCGCGTCCAGGAATCCGCCCAGCGGATCCTCGCCCCAGTGGGACGCTGGCAGCGAGACATTCGGTGAGATGGTCGGCAGCACCTGGTCGCCGCTGATCAGCAGGGCCGGTTTGGCACTGAAGAAACTCTGCTGCGCAACGGCATGACCCTCGGTTTCGATGACCTCGAAGTTCCAGTCCCCGACGGCCAGGCGCTCGCCATGGAGCAGCGGCGGGTTGATGTCCGGCATGCGGCTGATCGGCGTGGCCGGACGCGGCGCGAACAGCCGCTGGGCGAACGCCTCCGCGTCCGTCATGCCGTGGGCGGCGAAATAGGCGGTAATGGCTGCGCGTTCGCCTGCGTCCGGCCCGTCGATCATCTGGCGGGCGGCCGGCACGGCGCGTGCCGCCATGCGCGCCGGCAGGCGATCGCGCTGCTGCAGCCAGCCGGCGCAACCCATGTGGTCCGGATGGAAATGGGTCAGCAGGATGCGCAGCAGCGGCCGCCGCCGCAGCAGGCCGGCTTCCAGCGCCTCCCACACGCCCGCACACAGCGGCACCGCCATGCCGGTGTCGACCAGGGTGAAGCCTGCGCCGTCCTCGAGCAGCCAGAGATTGATGTGGCCGAGGTCGACGGGCAGGGGCATGCGCAGCCAGTGAACGCCCGGTGCGATCTCCATGGTGGCACCCGCTTCAGGCGTGGCCAGCGCGAGGTAATGCAGCCGCGGCTCCGGCGTGACGAATCCTGCGCCTTCGCTCGTCAGGCCCGCGCTATCATCGACCGGGGCCTTCATGGTCCGCCGGGCAATGCGGGGAGGCGCCGATGCAGACAATCCGGAGAATCGCGGCCTGCAGCTGCGGCAGCCTGCGTGTCACCTGTTCCGGGGACGCGGTCAGGATTTCGATGTGCCACTGTCTGGCCTGCCAGCGCCGAACCGGCGCACCCTTCAGTGCGCAATCGCGGTTTCTGCGCAGCCAGGTGTCGGTTGCCGGGCGCAGCACGGTCTACACGCGTACCGCCGACAGCGGCAACGCGGTGAGCTGCCATTTCTGCCCGGTCTGCGGCTCGACGGTCTACTGGGAACTGAGCGGCTATCCGGACCTGATCGCGGTGGCGCTCGGCATGTTCGCCGACCCGTCCTACCCCGCTCCACGGGTCTCCGTTTGGGAAGCCACGCGGCATCCCTGGACCGAACGGATCGCGGACCACCCTATGGAACATCTGGCGTGAGGCTCGTGGGACAGGCTTTGAAGCGGTAGCGCTGCTTACGATATACTCCGTTACGATTGGCTCGTGCAAGCGGGGCCGTCCGGGCTGCGCGCCGCGTGCCCCGCGACAGAACGACGAGCAGCCCGCATGGACCGGGCGCGGGGAGCGGAGCGTGACTACGTGAATACACGTCATCAGATTCTGTGCGTTTGGAGCGGCGTGCTGTGCCCGATCGTCATGTTCACGGGCCTCTGGCCGATGGCGGGATTCTTTCCGCCGCATCATCCGACGGCCAGCGCCGCCGACATCGCGGCCATCTACCAGCAGGGTACCAGCGGCATACGGCTCGGCATGATCTTCATCATGCTGGCCGGCGCGCTGAACGTGCCGTTCGTCGCCGCCATCGCCGCGCAGATGCTGCGCATCGAAAGCGGCCGGACGCCGGTACTGTCGATGACGCAGCTGGGCGCGGGGGCCGCCGGCGCGCTGCTGTTCATCATCCCGGCCCTGATCTGGACGGCGGCAGCATTCCGTCCCGATCGGCCCGCGGACATCACGCTGGCCCTGAACGACATCGGCTGGATCAGCTTCGTCATGCCTTTCACGCTCGCCGTCGTGCAGAACTGCGCCATCGGGCTCGCGATCGTTTCCGACCGCAATGCGCAGCCGGTATTTCCGCGCTGGCTCGGATTCTTCAACTTCTGGGTGGTGCTGCTGTTCCTGCCCGGCGGACTGCTCACCTTCTTCAAGACCGGCCCGTTCGCCTGGAACGGTCTGCTGGCCTTCTGGGTGCCGGCGACGGTGTTCGGCGCGTGGTATTTCGTCATGGCGGCCTTCGTGATCAAGGCGGCCCGTCAGCAGGCGGCTTGAGACCCATCAGCAGCGCGCTGGACACGACCGCGCGCGGGGTGCCGCTGCCGGACAGGCCCCCACGCCACCTGCCCGGCGAAGCCGGCATCTGGCTGTTCATCTGTGGGGATCTGCTGGTCTTCTCGCTCTTCTTCGTCACCTTCCTGTACTACCGGGGCCAGGAGCTGGCGCTGTTCCGCGCGGCGCGGCTGCACCTGGACCAGGGCCTGGGCGCGCTCAACACCCTGTTCATGCTGTCCAGTTCCTGGTTCGTCGCCTCAGGGGTGCGCGCAGTGCGCGGCGGGGCTGCCAGGATGGCTCCGTACTGCTTCGCCCTGGCGTGGGCCTGTGGATGCGGCTTTGGGGTCGTGAAGTTCTTCGAGTACCGCGCCAAGATCCGCGCCGGCATCACGCTCAACACCAACGACTTCTACATGTATTACTACATGTTCACGGGCATCCATTTCATGCACGTGCTGATCGGCATGGGCGTGCTCGCCTTCCTGACCCGCTACACCTGGCGCGGGGCCTGTGATGCCCGGAAGATCAGAAACATTGAGAGCGGCGCCAGTTTCTGGCACGTGGTCGACCTGCTGTGGATCGTGCTGTTCGCGTTGCTGTACCTGATTCCATGAGTCCGCTGCGATGAGCCATGGTCCATCGGGAGGCCCCCCCGTGAGCGCAGACTCGATGAGCCTATGGCGGCTGGTGCGCGCGCGTACCAGCGTCGTGTGGCTGCTACTGGTGGCAGCCACGGCGCTGTCGTGGAAGCTGAGTCATGGCCTCGGGCTCGCCGAACCGCGGGATGCCGGCTGCGCCGTCCTCGTCGTCGCCTTCATCAAGGTCCGGCTCGTGATCATGGATTTCATGGAAATACGCGGGGCGCCGCTGGCCATGCGTCTGGCGGGGGAGACGTGGGTGCTGCTGATGGCCGCTGCGCTGATCGCCTTGTACCTTGGCGCGCTGCAGTAAACCCTGCGCGGCCGGGCCGGCTTCAGTACTCATATCAGCATTGTTATAAATCTTCGGTGGACAATGGCCCCATGGAGAATGAGCCCATCCTGGAAGACCCGGTTTCCAACCCATCGACGGGGCATCTGGACGACAAGGTCGCGGCCGCCGTGCAGCTGCTGCAGCAGGCCGTGCAGACCCATGGTCGCGTGGTCTATGCCAGCAGCCTGGGTTCGGAAGCCACGGTCATGACCGACCTGATCTTCACGCATGCACCGCAGATCGATATCTTCACGGTCGACACCGGCCGGCTGCCGGAGGCGACGCTGGAGCTGCTCGAACGCATCGAACGCCGCTATCAGCGGCGCATTCGCGTCGTCTTCCCTGAAGCGCAGCGCGTGCAGAACTATGTCGCGGATCACGGCATCAACGGGTTCTACAGGGGCCTGGCCGAGCGTCAGGCCTGCTGCCACATTCGCAAGGTGGAACCGTTCCAGCGCGCCATCGTGGGCTACAACGCCTGGGTGACCGGCGTGCGCCATGACCAGTCCGCGGAACGCGCCCTCAACCAGCCGGTCGAATTCGACGTGCGCTACAGGATTCAGAAGGTGAATCCGCTGCTGCCCTGGACGCACGAGGACATCTGGGCCTACATCCGCGGCCGCAGCCTCCCCTACAACCCGATGCACGACGCAGGCTTCCCGAGCATTGGCTGCGCGCCGTGCACGCGCGCGATCGAGCCGGGGCAGGACAGCCGCGCCGGGCGCTGGTGGTGGGAGAGTCAGGATTCACGCGAATGCGGTCTGCAACCCCGGAAACTGCCCGGCTCCATCAGCGATCTATAGGGCGAATCCCATGCAACTGACCCACCTGCAGCGCCTCGAAGCCGAAAGCATTCACATCCTGCGCGAGGTCGTGGCCGAGGCGGAACAACCGGTCATGCTGTATTCGGTCGGCAAGGACTCGGCGGTGATGCTGCACCTGGCGCGCAAGGCCTTCTACCCCTCGCCGCCGCCGTTCCCGCTGCTGCACGTGGATACCACGTGGAAGTTCAAGGACATGTACGCGATGCGCGACCGCATGGCGAAGGAATCGGGCATGCGGCTGATCGTGCATCACAATCCTGAGGCCATGGCGCGCGGCATCAATCCCTTCGACCACGGTCCGCTGCACACGGACATGTGGAAGACCGAAGGCCTGAAGCAGGCGCTGGACAAGTACGGCTTCGACGTCGCCTTCGGCGGTGCGCGCCGTGACGAGGAGAAGAGCCGCGCCAAGGAACGCATCTTCAGCTTCCGGTCCGCGAACCACCGCTGGGATCCGAAGAACCAGCGTCCGGAGCTGTGGCGACTGTATAACACCCGCAAGGCCAGGGGCGAGAGCATCCGCGTGTTTCCGATCTCCAACTGGACCGAACTGGACATCTGGCAGTACATCCACCTGGAGAAGATTCCGATCGTGCCGCTGTATTACGCTGCGCGACGGCCCACCGTGGTCCGCGACGGCCTGACGCTGATGGTCGACGACGACCGTTTCCCGCTCAAACCCGGCGAAAAGCCACAGCTGCGCTCCATCCGCTTCCGCACGCTCGGCTGCTACCCGCTGACCGGCGCCGTGGAGAGCGAGGCGGCCACGCTGCCCGAAATCATCAAGGAAATGCTGCTGACGACGACTTCCGAGCGCCAGGGCCGGGCGATCGACCATGACCAGGCCGCGAGCATGGAGAAGAAGAAGCAGGAGGGCTACTTTTGAACCCGCAGAAGACCAACCGGACGGGCCGTCGCCCGGCCAAGGGTGCCGGCGCCGCGCCCGCGCCCGCGCCCGCGCCCGCCGGCAGCTATCAGGTCTCGGAGCTGATCGCCGCCGACATCGACGCCTACCTGCTGCAGCACCAGCACAAATCGCTGCTGCGCTTCATCACCTGCGGCAGCGTCGATGACGGCAAGTCCACGCTGATCGGGCGGCTGCTGTACGACTCGAAGATGATCTTCGAGGACCAGCTGGCCGCGCTCGAGGCCGACAGCAAGCGCGTGGGCACCCAGGGACAGAACATCGACTTCGCGCTGCTGGTCGACGGCCTCGCCGCCGAGCGCGAACAGGGCATCACGATCGACGTGGCGTACCGTTTCTTCTCCACCGACAAGCGCAAGTTCATCGTTGCCGATACGCCCGGCCACGAGCAGTACACGCGCAACATGGTCACCGGCGCCTCGACCGCGGACCTGGCGGTCATTCTCATCGATGCGCGCAAGGGTGTCCTGACCCAGACGCGGCGGCACAGCTACCTCGCCCACCTGATCGGCATCCGCAGCCTCGTCCTCGCGGTCAACAAGATGGACCTGATCGGCTACGACCAGGCCAGATACGACACCATCGTCGCGGATTACCGGGCGTTTGCGGACAGCATCGGCATCGGGGAATTCCTCGACCTGCCGATCTCGGGTCTCGCGGGCGACAACATCACCATCCGTTCGACCAACATGCCCTGGTACCGCGGCCCGACGCTGATCGAGCACCTGGAGACGGTGGAACTCGACGTCACTGCCGACCAGGCCAAGCCGTTCCGCATGCCGGTGCAGTGGGTCAACCGGCCGAACCTCGATTTCCGCGGCTTCTGCGGGCTGATCGCCGGCGGCAGGGTCCGCCCCGGCGATGCCATCCGCGTGCTGCCTTCCGGCAAAGGCACCACGATCAGCCGCATTGCCACGCTGGACGGCGACCTGAACGAAGCGGTGGCCGGCCAGGCCGTCACGCTGTGCTTCAAAGACGAGATCGACTGCTCGCGCGGCGATGTCATTGCCCAGGCGGATCAGCCTCCGGAGGCGGCCGACCAGTTCGAGGCGACGATCGTCTGGATGGCCGACGAGCAGATGCTGCCCGGACGCCCCTACTGGCTGAAGCTCGGCACGCAGACCGTCACGGCGCAGGTCCAGGCGCCCAAGTACCAGGTCAACGTCAACACCATGGAGCACCTGGCGGCGAAGACCCTGGAGCTCAATGCCATCGGCGTCGCCAACCTGTCCACGGACCGGCCACTCGTGTTCGAGCCCTATGAGGCGAGCCGCGACCTGGGCGGCTTCATCCTGATCGACAAGCGCACCAATGCCACCGTGGCGGCGGGCCTGATCCACTTCGCGCTGCGCCGCTCCGGCAACATCCACTGGCAGCAGCTCGACGTCACGCGCGAGCTGCACGCCACGCTGAAGAACCAGCGGCCGGCCGTGCTGTGGTTCACCGGGCTGTCGGGTGCCGGCAAATCGACGATCGCCAACCTGGTCGAGAAGAAGCTGGTGCGCATGAACCGCCACACCTTCCTGCTCGATGGCGACAACGTGCGCCATGGGCTGAACAAGGACCTCGGGTTCGCCGACGCCGACCGCGTCGAGAACATCCGGCGCGTCGGCGAAGTCGCGAAACTGATGACCGATGCCGGCCTGATCGTCATCACGGCCTTCATCTCGCCGTTCCGCGCCGAACGCGACATGGTGCGCAAGATGATTGCGCCGGGCGAGTTCTACGAAGTCCATATCGATACGCCGCTGGCCGCGGCCGAGAAACGCGACGTCAAGGGCCTGTACCGGAAAGCCCGTGCCGGGCAGCTGAAGCATTTCACCGGCATCGACAGTCCCTATGAAGCGCCCACGGCGCCGGAGATCCGCATCGACACGACCAAACTGAGCGCCGATGAAGCCGCCGACCTGATCGTCGCGCGGCTGATTCCATGACCGTCACGCCAGTGACCGACGTCGAACTCGCCCGGCAGATTGCCGAGACTGCGGGCCGCCTGCTGATGGATCTGCGCGGCTCGGGGCTGTTCGACGGCAAGGCGCTCGGCAAGGCCGGCGATGAAATCGCCAACGGTTTCATCATGCAGGCGCTGCGCCTGAACCGGCCCGGCGATGCCATCCTCTCCGAGGAGGAACAGGACAGCGACGCGCGGCTCAATGCCAGCCGCGTCTGGATCGTGGACCCGCTGGACGGCACGCGCGAATACGGCGAGGCGCGGGCCGACTGGGCCGTGCACGTTGCCCTCGCCGTCGACGGCGTGGCCACGCTGGGCGCGGTTGCCTTGCCGGGCCTGCCGCTGACGCTCAGCAGCGCCGAGACGCCCACGCGTCCACGCCACCACGGGAGGCTGCGCATGGTGGTCAGCCGCACGCGGCCGGCCGCCGAGGCCGTCGCCGTCGCCGAGGCGCTCGGCGCCGTGCTCATACCGATGGGATCGGCGGGCGCCAAGGCCATGGCGGTGGTACGCGGTGAGGCGGATATCTACCTGCACTCGGGCGGCCAGTACGAGTGGGACAGTTGCGCGCCGGTCGCCGTCGCCCAGGCCGCCGGCCTGCACGTATCGCGCATCGACGGCAGCCCGCTGCGCTACAATCGGCCCGACACCTACATGCCTGACCTGCTGGTCTGCCCGAAGGAGCTCGCCGCGCGGGTCATCGACCTCACGGCGCGCCATGCCGGCTCCTAGCGCGCAGCGCGGCGACCTCGCCGCGCCCACCGTTGTTCAGTAACCAGGAAGACAGAATCCACCATGCGATTTGAAGGTACCGAGAGTTACGTCGCCACCGCCGATCTCAAGGTGGCCGTCAACGCCGCCATCACGCTCGAACGCCCGCTGCTGATCAAGGGGGAGCCAGGCACCGGCAAGACCGTGCTGGCGATCGAAGTGGCGCGGGCACTCGGGGCGCCGTTGATCGAATGGCACATCAAGTCCACGACCAAGGCCGCCCAGGGCCTCTACGAGTACGACGCGGTCATGCGGCTGCGTGACAGCCAGCTGGGCGACCCGCGCTCCAGCGACATCGCGCACTACATCAAGCGCGGCAAACTGTGGGAAAGCTTCGCATCGGCGGCGCGTCCGGTGCTGCTGATCGACGAGATCGACAAGGCCGACATCGAGTTCCCGAACGATCTGCTGCAGGAACTGGACCGGATGGAGTTCTACGTCTATGAACTCGACCAGACCATCAAGGCCGCGCGCCGTCCGATCGTGCTGATCACCTCGAACAACGAAAAGGAGCTGCCGGATGCCTTCCTGCGCCGCTGCTTTTTCCATTACATACGCTTCCCCGACGAAGCCACGATGCAGCAAATCGTCGCCGTGCATTTTCCGAGGGTCAAGCAGCGGCTCGTCAACGAGGCGCTGCAGGTCTTCTTCGAGCTGCGCAAGGTCCCGGGGCTGAAGAAGAAACCTTCGACCAGCGAACTGCTGGACTGGCTGAAACTGCTGATGACCGACGACATCGATCCCGAGGTGCTGCGCCAGCGCGATCCCACCAAGCTGATCCCGCCGCTGCATGGCGCGCTGCTGAAGAACGAGCAGGACGTGCAGCTGATCGAGCGGCTCGCGTTCCTGCAGCGGCGTGAGCAGCGCGGAAACTAGCCGCCGTGTTTCAGCGCTTCTTCACCGAGCTGCGCGCCGCCAGGGTGCCGGTATCGCTGAAGGAATATCTGCTGTTGATCGAGGCCCTCGATCGTGAAGTGATCGAGTCGCGTGTCGAGGATTTCTACTACCTGTCGCGCGCCGCGCTGGTCAAGGACGAGCGGTATATCGACCGCTTCGACCGCGTCTTCGGCCACGTGTTCCGCGGCCTCGAGGGGGTCGCCGCGGCGACCGTGGAGATTCCGGCCGAATGGCTGCGCAACGTCGCAGCCCGCTACCTGACCGAGGAGGAAAAGGCCGAGATCGAGGCGCTCGGTGGCTGGGACAAGCTGATGGAAACCCTGCGCCAGCGGCTGCAGGAGCAGCGCGCGCGCCACGAGGGCGGCTCGAAGTGGATCGGCAGCGGCGGCACCAGTCCGTTCGGCAACCAGGGCTACAACCCGGAAGGCGTGCGCATCGGCCAGAAAAAGGGCGGCCAGGGCCGTGCCGTCAAGGTCTGGGAGCGCCGCGAATACCGCAACCTGGACGACAGCGTCGAACTGGGCACGCGCAACATCAAGGTCGCACTGCGGCGCCTGCGCAAGTTCGCGCGCACCGGCGCGCCGGAGGAATTCGACCTCGGCGGGACCATTGACCAGACCGCCCGTCACGGCTACCTCGACATCCAGATGCGGCCGGAACGCCGCAACACGATCAAGGTGCTGCTGTTCCTCGACATCGGCGGCTCCATGGACGGGCACATCCGCGTCTGCGAAGAACTGTTTTCGGCAGCCCGCAGCGAATTCAAGCACCTCGAGTATTTCTATTTCCACAACTGCCTGTATGAAGGCGTGTGGAAGGACAACCACCGGCGCCACACGGACAGGATGGCCACGGCCGACGTACTGCGCAAATACCCGCGCGATTACAAGGTGGTATTTGTCGGCGACGCCACCATGAGCCCCTACGAGATCACGCATCCGGGCGGCTCGGTGGAACACATGAACGAGGAGCCCGGCGCGGTGTGGCTGAAGCGCGCGGTCGACACCTGGGAGCACCTGGTGTGGCTGAACCCGTCGCCGCGGCCGCAGTGGGAGCATCCGCCGAGCTGCGCCCTGATCCGGGACATCATCGGCCCGCAGCGCATGTTCGAGCTGACGATCGGCGGCCTGGACCGCGCGATGCGTGAACTCACGGCCGCCACCCGCGGCAGCGCCCCTCCGCCATAGCCGCCCTCGCCCTCGCCGCCGCCGTCGCCGCCCTGAATCAGCCGGCCACGCGCATGCGCGGCAGGAAGCGCATGTGCAGCGAGGGGATCGACCGGAAGGCGAGCACCGGCGAGAAACGCACCTCGGCGTCGAGGATTTCGGCGCCGTCGAAGTGCTCGGTCAGTGCGCCGAAGAACTCCGTCAATTGCATCTTGGCGAGCAGATGCCCGATGCAGTGATGCAGTCCGGGGGCGAACATCAGCGACATGTCGTTGCGGCGCCTGAGGTCGAGGACCTCGGGATGCGTGTAGACACGCGGGTCGCGGTTGCCCGCGCCCAGCATCAGGAACACGGTATCGCCCTTCCTGAGCCGCTTGCCGTGCCAGTCGAAATCCGCGGCGACGACGCGGTTCTGAGCCGTCGACATCGATGAAAAGCGCATCAGCTCGAGCACGCTTTCCATGATCTGGTCCGGATGTTCGCGCATGTAGCGCCAGGCGTCCGGGTGTCTGGCAAGCGCCGCAACGCCGAGCGTCATGGAATTCACCGTGGTGTCGTGGCCCGCGACCAGCGCCACCTGCAGCACGGCCACGATCTCCTCGTCGGTGAGCGCGTCCTTGCCGTCCTTGGCCGCGATCAGCGCGGAAATGAAGTCCTCGGGACCGCGGGGGCTGCGGCGGCGGTCGTCGATCTGGACGAGGAAATGCTCGGTCATTTCCGCGAACGCCCGGTCCGCGGCCTCGACCCATTCGGCCTGGGGATGCGCCGTGCCCAGCCCCACCATCACGTCGTTCGCCCAGACGCGCAGCCGTCCGTACAGCGCGTCGCCGAAGCCCAGCAGCTTCAGGATGACGTTGCCGGGCAGCGCCAGCGCCACGTCGTGGTTGAACTCCACCGGCCTGCCGTCCGCGAGTGCGGCCATCAGGCCGGCGACCGTGGTCTGCGCGAACGGCCGCAGGTTCTCGACGACCGGCCGGCCGAAGGCGCGCGACAGCAGCGTGCGCAGACGGGTGTGCTGGGGCGGGTCGACGTTGGTGATGTGATGCGGCGCGTACTTGACCAGGTTGGGCAGCCGCTGCGGCCATTCCGCCGGCGGAATCACCGCATAGGAGGCCGTGGCCTGGCGCACGTTGCTCATGGGCACGCGCCCGGCCAACGCATCGACGATATCCTGGTGCCGGGTGACGACCCAGCACCGCGCCGTCTCGTTCCAGTGAATCGGGTCCGCTTCGCGCAGGCTGTCCAGCAGCGGGAACAGGCGATCGCCCATTTCGCCGGCGTGGGTCAGGTCGATTTCGGCGGCCGCGTTGTTCTGCGTCATGGACTGCCCCGGGTGCGGGTTGGTATGCTGGCGTATCTAACGCCGGATATAGTGGCTTGTCCAGCCCGTGCGCACGAACTCCGGGCACACCGGCCGGTCCAACAGATCTGACAACCGGGGGTCCGCCAGATGAGTTATCCCTACACCGCGGCGCTGTACGGCGCCGAACACGAGATGTTCCGGCAGTCCTTCCGGCGCTTCATCGCCGAGCAGATGGATCCGCATGTCGACCGCTGGCTCGAGAACCACGACATCGAGAAGGAATTCTGGCTCAAGGCCGCCGCGGCGGGCATCCTCGGCGTCGACATCCCTGAACAATACGGCGGACCGGGTGGAGATTTCCTGCACCGCTTGGTGCTGGCCGAGGAACTCGGCTACAGCCGCGCCGGCGCCAGCA
>Ga0075017_100000507_pt1 | contig 21986 bp, 15 predicted proteins | sample AleBraG_ABR_2012_FD_71475 | JGI IMG/M metagenome (GOLD analysis project Ga0075017, IMG submission 71475) | Freshwater sediment microbial communities in response to fracking from Pennsylvania, USA - Alex Branch Run_MetaG_ABR_2012 | ecosystem: Environmental > Aquatic > Freshwater > Creek >... | reverse complement strand
ATCATCATGCCGGCGGGCGGAATCACGAAGGATGCGCTGAAGAAGCAGCAGGCGCCGTTACGCACGGCGCGGTATCAGATGCTGCCACACGCGCGTGTGGGCGGAATTGCCGGGCTGCTGGAGTTGTTGCATGATCGCGGCGGGCGCGAGGACTTGTTCCGTCTGTCTGAGGAACTGGTGATGGACGTCGAGGACTTGCTGCCCATTCTCGAGGCCTGCGTTCTGCTCGGCTTCGCCTGGCTGAAAGAGGGCGACGTGCAGATCTCGCCGCAGGGCGTGGCCTTTGCCGAGGCCGATATCCAGCAGCGCAAAGTTCTGTTCCGGCAGGCGGCGCTGGAGCATGTCACGATCCTGAAGCAGATCGACAGCATTTTAAAGCGCAAGTCGGATCACGCGATTTCCGACGAGTTCTTTCACGACATTCTCGACGAGCATTTCGCCGAGGACGAGGTGCTGCGCCAATTTGAGACCGCAATGAACTGGGGCCGCTATGCGGAGATTTTCGATTACGACCGCGCGAACGGACGATTGACGCAGACCGAACCGGCGGCAACGGCGGAAACGGCCGTGGCTAGCGACAACTCCGCATCGCCGCCAAAATCTTAGACTGCATCCGAGATCCTTTTTAAGACGAGCCCATGAAGAAATCAGCCAGCCTGCGGGGATTCTCGGCCTACCGCCTGTGGTCACAGATCCCGGCGCTCGAAGTGTCGTACCTGCCGGACCTGCTCATGTTCGGGGCCGGGATTGCTATTTTCTACGGCGTACTGATGGTCGGCCGGACGTGGCTTGGCCCGTTCACCCCGGAAGTGGAGATCTCGCGCAGTCCCTGGGCGCTGCCCGCCTATGCGGGATATTCGCTGCTGCGCATCACGCTCGCCTACGTGCTCAGCCTGGCTTTCACGCTCGTCTATGGCTACGTTGCTGCTTATAACAAGCGCGCCGAGCGTTTCATGATTCCATTGCTCGATGTGCTGCAATCGATTCCCGTGCTGAGTTTTCTTCCGGGCGTGATGCTGGCCATGGTCGCGCTGTTCCCGGGGCGGCAGTTGGGCGTCGAGGCGGGGGCGATTCTGCTGATTTTCACCGGGCAAGTGTGGAATATGGCCTTCAGTTTTTACGCTTCACTGAAGAGCATTCCAAACGAGATGCGCGAAGCGGCGACGATTTACAAGTTCAGCTGGTGGCAGCGGTTCGTGGAGATGGAGTTGCCGTACTCGATCATCGGCCTGGTGTGGAACTCGATGATGTCGGTCGCGGGCGGCTGGTTCTTCCTGATGGCGTGCGAGATGTTTGTGCTGGGTTCGCGCGATTTCCGGCTGCCGGGCTTAGGTTCTTACCTGCAGACCGCGGCCAGCGCGGGCGATACGACTTCGATTCTGTGGGGGATCGGGACCATGATCGCGGTGATCGTGCTGCTGGACCAGTTCATCTGGCGGCCGGTGATTGCCTGGGCCGAAAAATTTAAAGTCGAGCAGGTCGAGAGCACAGACACTGCGCGGTCGTGGGTACTCGATTGGCTGGGACGGTCTCGCGGCCTGGCGCAGATCCGGGCCAAGACATTCCAGCCTCTCAGCGAGCGGTTGATGCTGCACTTCGCGCGCGAACATTCGAGCAGCGAGCCGGAAGAGCGCAGCGAATGGAAAATGTGGCTGGCGCGCATCGTCGGCCTGATCGCGCTCGCGGCCGTGGGCTATGGCGTGGTTCGGGTGGCCATGATTCTGGGCGGTCTCCAGCCGGCGGAGCTGCGAGAGGCCGGGCTCGGCCTGGGCGCGACGTTTTTGCGCGTCAATCTCGCCCTGGTGCTGGGCGCGCTGTGGACGATTCCCGCGGGCGTGGCGATTGGATTCAATCCTCGACTGGCGCGCATAGCGCAGCCGCTGGCACAGATTGCGGCGTCTGTGCCCGCTACCGCCTTGTTTCCCGTGGTGCTGCTGCTGTTGATCCGGGTGGGCGGAGGACTTGGACTGGGATCGATCGTTCTGCTGCTGCTCGGTACGCAGTGGTACATCCTGTTCAACGTGATCGCGGGAGCGATTGCGATTCCTACCGATCTGAAGGAAGCGTGCTCCGTGTTCCGGCTGAAAGGAATCGAGCGCTGGAAGAAACTGATCCTTCCGGGAATTTTTCCTTACCTTGTCACCGGCATGGTGACCGCATCCGGCGGCGCCTGGAACGCGAGCATCGTCGCCGAATATTTTCACTTCAAAGGCCACATCTACACCACCACGGGCCTGGGAGCGACGATTTCGCAGGCCACCGACCAGGGCAACTTCCACCTGCTGCTGGCGGCTACACTGATGATGGCAGCCACGGTGGTAACCATCAATCGACTGGTGTGGCGCAGACTGTATGCTCTGGCGGAGACGCGATTCCGCCTCGAAACCTGACACGCCGCACGGATTACCTGGTGGTTACTACTCCTGATCCATCTCGATATTTCATCAGTTTTTAACGTTGTCTTCATATCACTGCAAAGTGAGTGAAATACTAGTTGTAGTATGCAGGTAAATCATTCGCATACTGAGCTGACGTCGCCGGAAGTTCTGACGCGCGTTGCGGATTTTCCTGGGCTGACTTCGAAGCTTGCACCCGTGGGCAAGGTGCGCGATCTTTACCGCCGGGTGCGGCAATCTCCGGAAGGATTTCGGCTGGAGAATCTGCTGGCCGAGATGCGCATCGGGTTGCGAGTGGATGCGGCCGACCAGCAGCGTATTCCCGCCACCGGTCCCGTCGTGGTTATCGCGAACCATCCCTACGGCATGCTGGACGGCGCGATTCTGACTGTGTTGCTGACGCGCATTCGTCCCGACGTTAAGGTGCTGACGAATTTTCTGCTGAGCGACGTGCCCGAGTTGAAGCAGCACTGTATCTTCGTCGATCCATTCCACACGGACCGCTCCCTGGAATCGAACCGGCAGGGGCTGCGTGAGGCGGTGGCGTGGTTGCGGCAAGGTGGGATGCTGGCGGTCTTCCCTGCGGGCGAAGTTTCGCAATGGCAGATGCCGGACGCGCAAATCACCGATCCCGAATGGAATGATGCGGCGGTGCGGCTGCTCCGAAAAACCGGCGCCTCTGCGCTTCCGGTCTATTTCTGCGGCCACAACGGAGTGGGATTCCAGTTGCTCGGCATGATCCATCCCAAGCTGCGCACCGCATTCCTGCTGCAGGAGTTTCTGAACCAAGAAGGCAAGACTGTGGAAGTGCGCGTGGGGAGTGTGATCGCCAACGATTCGGTCGAGGCGATCGAGCAAGACCGGGAGGCCACGGAATACCTGCGCTGGCGTACATATCTGCTGGCGCGGCGCAGCAAGTCCGAATCGTCGTGGCCCGCGGCTTTGCGTTCGAAGATCGCGACCAGGATGCAGGAGCCGATCGCGGCTCCGGTTGCTCCGGAAATCCTGCAGGAGGAAATTCAGCAACTCCCCGCGGATCGTTGCCTGGCACAGAATGGCGATCTCGCCGTGTATCTGGGGACGGCGCGGGAGCTTCCGCATTTGCTGCACGAAGTTGGCAGGCTGCGGGAAACGACCTTCCGGCAAGTGGGTGAAGGTACGAACAAGAGTCTCGACCTTGATCGCTTCGACGACTATTACTGGCACCTTCTCCTCTGGCACCGCGGGAAACGCGAGCTGGTGGGAGCTTACCGGGCGGGCAATACGTCAGAAATCCTTGCCGAGCATGGTGCGAACGGCCTTTACACGAGCACGCTCTTCCGTTATGACGAGCGGATTTTCGAGAAGCTTGGCCCGGCGCTTGAGCTGGGCCGTTCGTTTGTGCGTCAGGAGTACCAGCGGCAGTATGCGCCGCTGCTGCTGTTGTGGAAGGGCATTGCGGGGCTGATCGCCTCGAAGCCGGAGATTCCGGTGTTGTTCGGCGCGGTCAGCATCAGCAACGATTACAGCAAAGCTTCCCGCGAAATGATTTATCGCTTCTTCGAATCGCGCATTCACCAGGACGAACTTTCAGGACTGGTTGAGCCGCGGAGCCCCTTCCGTCCGGCACTGCTGCGGCGCTGGGATTGCCGGGGCATGTCGGGCGCGCTGCGCGATCTGGACGATCTCGCGCAGCCGATCAACGACCTTGAGGCCGACGGGAAGGGGTTGCCCATCCTGCTTCGCCAGTACTCGAAAATTGGCGGCAAGCTGCTGGGCTTCAATGTCGACCGGAAGTTCTCCAACGCGCTGGATGGGTTGGTGGTGGTCGATCTGCGCCAGACCGACCCGGCCGTGTTGGAGCGTTACATGGGGCGGGAGAGCGCCGCGAGATTCCAGCAGTTGCACGCGGCGAAACGCTAGCTGTTGCGGGTCACTTCCTCCACGACCGCCGCGGCCCTTACTTCCACTGGTTCGTCCACCGCAGGCCGCAGAGTGAGCCAATCGGTACGCACACGCTCCCACTCCTGAATGAGCATCCCGTTCGCTTCGAAAAAGCTGCGAATGCGATAGCGCTCCCACCCGGCTACTTCCTCGAGGATTGGCGCCAGCACCGCGAGCGCGCTCTTGCTGAGCACGGTACGCTTGGCGATCTGCGAAACATCGCGCGACTCGGAGACCGCGATCGTGAGGCCGTCGCGCGCGTTAATGTGCAGCATCACGTGGATATCGGAACTGCCGTCGCCGGTGTAGATGACATGGTCGGGGCCGGCCACCTGCTTCTCGATCAGATTATCGAGCACCGCGACCTTGCCGTAGCCGGCGGTGGCGCGCACGATGGTGTCGATTTCGCCGGACGGTTTGTAGCGGAACTCCGTCCCGAAGATGTGGTCTTCCGGAACGATGTTCTCCAGCGCCGAATAGATGACTTCCACCGGAGCGGCCGAGAGCACGTAAAAATCAAACTCGTGCCCGTCGATGCCGTTCTTGAGAATCTCGTAGAGCAGTTTGATGTCGCCCTTGAGGCGGATGCGTTTGCCGACTTCGCGCAGATGTTCCTTGCGTACCTTGGCCTTGAATTCGGGATCGTGCAGCAGGAGGTAGGCAAGCTCCGCGCCTTGCTGGACGAGGTTGATCTTGGCCATGCCTCTGGCTTTGCGCTCGAACTCCTCCGTCGGAATGCCGACAAGTTCCGAGAGCACATAGCCGGAATCGTTAAAGGTGAGTGTCTGGTCGAAATCACTCGCAAAGATGTAACGTTTCAAAGGTTTCTCCGCCATACCACTTAGATTCCGGACACGGTCGAAGGGCCCATAAAAAGAATCAATTGCGATTATATGCGTCGCAGGCGCCATTTTACTTTGGGATCTTCGCAGGCACTTCGCGGCCCTTGCGGACCGCAAAGATCGCGACAGCGGCCACTGAGATCGCAGAGAGAATCCAAGATCGCTGTGAGTAGTGGGTTAGTTTGAAAGTTGTCATTCCGAAGCGCGGTTTTATCGCGCGAGAGCCTGCCCTGAGCGGAGTCGAAGGGAATCTGCTGTTTGCCCGGCGAAAGGCAGGTTCCTCACCGGGCTTTCAGCCCGGTTCGGAATGACAAAATGAAATTTGCTCAGACGGCACCACTACCCTGCGGTGTGCTGGCTTTACTAAATTCGCATCCACGTCCACAATAGAAAGTTCGGCTTGGGCGCTTGCGGCAATGAGCATCTAACCTGAAGAACATCGCAAGTAAATCAGACAGGAGCACTCATGGTTGTTACAGGCGAACTGATTCGCGCAATGAATTACGTCGAGGACATTACCGCGACGTTGCGCCGCATTGGCATTCTGATTTCCAGCATGAACGCGGAAGAGCGCAAGCGGCTGGCCGAGGCGTTGCGCGGGGCCGAGACTACCTTACACACCGCCATCGCCGAACTGGAAAAGGCGGGCCAGTAGATGGCTGTGGTGAACACCGTTGCCGTGATCGGTGCGGGCATCATGGGCCGGGGCATCGCGCACGCGGCTGCGCTGGGCGGATATCGCACCATTCTCGAAGACCTGCTGCCCGGGGCTTTGCGCAAAGCAGAGACCGAGATTCGAGCGAATCTCGACAAGGCCGTGGAGTTGGGCAAGGTCGCGGCGCCGGATGCGGACGCCGCCTTTCAGCGGATCGAGTTCGCCGGCTCAGTGGGCGAGGCGGCGCGGGAGGCCGATCTCATTATTGAGGCCGTGCCGGAAGAGATGGAGTCGAAGATTGAGATCTTCACCCTGCTCGACAAGGTCTGCAAGCCGACCACGATTCTGGCTTCGAATACCTCCTCATTGAGTGTGACCGAGATTGCCAGCGTGACTTATCGCGCAAACAAATGTGTGGGCATGCACTTCTTCAATCCGGTGCACAAGATGAAGCTGCTTGAAATCGTGCGGGCGCTGGAAACCGACGACGATACTTTGAACACGGCGGCTGAAGTTGGACGGCGCATGGGCAAGGAAGTGGTGGTGATCAAAGAGTCGCCGGGATTCATCACCAGCCGCATCAACGCCATGATCGGTAACGAGGCGTTCTACATGCTGCAGGAGGGAATCGCTTCCGCGGCGGATATCGACAAGGCGCTGAAGCTGGGCCTTAATCATCCCATGGGGCCGTTTGAGCTGGTGGATCTGGTGGGACTGGATACACGGTTGCACATCCTCGAATATCTGCACAAATCGCTGGGAGAGAAATATCGTCCAGCGCCGCTGCTGGTGCAGTATGTGAACGCGGGACGGTTGGGGCGGAAGGCGGGGCGCGGGGTGTATGAGTATCCGGACGTGAAGCCGACCGCTTAGCGGCGCCCGAAGCTGAGACCTGACAGGCTTGAGACCCGCTCCAGTTCAATCCCTTTGCTCGCGATCAGCACGTGGAAGTTTTCGCCCATGCCTGCGGGCGTGACTAGATGTTTGAGTTGCAGGGCGACCTTGGCGCGCTCTTGCGGCAGGCGCGTGTCTTCGAAGGCGTCGGCAAACTGGTTGGCCTCGCCGATGCCCATCAAAAATTGCGATTGCGTGACGAGCTTGTGGGCGTGCATTCCTTGCTTCTCGGCGGCTGCGGCTAGCGCGGTGAAGTTTACGTCGGCGGTGATGTCCTGCTCGCCCGGCGCTTCGTAGGGATTGGAGCTTACCGAATGCTGGCGGATGGCTTTCAGCGTTCCGCGATGGCGTCCGGCGAGTTGCTGTTCGCGCGTGTAGCCGTAGTCGATGGCGATTACGAATCCGCGATCGAAGTCAGCGACGGACGACATTTCTTTCTGCGCTCTCAACGGAACTTCCAGTTTTTCTCCAGCTTCGGGATGAACCGAGTAGCGATCGAGGAATTCCAGTTCTTCGGACGATGGGGGAACCCAGGTTTCCACGAACCGGCCATCGCGGGCGTCGATGCGGAGTGAGCCTTGCGGGCTGACGATCTCGACGGGAATCGCGTCGAAGAATTCGTTGGCGAAGAGGATGGTTGGGGTGCTGAATGATGCCGGGTTCTTTCGCCCCTGCGGGGCTTGCTCGGCCGCAGGCTCATTCCCAGGGCTTGCGCCCTGGGCTGCACTCTTTTGCCGCTCTGCGGCTGGCTTTTCTGGGCTCGCAGAATGGGGATTAGGGAGGCCGATTTCTGCTTTGCCTTTATCGATGTGCTTCGCGAGAGTCGTGGCAATTCGCTGGCGCAGGGCGGGCGAGTTCTCGGCTAGAACATAGCGCACGGCACGAAAGAATTCTGGGAACTTCTTCTCTGACCAGTCGAGGACGTCTTGGGCGAAGAGCCCGCGGCCTGGGCCGAGTTCTCTCACTGTGATTCGTTCAGGCGAGCCCAGGGCGCGCCACATCTCGTCGAACTGGCGGGCCAGAAGGCGTCCGAAGACGGCGTGAACGTCGCTCGAGGTGTAGAAGTCGCCCGCTTTGCCGAACTGCCCCGCGTTCCACGAGTAGTAGCCGAGCTCATCATCGTAGAGACACATTTCCATGTAGCGGGAGAAGGGAATGGGGCCGTGCCCGCGGATCTCCTGTTCAATTTTCTGGCGGAGATGGGTCACAGGCCCTTCCGCTGGCGGTCTTCTCTTTGCCGAAGTTCGCGATCCTGCGGCGTGCGGATGAACATTTCCACGAAATAGTCGTGCAGCGCGTCGTAAAGCTGGCGCTGGAAGGCCCATTCGAACTGCGGGTCATCGAGATCGCGGGGATGGAGATCGAAATAGTAAGTGTGGACGGGTACGCTTTCGTCCTTGAATTTGATCATGGCTTCGACGCCGTCGCCTTTGGCTCGGGCGGAGAAATTTAACAGCGGGTGCTCGTAGAGCTTTAGTTGAGCCAGCACGCGGTCAAGACGTTGGTTGGAGGTTGTGGCCACGGCAGCATTGTACAAACTGCGGCCGTGGCGCGCTGGTCCCGTCTACCAGACCCGGCAGGAGTTCTGCGGCATCATGGGCTGGCCCACCTTGCATCCGAAGGCCTTGCCGAACTCCGGCATGTTCTGGACCACTCCGTTGGCACGGAATTCGCGAGGCGAATGCGGATCGGTCTGCACCTGCAGGCGCAACTGCTCGGGGCGAGTGCTTCCGCACCAGTTCTGACCGTGGCCGAGGAAGAATTGCTGCACCGGAGTGTAGCCATCCTGCTTCTGATCAAGATCGATGTTCTTTCTTTTCGCGTCGGCCAGAAATGCAATGAAGGCGAGGCGCAGGCCGCCGTTGTCGGCGGTATTCTCGCCAAGGGTGAGTTTGCCGTTGACCTTGGCGTCGTCGACGGCAACGAAATTTCCGTATTCCTTCACGGTGCAATCGGCTTTCTCTTCGAACTTCTTGCCATCTTCGGCGGTCCACCAGTCGGAGAGATTGCCATTGCCGTCGAACTGGCGTCCCTCGTCGTCAAAGCCATGGGTCAGTTCGTGACCGATAATTCCGCCGCCGTGCCCGTAGTTCTCGGCGTCAGTAGCCTTGGGATCGTAGAACGGCGGCTGCAGGATGCCGGCGGGAAAATTGATGTCGTTCATGCTGGCGCTGTAGTAAGCGTTCACCGTGGGCGGCGACATTCCCCACTCCCCGCGGTCGACCGGCTTGCCGATCTTCGCAATTTGCCGCAAGTTTTCGAACACCACCGCTTGCTGCACGTTGCCATAGGCGTCGTCGCGCTGTACCGCCAGCCTGGAATAGTCTCGCCAGCGGTCGGGATAGCCGATCTTGTTGGCAACGGCATGCAGCTTGGTCTTGGCGCGGGTCTTGGTCTCGGGGCTCATCCAGTCGAGCGTATCGATATCCTGATCCATTGCGGCCTCGATGTCTCCCACCATCTGCAGCACGGATGCTTTGCTGGAGGGGGGAAACTCCTGTTCCGCGTAAACCTGGCCTAACGCCTCGCCCAGCGCGGCATCGGTCGCCTGCACGCAACGCTTCCAGCGGGCTTCCTGTTCGGGCTGGCCGCGCAGTTTATGGCGGTTGAAATCGAACATCTCCTCGTCGAGGGCCTTGGGAAGGGTAATTGGATCGGTGGATGCCACCAACTGCCAGCGCAAATAAGTCTTGATGGTCTTCAGGTCGGTGGACTCGATCAGGGTGTTCAGGCCCTTGAAGAAATCGGGATTGGTGACGTTGATTTCTTTTACCGGCGGAAAGTTGGCCTCCGCCAGCAGCCGATTCCAATCGATGGCGGGCGTGAGCTTTTCGAGATCATCAACTCCCAGGAGGTGATAGATATTCTTGGGCTCGCGCCGTGAGGTCACGTCCATGCTGATCTTGGCGAGACTTGTCTCCAGGTCGAAGATCTTCTGAGCATCGGCGCTGGCTTCGCTCTCGGACTCTCCCAGCAGCTTCAGCGTGTTCGTGATGTGTTGCACGTAGTCCTTGCGCGTTTTCTCTGCGGCATCGCCCTTGCGGAAGTAGTAATCGCGCTCTGGAAGCCCCAGTCCCGCCTGGTCTGCGGCTGCGATCTGCTTGGTCGCATCCTTGAAGTCCTGCTGTTCGCCGACGCCAACAAAGGCGTTGACGTTGGTCAGGGTGTAATGAGCCAGCAGGGAAGTCAGCCCGGTCTTGTCTTTTAGAGCGGCGATGCGGTCGAGTTCGGGCTGAAGCGACTGAAGACCTCTTCGATCGATAGCGGCGGTATCCATGCAGGCGGCGTAGTAGTCACCGATCTTCTGCTGGTTGGGGGTGCGATCCGTAGTTTTTGCCGCCGTATTATCGAGCAGAGTATGCAGGACCGACTCATTGTGCTCGAAAACGATGGCGCCAGTGCCATAGGAGGAACGATCGCTGGGGATCGGGTAGTACTTGGGGAAGTTTCCGCATGCGTACTTGAAGAAGTTGACGCAGGGATCGGCAGAGGTGTCGATGAATCGTTCATCGAGCCCGCGGGGTAAGTCGGGCGGCTTCTGCGACGGTGCGGTTGATTGAGACCAGGCGGCCGCGCTCAACAGGAGCGTGACCGCAGCGCGTCTGGCGGCTTGAGGGATTGATGTAGGTGCTCTCATAATTCTTTCTCGAAGCAAGGTAATCTTCCACGCCATTCTGTGCAAGGAGAATGAAACGCCGGTCTGCATCACTCGTAGCGCAGCGCTTCGATCGGATTCAGCCTTGCGGCTTTGATGGCGGGCAGCATGCCGCTGACGATCCCTACGAAACTCAAAATCCCCGTCGACCAGAGTAGCGTCGCGGTGTTGATATAGAGGTGGATATCGCCTTCGCTGGCATTATCTTCGAAGGCGCTCCAAAGCGTGAGGGAGCCCACGGACCAGGAAACCAGATAAGCGAGCACGATGCCTAGAAGCCCGCCAAGGGCGGTAATCACCAGCGCTTCAGCCAGGAACTGGAACAGGATGTGCCAGCGATGCGCGCCCAACGCTTTCTCCACCCCGATTTCGCGCGTGCGCTGCGTGACCGAGACCAGCATGATGTTCATCAGGCCGACGCCGCCAATGCCAAGCGTGAGCAGGCCAATAAATCCGAGCAGAATTTTGATGCCGGTTGAGATGACCTGCAGATCCAGCAGATCGGCGAATACATCGAAGACGAAGATGGCCCGCTGATCCTTGGGGTCAAAGCTGTGGTGGAAGCCCATCGATTCTCGCACTGCTTTGACCACCTTGGCGTGATCGCCCTCATACTCCATGACGATGGCCGACAGATAATAGGTATTCGTCAGGTCGCTCATCGCGCTGTAGGGCACGTACACATGCTCGTTGATGTTGTCGTCGCCGTTCTGCACCTGGTGCTTGAGGATGCCGACAATCTGGTAGGAAATTCCATCGAGACGAATGCTCTCGCCCAGCGCATTCTGGCCGGAGAAGAGTTTCTTCTTTGCGTCAGCGCCGATGACCGCAACGCGCGTGTGAGTGAAATCGTCAGATTCACTAAAAAAGCTGCCCTCGGCCACATCCAGTTTCCGCATACGGCCGTAGGCTGCGTAAACCCCGCTTACACCGTAGTTCGCGCTGCGCGTGCCGTAAGAGACCGCGCAATTCTTTGAGGTCTCCGGGGAAACATGCTTCAGCAGGGGAACTTCAGTCCGAATCAAGTCGAGATCGTTGACGTTCAACCGGACTTGCGTGCCGGCCTTGGTGCCGCCAGCCTGGAGTTCGGTGCGACCGGGGAAGATGAAGACCAGATTCGTGCCAAAGGAGCGGAAAGCCGACCACAGCCCGCGCTCGAAGCCGGTGCCGTATGCGAGTAACAGCACGACCGTTGCGATGCCCCAGGCCATGCCCAGCATGGTCAGCATGCTGCGGCGGCGGTTGTGACGCAACGCGGTGTAGGCTTGAGATGCGAGATCGCGAATCATATGGCAGCTTCCAGCTGTTAGCTCCTGGCTCCTATTCCTGGCGTAATGCTTCTACTGGGGGTAACAATGCTGCTTTTCTTGCCGGATACAGTCCTGCTGCTATGCCGGCGATTGCGAGCGAACCGATTGCCGCGAACGCCGACGCGGGAATGATGCGCGGTGTGTCGAAACCTTCGGGCGCGGGCAGCATAGCTAGCAGCGTTACGAATCCCGTCACAATGCCGAGGCCTATCGCTCCACTCAGCGCGGTCAGGAACGCGCCTTCGATAAAAAACTGGGTCAGGATGGCGCGATACGTTGCGCCTAGCGCTTTGCGCAGGCCGATTTCTTTCGTGCGCTCGGTTACCGAGACCAGCATGATGTTGATGATCCCGATCGCTCCCAGGCCTAGAGTTACAACGCCGACGACTCCTAAGAACCAGTCCATCGCATCAAAAATCTTTCCGACGCGCTGCATATTTTCGATGGTGTCCCAGTCTTCGAAGGCGTCGGTCAGCTTGGGATCGAAGCCGTGGCGGCGGGCAATGATGCGGTGAAGTTCGTTCTTGGCGTCGGTGTGCAGATTCTTGTCGATGGGACGGTAATTGATAAATGAAATCGCATCCTCGGAATTGGAAGCGGTCAGCGGGAACAGATCGCGCATGGTTTCGATCGGGATGAAAATCCGCGAGTTGGTGCCGTTATTTCCATCGCGTCCAACTTTTGCCACGACGCCGACCACATCGAAATTCATGCCGTTCAGCAGGATCGTCGATCCGACTGCCGGACGGCCCGGGAACATGTTCTTCAGCAACTCCCAGCCCACGATGGCTACGCGACGGCGCTGGGCGTTGTCCTCATCATTGAACCAGCGGCCGGGCTGAACCGGAACATTGCGAATCTGGTTGTAGTCGGAGGCGACGCCGAATACCTGGCCATTGGTCGATCCGTAGTCGCTGACGGCTCGAATGTCCTCGCGGTTCAGGACCGGCGAAAGGGCGCCAATGAACTTGGCCTCGCTGCGGACCGCAAGGTAATCCTTGTAGGTGAAGTGATAGACCTGCCCTGACTGCGTGCTGCCTTCGACTGCGGGAATGCGCCCGGGGAACATGAACATAATATTCTGGCCGAGAGTGGCAAGCTGTTTTTCCTGGCCGCTGCGAAAGCCTTCCCCCAGTCCAACTAGTAGCAGAAGCGAGCCGACGCCCCAAGCGATTCCAAACATAGTGAGAAACGAGCGGAGCTTGTGCGCCCAGAGGGTCGACAGCGACTGCCGGACAATGTCTAGGAGCATGCGCATGAGTGACTCGTAATTCATGCCCCCACGCCTCCGGGGAGGAGCGTGGGGGCACCCGGGTAACGTTCAGGCGAGGGGTCTCAATCCCGCCTAACCATCTGATCAGAAGTACGCAGCTGGGCTGAGTAAAGTTCCCTGCTGGCACAATTCGTTAGACCGCGAGAGGTGGGAAAAGGTTAGCCGCGTGGCAGCCGAAGCCGTGGGCTTTACGGGTAAGAATAAGCGAGGTTATCGAACCTCAGGCCCGTGCCATTTTTCACGATGCTGACCTGTGAAGTTGCTTCCTTCCAAGAGGTTCGAATGCGGCGCAGTTCTCCCGGGCGCAAGGTTGTGGTGGAAGCGGGCTGGTTTTCAGAGCGGATCGTAATAGTGGCCGGGGAAGAGCCTCCGTTGTAGACATCGATGCCGGCAAAAACGCGCGGCGAGTGAAATCTGAATTCCAGCTTGTCCTGGGCCGGATCAGCGGGAACCGCGTTGAACGTTCCGAATTTTCCCTCGGGGATGCCCATCTTCCATTCGGCGCCGGGCCAATCCATGACGCCCGCTGGATACGATCCCGGCAAAACGGTGTCTGCGCTGAGGTGGGGATCGTCGAAGGTTACATACAGGAAATGAGGACTGCCGCCGCTGCCTTGAATGTCGATATCGCGAGCTCCCTCGTGGCGGATGCGGAGCACCCGCGTCGATTCATCGAAGACGAATGCCGATCCGGTTGGGGGCATGGTCCTGGCTCGCGGTAGCGCTCGCCCGTTTGCGGTCACCGATTCGGGCGTGAAATCGAGACGCAGGACATCGGTCGATTCCGGGTCGAAGGTCGAATAGGTCACCGAGCCGTTTGCGTAGGCGATCTTCGTTACCACCGACGACGAGCCGACCAGGTGAGATTCGTCCGCAGGCGCCCACTCTGGTACCGCCCAAAAGGCGTCCATGAGCCGGCGGGGACCGTCGGCGAACTCATCCGTGAACCACCACTGATTCGGACCGAAGGGCGCGTGCGCTTGCCCGGGCAGTCCCTGGAAATAGGTGACCCAGTTGAACGATCGATAGGCGGCTTCGCGGTAAGCGGCGTCCCCTGTCTTCGCGAAATAAAGCGCCTCCACCGCGGCCAGCCGCGCGGTGTGGCTGTCGCAACATTGGTTGGGCAGGTTGCAGCAGAAGTTGTTGCCGTCGCCTTGTTCGGTGGTGACGGTGGCGCCGTGGACAATGTACTTCGGCCACTTCGGGGTGGTCTTGACCCAATCGATCAACTTGCGAGCGTGTTCGCGCCACTGCGAATCCTTTTCCGGATGCAGCAGCGCATAACGCGCAAACTCCAGCGGAATCACCTGATTCAGGTTTTCCATGCTGGGCGGTACATCCTCGAAGTAGCCGACCCAGACGTTATTTACGAGGGGATAGGTTTGAAACCACAGCCAAGCATTCTGGCGGGTGCGAGTGTAGGCCGCAACATCGCCCTGTTGCAGGCGGATCAGTTCGTCGAACAGCATGATGGGCTCAATCACGTTAGCCGAGTAAGGGCCCATGGTGCGGTCGGCGATCTTTCCATCGCGGGCAAAACAGCGCACGGGCCACGGGGAATGGGTTGCATCGCCCTTCTTATAGTTTTTCACCAGCGCGTTGGCGCAGCGAATCGCCGCCACCAGGTATTTGGTGTTGCCCGTCATCTCATACAGGCGGAGATAGGCATACCCGTCTTCTCCGACCACATGCGGTTCGATGTAGTCGGTTCCGTGGTTGCTCCAGCCGCGATATTCCTTGACCCCGGGATCGGCCGAGGGATAAGGCACGCCCGCCCAAGCATAGTCCGAGGGAGTCAGGCCGTGTTCGAGTTCGTAATCCACGAAGTCTTCCAGGAAAGTGAGCATGCGCGTGTCGCCGGTATAGGGATAAAGACGTTCCATAAATCCTTGCATCATGGCGCGAAGGTATCCCGTGGAGTTGGCCCAGTGTTGCTCGGGGATGAGTTCGAAGGTGGTACGGTCAATGTCGAAGCAGCAGTGGAAGTAGTGCAGGCGCTGGCGGTTGTACTGGTCCCAGAGGATGGTCCACTGAGAGAGAACGTGGGAAGAGTAGGAATAGCCAATGTTGTCGGCCATCGGCCAGGGCAAGAGTTTTCCTTGTGCGTCGAGCTCGACGGGTCTGCCGGCTATGGTGGGTGCATCGACGACGGACACGACCTGAAACTTCTGCTGGGCGGTGGTGCCGGCAGTCAGGACCAGCACCAGGGCGAGGCTCACAACGCTTGCGCGCGTTCTCATGGAGAGCGGGAAGATCTCAGATCTAAAGACTACTGCTGCTTTTCCTTGGGCCGCTCGTAAGCCTTCTGTAAATATTTCCGGGCTTCTTCGAGCGCGTTGAAGGTGTTGTCGTTGGTCTGCAGGGCCTGTTTGTACTGGCCGATGGCGCGTTCGCGCTGGCCCGTGACGTCGAAAATCTTGCCCAGCTGGATGCGGCTCCAGACCTCGGTCCAGCGCGGATCGCCATCGCCATCGATGGCGGCACGGTAGGCGTTGGCGGAGGATTGATAGTTGCGCTGGAAGAAGAAGACTTCCGCGATGCGATAGTGGGCGAGAGAACTGTTCTTATTGAGGTCGAGCGCCTTGTTGAACTCGGTGAGCGCCGCCGAAAGATCGCCCTGCTGTTGCAGCGCCATTCCCCGCAGGACTGCGGCGCGCAGCTTCACGTCGCCGGAGTTAGTGAGAACGCGGTGGTCGGGGTCGACGGAGATGCGCCGCGGGCGGCCGAAGGTTTCGATGGAAAACGGAGAGTTGGTGCCGACAACCTCGATCCGCTTATTTTCGGTTTTTCCATCGGTGTCAATGCGCAGGTCGACCGGCATGCGAAACAGATCGAGATCCTGCGCGATTTCTCCTGTCACTCGAAATCCCGCGATTTTCTCTTCTTTCGGTTGCTGGGCCGCAGCGCCGCCGAGGCGATACACGGTGTACTTCAGCTTGAACTCGGGAGCGCCGGTGGAATCGAGCCACTGGGAAAAGAACCAGGTCAGCTGATCGCCGTAGTTTTTCTCGGCGATAGCGCGAAAATCGTCGGTGGTGGCCGATTTTCCCGCGAACTCCGTGGCGAAGTCGCGCATGGTCTTGTTGTACTTGTCCTCGCCCAGCACCCAGCGCAGCATGTGCAGGATCATTGCTCCCTTGTCGGTGGTGAGCGACTGAAACTCCGTCGAATACGTATCCAGTTTGGCGGCGCTGGAAAGCGGAACGGTGTCATAGGCCAGCGCGCCCACCGACATGTCCTTCACCGCCTCTTCCAGGCCCGCTTCACGGGCGGCATTCTCCACGTACATGGCTTCGGAGTAGCGCGCGAAGCCGTCGCTGAGCCACCAATCATCCTTGGTGGCTGGACTCACTGACACTCCCCACCACTGGTGGGCGATCGCATCCGCCAGCAGGCGGTAATTCGTTTTTTCTGTAATCGAAGACCCTGCGAGTCCGGCGATCTCCGGCGCCCAGGCGTAGGGGAGAGTATCTTCGGGAAGTTCTACGACATTCAGCCTCGGAGATGGGAGCGGTCCGTAAAGGGTGATGAAGTAGGAAAACTCCTGCACGGCGGTGGTTGTGTAGGCCGGGGCCAGGTCCTTGTGGGTCGGTTTGAAGAAGACGTGCAGATCGAGACCGGCTTCGTCGCTCTTATGTTCCTGAAAAACACCAGCGACGATGCTGCCGGGGAAGCTGGGCTTGTCTGACACGAAGGTAAACGTCTTGGTGGGCAATACGCTGGCATTGGGCTTGCCCGAAGCAGCGTGCTGCGTCACAGATGACTTGCCGCTGCCGATGACCAGCAAGTGAGCAGGCAGCGTGATGCTGATGGTCGAGGTGAAGCGATTCAGTCCGAAGCCGCTGACTGGAAACCAGCGGCCGGCATAAAGAAGATAGCTGGTGTCGTCGCTGATGTAAGCGAGTTTGAGGCCGGGGACGGGACTGTTGTCGCCGGATTCGAGCTGGCCCTCATATTCGAAAGTCAGAGTAGTCGAAGCATCTTTCAAAAGGCCATTGGGCAGCGGCACGCGAACCGTGGAATCCTGCGTGACGCGCTCGGCGGATAACTGCTGGTTCTTTTCGTCGAGGACCCGGGTGACGCGCAGGTCGTTGTGCAATTCAAAGACGGCGACGCTCAAGTCCTGCAGGGCGGTGAATTTCACCTTGGCCCGGGCCTTGATGGTGTGGAGGTGGGGCGTGAGCTCGGCCTCGATCTGATAGTCGTCGACATGCAGGCGGGCTCTATCCGCGGCCCACGACGGGAGCGCGAGAAGAATGGCTAGACTCAGAGTCAGGGAAGTCGTCAGGACGCTGAGAGCGCGCCGCGAATCAATGGGCATTTAGGAGAGTCTCCAGGGAACGATAACCCATTCCCTATGATGAAGATTCTGACGCAAAAGATGCTGCGAGCACAAGCCGGGGGCAGCTATTTGCTCTAGCTTCTAGCTCTTAGCCGAGCGGGAGTCAAGGAGACGATAAATGATTTCCGCGGCGCGGTCGGCGGGGTGCTGCGCATTTGACTCCGATGCCGGAACCCGCAAGCGGGCTCTAACGCTGGATAGACCCTCGATCATGCGGTCCCGGGCTGGGCTGTCCGGAAGGATCTCGTTTATCCGGGCTACGATGTTTTCGACGGTAAAGTCGTCCTGCACAAGTTCCGGCACAATTTCTCTGTCGGCGATGAGGTTGACCATCGCGAAGCGGGGGACTTTTACTCGCGGCTTGCCGATGGCATAGGTCAGTGGCGAGACGCGGTAGACCATCACAAACGGCAGGTTCATCATGGCAGCTTCCACCGTGGCTGTGCCGCTGGCGATGATGCCCGCGCGGGAGTGCCAAAGGGCGGGGAGGGCCTCATCGACGAGGTTAACTTTTCTCTCGCCAATCAGCCCGCGCAGGAATTCGCGAGCGAGCGTGGGCGCTACGGGGAGCAGATATTCGTGCTGGTCTCCGAGCGCCGCGGCTGCGTCGAGGATTGTGGGCAAGTTCATGCGGACTTCTTTGACGCGGCTGCCGGGCATGAGCGTGATCCATTGCTTAGCGGCGTTCAGCCCGAATTGCGCGGCGTATTCCTCGCGCGTGATGGCGGGATACGGCAGTTCTGCCAGCGGATGTCCGACGAACGCGGCGTCGACCCCGCGATCGCGATAGAACTTCTCTTCGAACGGAAAGATCACCAGCGCTTTGTCGATATAGTCGCGCAGCAGGCGGGCGCGCCCCTGGCGCCACGCCCAGAATTGTGGCGCGACATAGTAAACCGTGGGGATGCCGCGCTTTTTCATCTGGCGGGCGACGCGCCAGTTGAATGCCGGGGAATCGATGACGATCGCGAGGTCAGGCTTGCGCCGGTCGGCTTCGGCAATCAGATGCCGGTACCGGCCGTAAATTTTCGGCAGGTGGCTGAGAATCTCGGTGATGCCGACCACGGCGAGGTCCCTGGTGTCGACGACGGTGTCGCAGCCCGCGGCGCGCATGCGGTCCCCGCCGACGCCGAAGAATTGGAGCGACGGGTCGCGCCGGCGCAGGGCTTCAATTAACTGCGCGCCATACATTTCACCGGAGGCTTCGCCGGCGGAGATCAGAACTCGCACGGCAGTAATTGTACGGGAGGCACGCGGGCGAGGGCGCCCGCGCCACATTGCCAATTTAGCCGCGCAGGTCGGACAGCGCTTTCTTGGCGTCGGCGTAATTAGGGCTGAGCTTTACGGCTTTCTCCAACTGCTGGCGGGCCAGCGCGCTTTGGTTGGCCTTCTGGTAGGCCATGCCGAGGTGGTAATGAACGGTGGCGTCGTCGGGCTCACCGTGCTTCTCACCGAGCTTGAGTGCTTCCTGGAACTGTCCAATGGCGGACTGGTAGACGCCTTTCTGATAGTAGGCCCAGCCCAGGGTGTCGGCGGCGTTAGCGGATTCGGGCATGCCGCGGCGAGCGGTCTGCGCCATCGCGAGGGCTACGTCGACGTTGCCGCCGGTTTGCAGGATCACGTAGGCGAGATTGTTCGAGGCAAGAGGCTGATCGGGCTGCAAGGCCAGCGCCTGTTGATACATGCTCTTGGCCTGATCCCAGTTTTGCTTCGACTCGTACAGTTCGCCGGACAAGATGTAGAAGCGAACGTCGCGCGGATTGTCTTTGATCGACTGCTGGTAGAGAACGATTGCCTGATCCGCGTTGCCTTCCTGTATCTGGACCTTGCCGAGCTTTTCCAACGCGTCGGTGTTGCTCTTGTCGAGTTCGATAGCTTTGCGCAGCGCCGCTTCGGCTCCCGGCAGGTCTTTCTTTCCATTAAAGAGCGCGGTTCCGAGCAGATCGTAGAAATTACTGTTGTTCGGCGACTTGGCGATCTGTGCGTTCGCGGCGGCTACAGCCTTGTCGATTTCCTTCTCGGCAAAGTACGTATTCATCAGACCACTCAGACCTTCGGGCGAACTGGGGTCCTTGTCGAGAGCCTGCTGGTAGAACTTTTCCGCATCCGGATAGTGTTTCTGGGAGAGCTGAACATTGCCCAACTGAACGCAGGGCGCGGGGCTCTGCGGGGCGCGTTGCATGGCGAACTGAGCGTCCTGCTGGGCGCCGGTGTAATCCTTGCGCGCCAGTTCGGCAGCACCCTTCAGAAGAAAACCGTCCGGCGAGTAAGGCTGAGCGGTGATGATCTGCTGGGCGGTGTTCATCAGGCCGTCAATATCGCCGCGTTGCAGTTCCATGGCCGCCAAAGAGCGTTGCGCGTCGGTCAGATCAGGACGAATGCGCACGGCCTCACGCCATTCCGATTGCGCGCGGGCCTCGTCGTGCTGCAGGTTGTAGGCAATTCCCAACTGGTAATGGGCGATAGCATTGTCGGGGTCGTTGCGCAGAGCTGTCTGCAGAGTGGAAGCTGCACCGGCACCGTCGCCTTGACGAATCTGCATTTGCGCCTTGTAGACCAGCGCGTCGATGTCGTGAGCATTCGCTTTGAGGACTTCGTCGTTCAGTTTTTTGGCTTCATCCAGGCGATTTTTCAAGATCAGCAACTGGATGTAATTCTTCTTGACCTGCGGATCTTTGGGATGATCGCTGTAGAGTGAGCCGTACTCGGCGGTGGCTTTATCCAATTCGCCATTCGCGAAATAGAAGTCCCCGAGCATGCGATAGGCTTCGGATTTGTCTGGAATATCTTTCTTGGTTTGCTGCAGGAACGCTTCTGTTTCGGGCTTTTTGCCTTCCTGCATCAGCAGGCGGACCAGCGCAGCGCGCGGTCCGGGGTTCTTGGGATCCAATTCGATGGCATGGCGGTATTGCTGCTCGGCTTCGGCCAGGCGGTTGCGCGACTGGTAGAAGCCGCCGAGAGCCAGTTCCGCGTTCATGGCCTTGGGATCGACTGCCACCGCTTTCTTGAAATTGGCTTCCGCCTGGTCGGTCAGGTTGGAGCGAAGCTGCAGCAGCGCCAACAGCAAGTAGGATTCGGAACGATTGGGATCGATCGCGATGGCCTGCTGCATCTCCTGCATGGCACCGCCGATGTTGTTCTGCGCCGCGTAATAGTTGGCCCATGCCTCATGCGTTTCCGGCGAGTTCGGCAACTTGTCGCGGAGGACATCCAGGTGAGTCTTGGCCTGCTTGAGCGTGTCCTGCATGGGCGAGCCGTCAGGATTGCGGACCGTGACGAGGAGGTTGGAAAGATCGGTGAGGGCGCGATAGTTATCGGGCGCGAGTTCTACGGTCCGGCTGAGTTCCTGGAACGCGCGTTGGGAGTCACCCAACTTCAGGAATGTCTGGCTGAGTTGGTAGTGCGCCTGGGCGAAGCGGGTGTCAATCTGGATGGCATTGGAATACTGAATGGCCGCCTCGTGGTACTTGCCCTCGGCGAAATAGCGCTCTCCGCTCTCGAAGTATTTCTGTTTGCGGACATTGGGATCGCGGGAACATCCGGCCAGCAAGGCCAGGAGCGAGCAGGCTAGGAAAAGGCGTACGACAAGGGTGCGGCTCATAATTAGATTCTCCAACTACGGGTGCGGAGGGCGGACCGGTACCTCCACACAGGAAACTTCATGATACTGCACGGGTAATCTGTGAAAACAGTTACCGGGGTCATTGTCAGGCAAAAGACAGGCATGAACCAGAAAGGGCACGAAGGATCACGAAGGAATCTACATCTGCCAACGCGAAACTTTCACCGCGGGATATAGCTGTCGAGCAACGGTTGCACTTTTTCGGCGAAGGGCAACATTCGTTGCTCAGCGCCGTCTACCGACTCGCCTGGCTGAATCGGCGTTGTGATACGGACCAGTGCGCCATCGCTGCGATTCATCTTGATCGAGTCCGTGACCAGGTAAACCTTGGCCCAGTATTCGCTGGCCACGCCGCGGTCATGGGCCCAGTACCAGTAAAGCACGACCTGCTTCGCATCGCCCTTCTGAATCACATAGCGGTTTGCGGGAAACGGGGGATGGCCGGGCAACGCGAGCGTGATACGGCTGGACTCAATCGGAGTCCAGCCGGCGCCAGGCAGACAATTCTTGGGAGAGTGAATCGTATCTCCGGCTCGCTGGCTGGGAAAATAAGCGATGTACAGGTCCACGTAAGGCTGAGGCTGCTCGAAATTCTGATAGACGCGCACCATGAAGTCGCCGGGGCCGAGCTTATCGAGGACGTCAGGATCGAGCGGAACATCGGTTCCGGTCCAGCCCCCGAGTTGATGGGGGAATTGCTGCAACGTGAGCCGGGGAGGGAATACCTCACTGCTCCGGCGGGCCTGCAGAAATATGGCAGCCGAGGCAATCAGAACTGCCGCTACTATGAATCGCAGTGACAGTCTGCTCATGCCTGAGATCCCCGATCGGGCCAAATCAGCCTGATCAAAGCATGCAGTCCGTAAAGCATGAGCAGCGATACCACGAATATGATCCATCCCCAGGAGGCATGAAAATAGCCTTCGGCTTTGTCGGCGTCCCAGTATTGGACGAGTAATCCTGTGCCAATGATGCGCACGCTGTTGGCGGCCACGGCAATCGGTACGGATGCTACGGCGAGCAGCCATCGCACCCATATGCGGCGCTCCATGAGATACCCGTAGATGATCGCCA
>Ga0075017_100000506_pt1 | contig 22005 bp, 19 predicted proteins | sample AleBraG_ABR_2012_FD_71475 | JGI IMG/M metagenome (GOLD analysis project Ga0075017, IMG submission 71475) | Freshwater sediment microbial communities in response to fracking from Pennsylvania, USA - Alex Branch Run_MetaG_ABR_2012 | ecosystem: Environmental > Aquatic > Freshwater > Creek >... | reverse complement strand
CGCTCACTTCGCTCAACTCCGCCTGGCGCTTTGCGACATCCACCTCGTGATAATGCAGCGCGTGCAGTGTGGCCGCGGTGGGACTGGGCACCCACGCGGTATTGGCACCCGCCTCCGGGTGCGCGCGCTTCAAGCGCAGCATATCGCCCATGCGTTCCGGCATGGCCCACATCCCCTTGCCAATCTGTGCGTGTCCGGCGAACCCGCAGGCCAGCCCCACCTGCACATTGTTGTCCTCGTAGGCGCTCAGCCATTGGGCCTGCTTCATCTCGCCCTTGCGAATCATGGCTCCCGCCCGCATGGCGGTATGGATCTCATCCCCGGTGCGGTCCAGAAATCCGGTGTTGATGAAAATGATCCGATCCTTTACCGCCCGCACACACTCGGCCAGATTCATGCTGGTACGCCGCTCCTCGTCCATCACTCCAATCTTGATGGTGTGCCGCGCCAGACCCAGCAAATCCTCGACCCGATCAAACAGCCGGTTTGCAAACGCTGCTTCGTCCGGCCCATGCATCTTGGGCTTCACGATGTAGATCGAGCCGGCACGGGAATTGCGGTGTTTTCCCAGTCCCTTGAGATCCACCATACCGATCAGACTGCTGAACACGGTATCGAGGATGCCCTCGGGCACATCGCTCCCGGCCAGCCGCACGAGATCGGATTTCATCAGGTGGCCCACATTTCGTATCAGCATGAGACTGCGCCCGGCCAACGTGCGCTCGCTCCCGTCGGGCGCGGTAAAGCGTCGATCCGGATTGAGTCGCCGCGTCACCTGCTGCAAGCCCTTGGCCACCTCCGCGCTCAGCTCGCCATTCATCAGACCCAACCAGTTTCGATACAGCGCGACCTTGTCATTGGCGTCCACCGCCGCTACCGAATCCTCCATGTCCATGATCACGGTGAGCGCTGATTCAAGCTGCACGTCGGCGATGCCAGCGAGATCCGTGCGGCCGATGGCATGCTCGCCATCGAAATGGATCTCCGCATGCAGACCGTGATGGCACAGCACCAGGCTGCGCGGTCGCCCCGGCGCACCGCCGTAGCCGGCCAGCCCGGCCGGATGGACCAGGCCGGTGTGCCGCCCATGTTCAAGCGTTACCCGCAGCTCGCCGTCGGTGACAGCGTAGGCCGTGGCCTGCGTGTGACTGCCCGCCTGCAATGGCCAGCTCTGATCGAGGAATCGGCGCACATAATCAATAACGGCGCTGCCGCGCGCGGGATGGTAGCCCGCGGCCACCGCGCTGGGGACATCCGCCCCCAAGGCATCGGTTCCATACAGCGCATCGTACAAACTGCCCCAACGCGCATTGGCTGCATTGAGCGCGTAGCGTGGGTTGCTCAATGGCACCACCAACTGCGGACCGGCCAATTTCGCGATTTCGGCGTCGATGGGTCCCGAGCGGATCTGAAACGGCTTGCCCGAAGGCACCAGGTAACCGGTCTCGCGCAAGAACGCTTCCTGGGTCGCACTGCTGCTCGCGCCAGCGCCGTACCAGGAGTCGATACCGCTTTGCAGCGCGTCGCGACGCGCCAGCAACCGCTTGTTTTCCGGCTGCAGCTCGGCCAGCAGTGCCGCCAGTCCGCGCCAGAACGCGGCAGGCTCGAGCCCGACACTTTGCGCCAAGCCGCCCTCGATGAAGCCGGCCAGCGGCTCAGCGACCTCGATTCCGGCGCATCGGCGGTAGGCGATCGCCATGCTCAGACGATTTCAATGATTTGTTTGGGCGTGTGGTGCAGGCAGGCCGAGGGTCCATCGGCCTCAACCAGGTAAGTATCCGTATTGTGCACAAACATTGTTTCGCTCGCCCATCCGGGGTGACACACGATGGCCATGTGTTCTTCGATCAACATGTCCTCATCGGCGCGGATCAACGGTCGCTCCACCATGTCATAACCCATGCCGTGAATACTCAGGCGCCGCTCCACCGGCATCCGGTTCGCCGCCAGCCACGCGTTGTGGCGCGTAAAAATGTCGCGACAGGCAACGCCGGGCTTCAGCATCTGCAGCGCCTGACGCTGCGCCTCGATTACCGCCGCATGCGCTTCACGTAGCTGGCCTGAAGCGCGGCCCAGTACGAAAATCCGCGACAGCTCGGTGTAATAGCCGCCCGCACCGTTATTCTCAACCAATAATGAAAAAATGTCACCGGCCTCGAGTTCACGCCCCTGCCCGTGACGGGCCTGAAAGCCCGCCCGCTCACCCAGCGGCGCCGAAGAGCCCAGGTATATCCCCTGTTCGCTCCCCAACTGCTGCGCCACATACTGCGCGTAGGCTGCGATCTCGAAATCCTTGAGACCTGGGCGGATAAAGGCTCGCACCCGTGTCATCACCTCATCCTGCATGGCCGCCACCTGGCGGATCAGTCCGCGCTCCTCGGCACTCTTGATCGCCTTGAGCTTATCGACCATGTCGGTGGCGTCCACCACGTCAAGGTCGGCCAGGCTTTCGCGGCAGCGGGCCCCGAAGCTGTAGTACATGGCGGCCGGTGCCACCAGGCCAACGCGCTTTGCACCCAGCAGGCGAAGCTCACTGACGGCAAGATCCGCGTCGTAATGGCCGGTGTAGCCCACCGAGGGGTAACTGGGCGTGGTCAGGGTGCGCCCGATGCCGGTGTGCTTGAGCTCGGACTCGTCGGCCACGCGCACATGTCCAAACGGCCCTTGCTCTATCAGCGACATGCCGCCCTGGCGCGGGAATACCACGCTGCTGGCATAGCCGTTGGTCGCCGGCCGGTTGGTGAACCAACGGATGTATCCGCCAACCCAGTCGCTGGAATTCTGCAGTATCAGCGCGTCGATGCGCTGGGCTGCCATCTGCTCGCGCACTGCCTGCCAGCGGCGGCTCAGTTCATCCAGGGAAACGGCATTGACGCGGCGTTCGCCGCCGACGGGCACGCGAGGGGTGCTCAAGCCACTGGCACGGCATCGGCGGCCAGCGAGCCGCGGTACGGGGCGATCGGCGCGCCCGCCGGTCCATGGAGCCGTACGTTGCGACGGCCTTCCGCGAGTATGCCAGCCGGTACCGGGCGCAATTGCCACGCCAGTCCCATCCAGGAGAGCACCTTCAGCACGTAGAAGGTGATGTCGTACTCGTACCAGTAAAAGCCCTGGCGCGTGGAGCTGGAGAAGCGGTGATGGTTGTTGTGCCAGCCTTCGCCCATGGTTACGAATGCCAGCAACCAATTGTTGCGGCTGTCATCCGAGGTCGCAAAGCGCCGTCGGCCGAACACATGAGACAGCGAATTGATGGTGAAGGTCCCGTGCCACAGCAGCACCGTACTGGCGAAGAACCCAAAGAACAGGCCCGCTGCGCCCAGTGCGAAATACACCGCAGCCCCCAGCATGATGGGCGGCAGCAGGTAGTACTTGTTCAGGAATCGCAGCTCCGGGTAGCGGGCCAGATCCGGTATGCGGCTGTAATCAGTCTTCGAAGATTCGGGATTGAATAGCCACAGCACGTGCGAATACCAGAAACCGTCCTGAATGGGCGAATGGACGTCCTGCGGCTGATCGGAATACAGATGGTGATTCCGGTGGTGCGCAGCCCACCACAGTGCGCCACGCTGTGCGCTGGTTTGCGCCACGAAGGCCAGCACGAATTGAAACACCCGGCTGGTCTTGTAGGTGCGATGCGAAAAGTAGCGGTGATACCCGCCAGTGACGGCGAACATGCGGATGAAGTACAGGGCCACACAGCACACCGCAGCCGCGGGCGTGATGCCGGTCCAGATGGAGCCAAACGCCAGCAGGTGCACCGCAAGGAACGGCGTGGCGCCCAGCCAGTCCAGTCGTCGTACCGGCTTTACCGCGAGCCCGGATGCCACCTTTGTCGTCTCCATTCGCCTGCGCTCCGTTCCTTAAAACGCCAGATGGCGCAACGGAATAATGCGCGCCTGCCCCTGCTGCCAGGGTCGTGGTTCGGTACATGTTTGTAATACTTGTGTCAGGGGACGGGCTGATCTGGTGTCGTGGCTCACGCTTTGGGCGCCCCAGCGCTGCGGATTGGCCCGCGTGGCGCGTTAATTGGCGCCCCGCTATTTGGCGCCCCGCTATTTGGCGTCCTCGTCGGGCACAAATTTGTAACCGGCGCCCCGATGCGAGAGAAAATGCACCGGCCGGTCGGGTTGTGATTCGAAATACTTGCGCAGCCGGACGATGAAGTTGTCCACGCTGCGCGTGTTCGGCGCATTGCGCAGTTTCCATACCCGTTCCAACAGTTCCTCGCGGGTCAAGACGCGGCGCGGATGCTGTGCAAAGTGATACAGTAAATCCAACTCGAGTTGCGTCAGTCGGATCGGTTTATCAAAGGCCGTCACCTCATGAGTGTCGAAGTTGATGCGTGCCGCGCCGAATTTCAGCGTACCGCGCACCTCTTGAGCCGGCTCGCTCCGCTGATGCCAGTCACGGCGGCGCAGCGCCGAACGGACCCGTGCCAGCAGTTCCGGCAGCGCGAAGGGCTTGGCCAGATAATCATCGGCGCCGGCATTCAGGCCACGCACTCGCTCCTCGGCCGTGCTGCGCGCGGTGAGCATGATGACCGGAACATACTGACCGGCTTCGCGCAATTGTTTGCAGAAACTGTAGCCATCGCCGTCGGGCAACATGATATCGAGCACGATCAGATCGATGCTGGCCGCCTGCACCAGCTGCGCGGCCGCTTCCCGAATGCTGCGCGCGCCGATCACCCGATAGCCGTCCAGTTCGAGATTGAGCTTCAATCCCGCCGCCAGGTGCGCCTCGTCTTCGACCACCAGCACTGTGGCACCGGGTGCAGTGCCGTTATTCGCCGTCCCCTCTGCGCCCGTCATGAGTCGCCCGCCTCCACCGTGGCCACACCCAACGGCAGGCGAATGAACATGCTGGTGCCCTGATCGAGGCCGGCGGACTCGGCGCGAATACTGCCACCGAGACTGCGCAGCAACCGGGCCGCCACGTACAACCCTAAGCCGGTACCGCTCCGCTCATTCACTGCCGGACTGGGCACGCGGTGAAAGCGCTTGAAGATGCGCTTGAGCTGCGAGCGCTCCACGCCAATGCCTTTGTCGCACACACGGATCTCAAGCTGTCCGGCCCCGTTCGGGCGCGCCTCGACCTCCACCAGCGGGGGCGTTGGCGAGTACTTCACCGCGTTGTCGAGCAGATTCTTGATGATGGTCTCCAGTGCCGTGGGGTCGGTGGTGATCACCAGTTGCGCCGGTGCGCTCAAGCGTATGGCTCCGGCCTCCAGTCCGTAGCGAACGCGGATGGTATCGATTGCATCGCCCAGCAGCTGCGTGACATCCACTGCCGTCCACAGCTGCGCGCGCCTGCCGTGGGCAATGCGGCTGGCTTCCAGGATGTCATCGACGAATACGCTCAGTCGCTCCACGTCAGTCAGCATCATCTGCCGCAGCTCCAGGCGCTGTGCCGAGGACAGTCCCGTGCGTGCCAGCGTGTCCAGGCACAGCCGGATGGAGGCCAGCGGGCTCTTGAGCTCATGAGTGACCGAATCGATGAACGTCTGCTGGCGCCGGCCCTCCAGAATCTCGCGCACCAGCGACACACTGAACATGACGACCACGCACATGACCACGGCCAGGGAAATGATACCGCCGGCCAGCAACCATCGATTGCCCCAGAATGCGCGCGTCAGTGATTGGTTCTCGCGAATGACCAGGATCCAGCCGATCAGCATGGCCACCGTGAGCAGCACGGCGATCGAGCTGAGGACGATGGGCACCGAAATGGAGCGGTTCACTGACCGGGACATGCACAGGAGCATAAGCCATTTGACTGGCGCCCGATCTTGTGGATGATGGCGATCCTCTGGAGAATCCCATGCTTGATGACCTGCCCCAGGTTGGGCCCAGCCCGACCGCCCGGCCTGGGCCCGCGCGACGCCCGATGACCCTCACGCTGCTGCTGAGTGCTTGCCTGCTGCTCGGGGCCTGCAGCGGGAAGGGCGCCGGGGCCGGCTTTCAAATGCCCCCGCCCGAAGTCACGGTGGTGACGCTCAAGACGCAACCGGTGAGCCTGCAACGCCAGCTCCCGGGGCGCGTGAGTGCGCACCTGGTGGCCGATGTGCGTCCCCAGGTCAATGGCATCATCCGCAGAGTCCTGTTCAAGGAGGGCAGCCAGGTCGAGCGCGGCCAGACGCTGTACGAACTGGATGATCGCGTCTACCGCGCCGCCCTCGACAGCGCCCAGGCGGCCCAGTTGAAATCAGAGGCCGGCGTCGAAGTGGCGCACCTGAATGCAGCACGCGGCACCGAACTGCTCAAGACCAAGAGCATCGCCGTACAGGACAACGACAACCTGCAGGCCACGCTCAAGCAGGCCGAGGCGGATCTGGCCGCATCCAAGGCGGCGGTGGAATACGCGCGTATCAACCTGGCCTTTGCGCGTATCACTTCCCCCATCACTGGGCGCATCGGCAAGAGCACGGCCACGGAGGGCGCGCTGGTGGTGGCCAATCAGGCCGACGCGCTCTCCACCGTACAGGAATTGAACCCAGTTTTCGTAGACGTAACACAATCGAGCGGCGAATGGTTGCAGCTGCGACGCGATCTGGGTAGGACGGACATGGCCAAGGCCAGCCGCACGGCGACCATTTCGCTGGAGGATGGCTCGAAGTATCCTCAGCCCGGCGCACTCCAGTTTACGGACGTGACGGTGGATGCCGGCACGGGCAGTTTTCTGCTGCGCGTGCTGGTGCCCAACCCGGAAGCCCTGTTGCGGCCGGGTATGTATGTAAACGCCACCGTCGACGAAGGCACTTTGCCTGATGGCCTGCTGGCACCCCAACAGGGCATCACGCGTGACCCCAAGGGCAGTGCCACCGCGCTGATTGTCGGCGCCGATGACAAAGTTGAGCAGCGCAGTGTGAGCGTGAGCCGCACCGTCGGCGATCAGTGGCTGGTGAGCGATGGGCTCAAGGCCGGTGATCGACTCATCGTCGAGGGGGTACAGAAGGTGCAGCCCGGCATGGCCGTGAAGGCCGTCCCGGCAGGCCCATCGGTGTCAGCTGGGCCGTCGGTGCCGGCCGCGTCTTCGGTGCCGGCCGGCCCAGCCGCGTCGGCTGCCAAGTAGGACGAGTACCCGCGGCATGTCACGGTTCTTCATCGACCGCCCCATCTTCGCCTGGGTGGCCGCCATCATCACCATGCTGGTGGGCGTCATGGCGATCACGCGCCTGCCCATCACGCCCTACCCGACCATAGCCCCGCCCTCCATTGCGATCAGGGCAGTCTACCCAGGGGCCGCAGCCAAAACTGTCGAGGACTCAGTCACCCAGGTGATCGAGCAGAACATGACGGGGCTGGACGGACTGATCTACATGTCCACCACCAGCACCTCCGACGGCGGCGTGTCCTTGGTACTGACCTTCGCCTCCGGCACCAATCCGGATATCGCGCAGGTGCAGGTACAGAATCGGCTCCAGGCCGTGACCCCGTTGCTGCCGCAGATCGTGCAACAGCAGGGCATCAATGTCACCAAGACCAACGACAACCCACTGATGGCAGTCGGCTTCAGCTCTACCGACGGCTCGATGAGCGAAAGCGACATGGCCGACTACGTCGCCAGCAGCGTGCTCGACCAGCTGACGCGCGTCGAAGGAGTGGGTAACGCGCAGCTCTTCGGCGCCAAGTATGCGCTGCGCATCTGGCTGGATCCCGCCAAGCTCAATGCCTATGGCCTGACCACCGGGGATGTGACCGCCGCCATCGTGGCGCAGAATGGACAATTCTCGGTGGGGCAATTGGGCGGCGCGCCGGCAGTGTCCGACCAGCAGATCAACGCCACCATCACCGCGCGCGGTCGATTGTCCACGCCAGAGCAATTCAGCGCCATTGTGCTGCGTGGCAGTAGTGGCGGTGCGCTGCTGCGACTGAAGGACGTCGCGCGCGTGGAGATGGGCGCATCGGGCTATGACTTCAGCGTGGTCTACAACGGTAAACCGGCCACAGGCGTGGAAATTAATCTGGCAACCAATGCCAATGCGCTCGCCACCGCCGATCGCGTACGCGCGCTGCTCCAGACCCTCGAACCTGGTTTCCCGCACGGCCTCAGGGCGTTCGTGCCTTACGACACCACCCCGTACGTGCGCGTCTCGATCCGGGAGGTGGTCAAGACCTTGCTTGAGGCCATCGTGCTCGTGTTCCTGGTCATGTATCTGTTCCTGCAGAATTTGCGCGCCACACTCATTCCCACCATCGCCGTGCCCGTGGTGCTGCTCGGCACGTTTCCAGTACTGCTGATGATGGGATTCTCCATCAACATGCTGACCATGTTCGCCGTCGTGCTGGCCATCGGTCTGCTGGTGGACGATGCCATCGTGGTGGTGGAGAACGTCGAGCGACTGATGCGTGATGAGCACCTGTCACCGGTCGAAGCCACGCGCAAATCCATGGGTCAGATCACCGGAGCGCTGGTGGGTATCGGCACGGTGTTGTCGGCCGTGTTATTGCCCATGGCGTTCTTGAACGGCTCGACCGGCGTGATTTACCGCCAGTTTTCGGTGACCATTGTCTCGGCCATGGTGCTCTCGGTAATTGTGGCCCTGACCCTCACACCCGCGCTGTGCGCCACGCTCCTGCGCCCCGTGGACCATAACAGTCACGCGCGCCCGTTGGTCTGGTTCAACGCCAAGTTCAACGCCAGCAGCGGCAGATACCAAAGTGTCGTCCAGCGCATGCTGACGCGCACCGGGCGCTACACGCTGATATATATCGCGCTGGCCGCGTTGATGGGCGTGCTGTTCATACGCCTCCCCACTTCGTTCCTCCCCGCCGAAGACCAGGGCTACCTGTTCGTCCTGGCGCAGACCCCGGTGGGAGCGACGCAGGAGCGCACCAATCTCTCCCTGGCCAAGGTGCAGCAGTATTTCATGACCGCCGAACCGAAAGCGGTGGCGTCCGTGTTCACGGTGCAAGGCTTCAGCTTCAGCGGCTCGGGCCAGAACGCCGGCATGGGCTTTGTGCTGCTGAAGGACTGGGACCAACGCAAGAGCGCGAATTTAAGCGACACGGCCGTGGCGGGCCGCGCCTACGGCGCCCTCAGCCAGATCAAAGACGCGCTGGTTTACGCTGTGGCGCCACCGCCCGTCACCGCCCTGGGCACGTCTTCCGGTTTCGAGTTTTACCTCAAGGATGAAGGCGGCCTGGGCCACGAGGCTTTGACCAGCGCACGCAACCAGCTGCTCGGACTGGCCATGAAGGATTCATTGCTGGCCAACGTGCGTCCCTCGGGCTCCGAGGACTCACCGCAGTTCCGCCTCGACATCGATGCGCAGAAAGCCAGCTCGCTGGGCGTTGATTTGAGCCAGGTTAATGACACTCTGAGTGTCGCCTGGGGCGGGCGCTATATAGACGATTTCATCGACCGCGGACGCGTCAAGCGCGTTTACCTGCAGGCCGATGCCCCCTTTCGCATGAACCCCGAGGATTTCAATCGCTGGTACGTGCGCAGTGGCGTCGGCAAGATGGTGCCGGTGCCGGCCTTCACGAGCTCACACTGGGAGTTTGGCTCGCCTGAGCTGCACCGTTACAACGGCGTTCCGGCCATGGAAATCGTGGGACAGGCGGCCGCTGGGGTGAGCTCCGGCACGGCCATGAACGAGATCCAGAAATTGGCGGCGCAACTGCCGGCGGGATTTCGCATCGAATGGACCGGTCAATCGTACGAGGAACGGGCCGCGGGTACGCAGACTCCGCTGCTGTACACGCTCTCACTCATCGTGGTGTTCCTGGCCTTGGCGGCGCTATACGAGAGTTGGACCATCCCCATCCCCATACTGCTGGCCGTGCCGCTGGGTATCATCGGCGCAGTGTTTGCCACGGCGCTGCGCGGCTACGAGCGCGACATCTACTTCCAAGTGGCCATGCTCACTACCATCGGTCTGGCCTCCAAGAACGCCATCCTGATCATCGAGTTCGCGAAGCTCAATCTGGACGCTGGTCTGGATCTGACCACCGCCACGCTGCACGCGGTGCGTGACCGTCTGCGCCCCATTCTCATGACCTCCCTGGCCTTCGGCTTCGGCGTACTGCCGCTCGCAGTGGCCAAGGGGGCCGGGGCCGGAGCGCAGCGCGCCATCGGCACCGGCGTGTTCGGCGGCATGATCGCCGGCACGCTGCTCGGGATATTCTTCGTGCCGCTTCTGTTCGTGGTGCTGCAGCGCCTGTTTGCGCGCGGTAAGCCCAGGGCTTGAGGCCGCGCGCCGCTGGCGCGGCTACACGATGTACTTGTACTTGGCCTCGCGTCCCCGGCCCTCCACGGACAGATCCGCATAAGGATTGCGGCGCGGATCGGTGATCACCTGGTACAACCGGTACAGCTCCGGCAGGAACGCGGCCCAGTTGTTTATTTCCTGCAGGGCATGGGCCGCCCACACCTTGCCTTGTTCCACGGTCTCAGGCCGACGGGTCCCGATTCCCGAAGACTTGCCCACCACGCCGTAATCAGTGGCCTGCCACTGGTGAATGCGATAACCCATCGGTTCGCCCTTGTGCATGGCTTCCAGATCGAAGCCCAAGCCCGCCGTGATGATCACGTGCTCGTAGGTGATCACGTCGCGGATCTCCGGGATGACGTCTGCGAACTTCTCGAAGCGGATGTACAGATTCTGCCGCCGTCCGTCATTCCAGGTCTGCGGGGCATTGTGAATCGCGCCCAGCGGATTGCCGTTCACCGGCGGCACCGGCCAGTCGAGCACTTCGTGCTGCTCGGGATGCCACAACATGAAGCCCTTGTCCATGTTGATCCAGAACCAGTCGATCATCTTGGCCGTGATGCCGTCGTGCGACCAATCAATGTGGGTGCCGAGCGCATCGTGCGAAACGGTGGATTTCATCAGGAGTTCCTCGTGCTGATCATCGTGTTGAGAATTGACTGGGGCGAGCAGGCCCGCTCACGGCGAGGCCGGCAGATCCATGGACGTGCCCGTGTAGCGCGTCCACACCTGCGTGCGTCCCAGCAAGGCGAAGCCGATGAAGCCGCGCACTTTGAGGGAGCCGTTGCCCAGCCATTCCACCGTGCACTTGTAGGTGCTGCCCTTGTTCGGATCGTAGATGGTCCCGCCCGACCAACGACCGGCGCCTTCATACTTCATGTCGCGCAGAATGACCTGGCCACGCACCTGCAAAGCGCGGCGCGTCGGATCTGGATTATGTTCATCCAATTTGCCGGGATGATTCCCGCCCACGATGCGACCCTCCAGGGCTCCTGTAGCACCGATGGTGATTTGAACGATGCCGTCCTTGGGCTCGGTGAGCCAATTGCCCGCCACCTGGGCCAACGCCGCATCCGCGCTCACCGGCGCGGTGGCGGCCTGCACACTCGTGCCCAGCAGGTGGGCCGTGAGCAGACCCGCTGCCAACACCATGGCGCCGAGCGCCGTCAATAGTCGGTTGGTACTGCCGCCACTTCGCTCCATCATGTTCCGCCTCCCAAGGGCCGCAGGTTGCGCTGCGTGGCCGTTTTTTTTAGGCTCTGGCCGAGGTCCGCCTCATTGGCCAGCACCACAGCGCCCTGATCCCCGGTACCGGTGCGGGCCAAAGCCCGCGCGGCCGCTTGGAGCAACAGCTCGGGCTGCTGATCGGGTCCAGGCGTCATCATGGCAATACCGACGCTGATCGTCACGTATTTTTCCGGCTCGGAGCGCGGATGATGGATGCGCTGTTCGAGCACCCGCTGCACGATGCCGGTGGCAAATTCGACCACCGCCCCGCGATCCGTGTTCCGCGCCAACGCGCAGATGTGGGCGCCCTCCCACCGCCCGACCAGATCAGAGCCGCGACGAAACGCCGCACTGACCACACCGGCCAGGCGACGCAGACACGCATCCCCGGCCGGGCGTCCGAACGTGTCATTGTATAGGCCCAGTGCATCGACGTCGAACATCAACAACGTGAGCATGCGCGACTCGCGCTGTGCGCTCAGCCAGTCGTGGCGCAACAGCTCCTCGAAATAGGCGCGGGCACACAGTCCGGTCACCCGGTCTTCGCGCATCCAGGCGGGCAAGCCGCCCACGGCACGCGCCGCACTGGCGCGTTCACGCTCGCCCATGGCGCGCTCGCGCTCACCGATATCGCGATGGAAACCGACGAAATGGCTGATGGCGCCGCCCGCGTCGCGCACCGGCTCGATCAACACCTCGTTCCAGAACTGGCTGCCGTCCTTGCGGTAATTGCGCAGCATCGCCCGCACGCTCTGCCCGCCCTGCAACCCTTGGCGTAAACGGCTCCGGCCCTCCTGCTCGCGATCGCCGCCCTGCAGCATGCGCAGGTCCGACCCGAGCAGTTCACCGGCGGAGTAGCCGGTCAGACGCTCAAAGGCCGCATTGACGTAGGCCACCGGGTGATCGCCCCCACGCACCTCGCAGATCACAATACCCTCCGGCGCGGCATCGATCACCCCACGCAGGAATTCCGGCGTCCATTCCTTCATGGGTTCGCGTCCTCCCTCATGCGCCTCGGTCCAACTGCAGGGCCGAGGGAGTCAGTGCGCTTTCGAGCGCGGCGCGGCTCTGCGCCCAGGCGCCCGACGCCAGCAGCGCGACCCGCTCCGGATGCACGCGGGCACGGAGCCGCGCCAGGCGTAAGTGCGCCGCCGCGCCCGGCGCCACCTTCCAGCTCTTCAGCAGCGCCAGCACGCTGGCTCGCGCATTGCACACCGGCAGCACATCGCAACCGGCCCTCAAGGCCAGCGTCGCCCGCTCCGCGATATCCCCGTAAGCGGCGGCGCCCGCCATCGACAGGTCGTCCGCAAACACCGTGCCATTGAAACGCAGCTCGCCGCGCAGAATCTCGCTGATCCAGCGGTGCGACAGACTGGCCGGTACGCGGTCAATCTCTGGAAACAGCACGTGGGCCACCATCACCGCGGGCAAGCCGTCCTCGATCATGCGCCGATAAGGGGTAAGCTCAGGCTCCAGGTCCGCCAAGGCGCGCCGATCCACCGGCAGCGCCAGATGCGAGTCGGCCACCACGGCACCGTGTCCGGGAAAATGTTTGGCCGTGGCCGCCATGCCCGCATCGCGCATGCCGTGCATGTAGGCCACCGCCAAATCCGCCACCGCCGCGGCGCGCGCGTGCAGCGCGCGATCGCCAATCACGGTGGACAGACCGTAGTCCAGATCCACACAGGGGGCGAAGGAGAAATCCAGCCCACAGGTCAACAATTCCGAGGCCATCAACCACCCGTGCGCACGCGCCAGCTTCAGCCCCGTCGCGGGGGCAATATCGTATTGATGGCCCAACTGCCGCAAGGCCGGCAGGAGAGTAAAGCCGGTACGGAAGCGCTGCACGCGTCCGCCCTCCTGGTCCACGGCTACCAGCAGGGCAGGACTGCGCAGGGCGTGAATTTCCGCCACCAGATGGGTCAGCTGCTGCGGATCCCGGTAGTTGCGTGTGAACAGAATGACGCTGCCCACCAGTGGGTGCAGCAGCACGTCGCGATCCTCGCCGCTGAGGGAAGTGCCAGCAATGTCCACCATGAGGGGTCCGAGGCTCATGGGCCTATGTTACCCGCAGTTTGAGGCCAGCACCGCCAACGATTCCACATGCGCGGTCTGCGGGAACATATCGGCCACGCCCACGGCCAGAAGCGTGAATCCCAGTTCATTGACCATAGTCCCGAGGTCTCGGGCGAGACTCCCCGGATGGCAGGATACGTAGATCACGCGCTGGGGACGGAGCGCGGCCAGGAGCGGCAGCACCTCGCGGGCACCTACCCGCGGCGGATCGAGCACCACATGGCTGTATGGACCCCGGGCCCATGGCAAAGCCCCCATCAGGGCACTGTCGGGGTTGGCCAAATTCGCACTGAAGAACTGCGCGTTGCCCACCGCATTGCGCTGCGCGTTGGCATTGGCCCGGGCGATCAAACCCGCATCGCCCTCCACGCCCACCACCCATCCCGCGCGCCGTGCCAGCGCCAGCGTGAAATTTCCCAGGCCACAGTACAGATCCAGTACCCGCGCCTGCGGGTCCAACTCCAGCAGCTCCACCACGCGACTGACCAGCGTGCGATTGAGTGGCCCATTCACCTGCACGAAGTCCCCGGCCTCGAACTGCAGGCGCAAGTCAAACTCCGGCAGTGCGTAATCCAGTAGCGCGGCGGGCTCAGTCAAACTCTGCACCGACGCGGGTCCGCCCGACTGCAGGTACAGGCGCACCGGATGCGCCGCCTCGAATTCCAGCAGCGCTCGTCGGTCCTCTTCGGTGGGCGGATCCAGCACCCGCAGCACCAGCACCGTGTGCGAGTCGCCCACCGCTACCTCAATCTGCGGCACGCGCTCGCGAATCGACAACCGGGTGAGCAGTGCCCCCAAGGGTTCGAGCAGCTCGCCCACCGGGGGCGCCAGCACTTCGCAGCGCTCCAGCGCCGCCACATGCGAGGACAGACGCTCGCGAAACCCCACCAGTGAGCGTCCGCGGGTACGCACGAAGCGCGCGCCGAGCCGCGCGCGTCGCCGGTACTGCCACTCCGGTCCAGTCACTGGCGGCAACCAGTGCTGTGGCGCCACCCGCCCGAGCCGCTCGAGCGTCTCGCGCAGCTGCTGCTGTTTCAATTGCAGTTGCGCACTGCCACTCAAGTGCTGCAGCGCGCACCCGCCGCAGGTGCCAAAATGCGCGCAGCGCGGCACGACTCGCTCGGCGGCAGGCTCGAGCACTTCATTGAGTTCCGCCTCATCGTATTGGCGGTGCGCTCGCCGGCGCGTGAAACGTATCAACTCCCCGGGCAGGCTGCCGCCGACAAACGCCGCCTTCCCCTCGCGCACCACGCCCTCACCCTCGTGATTCAGGTCCGCGACACGGCCGACCTCAGCGGTCGGCATCGGCTTTGGATGTCTCAACCCAAGGCCTCCCAGGCCTGCAGGAACTGCTGCTGATGTGCTGCGTTCGAGCTTCGCAGCAGCTGCTTGAGGCGGAGAATCTCCTCTTCGTAGGCCGGGCGATCGAGGCGGCCGCGGAACAGCTCGAAGCGCAGCAGGATCAGGTACGTATTGAGAACGTCCGTTTCGCAATAATTGCGAACTTGAGCCAGTTGTCCGTTCAGCACCGCTCCCCACACCTGCTCGCCGGCAAACCCCATTTTTCCGGGCAGTCCCAGCAATGCAGCCATGTCACTCAAGGACGCGCGTGCACGTCCTTGAAAGCTGGCCAGCACATCCATCAGGTCAAGGTGTCGCCAGTGATAACGGCTGAGGTAATTGTTGTAGCGAAAGCTACTGTCCTCATCACCGGTCTCCCAGTAACGCGGGGCGCTCACCCCGGCCTTGAGGCCGCGATAGTGCAGCACCGGCAAGTCGAAGCCGCTCCCGTTCCAGGACACGAGGTCCGGCGTGTACTTGTCAATGCCCTCGAAGAAGCGCGCGATCAGCTCCGCCTCGCTCGCTTGCTCGTCCCCCAGGGTCCAGATTTTCAATTGATCCCGGCTGCGCAGCAGACACGAGATGGCCACCACTCGGTGCTGCTCGAGCGGGAGGAAATCTCCCCCGCTCTCCTGCCGCCTTACGGCGAACATGGCCTTGGCCACCTGCGCGTCCGCCAGCCCTTCGAGATTCAGCACCCGCCGACCCAGTTCCACGTCGGGCACGGTCTCGATGTCGAACACCAGCCGCGTCACGTCCGCTTACTCCGTGGCGCGCCCTTGCCCGCGCGTCGGCGTGGCGCTCGCATCAGCACCGCCACTGCAACGATCAAGCCGGCCTCATCGGTGAGCGTGACGTGGCCCGCGCCCACGCCCAACTTAGCGCACAGCCGCGCCCCGCGGGCGGAGTAGATGACCTCAGGCTTACCCAGGGCGTTTTGCAGCACGCCGACATCGCGGATCCACACCCCGTGCGCAAACCCCGTCCCCAACGCCTTGACAATGGCCTCCTTGGCCGCGAAGCGCATGGCCAGAAACCGCTCCGGCCGCTGCGTCTTGGCCATCTGCGCTCGCTCCTGCGGCAACAGCAGATGGCCGACGAAGCGCTCGCCAAAGCGCTGCCAGGTCGCGCTCACGCGCGCCTGCTGCAGTACGTCCACACCGATGCCATAGATCATGGCAATACGCGCGCTCGCGCCAAGAGCGAGCGCATGGCGCGCACCGCCTCGCCCAGTCCCGTGAACAGCGCCTGCGCGATGATGGCGTGACCGATATTCAATTCCGTGATCTCTTCGATCAAGGTAATCGGTGCCACATTGCGATAGTGCAGTCCGTGACCGGCGTGCACCTCGAGGCGACGCTGGGCCGCGTGGTGCGCGGCGCGGCGCAGCCGCTCGAGCTCTTGAGCGGCTCCCGACCCCTGCGCCTGCGCGTATTCGCCCGTGTGCAATTCGACCACCGTCGCGCCGCAGTCAGCGGCCGCATCGATCTGTGCCGGCTCCGGGTCGATGAACAGCGCCACCCGCACGCCGGCGCTGCGCAATTGCTCGCAGGCCCGGCGCACTTGCGCGGCTTGCGCGCAGACGTCCAGACCGCCTTCCGTAGTGAGTTCGGCGCGCCGTTCGGGCACCAGACACACGTCGGCCGGCTTGAGCTCACAGGCCAGCGCCAGCATCGGCTCGGTGATCGCCATCTCCAGATTCATGCGGGTGGCCAGCGCGCCCCGTAGCGCGCGCACATCGCGCTCCTGAATATGGCGCCGATCCTCGCGCAGGTGCAGAGTAATGTTGTCCGCTCCCGCCTGCTCCGCCAGGAGCGCTGCATACACCGGGTCCGGGTAATGGGTGCCACGCTGCTGACGCAACGTCGCCACGTGATCGATGTTGACCCCCAGCTCGATATTGGCTCTCATCCGTTCACCCGCTCCCCGCGCCCGATCCGCTCCATCCTCGCCACCGCGCGCGCCACCACGCGCGTCCCCAATTCACGCCCCTCCAGACAATGATCGAGCGCGGCGCGCAGCACTTCCCGCACTGCGCGTTGCCCTTCCGGCTCCAACGGCTCCTGATCGGCCGCCAACAGCAGGAGCCAGCGCCCCAGCACCGCCCCCGCACCGCCGCCGCCGCTGCCGCTGCCGCCACGCCTGCCACTATCGGCGGGGTGGGAAGCCGCGCTCACGCCAACGCCCGGCGCGAAATGGTAATACGAGTCAGCCACCACCGGCTGGTGCGTGCCGCACTCGCGCTCCAGCTCCAGACCAAAACCCAGCAACTCCAGCAACCGCTTCTCGAACTGACGCAGCACGGTTCCCACCGCCACACCGACCCGCAGCTGCTGCAAAGTCGCAGCATACTGAGCGTACAGCGCCGGCTGCGGGTCATGCACACCCGTGAGCTTGAGCAGCAGCTCATTCAGGTAAAATGCGCTCATCAGACACGGCGCCGCCAGCGGCGCGGGCATCGCGCCATCGGGCTCGGCCGCCGTCAGCGACGGCGCCTCGCCACGTCCACTCCAGGACAGCAGCAACGGCCGAAACGGCTGCAGACCCAGGAAGCGGCTGCGCGGGCCGCGCGCCGCGCGCGCGAAGCTGGTCAAGCGCCCGAACTCCGCCGTGAACAACTCGACGATCAGGCTGCTGTCGCGGAACGGGCGCTGATGCAGCACGAAGCCCGGCGCGAGATTGACGCGGTGTACGCTGCGGCTCATTCCATGTCCAGCGCCTGCAGTGCACGCGCGTCATCCATCCAATCAGCACGCACCTTGACGAACAAGGTGAGGTGAAAACGCTTGCCCAGCAGATGATTCAACTCCAGACGCGCACTGCGCCCGACGCGCTTGAGGCGCTCGCCCCCGGCCCCGATCACGATGGGTTTCTGTCCGGCGCGATCCACCCAGATCACCGCGGACACCTCCCACCGGCCATCCGGCGTTTCCGTCAGACTCTCGATTTCAACCGCAACCCCATAGGGCAGCTCCTCCACCAGTTCGAGCGTCAACTTCTCGCGGATGCACTCGCCGATCCGAAAGGAGTCGCTTCGGTCCGTGACCTGGCCGGCCGGAAACAGGCGCTCGCCTTCAGGCAGATGCGCCAACACGGTGTTGCGCAGATCCTCCAAATTGGCGCCGCGCAGGGCCGAGATCGGCACGATGGCCAGGAAGGGTCCGCGCGCCGCCAGCGACTCGATGTAGGGCAACAGGCGGCTGCGCGGATGCACCTTGTCGATTTTGTTGATCACGGCCATCATCGGGCGGCCGGAATCGAGCACGCGCTGCAACGCCAATTCATCCTCGTCGGTCCAGCGCAGGGCTTCGACCAGCAGCAAGGCCAGATCCGTGTCGCTAAGCACCGCGGTGGCCGTGCGGTTCATGGCGCGATTGAGCGCACGCTGATGACCGTGGTGCAGGCCCGGGGTATCGACCAGGGCGATCTGCCCCCCAGCAGATTCGACAATGCCCACGACTCGATGGCGCGTGGTCTGGGGTCGCGGCGTGACAATACTGAGCTTCTGACCCAGCAGCGCATTCAGCAGCGTGGACTTGCCCACGTTGGGCCGGCCCACCAACGCGACGAAACCGCTGCGAAACCCGCCCGCCTCGCCCTTAGGTGACGGTGCGCTCATGGGTCGAGCTGCGCGAGCAGCTGCTGTGCCGCAACTTGTTCGGCGCGGCGGCGGCTCGAGCCACTCCCCGCGCTGCGCCGCCCGAGCGCCTCCACCGCACAGCTGACGTGAAACTCCTGCGCATGGGACTCCCCCACCACGTGCGTCACCTCATAGCGGGGTAAATCCATACCACGTGCCTGGAGCCATTCCTGCAAGCGCGTCTTGGCGTCCTTTTGATCATCCACAGCGCCGGCCGCCGCCGGCTCCAGCGCCGCCAACGTGGGCGCCAGCGCCTGCAGGAAGGTGCCGCGCGCCACTTCAAAACCCGCTTCCAGATACACCGCGCCGCACACCGCCTCGAAGGCGTCGGCGAGTATGGATTCACGCCGAAAGCCGCCGGTCTTCAGTTCCCCGGCGCCCAGCGCCAATTCCCCACCCAGATCCATCGCCGCTGCCACGCGCGCCAGGGTGGCGCCACTGACCACGGCGGCCCGCAGCCGGCTCAAGGTGCCCTCATCCGCTTCCGGGTAGTGACGATAAAGGTATTCGGCGACGCTCAGGTTCAGCACGGCATCGCCGAGAAACTCCAGCCGCTCGTTGTTGGGCCCCGCCGCGCTCCGATGCGTGAGCGCCTGCTCGAACAGCGGCGCATCCATCACCTGGTAACGCAAATGCCGCCGCAGCCAGTCTGCGGCGCGCGCGCCGTTCACTGCAGGTCCACCTGCTTCTTGAACTGCATCAATATCGACACATTGCCGAACATCGGCGCCAGATCCTCGTAGTCGGCCACCGCCACCCACCGATCGCCGTCACGGTGGATATCAATGTCCTTGGCTTCCGGATGATCAATGTAATTGACGTCGAAGCGCTTGGTCAGTGTCGAGCGAATGGCCGCCGGATCCACTTGGGCGCTGCCACGCGACTCGCTGGCGGTTTGCGACAATGCCTGCACCACCCGGTAATAATTCAAGTAGATCGGCGCCACCCGTATGCCTGCGTAGACGACGAGGGCCAGCGGCAACAACAGAAACAGCCAGCCGATCAAAGTCACGCCGCGCTGATACTTACGCATGATGGAATACCCTCCCGGGCGCCGCCCGAACTAGTCGATGTGCTTACCGATACGTCCCCAGACGGGGCCACCCGACCGGCCCCAGTCCCAATTGAACCATATGCGAGTCGCCCGGCCGACCAAATGATCCTCGGGGACGAACCCCCAGTATCGCCCGTCAGCGCTGTTGTCGCGATTGTCGCCGATCATCAGATATTGGCCGGGCGGCACACGCATGTCGAATTTATCGCCCCGATCGGGCGTATCGGCCGGTCCCTGCTCATCACACTGGTAGCTGCGCCCGTTGCTGCGATTACAGCTGGGCACCTGCGGGATGCCGATTTCACCGCTGGTACGGCACGACAGCGTCTGGTGGTGGTGCGCGCCCAGCAGCTCGCCGCTCAAGCGCATGTTCAGGTAACACCCGTCGTTGTATCGCCCTAGATCGCTGACCGGCACCGCCTGGCCATTGATGATCAGCTGATCGTCATGCACCGACACCACGTCCCCCGGCAATCCCACCAACCGCTTGATGTAGTTGACGGCCGGATCCGGCGGGTAGCGAAACACCACTACATCACCACGCTGCGGCACCCCAACGTCGATGATTTTGCGATTGAGCACCGGCACGCGCAGGCCGTAGGCGTATTTGTTGACGACAATGAAATCGCCGTCCAGGAGCGTGGGCATCATGGAATCGGAAGGGATGCGAAATGGCTCAAAAATGAAGGAGCGTACCAGCAGGACCAGCGCCGCCACGGGCAGGAAACTGCGCGCATAGTCCACCGTCACGGGCAAGCTCACCGCCTCCAAGGCCACCCCCTTGGCCGCAGCGCGTCTGAGTCGCGCCGGCTCCAGCGCCAGCCGATCCAGCAGCCAGACGGCCCCCGAGATCGCCAGCACGATGGTCAGCACCAGGCTGAAATCCAGCCGCTCCGAGCCCAGCAGGCGCACCACCGCGCCCACGATGGTCACGGGCAGCACCAGGTAAATGGTGCGCAACCAGGCCGGATCCACGGACGTATCGGGCAACGCGGCCAAACGCCGCCCCGGTCGCACAAACCAATCATCAATGACCGCCACCAGCGTCAGCGGTAGCGCCAGGTAAGTCAGTATCGTCAGCATTTGCGTCATCATGTCCTGGTCCTTAAAGCTTAATTGCGCGCGTCCCAGCGCCTATTTTCGGCCAACCTGCAGCACTGCCAGAAACGCTTCCTGCGGGATCTCCACCTGGCCGACCTGTTTCATGCGCTTCTTACCCGCCTTCTGCTTCTCCAGGAGCTTGCGCTTACGGCTCAAGTCCCCGCCGTAGCACTTGGCCAGCACGTTCTTGCGCAGCGCCTTGACCGTGGCGCGCGCGATCACATGGCTCCCGATCGCCGCCTGCACCGCCACTTCGAACATCTGCCGCGGAATCAGCTCCTGCATCTTATCTACCAGCTCGCGGCCGCGCTGGTAAGCGCTGTCGTTATGAATGATCAGTGCCAGCGCGTCGACCTTGTCGCCGTTGATCAGCACGTCGAGCTTGACCAGCGGCGCGGCTTGGAAGTGACTGAATTCGTAATCGAAGGAGGCATAGCCGCGGCTCGCCGACTTGAGGCGGTCGAAGAAATCGAGCACCACCTCCGCCAGCGGCAGCTGGTACTGCAGCGCCACCTGCGTACCGAGGAACTGCATCTTCTTCTGCACGCCGCGCTTTTCGCTGCACAAACCGAGCACCGCGCCGACATAGTCGGGCGGCACCAGGATGTTGGCGGTGATGATCGGCTCACGCACTTCCTCGATCTTATCGGGCGAAGGCAGCTTGGCCGGACTGTCGATGTGCAGCACTTTGCCATCGGTGCACATCACCTCGTACACCACGGTGGGCGCGCTGGTGATCAGCTCGAGCTGGTATTCGCGCTCCAGCCGCTCCTGCACGATATCCATGTGCAGCAACCCCAGGAACCCGCAGCGAAACCCAAAGCCCAGCGCGGTGGAGGCCTCCGGTTCGTAGTGCAAGGCCGAATCATTCAGGCGGAGCTTCGCCAGGGCATCGCGAAAACTTTCGTAGTCCTCAGCATTGATGGGAAATAAGCCGGCGAACACCCGCGGCTGCACTTGCTTGAAGCCCGGGAGCGGCGCCGCGCACGGCCGCGCATCGTGTGTGATCGTGTCGCCCACCGGCGCGCCGTCGATTTCCTTGACGCCGGCGATGACGAATCCCACTTCACCCGCGGACAGCTCCGGCAGCGCCACGGATTTGGGCGTGAAGCGTCCGAGTTTGTCGACACCGTGGCTGCGGCCCGTGGACATCATGCGCAGTTTCTCGCCCTGACGGAGCGTGCCGTTCATGACCCGCACCAGCGACACCACCCCCACGTAGTTGTCGAACCAGGAGTCGATGATCAGGGCCTGCAGTGGGGCCTCCGGGTCGCCGACGGGCGCCGGGATGCGCTCGAGGATGGCCTCCAGCAGCTCCGGCACGCCCGCCCCCGTCTTGGCACTCACCCGCAC
>Ga0075017_100000505_pt1 | contig 22023 bp, 13 predicted proteins | sample AleBraG_ABR_2012_FD_71475 | JGI IMG/M metagenome (GOLD analysis project Ga0075017, IMG submission 71475) | Freshwater sediment microbial communities in response to fracking from Pennsylvania, USA - Alex Branch Run_MetaG_ABR_2012 | ecosystem: Environmental > Aquatic > Freshwater > Creek >... | reverse complement strand
ATGCTCTCCGCAAGATCGGCATCTGCCGACCGGACCGACGAACTGCCGAATTCCCCGGATAGAGCGAAATCACGAAACCCCCGCCAATCAAGCACTTCTTCAGATTCCTGCTCAGAACCGAATATTCAAGACCAAACACGGAGACGAGTGAATTCACCCGTAAATTTACATGCCTGCCAACCACAGTCGGCGCGTAAAGCTTAGGCACATTGGTCAACATCCGAATTCCCACGACCGCGGCTTGGTGGGGTAAAATTCTTGCTTAATATGCTCCGCAAGACATTCATCTTACTGCTCGGATCCTGCGCAACTGTTTGGTCAAGCCCTGACACGGCGAAAGCAAAGGAACATTACGGGCGACTGCCTCTCGTGTTCGAAGAGAATCGGGGTCAAACAGATCCAAGTATTCGCTTCCTGGCACGAGGCCCGAAATACGGCATTTTTATCGGGGATCATGAAGTTCGCCTTGGCCTGCATGCCGGGAATCGGACCTCGGCCATTTCGCTTCGACTTGCGGGTTCGCAAAGTTCCGCAATCGCGGCTCCCGAACACCTCCTCTACAGCCGCAGTAATTACTTCATCGGTAACAATCCCGAAAAATGGTTGTACAACGTGCGGCACTTCGAACGCATTCGAACAGACGACATAAAAAAAGGAATCAGTATTGTTTACCGCGCAAACGAAGACCAGTTCGAGTACGATCTTCGCATATCGCCAGGCGCAGACAGTTCCAGTTTGAGGTCTTACCTGGATGGTGCACGCTCTTTGCGTGTGGATGCCGACGGCAGTTTGGTCATCGGTACGGCTCTCGGCGAACTGCGCGAACGTCCTCCCGTCGCATGGCAGGAAGTTGACGGGCAAAAGCACTATGTGCATGTGATCCAACGTGTGCACGGACTTCATGAGATTGTCTTTAAGGTCGATACATACGATCATTCGCTGCCGCTCGTCATCGATCCCGTAATCAGCTACTCCACATATTTGGGCGGATCCCTTGGGGACACGATCTCGGGAATCGCATTAGACAGCTCCGGCCGTGCCTTCGTCACAGGCACCACCATGTCGCCCGACCTCCCCGTCACCGGTACGAGTTCATATCACGGCTCCGCTGATGCATTCGTCGCAGAATTGAGTGCGGATGGAACATCGCTCATCTATGCGACGTATGTGGGCGGCAGCAATAGGGACAACGCCTACTCGATCGCTTTGGACGCCAGTGGCAACGCGTACATAACAGGCGGCACATTCTCGTCGGACTTCCCCAATCTCTTTGGTCCGGGCAGCACTTTTAGCGGTTTGTCAAACGGCTTCGTCACCAAACTGAATTCCAGCGGTATCCTTTCTGCATCGCGTTTCTTGTCTGCGGCTAACACAGTCGGCCTGGGCATCGCGCTTGACGCTTCTAGTAACGCTTACGTGACTGGCACAACCGGGTCGGCAACGTTTCCCACGACGGCGGGCAGTTTGATGCCGGCGAAGCCGAGCCTTGCCGGTACCACTGCGGGCTTTGTTGCAAAACTCGATACCGCGCTGAACATCGTGTTTGGCACTTACCTCGGCGGCAGTGAGAATGAAATGCCCACCGCCATAGCTGTCGACTCCAATGGGAGAGCTTATGTTACCGGAACGACCAACTCCGCGAATTTTCCAGTAACCAGCGGTGCCTACCAGATTGCCGTATTGGGAGGCGCCGACGCGTTTGTAGCCGAGTTCAACCCCCAAGGCAGCGCGTTGGTCTACTCCACACGATTGGGAGGGTCAGGAAACGATACCGCAAGTGCAATTGCCCTAGACACGAGTGGCAACGCCTACGTCACGGGCGCCACAACTTCCACGGATTTCCCAACAACAATGGGGGTATACTCAGTTTCGAAGCCCGCATCGAGTTTCTTCAGCAGTGTGTTCGTGGCCAGGATAAATGCCGGAGGCGGATCGTTAGCATTCTCAACCTATTTGGGCGGCGCCAATGACGACTCGGGCGCGGCCATCGCTGTCGATCTTTCCGGGAACGTATTCGTGATGGGAACGGCTTATTCGGTCAATTTTCCAACCACCCCTGGCGCGCTGAAAACGCAGAGATCAAAGAATACGACCCTCTCGGGACAAGATCTCTTTCTCTCCAAATTCGACCCGACCGCAAGTACATTGCAGTATTCAACCTATCTTGGAACGGCCGATGACGAAAATCCAGGAGGGATGGTCTTGGACAAAACGGGCGGCGTCTATATTGCCGGCAGCACCACCAGCCTGTCATTCCCGACAACTGCTTCCGCGCTCCAGCCTACTTCCAGGGAACTAAATCACGCTGCGAGCGGGTTCATTACCAAAATCGATTCGTCTTCGGCGGTGCTTTGTAACATCGTTCTCTCCAGCAACACGGTAAATGTGCCTGGCCGGGGCGCAACAGGTTCATTCGACTTTACCGCCGCGGCGGGCTGTTCGTGGGAGATCACCAGCGATTCTTTTATCGAGGTCAGTGCTCCGCTGAGTGGATTCGGCAATGGAACCGTCAACTATAAGGTCGATCAAAATCCTTCACCCGATTTCCCAGTGACGGGAACGATTCGAGTAAACGGCGGCACGTTGAACGCCGGAAGCAACATTCTCACAGTTGACCAAGCGGCGGGTTCGTGTTCGGATCCTGTGTTTAGTCCGTCCAATGTCAACTTAGGCGTAAGCGGTGGATTAGCTGCGATCTCAGTAAGTCTCCCTTCGACATGTCCATGGAATCTAGTGAACCCCGTCCCCTGGATCGTGCCTAGTAATTCCGTGAGTTCCACCGGTTCCGGCTCGTTGAACCTCTACGCCGGCCCGAATTCCTATTCGGCAAGGCAGGCAGCGGTGGTGTTGGCCGGCAAAACGATACTCGTGACACAATCGGGGGGAATATGCGTGATGACTTTGCAAGCACAGCAAAGGGGTGCCGGAGCGCAACCGACTTCGGGTTCGTTAGGTTTAACAACCGGTCCTGGATGTCAGTGGTACGCCTATTCGAGTGCTTCCTGGGTGAAGGTCAGTACCAACTCGGGTCTGGGCAACGGGTCGGCCTCGTATAGCATCGCCGCTAATCCGGGTACCGAGACTCGGTCGACATCCCTGTTGATAGGGGATCAGACTTTCTCCATTACGCAAGCAGGTGGACCTGGGTTTAGCGCTACGACGTATCTCAACTCTCTTTATACGGCAAATGGGCCAGCGACGCCGCTCAACAATGGCCCGGTCGGCAGCGCTTTTGTCAACGATCCATCGGGCATGACACGGGATGGCGCAGGGAATCTATACATTGCCGACAGCACGAACAATGTCGTTCGGCGAGTTGACGTGAACGGAATCATTTCAACTTTTGCGGGTGGCGGTACGACATTGGCAGATGGGGGCTCACCAACCTCGGCAAAGTTATCGAGCCCGAAAGCCGTTGCGGTCGATTCCGCCGGAAACCTCTATATTGCAGAAACCTATGGCTATCGCATCCGAAAGGTATCGAATAACATCATTACGACGATCGCTGGGACGGGAACCTCAGGATTCAACGCAACCGATCAGCAGGCGGCGAGTGCGCAGATTTCTACGCCTTTCGGATTAGCGATTGACTCCTCCGGCAATCTCTACTTCACCGACTCACAAAATCAGCGCATCCGAAAGGTGACGCCGAATGGGGCGATTTCAACCGTAGCAGGTACCGGGGCAGCGGGCTTCAGCGGAGATGGCGGGCAGGCTACTGCCGCCCGTCTGCATTTCCCAACAGGATTGGCTATCGATACAGTTGGAAATCTGTACTTCGCGGATGCTCAAAATTTTCGTGTGCGCAAAATCACACCAGCCGGCATGATTACTACAGTAGCTGGCAATGGGCTAGAGGGATCGACCGGAGACGGCGGGCTCGCGACGGCCGCTGAAATCGATTTTGCCAGTGGATTGGGCCCGGTCGCCGCCGATGCCGGAGGATCGGTCTACTTGGCTGGCCAGATTATTCGCAAAGTGACGCCTGATGGAATCATCCACACCATTTCTCCCAGATTCAACGCTTATTTCATCGACGGTTTATTCGCCGATCCATCTGGGGATGTGTATGCCGGCGCGTATATCGCGATTTATAGGATGACGCCCGCTGCTACGTTTCCCGCGCCGCCTTCACCAGCGCCGCCCACTGTCACATTCGATCTGGATGACGATGGTCTACAAGACTTGACGGTTTACTCCCCGGCCTCGGGTGGATTTGAATATGCTCTGTTCAGTCAGGGGACCGGCAGCTATGTTGCGGTCGCCAACTCAGGCGTGAACATTGGCAACGTTACATTCGACACCGTGCTACAAGCAGATTTCAATGGCGACCTTAAAAGTGATGTCCTTTTTTACAGTACTGCGACCGGCGTGATGCAGACGGGCTTGGGAGATGGAGCGGGGCATTTTTCTTACATCCCACCTCTAACAATCTCGGCTGGTTACACCATTATCGCGCGCGGTGACTTTAATCGCGACGGGAAGACTGATCTTTTGGTCTATCGGAAGTCGGACGGAGCTGCAGCCATTGGCTTCAGTAACGGAGATGGCACGTTCACATTCATTGGGCAGAATTTCAGCCCTGGTTTTACCACGGTCGCCGTTGCCGATTATAACGGCGATGGCATCAGTGACGTCATTCTGTACAACAATCAAACGCCGCCTTACAACGCCTACTTGCTGCTTGGCGATGGTTCGGGATATTTTACCGCCAGCGGCTTGTTTTTTGGCCCTGGCTACGCGGTCTTTCCCGCCGACCTTAACGCCGACGGGAAGAGCGATTTCATTCTCTACCGTCCGTCGGACGGCACCGTGTTCGTGGCGATCAGCAACGGAAGCGGCTTCACCTACCACTACCTGCTCTATAGCGCGGGTTTCACTAGCTTCAAAATCGGCGACGTCAACGGCGACGGCTTTCCTGACCTGGTTCTGTATAACGCAGTGAACGCGAACGGCTATCTTCTGTTGGGGGATGGCATTGGCAATTTCCCAACCGGCTACAGCCTGTTCTTCGGCCCCGGTATGGACTTTGTGGACTTACGGGATTTCGATGGCGACGGCAAGCAAGATGTGATTCTCTACCGCACTTCCGACGGCACCAGCTTTACGGGGCTGAGCAATGGAACTGGCTTCAACTATACCTATAACTATTTCGGCCCTGGCCGCATCGTCTCCCAATAAAGGAATCAAATGCAGCTTGTCCGAGTGTCTATTCTCTCCGCACTCACGGCTTTGACTGCGGTGGTCAGTCAAGGTGGCGTGGTGGAACAGTACGGCAAGTTACCCCTGCTGTTCGAGCCCAACCGTGGACAAGCGAACCCGCAGGCACGTTTCGTGGCGCGGACTCAGAAATTCGAAGTGCACATTGTCCGAGGTGGCGCGGTTTTCAGCACTCTCTCGGGCAGGATCGATATGCGGATGGCAGGCGGGAACGCTCTTAGCGAGCCAGAAGCGATTGGGCCTTCGCCGAGCCATACCAATTATTTAATCGGCAACGATCCATCGGGTTGGCTGCAAAATGTCCCCAACATCGCCAAAGTGCGATTGCCGGCGGCGTTGCCGGGAGTCGATCTCGACTTCTACGGCCAGGGCGGCCAACTGGAGTATGACCTGGACGTCGCTCCACGAACCGACATCCGCAGGCTGGCGTTCCAATTTATAGGTGCGAGAGAGCTGGCGTTGGATCGAGACGGCAATTTAATCATTCACAGCACGGCGGGCGAGTTCACCCAGCACAAGCCAGTAGCTTGGCAAGGTCAGCAGAATGTCAGCGCTCGATACGTCCTGATCGATAGACAAACGGCAGGCATCAGCTTGGGCAAATATGATCACGGGAAGGCTTTGAAGATCGACCCCGTTTTGAGCTACTCAACCTATCTATCTGGTTCAGGCTACGATACTCCGACCGGTATTGCCGTGGACCAGCTTGGATCAGCCTATATCACGGGAACCACCAATTCTCCCGATTTCCCAGTGGTGCAGGGTAGTGCTTACCTAGGTACGAACGCTCGCACAATTTTTGTGAGCAAGCTGAATCCATCGGGTACAGGTCTGATCTACTCGACGTACGTGGGTGGGAGAAATTTCGATGAGGCGAGAGCCATAGCCGTGGACACCAGCGGGAATGCCTATGTCACTGGGCTGACCGGGTCCGGGGATTTTCCAGTGGTGCCGGCGGGTTCCTTCACTTTTTCGGGATCGGTTTACGGAATCGCATTCAAACTTGATTCCACGGGCGCTCTGGCCTATACTGCTGCGCTCACTGAGTATAACTACACGGATAGCGGTAAGGGTATTGCCGTGGATGCCGCCGGAAATGCCTATGTGGTCGGTGGAACGGTCGATTTCAACATTCCTACCACTCCCGGGGCCTTTCAAACAACGCCACCGGCCCAGGCTACAGGGGCCGCTTTCCTTGTGAAGCTAGGTCCTTCCGGAAAAGTTGTTTACGGTACCTACCTGACGGGAGGGTCAGGAAGCTCGTCCGCAAATGCAGTTACTGTCGACGGCTCTGGGAATGCGTTTGTGACCGGTGTCACAGCTCAAGCCGACTTCCCTACTACGCCGAACGCATTCCAGACATCGCTTCGTTCCCTCGCTGCTGTCAACGCTTTTATAACGAAAGTGAATCCTACCGGAAGCGCTTTAGTTTATAGCACGCTGTTGGGCGGTACCTACAACGACAACCCCTCGGCGATCGCAGTGGATTCCACCGGCAATGCTTACGTCACCGGATTGACACTTTCAACCGACTTCCCCACCACGGCTGGGTCATATCTATCCTCTGACAGCCATGCTATCTATGGAGCTGGCTTTGTAACAAAAATCAATCCAACCGGAACGGGACTAGTCTACTCGACCTATCTCGCCGGGCAGGGCCTGCTCAACACCGGCTATGTCAAGCCTGCTGCGGTTGCTTTGGCCGGCGTCGCCGCCGTGGTAGCGGGAACCACCACGGCCACCGATTTTCCAACGACGCCGGGTGCTCTCAATGGAACGGTAGGTCCAAACGGTGACGGGTTCATTACGGAATTGAATTCGGCGGGCACTGGCCTGACATACTCCACCCTTTATTTCTCTACAAACACAGACTCCATAGCTTCGATCGCGAGTGATGCGATGGGGTCGGTATACGTAGCTGGTCAAACATCCGGGATGGGATTTCCGGCCACGATGGGTGCCTTTCAAACGTCTCCCCACGTGTCCGTCAACCCTTCTACAAAGTTCAGCGGCTTCGTGAGTAAGATCGATTTGACCAATGTCATTGCCTGCAACGTGGTCCTTTCCATCAACGCTGGCAGCGTACCTCCCGAAGGAGGCACCGGCTCCTTTTCCTTCACCCTTGCCGATTCGTGTCCATGGCAGATCGCAGGCTTTTTCAACAACCCTAACACTCAGGTTTCGATCTTGAGTCCAACGCATGGGTTTGGAAGCAGTACCGTGAATTATCTGGTCGGATACAATTTCGCGACCTTTGCGAATCCAACCGAGATCACAGTGGTTGGTGGCGCCACCACGCCGGGATCGAATGTGTACACACTGACCCAACAGGCCAGTTCCTGTGCGAATCCGCTATTTGTGCCCAATCGGATTGTCTTGGATCCTTTGGGGGGGCCGGCAGGCTCTGTCGTCGATTTGCCGGACGGGTGCGCCTGGAATCTGGGCAATTCGCCGGCTTGGCTCAAGATCACCACGCCCCCGGCAAATCAGACTGGATCCGGGTTTCTTTTGTTGTTCGCCTCCATCAATAACACCGCTCTCAGGCAGGGGACGATCACCATCGCAGGAAAGACAATCACGCTTACACAAGGACCCTCGACCGCGCCGCCAACAGTAACTTACGATCTGGGGAGTGGAACTCAGGATGCCGTAGTCTACTACGCAGCAGCACCTGGATATGAGTACTCCCTGTTGAGTAATGGCGATGGAACTTTCACTGCCGTCTCGACAGCCAGTATTAACGTGGGCTCGACAGCCTTCGATATCGTACTGCAGGCCGACTTTAACGGTGACTCCAAGAGCGATATTCTCTTTTATAGCTCCACAACCGGTACCCTGAAAATCGGCATCGGCGATGGCGCCGGCCATTTCAGCTATGCATCGACCAACATCTCTCCCGGCTACGAAATCCAGCGCGGCGACTTCAATGGCGATGGCAAAACCGATCTGCTGTTCTATCGCCAGTCCGACGGCTCTGCCTACCTCGCGCTGAGCAATGGCGACGGCACGTTCAATTTCATTGGCCAAACTTTCAGCCCTGGCTTTACGACCGTGGCCGTGGCCGACTACAACGGCGACGGCTTCAGCGATGTCATCGTCTATAACAACCAAACGGCGCCTTACAACGCGTACCTGCTGTTAGGCGACGGCACAGGCCACTTCACCGGTAGCAGCCTGTTCTTTGGTCCCGGCTACGCGGTCTATCCCGCCGATCTCAATGCTGACGGCAAGAGCGATTTCATTCTCTACCGGCCGTCGGATGGCACCGTTTTCGTTGCCATCAGCAACGCGACCAGCTTCACGTATCATTACCTGCTTTACAGCCCCGGCTTCACCACATTCAAGATTGGCGACGTCAACGGTGACGGATTTCCCGATCTGGTTCTGTATAACGCCATGAACGCGAACGGCTATCTTCTGTTGGGTGACGGCGCCGGCAATCTCCCAACCGGCTACAGCCTGTTCTTCGGACCAGGGATGGATTTTGTAGACCTGCGCGACTTCAACGGTGACGGAAAGCAGGACGTGATCCTCTATCGCTCTTCCGACGGAACCAGCTTTACGGGCATTAGCAACGGTAGTGGCTTCGCCTACACTTACAACTACTTTGGACCGGGCCGGATTGTGGCTCGCTAATCGCACAAACTGCTCTCAGGGCTCGGGTTCAGAATGCCACCGGCATGAGCATTATTGACCATTATCGGTAGCTATCCCCGCAAGGGTTCGATTTCGGAGTGCTCCCCTTCTGTGGAACCGCAGGGCGGCGCTGGAGGCTCAGATGTGGTCCGGTGCGGCGGTGGCATTCGCCGAACCGTCGGCCCTGGCCCGCTTCAGTTCGAGAGCCCTGGCCGCATGATTGAAAACCGCCTCCGCTGCCCGCACGCGAACCGACGCTGGCGTTTGGGGATCGATCATCGTTCTCAGTGAAGTGGTTGCGGCCGCGGAAGTTCCCTGTTGGAGGCGGGCAACGGCTTGCTCGTATGCGGCGCGGCGACCCGCCTGAAAGAGTTCTTGGAACGCGGGCAGTTTCTGCCAGCGCATCAGAGTGGCGATCGAGATCCCGACTGAACGAGCCGCCTCTTCGACGGTGCGCTGCGTGAGCATCGCGGCAACAGCATCCTCAAGCTTGCGCGTCAGTTTTGTACCGTGACCCCTCACCTGCTATTGCCTATGGTCACCTGGGACCTGACCGCGATGATTGCCGCGGAAGGAGAAACCATGACCACCTCGATTACAGAAGAAAACAGAATCGCCCAAGCCACAGCGGACGGTCCAACCCCGAAACGAAGCAAAAAGGCCCGTGTTGCGCAACGTCGGGCGCCAGTTGGCTCGGCGAAAGCCAAGTCGAGCCAAGGCCACCCCGGGAAAGAAAGCCGCCAAGGCGAAAAGCCTGCGGGCGAACTATGCGCGCAGGCTTTGGTTGAGCAATTAAGCGGTGTCTACGTCTTTTGGTTCTTCTGAATCGAATACCGCCTACTTTCTTGGCAACGACTGCAGTTCTTTTTCGGGCGGAGCGGTATCAAATGACGAGGACAAAATGGACAATACGAGGACAAAACCCCTCGTGAGCAAAAGGTCTGAAAGGGAACTCGGGGGTGAACGAGACGGCTAAGTTATAGAGAACTGGTACGCCCGGTAAGATTCGAACTTACGACCTTTTGCTCCGGAGGCAAACGCTCTATCCAGACTGAGCTACGGGCGCGCGGGAAAACTACTTTCCAATCATATCGCACATCTAGCCACGAGAATTTCGCCTAGGTCGAACCACCCTTGTTGGGTGGGAATGTCTTAGTCCCACACGAAATCGCCTTAAGCCGTATCAAAATTGCGCGCAAGCGTGCATAGTACGAAGGGAGGACCGCGCTTACATGTCCAGCAAGTGGATTCTGCTGACACTGCTCTTGGCGCCAGTTGCCGTCGGGCAGCAAATTACCGTCTATAGCAGCGGGAGTCTGGCCATCGGCCAAAGCAAGCAACTTACGGCGTATGTGCCCCTGGTGGTCAACACCGTCAACTGGTCAGTGAATGGAATGGTGGGTGACAATTCCACTTACGGCACGGTCTCGCAGACGGGCCTGTACGCCGCGCCGGCAGCGGTGCCGATGAACAATGCGGTCACGGTGCAGGCCACCAGCACTGCGGATTCCACCAAGTTCGGCACGGTGACCATCACCATCACGCAGCCCCCAGTGCAACTTTGGAGCACTTCGCCGTCTTCGGTACCGGCGGGGCCATTCACGATTTCTCTCAATGGCGCCAACTTCGGCGCCAACTCGGTGGTCCAATTCGGAAACACGCCGTTGAGCACGACTCTGGTCTCCTCCACCGGCTTAAAAGCCACGGGAACCGCGACCGCGGCGCAAGTAGGAACCAAGGTCCCCGTTACGGTGATCAACAGCGGACTGGGTGGAACCGCCAGCAGCACGGTGAACTTGAGCATCACGGCGGCCGCACCCGTATTGGTCAGCGTGGCGCCTGTCAGCGCGACGGTCTTCGCAGGGGCAACCCGGCAGTTCAGCGCCACCGTCACTGGTTCCACCAACACAGCGGTCAACTGGACTGCGAGCGCGGGAAGCATTTCCGTTAGCGGACTATACACAGCGCCCGCCGCCGTGCCGAATCCACCCACGGTGACCATAACCGCTGCCAGCGCGGCCGCGCCGTCCTCTAAAGGTACGGCGACCGTGACGGTGCAAAGTCCACCGGTAACGGTCACCGTCTCGCCGGCCAGCGTGACGTTAGGTCCTTCGGCCACTCAACAATTCAGCGCCACAGTCTTGAACTCCGCCAACACCGCCGTGACCTGGAGCGCGACTGCCGGAAGCATCTCCGCCATCGGACTCTACACTGCGCCGTCCGCCGTGCCGAATCCATCCGCGGTTACCATCACGGCCACCAGCACCGCGAGTCCCTCTTCCATCGCCAAGGCGACTGCAAACATCGCCGGACCACCCAATCCGGGGAAAGGCTTGGGGACACCCAACCTAAGCGCCGCACGCTTTCTGGAGCAGGCTGCCTTCGGACCAACGCCCGCGGACATCGCCCACGTGCAGCAGATTGGAATCAAGGCGTGGCTGACCGAACAATTCAACCTGGCGGAAACACCGATCCCGATTCCCGACCCTCAGGGCACCGCAACCGTCCCCACGCAATATCTGAGCCGGCTCTCGCTCGCCCCGGATCAACTGCGCCAACGTGTGGCCAACGCGCTCAGCCAGATCCTCGTGATCTCGTCGAACAAGAATAACTATCCCGACGAGGTCGTGCCTTACTTGCAGATCCTCAGTCATGATGCTTTCGGCAATTACCGGACATTGCTTGGTGACATCGCGGTGAGTTCGCAGATGGGCAAGTATCTCGACTTGGCCGGCAGCACGAAACCCGGCGTCGCCGGCGGGGCCAATGAAAATTTTGCCCGCGAGAGCATGCAACTTTTCAGCATCGGCCTGAATATGCTCAACCTGGACGGCTCGCAGCAGTTGGATGCGCATGGCAACCCGATCCCCACCTACGATCAGGCCACCGTCCATCAAGTCGCACTGGCGCTGACCGGCTGGATCTACAAGAACAATGCCTGGGAAGACTTCACCGGCCCGCTGCAGCCGAACGACGCAAACCACGACATGACCCAGAAGACCTTTCTGGGCTGCGCGCTGCCCGCGAACCAGACTACGGTTCAGGACATGAACGGCTACCTGGATTGCCTGTTCAGTCATCCCAACGTTGGACCGTTTATCTCTACACGCCTGATTCGCAGCCTGGTGACCAGCAACCCTTCCGCCGGCTACATCCAGCGCGTGGCAGCGATATTCAATAACAGCGGCTCCGGCGCGCGCGGCGATTTGCGCGCAGTCATCACCGCCATTCTGACCGACCCGGAGGCGCGCAACGATGCCGCGCCTCCCGCTTCGGGCCGTCTCAAGGACTCCATCTACAACCTGGTTTCGTTTGTCCGGCAGCTCGGCGGAACCATCACTCCCGACAACGGCCTGCCGTACTTATTCGCACAGATGGGGCAGGATCCGCTAACGCCGCCGTCCGTATTCAGTTTCTATTCGCCGCTCTATCACGATCCCAAGTCGAAACTGTTTGGTCCCGAGTTTCAAATCTACACGCCCACGGAATCCGTGCTGCGGGGAAACTTCTTCTGGGAGTTCATCTCGAACAATCCACCGACCGATGTAACTCTGGATTTCTCGCCCTTCGTCTCGGTAGCCGGAAACATTCCGCAATTGATTGACGCCGTGGATCAGGCGCTGCTCTACGGCCGTATGCCACAGCCGATGCGGCAAAGCCTGGCGAACGCAATTGCCGCACAATCGGACAACGCCAGCCGGGCTCAAGCCGCGCTTTATTTGACCGCACTGTCCGGTCTCTATGCAGTCCAGTACTGAACCAGGAGAACACACGTGAACAACACAAGACGAAACTTCCTGCGCTTCGGCGGTGCCTTTGCGACGGCGGCCGGATTCAGCCGCTTTGGCTTGATGAACGCATTTGCGCAGGGCGCATCCAATTACAAGGCTCTGGTGTGCGTTTTCCTGTTCGGAGGCAATGACAGCCACAATATGCTGGTGCCGCAAAGTCAGGCCGCGTTCAATGCTTACAAATCCATCCGCGGATCGCTGGCGTTACCGGATGGCAGCGCCAAGCTGTTGCCGATCTCGGCTAGCGACGGCACGCCGTATGCTCTTAACGATGGGCTCACTTCCGTAGCCCCGCTGTGGGCACAGAACAAACTGGCGGCGGTGGCCAACGTCGGAATGCTGGTGCAACCGATCACTCGTCAGCAGTACGTCGGCGGCACGGCCACCGTACCCACGAATCTGTTTTCGCATGCCGATCAGGTGATCGCCATGCAGGCCGGGAATCCCAACGGATCGGGAGGCACCGGCTGGGCAGGCCGGGTCTCCGACGCCGTGCAAGCCATGAATGGTTCGTCGACCTTCCCTCCGGCGGTCTCCATGGCAGGCTCGGCACTGTTCTGCGCCGGTAATGTAGTGCAGTCGGCCAGCCTGATTCCTGGCTTCGACTTGACGCTGAACGGCATGACCGCCTGGCCGGATTCCGCCGCGGCGGCGAAGACCCAAGCCCTGCAAGAGGTCCTCACGTTTGACACCGGGTTGGCGCTGGTCCAATCGGCGGACAAAGTTCGTCAGGATGCGATCACGCTGAACGGCCTGCTGAAGAACTTGAATGCCGGCGCCCCGCTTTCCACGCAATTTCCGCAAACCGACATTGCCCGGCAGTTGCAGCAAGTGGCGCAGATCATCCAGTTGCGCGCGTCCACCGGCATGAGCCGGCAAGTGTTCTTCTGCTCGCTCGGCGGTTTCGACACGCACTCGGGCCAGAGCTGGGGGCAGTGGGATCTGCTGCGGCAAGTCAGCGACGGAGTGCTGGCGCTGTACAAGGCGACAGCGGAAATGGGCATCGCCGATCAAGTGACCACGTTCACCGAAAGCGACTTCGGACGGACCTTGCAGCCCAGCGGCAGCGGTACCGATCATGGTTGGGGCAGCCATCACCTGGTCTTGGGCGGAGCGGTGAAGGGCGGCAATGTGTATGGCACGTTTCCGATGCCCGCGCTCGGCGGCCCGGACGACGCCAATACGCGCGGCGTGCTGATCCCGACCACGTCGATCGACCAGTACGGGGCGACGATGGCCAAATGGTTCGGCGTCAGCGCCGCGGCGATGCCGCAGGTTTTTCCGAACCTGGCAAATTTCGCGACCGCCGATGTGGGGTTCCTGGCGTAGCACGAACATAAGCGAGTTCCCGATTGAGACGCACGCAGCGCAACATGAGCGCGCCACGGGACATGTCGCCTAGACCGGCGAACTCCGCAGGATAGAGTAACCGCGAGCCGGCAACATGGAGCAGCGGCTCGAGGTACTTGGGCGTGGCCAGGCTGCCCAGCAGCACAATCTCGGCTGCGACATCCAGCGCCCGCGCATCGCGCTGCAAGGGATCCCGATACCGGGCCTCCGACGCGTCGATGGGCACAGCCGCCATCTGTTTGAGTTGGTCCAGGCCGATCCGGCTGTGCGCTGGCATCAGTCCAAAGCCGGCTGTGATGATGAGCGGGGATTGCGCGCCGAAGGCTTCCGCGTACTGGAGCTTCCCGCGAAAGTAGAGGCCGCTGATGGAGCTGAACAACTCGCCCAACTCCCAGTCCAGGCCGGTGGGGCCGTTGAGAACTCTCTGACTGCGCACGCCGCCGAGATTTGCTGGCGAAAGCAGAAAGATGCGCTTCATCCCTGCTTGCTAGTGTAAGGGCGGCCCGCAGTGGGCTGTCACAAATATCACAACGCGGACGGGGACACTGCGGGCTCGAGTCCGAAACTCCTTCGCTCACACCTATCGCAGCAGTGTCCCCCTTGCGCTCCAGGCGCAGACCTTAGCCTAGGCAGACCCGCCAGCTTGCTGCTACTTGCCGAACGTTACGCGAATGCCAGTGGAGTAAATCAAGTCGTTGCCTTTGATGCGTGGTGCGGGCGGCAAGGTTTGCACCGGGTTGGTCAAGTAACGGTCGCTGAAAGTAGCTTGCCAGGCCAGCCATTTGTTGATACTGGTAACGGCGCCCGCGTCGAAGTTGAACCGGAATTCTCCTCCGTTGCTCAGGTTCGGATAGAGGACGGCTCTTTCATGGAAGGTGGTGCTCTTGGTCGCCTTATAATTCAATTCTTCGCCGAACAGGATCTCAGCCGATGTGGGGTGCTGGCCGTTGGAGTAAAATGTCTTGTTGATATCGCCGCCAGCGAATACATCGAACATGGCCCGCTCTGTTTTGACGGCGTGATAACCGAGACCACCGCCGCCCACAAAGCGCAGATCGAGCATCTGGAATTTATCATATTCCAAATCGACCGTGCCGAATCCGTACGCCTTCGGCGTGATGTTCAGGCTATAGGCTATGCCGCCGCGGGTGGCTTCGGCGCTCACCACCTTCGGGCCGTTGGTGCTGTTGGAGCCGTAGATCGAGGTCATGTAGACGGCGATCTTGTCGCGGCTCGTGGTGCGGGCTGCGTTCATTCCGAGATTAAAGGTAGTGGTCTCGGAGTTGCCCGAGGTGCCTGCGATCCCGGCGTCTAGGAATCCGGTCCACAAGTCGCGTAGGCGGGGGTTGCGGAGATGATCCAGGTCGGCTTCGTAGGCAGCCTGGCCTTCTTTGGAGCGCACAACTTGAACGGCGTCTTTTGATGTGGTGACCGTTCCGGCAGTTGCGGTCTGGACGGTGAACTTGCCATCGGCGGTGGTCACGGGACCCAACAGCATCTGGCCGTCTTTCAGTTGCAGCGCCAGCGGTTCCGTGGAAGAGATCGCGTCGATCGCGTCCCAGGGCACATTGATGGTTCCGGCCAGTTCCGATTTGATGGTCAGGGTCTTGGCGTCGGAAGTCATGATCGCTCCGCTAACCCGGTCTCCGTTTTTAAATGTAATCTGGCTGGCAAATGTTAGTGTAGATACTAACGCCAGTCCTAAGACAGTCTTCAGCAGGTGTTTTGTCATTAATTTTTCATGGTCCTTCTAAACTAATATTGAAGTGCAATGCGGTTGCCTGTAGCAAAGCGAGCAATCCGCGGTGGCTTTATGGCTCTGGATCTCCCGCGAAAATTCGCTAGATCTGCGGATGCTCCAGTAAGTGGCGACCGATACGATTTAGAAAATCGATGGTCGCACATAAAAATACACCATAGTCGATTGTGAGTGCAGCCGTCGAGTGTTGCAAATTCATTGTTTTCCGTTAACACACGTTAAGCCCGAGACGATAGTGCATATGAAGCACCAGAGCGCTGTGTTGAAAAGAAAGGGCTTTTGACTCGGAGAACCCGGGACTGGCTTTCAATTTCCAGGATGGTTGTCTCAGGATTGAGAAGAGTTGGCCGCTATGGCCATGGTGCGCAAGATGCCGTCGGGTTCGGAGATTCCCAAGGCCGCAATGGCGTCGGCGCGCGCTTGCGTGTCCGCTACGGCGTAGATTCGCAGTTCGTCTGCGTTGCCCGAGGGCCGCACATGAGCCACATCGCCGTTGTCAAACAGCACGCGCACGCCATCGGTGTAGTCGATCTGGCTGACTTTTCCAAACCCGGACTGCGGTGGAAAGAACCTGGCCAGATCGGTAAGGCCCACCACCCGGAGCGCCGTCGCTCTGGGGAAGTTCGGCAGCAACGCGGAGCGGCTAAAACGTTTCGGCAGCCGATCAAAGAGCTGCGTCAGGCTGAGTCCGCTTTCGGATGCGGCAACCAACACGCAGAGAATCGGCAACATGGCGTCTCGCGTCGGCAGCGCTTTTAACACCGCGCCGTTGCGTTCAAAATCGGACGCAGTGAGGAACCCGCCATTGGGTTCCCAGCCGCAAACGCGCTTATTGCCTTTGGCCAAAGCCCGCTCCATGCCATCGATCACGTAGGGCGAGCCAATGCGCGTTTTGGCCTCCAGCACGGGCGCCAGTTCGCCGCGGTCGATGGCGTCGTTACAGGTGATGGGGACCACCACCGCGTCCGGCTGCAGATACGCGGCCACCACCATGCCCAACCGATCGCCGCCAAAGAAGCGCACCTCGCCGGTTGCCGAATCCACTCCCAGGACCAAGGGCCGGTCGCTATCGCCATCGGTGGACACCACGGCGTCCAACAGTCCGTGTCTTGTGGTGGCCTCGTCAACCAATGCCTGGATGGTGGCAAGCTGCTCCGCACCGATGTTCTCCGTGTCGATGGGAACAAACGTCTCACTGCGCCCCGCCGGAATCACTTCGGCGTTCAGACGCTGGAGAATTTCCACCAGGACATCGCGCCCGACGGCGGAGTGTTGATAAACCAGCAGCCGTTTGCCTTTAAGGGAGGCAGCGGCAAAAAAAGCGGTGAAGCGCTCCACCCAGGCGGTGCAGGCATCCGGGCGCTCTGCTTGCAGATCGCCGTGCCCGGTCTTGAAGAAACCATGTTCATCAAATGGTGACTCGCCGTAGGGCTGGCTGTAGAGCTTCTGGCGGACCCGCTTCACCAGCTCCTGGATCGGTTCTTCCTGCTGTTTGCGCAGTTCGCCCCGGCTGCTATAGGTCTTGTAGCCATTGCGATCGAAAGGAATGTGGCTGCCAGTGACCATGATGCAGCCTTTGGCCCTGGCTAGCGCATAGCAGGCGAGGGCCGGAGTCGGGATGCGGCCCAGGTTGACGGGCCGCAGGCCGGCGTCGTCGACAGCAGCTACAATTGCTAGGGCGATTTCGCCGGAACTCGGGCGCAGATCGCGTGCAAAGAAGAACTCATCGCCACCAACGATGCCACCTTCTGCCGGGTGGAGCGATAACAGAAACTCCAACTCAGCCAGAGCGTTGATATAGATCTCGAGCTGCGTCAGATCGACCACCTTGCCGCGGCGTCCACTGGTGCCGAACTCAAGTTCCCGCGGTTCATATTTCAGGTTGGATCGAAGAGAGCCGGTTGCCATCCCTTCTATCATCACCCTGCTGCGCCGTCAGGAAAGCCTCCCCCGATCGCACTGCGGAACGCTGCCAGACCGCAGCGAGAATCCGGTTTCCGTCGAATTTGGTGAGCCGCTGTTCTCCGATGGTCCGGGCGCGCCGCAAGCCATCGGCGAAATCAAACGAGTCCGGGGCAACCGCCACGATGAATTCGGCGGGCAGCACACATCGTGGAGCCAGGGAATTCTCGCGCTACTATGAGGTTGCAGTATGCCTGATCTGCGAACCGACCTTGCTCCCCTATCGGAAGCCGTGACTCGCAACATCCGCGTGGAGGTTCTGGCGCAACACTCGCCGGACAACTCGCGGCCGATGGAGGACGAATGGGTGTTTCAATACACCGTTCGAATTACCAATTTGGGAGCGGGCACCGTTCAGCTAGTCGCCCGGCACTGGATTATCACGGACGCGCTCGGCAACGTAGCGGAAGTGAAGGGTCCGGGCGTGGTGGGCGAACAGCCGGTGCTTGCGCCGGGCGCGTCTTTCAAATACTCGTCGTGGTGTCCTCTCAAGACGCCCGTGGGCAGCATGCATGGGACCTACCAGATGGCGGGGGTGAGCGGAGAACAGTTCGATATCGAGATCGCGCCTTTTGCGCTCAAGGCGCGTTACACGGTTCATTAGCCCTACTCGCCGCGAAGCGCTTCGTTCGGATCGATGTGGGTGGCTCGGCGGGCGGGCAGATAGTTGGCGGCCAGGGCTACCGCTGCCAGAAACAGCGACGCGGCGAGAAACACCAGCGGATCGGTGGCGCTCACCTGCACGAGTAGACTGGATGCGAGCCGGGTGACTGCCAGCGCGGCGACCACTCCGATCGCCACTCCGAAAAGCGTCAGACGCATTCCCCGCCGAACGACCAAGGCGAGGACGTCCATGGGCCGCGCGCCTAGCGCCATGCGCAGGCCGATTTCGCGGGTACGCTGAGCGACGGAGTACGCCATCACGCTGTAGAGCCCGGTGGCCGCCAGCACCAGCGCGACGATTCCCAGCACCGCCAGCATCACCGCCGCCGTTTTTTGCCCGAACAGCGAGGCGCTGATGTAATCGGTCAGAGGCATCGAGTCAAAAATTCCCACGCCGGGGTCAATGGAGTTGACGGCGCTTCTTACAGCGGAGATTGCCCGCTCCGGCTCGCCCGTGGTGCGGACGTAGAGATTCATGTCGCGGCTGACGGACGCCTGCCGGGATGGCACATAGAAGTATGACTGGGGCGCTTCATTGGGCATCACGTATTTGCTGTTTGCGGCGACGCCGGCGATGGTATACCACTGACCCCAGGCGTGGACTCGATGTCCGACGGGGGTTCGGCCGGTGAAAAAGCGCTTTGCGAACGTCTGATTGACTATGATCACCCGCTTGGCGTTTTCATCGTCGTGTCCGGTGAAGTCGCGGCCCTCGACCACGGGAATTCTCAGCAGATCTAAGTAGCCGGGACCGACCACGTTGCGATAGATTTTTAGGCTTTCGTTTGGGCCGGGGACATAGCCTTCAATTTGCAGGTCTTCCCAGGGGTTGCCGGTGAACCACAGCGGCACGACGTCGGCCCAGGACAAGCTGACGATGCCCGGCTGAGAAGCAAGCTTTTCGCGCAAACGATCGCAGAAACGTGCGCGGTCCAGTCCCGCATATCCGGCTGAAGATAGTTCCAAGTGCGAAACCAACACATTCTTCGGATCAAACCCCGGGTTGATCTGGCGGGCCATTTCAAAGCTCTTGGTGAACAAGCCCGCGCCGATGATGGCCACCAGCGCCAGCGCCACTTCCGAGACCACCAGCAGACCACGAGCACGCTCAGAGCGTGCGCTTCCGCCTCCACTGCGGCCGCTTTCTTTCAGCGTTTCGCTCAGGCCGGCGCGACCACTGAAGAGCGCCGGAGCGATCCCCGAAATCAAGCAAGCCGCGACGCAGAGCAGGATGCCGAAGGCCAGAATCTGCCCGTTCAAAGGCAGGTCGAGCGAGACGGGCAGGCCAGAGCCGCGGGGCAGCAGATACCCGATGGACTGACCCATAAAGGTGGATAAATAAGCGCCCACCAAGGTTCCCAACACCGCTAAAACCAGACTCTCACTGAAGAGCTGGCGCGCCAGCCGCATCCGGCCCGCGCCCATCGCCATGCGCACGCTGAACTCTTTGCTCCGCGCTATCGAGCGAGCCAGCAGCAGGTTGGCGACGTTGGCGCAGACGATGAGAAACACCAGGCCGCAGGCGGCCATCAGAATAGTCAGCGGGCCGGCCAAGAACGTCTGGCCGCCGAAGTGGCCGTCGCGGATCAGCAACAGGGTGGCTCCGATGCCGGCGTCGGCAGGTGAGTTCGATTGCGCCAACTGGCCCGCCAGAGACGCGCATTCCGCGCGGGCCTGCGCCATGGTGACGCCGGGCTTCAGACGGGCCACGCTCATAAAAAAGCGCATCTTGCGTTCGCTCAATGTCCGTTCCGGAAGTGCGTTCAGCCGGGCCGCCATCGTGGCCGGGGCCCAGATCGAGTATGTCAAACCCGGCGTACTGCCGCGGAACGCCGCGGGGGCGATACCAATGACGGTCAACGGGTGGCGGTTCACCACCACGGTTGTGCCAATCACGCTGGGATCCCCATGAAAGCGGCTTTTCCAGAGGCCGTTGCCGATCACAGCCACCGGGCAGGCGTCCGTTTTGTCGCCGCACTCGTCCTGCGAGAACACTCTGCCCAGAGCGGGCTTCACGCCCAGCACACTGAAGAAGTTAGCGGAGACCAGTTCGCCCCAAATGCGGTCGGCGCGGTCGCCTTCACCGAGGTTCAACGTAATCGGACTCGACGCGGCCAGTCCGGAGAGCAGTTTCAAGTGATCGCGATAGTCGACGAAGTCGGGCCAGGATGTGTTGAGCGGTCCGCCATCCGGGGCTACGTTTTCAAAAGCCCGCAGTTCCCCGGCGTTGGCGACCGCCGGAATGGGCCGTAGCAGGATCATGTCGACCCAACTGAAAACGGTGCTGTTGACGGAGATACCGATGGCCAGCGTCAGCACGGCTACCGCGGTGAACCCCGGGCTCCGCAATGCCATACGGATACCGTAGCGCAGGTCCTGCAGAAAAGTACTCACGATGCGGTTGTGTGAGCAATCGCGGTGCCATCGGATGCCCGAACCTTTGCAGGATGCTCTGCAAGTAAGACTGTCCGCTGGCGGGACGGATGCGGGCGAAAATGAACGGGATAATTGAAGTATGTCCATTCGTCCCGTAAAGCGTCTCATTAAAGCCAAGCCGACCTTGGAAGGCGCCGGTGTGCATCTGCGCCGCGCCTTTGGCTTCGGCAACACGTCGGAGTTCGATCCGTTCCTCCTGCTCGACGATTTCCGCAATGACGTCCCGGCGGATTATCTGGCGGGCTTTCCGTGGCACCCGCATCGGGGAATCGAGACCATCACCTATGTTCTCGCCGGCACGGTGGAGCACGGCGATAGTATGGGCAACCGCGGCAGTATCGCGGCCGGCGATGTCCAGTGGATGACCGCCGGCCGGGGAATCATCCATCAGGAGATGCCCAAGGGCGACGTCGAGGGCCGCATGCATGGGTTCCAACTTTGGGCCAATCTGCCCTCGGCGCTCAAGATGACTGCGCCGCGCTATCAGGAAGTGAAGGCGGTGGAGATTCCGCTGATCACCGACGACGATGGGACCGGGGTTCGCATCGTGTGCGGCAGCTTTTGGGGGAAGACCGGGCCGGTGGATGGGATCGCGGCGGAACCGATTTATCTGGACGTGTCGATTCCTCCCGGGCGGCGGAAGACTTTGCCGGTGGAGACCACTCGCCACGCCTTCGCGTATGTTTTCGCCGGGTCGGGAAAGTTCTGCAATGCGTCGGGACCGCTGGCCGTGCCAACGGAAGGCGTGGGCTGGGCCGACAAGGCGCCGCCAGCCGAAGCGGAAAACCGCTCGCTCGTCCTTTTCGATCGCGGCGACGAAGTGACCGTGCAGGCGGGAGAGGACGGCATCCGTTTTCTGCTGGTCTCGGGTAAGCCACTGGAAGAGCCCGTGGCCTGGTACGGTCCCATCGTCATGAACACCCAGGAACAGTTGCGGCAAGCTTTCGAAGAACTGGATCAGGGGACGTTCTTGAAGAGTGTGAAATAGGGCTCTCACGGAAGTGAGGGGAAAGCACGGGCTCGGAAACCCACTCGATGACCCATCAACCTACATCCGGCAGTTGAGGCCACCAAACGCGCCCAGTGACTGTTAGCCGCAGGAGCGATTTTGGTGGTTCAACCGCCGGATCTAGGATCAAAATTGGCGACCTCCTGTTTTTTGTATTGGCTTCGGAAATGCCGTGTGTTCGGCAAGTGGAACATTGG
>Ga0075017_100000503_pt1 | contig 22079 bp, 15 predicted proteins | sample AleBraG_ABR_2012_FD_71475 | JGI IMG/M metagenome (GOLD analysis project Ga0075017, IMG submission 71475) | Freshwater sediment microbial communities in response to fracking from Pennsylvania, USA - Alex Branch Run_MetaG_ABR_2012 | ecosystem: Environmental > Aquatic > Freshwater > Creek >... | reverse complement strand
TCCCAGCTCGCTACGGCGGCGCAAGTCTTCATGGCGGGGCAGTTTGGCATGGGGAAGTCCGAGTCCGCGGCGAACTCGTCCAACGCGGCCTCGGGAACTACGTCGAGCGCCGCTGCTTCGCCTCCCGCAACTCCACCTAAAGTATCGGAAGCTCAACTCGAAGCGGAGCTTCGCAAGAGCCTGGACAGCCTGCCTCGCCGGGTCAACGATCAGTTTCAGAATCTCGGCGATATGGTGAACTTTGTGATCGTCGGGTCGCAAAAGGACGTGCAGGCTGCACTCGAGGCCGCCACCTGGCACGTCGCCGACACCGACAACAAGAAGGCCGTGCTCAGCGCCGTCGTGGAGACCTACGAAAACAAGGACTATCTGCAGATGCCGATGAGCACCCTGTATCTGTTTGGACGGAAGCAGGATTTCGGCTACGAAATGGCCGAGCCTATCGCGATGGTCGCCAGCCGGCATCATTTTCGCATCTGGAAGGCTCCCTTTACGTGGAAGGGGAGCGAAGTGTGGGTGGGCGCCGGCACGCACGACATTGGCTTCGCCAAGGATAAACGCAATGGAAGCGTGACCCACAAAATCGATCCGGGAGTGGATGGCGAGCGCGATAACATCGGCAGCAGCCTGCAGAAATCCAACAAAACAAAAACCTTGAGCTACTACCTGCCGCCGGACCCGGTGCAGGATGCCAAGAACGCAACCGGGGACGGATACCACTCGGACGGTAAGTTACTGGTCATTTTCCTGCAATAGCGGATCTTCCGAGATTTGCGAATCTTGGTTCCCCTTTGTTAACCAATCTGCAACTGCAGCGTCTAAACCAACAGTTCAAAACGACCTCCGGCAGCAACTTCTGCATCAAACAGAAGGAACTCCGGGGTGGCGTCCAACGTATAGACCCCTTAGCGGGGTTCTGCCCCTCGCTTAATGGTTCTTGGAAATGGTGTGGGGAAGTGAATCCGCACGCGGCCATGCAGTTGCAGGAACTTGCCAGGGCGTCTGGCGCTGAACTTTTGTCGCTGAGGCGCCGTGATCAAACTCGGGTCAAACTTTTGGGGGTTGTATGGAAAATGGGCAGAAGACAAGCGGTACGGTGAAACCGGCCGAGAGGTATGACGTCGGCCACGTGCAGGAAGTCATCCGGCAGGCGCACATGGAATTGCGCGAGTTGTTGCAACAGCGCGCCGAAGTGATGAAGCGCATCGGAACCGTCAAGCAGACCATTGCCGGGCTGGCGAATCTGTTCGGCGACGCGGTGCTTAGCGACGAACTGATGGAAATGGTCGACCGTAAGAGTAACGGCCGGCAGCCTGGCTTTACCAAGGCCTGTCGCATGATTCTGATGGAGGCGGGACGCCCCATGAGTGCGCGCGACATCTGCGACCATCTCCAGGAGAAGTTGCCTTCGGTCCTGGCTCGCCACAAGGACCCGATGGCGTCGGTGACGACCGTGCTGAACCGGCTGGTGGAATATGGCGAAGCGCAAGCCGTGTTTTCGACCAGCGGTAGGCGGGCCTGGGTGTGGGTTGCGGAGCCGGTCACAGAACCGGCGAACGGTCCGCACATTGCGAGCAGTGTCGAGAGTCTTGCTGCAAACCTGAGTTAGGCTGGCTGGGCCAGCCACGCCGAGCAAGAATTGGATTCAGCCTGGCGCGGTTCCATGCCGCGCCGCTGTTGCGTGCCCCACTTATTATCCACCACTTACCCCGGAGGCAGCAGCATCCCCTTTTCCAGGTGCCGTGTTACGTGCGCGTATGACGCTGCGTGCGGATCGTGCGTAACCATGACGATCGTCTTCTGGAAGTCCTCATTCAGCCGCTTCAGAATCTCCAATACTTCCGTTGCCGAGTGGCTGTCCAGATCGCCCGTCGGCTCGTCGGCGAGTAGCAACGTCGGATCGCTGACGATGGCTCGCGCGATTGCGACGCGCTGCTCCTGCCCACCAGAAAGCTGCTTGGGCAGATGGCCGACGCGATCCTCCAGACCAACCAACTTGAGCGCAGTCAGCACGTGGTCGCGCCGCTGCTGCGAGGTCAGTTTGGTCAGCAGCAGCGGCAGTTCCACATTTTCAAATGCGGTGAGCACCGGGATCAGATTGAACGTCTGAAAAACGTAGCCGATATGCTCGTTGCGCCAGCGGGCAATCTGCGAGTCGCTGAAGCGGAAAATGTCCTCCCCCTGCACCAGCAGTTCGCCCTTGGTGGGCCGGTCGATCGCCGCGATCATGTTCAGAAGCGTTGTCTTGCCCGATCCCGAGGGCCCCATCAGCGCGAGGAACTCGCCCTTGGCGATGTCAATCGACACGTCGTCGAGCGCCGTCACTTCAAAGGCGTCGCGCTTGAAGACCTTGCTCACCCCGCGGACCTGCACGACCTTGGTGCCCGTGGCAACGTTGCTTTGTGCGATTGTGCTCATGATTATGCCTGCCCCTTGATTTTAATTTTGTCTCCATCTTTCAGCGCCGGCGGAGCGGTAGTGATGACGCTCTCGCCCCCGACCAGCCCGTCGACCATCGCTCCATCTGCGCGCTGTCCCAACACATGAACCTCCCGTGCTACAGCCTTGCCGTTGAAGGCGACTAAGACGATCTTCTTGCCGTCACGATCGCGAATCGCCGCCGACGGTACGAACACGCCGGCCGGGTCCTTGGCGATTTTCGACGCGTCGCTTTTCGGAACCTCGGCCAGGAACTTCACCGTTGCGTTCATCTCCGGCCGCAACTGCACGTCGGGATACTTGCTCGGATTCAGAACTTGCACCTTGACCTGTACGGTCGCCTTCTGCCGGTTGGCCTCCGGCGAGATTTGCGCGATTTCGCCGTCATATTCCTTGTCGGGATAGGCGTCGGTCGTCACCTTCGCCTTTTGCGTGGCACTAAGGCGAGCGAAGTCCGCCTGTGCGATGTCGAGCTCGACTTGCAGATCGTTCAGGTCCGCCAGTGCGACCACCGAACCTTGCGGTCCACCCGCGGCCGCGCTGGCAAACTGCGCGGTGATCAGCTCACCTTTTTCCGCCGTGCGGTCGAGAATGGTGCCCGTCACGGGCGCGCGGATCACGGTGGCGTCGAGTTGCGACTGGGCATAGTCGAGCTGGCCTTGCGCCTGCGTGAGCGCGCCCTGGGCTCGCGCGATCTCTTCCGCCCTCGGCCCGATCTTGGAGAGTAAGAACGTCTTTTCCAGAGAATTCACGCGCTCCTGATCCGCTCCGAACTTGGCGGTCGCGTCGTCGAGTTGCTGGCGGGAAACCACGCCGCTGCTGGCGAGTTCTTTCGTACGGTCGAGCGTTGCCTTGTCGTTGACCAGCGTGGCGCGGGCCTCATCGAGATTGTGTTGCGCTTGCTGAATTTCTTCCGGCCGCGATCCGTGTTGCAATTCATCCAGATAGGCGCGCGCATTCTGCACGCCGCCCTTGGCCTGTTCATGAGACGCGCGGAATTCCTGGTCCTCCAGGCGAACCAGCACCTGGCCTTCCTTCACCTTGTCGCCCTTTTCCACGCCGATCCAGGCCAGCCGACCCGTGACCTTGGAATTCACGTTGATCGTGTGATGGGCCACGATGTAGCCCGTAGCAGAAAGTACGGTTCCGCCCACGTCGCTGCACGTGGTTTGTGCGGCTGCGCGGACGACCTCGACTTCCGGTGTGTCGGACGAGAACGCGCGGTAAGCCAACGTGACCAGGCCGAGCAACACCACCAGCACGATGCCGCCGATAATGTAGCGGCGCGCCCAGGCCGGCGGCTCTCCGCCGGAGTCGCCTCGTTGCGTGCGGTCAATGCGCAGGCTCTGCAGATCATCGTGCTTGGTATCAATCGCCATAAGAATGTTCACGCTCTAGTCTTTCGATAAGCTTCGTCGACACGGTCAGCTACGCAATGCGTTCAAAATATTCTGCCGCGCGGCATGCCAAGCGGGTGCGAGTCCGCCGACGAATCCCATAATCAACGCGAACAAAATGGCATATCCCGCCACCTGCGGTGTGATGCGCAAGGCAAACACAACTTCGCTGAAGGTGACCGCGTTCGACGTGCCGGTTTGCATTCCATTGAACGGGAGCATCAGCACAATTCCCGCGATCGCGCCCAGCAACGCCAGCAACAAAGACTCCAGCACAAACGAAGTCAGAATAGCCGGCCGCGAGAATCCGATCACACGCAGCGTCGCAATTTCCCGCCCACGGTAAGCGACCGCCGCATACATCGTATTCATGGCGGCGAAAATCGACCCGATCGCCATGATGAAGCCCACCACGATGCCAATGACCTTGATCGGCGCCCCGGAACTGGTCTGCTTGGCGTAATAGTCGGTCTCGATGAATCCTTCCAGCTTCAGGCGCTGGTCGTCGCTGACGCGATTCTTCAGCGCTTCGGCCGCGATGGGATCGGTCGCGCGCAGGTACGCCGACGCGAACCCTCCCTGGCGATCGAAGTCGGAGGCCATCTGATTTACATCGCCCCATACTTCAGATTCATACGCCGATCCGCCCGCGTCAAAAACTCCCACGACTTTCCACGACCCTTTGCCGAATTCCATGGTGTCGCCGATATTGGAGTGCGCGAAGCGATTGCGAATCGAGCTGCTGACCACCACTTCGCGCTGTCCAGTCTCAAACCATCGTCCTTCCACCAGTTTCACGCTCGGCCGATTCTCCGCGCCCGACAACTGCCGCATTTCCAATCCATCGGGCATCATGCCGCGCACAGTCACGTTGACTTCACCGGTGCCATCTTTGCGCGGCAGGATGATCACCACCACCCACTCGCCCGAAGTCATCGGTTCACCGTGACTGTCTTTCGCGATGCCGGGCAGCGTTTTCAGCGTTGGGTAGAGCGACGCATCGAAACCGCCTGACAGCTCCGCCTCCGACCCCTTGCGCAGCACCAGAACGTTCAGTGGACTGCCGCTGCTGACGAAAGCGCGGTTCAGCCCCGCCACCAGGGCCATCAAAAAGATCGCGGTCGTAACTGTGAGCGCGATGCCGAGGGCGGTCATGAGGGTGAGCCCCTTGCGGAGAATCAAATTGCGCGTGTTGTAGCTAATCGGTATCGCCATAGTTAGTCTCTATCCCGTAGCGCCGGCATCTTGCCGAGAGGGCGGCGCTGCAACTCACCCAATGTGGCGCAGCCCTTCCACGATGTTCATCCGTGACGCTCGATACGCCGGCAAGTAGCCGCTCACAATTCCCAAAGCCAACGCCGTCGCCAGCGACATCGTGACCGTGGGCGCATTGATTTTCATGTCAAGCGGGATGCCCAGCCCGATGAAACGGTGGGTCAACCCCGCGATCAACGGAATCGCAAACAGAATGCCAAGCACTCCGCCGCCAACGGCCAGTGCCACTGACTCGCTCACAAAGATCGAGAGCACGCGCTGACGCGTGAAGCCAAGCGTCTTCAGCACCGCGACTTCGCGGGTGCGGCTGCGCACCGACATCGCCATCGTATTGGCTGAAACCAGCATGATGGTAAACACCACCGCGCCGCAGATGCCCAGGATGAACGCTTTCACGTTGCCCAGAGAAGAGACAAAGCCAATTTGAAACGCCCGTTCGCTTTCGGTCTTGGTCTGCAGCGGCGAGTTGCGGAACATGTCGTCGATTGTGGTCGACGCTTGCGCCACATGCTCCGCCGAATCGACTTGCGCCGCGTACCAGCCGGCCTGCCCCTTGAACCACGGCACCGCTTCTTCCAGGTACTTGGCGTTGAAGTACAACGAATTCTGAGGCGGATCGCGGTGATAGATACCGCGAATCGTCAGATCGAGATTCGTCGGAAAGATGTTCGCCTGCAACGTGATGCGGTCGCCTATCTTCCACCCGTACTTGTTCGCCAGCGTGACGTCGACGATTGCGCCGGCACGATCGTGCTGCCACGCCGCCACTTGCTCTGCGGGGATGATCTTGTCGGAAGCCACCTTCAGGTACTCTTCTGGGTCGGTGCCGAGTTGCGCAAAAAAATGTTCCGGCCGGTCATCGATATAGCGCCCGCCGAACCAGGTGATCGGCGCCACGGCCGTCACTCCCGGGACGGCACGAATTTTTTCGCGGTAGAACGCGGGCAGAAAGAACGCCAATGAAACGCGGTCGCGGATGATCAATCGCCGGGATGCTTCGGGCGCGACCTGATCCACATAAAACGAGCGCCAGATGCAGATCATCATCGTCAGCAACAGCAGCGAGAAGCTGATGCTGATCATGGTCAGCAGGCTGCGCCGCTTGTTGCGAAACGTGTTGCGCACCACGAAACTGCCCAGCGTCATAACGTCATCTTTCCGGACTTCACCCGATGTGGCGTAACCCGTCCACAATGTTTATTTGCGAGGCGTGATAAGAAGGCACGGCCGCGCTCAGTAAGCCCACCAAGCCCGAGGTCAGCATGGCGGCCAGCCAGATGTCGAATGTGACCTTCATGGGGAAGAAGCTGACGAACTGCTTCGAATGAGTCAACCCGTAGACCATGAACCATCCCAGTCCCACACCGATCAGTCCTCCAATCAGCGACAGCGCCACTGCTTCGCTTACGAACAGCCCCAGAACACCGCGTCGGGTGAAGCCCAGCGTCTTGAGCACGGCCACTTCCCGTGTTCGCTCCCGGATGGACATCGCCATGGTGTTAGCCGACACCAGCAACGTCGCGAAGACCACAGCGGAACAAATACTGAGAATGAACGCCTTCACGTTGCCCATCATGGCCACGAACTCCAGGCCAAACGCTTTCTCACTTTCCGCTTTCGTGGGTTGAGGCGAGTTGCGGAACATGTCGTCGATGGTACTCGCAACCCGGCTTACGTCCGCAGGAGTCGCCGCCAGAACGCTGAAAGTCCCTGCCTGTCCCTTGAAGAACGCCACGGCTTCTTCCACGTACTTGGTGTTGAAGTAGACCGACTTGTTGTCCGGGTTGGAGTGGAAAATGCCGCGTATGTTCAACTCCAGATTGATGGGGTAGATCGTCCCCTGCAACACAATGCGGTCGCCCAGCTTCCAGCCGTACTTGGTGGCCAGGGAGTCATCGACGATCACGCCTTGCCGGTCTCGCTGCCACGCCTTGACCTGGTCATCCGGCATTTCCATGTCGCGGAACGTTTTGAAGAACTCCTCCGGATCGGTGCCGAACTGCGCGAAGAAGTTCTCCGGCTTCTGGTCCTTGTAAATTCCGCCGAACCACGAGACCGGAACCACGGAGACGACCCCCGGGATCGCGCGGATCTTTTCTCGATAGTAGCTGGGCAAGGAAAAGGTCAGCGAAACTCGATGTCTTACCACCAGCCTCTCGGCCGATTCGGCGCTGCCCTCGTCGAGATAGAAGGCATGCCAGATCGTCATCATGAGGGTGAGCAGCAGCAAAGAAAAAGCGATGCTCAACACCGTCAGGATGCTGCGGCGCTTGTTGCGGAACGCGTTTTTTGTCACGAACCGGGTCAGGGTCATGGGTGAACTCCAGGGAGAACCGGGGGCCGGGCACGAGAGGTGATGATATCCCAGCGCCCCAAGGATAGACGAACCGGTTCGTCAAGGGCAACCGAGCCGGATTGAATTTGCGCTACGCTCAAAATGCTCAACTCCGTGCTCAACCTAAAAGAGTTCATCAGCTTACTTATCCTGTCGCGCGCCCGGCTTGCCTACAAGTGGAGATCGTCATCAGGGTGGGATGACAAATGTCACACGGGACGCAGCCTAACCATTACAACCGCGGCCGCGGCCGTAAAGTTACGGGGACACGCTCGCTGATCGGATGAGCGGTTGAACGGCCGGAGAGGGAGCTTCAGAGCGTGGGGGCAGCCGCAATCCAGCCCGCGAGCGGCCCGACAAAACCTGGGCCGCTCGCTGACCGGGAAAGCCGTGCGACGATCTATTTGTACGTGGCGTTGGTGCGAGCCAGTTCGTCGCGGTGCTGGGAGAAGTCCACCAGGGAGCCGAATGCCGGGGTGGCCATCGGGCTCGCTTTCAGCGCCTCCTGCAAGGCCGCGTTGAACTTGTCCAGACCATCCGCGTTGGCGGCGATGAGGACAACGTAGAACGTGTTCGGCGATTGAGTGTGAATCGCCTCGCTGTCGATTTCGTACTCATGAATCGCACCGTCGGCGAGCAACTTCTCCATCACCGGCACGAAAAGGTTCTTGCTGACCATCTCCAGCGCGTCGGGTGGCGCGTCCTTCTTCAGGTTGAAGACGCCCACGCGTGTATAAGCGTCCTTCCACGACCCGGAATGCCAGTTGTAATAACGGCTGACGTAAATGCTGTCCCAGTGTTTCGTAGCGGCGGACAGGACGGGATTAACGGCATTGCCGGACTTGTAGAACTGTTCCAGCACGTTGATCATCCCAGCCATGGACATGGACGACCACCAATCGTCATGGGTGGGGCCGTCGGCCTGATGAACCAGATTTACATCGTAGCCATACGCCACGATGGTTCCGTTGGCCAGGGCCGTTGCCAGGATTTTCTGATCAGCGACCTCGTTCTTTTCCATGTCCGCCCACTGTGCGCGGGGAATACTCCAATTCCCCACGTACGAGTACATCGGCGGTTTTTCCTTCATCTCGGACATCTGCGCGCCTGCCGGCGCAGACGAGAAAACGCACATCGCGAACGTATACATCCCCACAAAAACTCCGCACAAGCTTTTGTTCATGTTTATCCTCGGGCACTTACGCCAGGATTTCCATCACGCTATCCCAAGCAGCGGAAGTGTACACCCCATTCGTCTCGGCAGACGCATAATTCGCGGTCGAGCTTCGCTCGACGGACACCCGGGGGCGGCTGTCCCCACATCTGTTTTCTCCTGCCGCAGCCACTTACTTCGGTAACTCGAAGCCAGACGCGACCGGAGATATCCTAACCGTACCCCATCCCCCCGGGCCTCCGCCGGCCAAGCCTCGTCGCGGTGAAGCGAAGAGCTTGCCATGGAATGGAGCTAGAAGGAACATGTCCACGAAAATCGGCAACTTTGAGATCTTGAGTGAGTTGGCGAAATCGCCCACCGGTGCGGTTTACAAGGCCAACGATCCTGAAAGCGGGCAAACCATTGCGCTGAAGGCCATCCAGTTGAGCGCCTTCGGCGAAAGCGCGGTCGCCCTGGAACAAGCGCTGCTGGCCGAGGCCGAGAAGACCAAGGTTCTGAGCAGCCCCAACATCACGCCCGTGATTGGCGCGGGCGAAATCGACGGCCAGTTCTGCGCCGCCATGGAGTACGTACAGGGCAACAGCATCGCCACCATGCTGGCGCGCAAAGAAGGCTTCTCGATCTGGGACCTGCTCGACATCGGACGGCAGTTGTGCGGCGGCCTTGATCACGCAACCTCGCTCGGCATTGTTCATTACAGTCTGGAACCGGCCAAAGTCATGTGCGGCTGGGACGGCACCGTCAGGGTTTTGAGCTTCGGAGTTTCGAGCGTGGGCAACTTCGTGCAACATGTTCCGGAAGGCCTGCCCTCGATTCTGCACTACATGTCGCCCGAGCAGATCCTGAGCCAGGACCGCGAGATGGATGGCCGGTCCAACCTGTTCAGCCTGGGCGCCATGTTCTACGAAATGGTGACGGAGCGGAAGGCTTTCGATCGCGACGATGTGGAAGGTTTGCGGCAAAGCGTTTTGGACAGCACACCCGTGGCCCCGATTCACGTGAATCCGAAGGTGCATCCTGTTCTCAGCGACCTCATCATGAAGGCGCTGGCGAAGGATCCCGCGCAGCGCTATCAGACCGGCAGGGCGTTGCTCGATGATCTGGAAAAATGCAAGGAATCGAAAACGCTCGCGGCCAAGAAGCCCGAGGCGCCCAAGGGTCCGGCAGTTCCGGGCAAGGTAAATTCCGCGGCGCAATCCAAGTTTGTGGGCGCAGCTGCGGCCAAGCCGGCAACCCCGTCGGCACCGGCATCGTCTGCTGCAAAGTCTGGTCTGGCACGGCCTGCAACTATTGCAACTCCGGCAGCTTCACGCCCGGCGGAAGTAAAGTCTGTGCTGGCCAAGCCCGTCGAAAAGAAACCGCCTGTCCAGCCCGCGCCGAGTGCGGAAGCTCGTTCGACTTCACTGGCCAAACCCGCGTCGAAGCTCGCAGCCCCGAAAGCCGCTGCTGCTGCTGCCGGCGTTGGAGGCAGCGGCGCGGCCGAGACTTCTGCTGAAATCCCGGAACTCGATCTGTCGAACCATGATCTGTCGAACCAGTTCATCACTTCCTGCGTCAAAGCGACCATCGAAGCTTCGCACAACGAGTCCGCCCAGATGTCGGCGGCGGTAGCCGACGAGCCTCAGGTCGAAACCTTCGAGCCCCCGGCTTTTGAACCTTATGTTGCCCCCGGCTCCCCGAAGATTGCAGTCGATCCGATGATGGCCGAGGGTGGGCCGCAAGGCAGCGGCGTGAGTTTCTCCGAAATGACGGAACTGCCTCCGCTGAAGGAAGTCTACGTCGCGCCTCCGCCTCCTCCGTCATCGCCGTCTGGGTTCCAGCCGGTGCATGGTGCAGCGCCTACGGTCACGGTTTTTGAGGACGGACCGAAGGCCGACGAAAAGCCCAAGGTGCAGCCCCGCGAAGTTGCCGAGAAGGCGCTCAAAGAGATCAAGAACGTTCCGCCCAAGCTGATGCTGTACTCACTCGGCGGAGCCGGGGCGCTGATTCTGCTCATCGGCATTGGTGTCACGATCTACGTGCACAGTCTCAATAGCGACGACGACTCGGGCGCGGCCCGCACCGCCGCCGTTGCGGACGCTCCGGCTCAACCCGTGGCCAGCCAGCCAGCACCGAAGTCGAAGCCGGTGCCGGTGGCAAAGCAACCAGTCGAAATCTCTGACCCTGAGCCTGCCGTGGCGCAGCCTGTGGCCAGCGCGAAAGCGAAGAACGCACACAACAAGAAGGCAGCTCCGCCCGCTCCGATGGTGATCCCGGGACAATTAGCCGTGGATTCCACACCGCAGGGCGCGCAGGTGCAGGTGGATGGCAGGGGCGAGCCCAGCTGGGTTACTCCCTTTACGTTTCCAGGTCTTCAGCCCGGCCAGCATTCGATTACGGTCAGCAAGGCGGGATACTCCTCCGACACGCGTCCCGTGAACATCACGTCCGGCAACCGGGTGACGACGGTCGTTCACCTGGCGCAGTTGATGGCCACGCTGGTCGTGAACAGCGATCCCACCGGGGCCAACGTCTACATCGACGGCCGCGACACGGGCACGAGAACTCCGGCGCAAGTCAGTGTGGACAAAGGCCAGCACGTCGTCCTGGTCCGCAAGCCGGGCTACATTGACGAGACCATGAACACGCAGTTCGTGCTGGGGCAGACCTTCAACTTCTCTCCGGCGCTGCGGGCCCTGGGCAATGCGGACAACATCAAGACCGTCGGAAAGATGTCGAAACTGTTCGGCGGCAAGGGCGCGCAGCCGGGCCAGGCGACGGTCAGCATCCACACCCAGCCCAAGGGCGCTCAGATCGCGATCAACCAGCACCTCGTGGAGAAGATGTCGCCAGTGGATATAGCGCTCGATCCCGGCAACTACGAGATCGACATTACCCTGACCGGCTACGCTCCGCTGCACAAGATCATCACCGCCGACAAGGGCGGCAAGGTGGTCGTGGACGAAGTGCTGCAGAAGCAGTAGCGCGCGTTCGTTAACCAAAACAAATCGGGGAACCGCTTGCCTCAGCCGCGAAGCGGCGAAAGAACACAGCCCACGGCGAAAGCCGTGGGTGCGCAGCCGGAAAATGAGCCAGCACAGGAGGGGCGGAAGAAAAGGGCGGGTGGCCCAGGCTTTTGATCTCGTCGGTTACCATTAGCAAAGAGGGTGCCCCATCCTCGCGTTTTTTGCGAGGGTGGGCGCGATGTCGCCCGCAGCGCCGGTTTTGACTCGGCCCGAAACCTCATGGTACAGGCAGCATCGTACCCGCCCTTGCAAAGTACGCAAGGACGGGGCACCCAGGGTTTCGGAACCGGGAAGGAAAAGCAACTCAGAAACGCGGGCCACCCGCCGTCTCCTACGCAGTGGCGGTCCAGCCTTTTTATGCGGCAGCCGCGAGCCTTCGCAGTAACGGAATCCTCGATCTGGTGGTGGAAGACTCCCTGAGCAACGACGTCTATGTGATGCTCGGCAACGGAGATGGAACGTTTCAAAGCCCCGTTCCCGTTCCGACGAGCGCTGGAGCTATTACGGTTACGGCTGGCGACTTCAACGGCGACGGCAAGATGGACCTGCTCGCTCTCGAAGGCGGCTGCTGCGTCCAGGTCTTCCCGGGCAATGGCGACGGCACCTTCGGAACCCCGGTAACTACGCCCCTGCCCTACGGCCAGAGCGGTTACGCGATGGCCGTCGGCGACCTCAACGGCGACGGGAAACTTGATGTCGCGGTGGCAGGGGAATCGCTTCCGAACTACCAGGTGGCCATCCTGCTGGGCAACGGCGATGGCACATTCTCCGCCGACGGGCACTACGCAGTATTCGCGGACCCCCTCTCCGTTGCCGCAGGCCGTTTCCACGGCGGCAAGGCGGTCGATTTGGCCGTCGGAAACTTCTTGGGTGGTAGCCTCAGCGTCCTGCTCGGCAATGGCGACGGAACCTTCCAGCAGGCGGTGAATTATGACACATGGGGTCCGACGTGGGTGGCTGTCGGCGATCTTAATGGAGACGGTAAGGAAGATTTGGTCGCGTCGAACTTCGGCTCGGCTAGCAATTCCTTTGCCAGCACGGTTAGCGTATTCATGGGCACCGGCGATGGCACGTTCCAGCCCGGCGTTGCATATCCCGCTGGCGAGCTTCTGAACTATGTTGCCATCGCGGATTTCAACGACGACCACAAGCCCGACTTGGTGGCCCTAGACCACCTGGGAAACGCCGTCATCACCCTGCTGAACACGGGCGTCGTATCCTTCTCGCCCACCACGCCGCTTACTTTCCCCACGCAACTCACCGGCACGACCAGCGCTCCCCAAACCGCGACGCTCACCAACAACGGCACGTCCCCGCTGATCATTTCGTCGGTGAGCTCCAGCGGCAAACCGTTCCACATGCAGACTACGTGCGCTGGCAGTATCGCTCCCGGAGGAAATTGCACCATCACGGCAACCTTCACCGCGGCGGCGGAAAACGTCACCACCGGCACCGTCACCATCCGCGACAGCGCTTCCTCGAAACCGCAAGTGGTCGAGCTTGTCGGCACAGGCACGGTGGTGAAACTCGCACCTCGCCAACTGAATTTTCCGCCGCAGAAATCCGGCACCACCAGCCACTCCAAGACCATCCAGCTCACCAACACCGGCAGCACAGCCTTGGACTTCACTAGCAAGATCTCCATCGGAGTTGGCAGCGCCTTTTTCGAAAGCAACAACTGCCTCCCGTCGCTGAATGCCGGGGCCAGTTGCTCTATCCATGTAGTCTTCGCCCCCAGATACAAGGGCACCTTCAGCGAGTCAGTATTTATCACCGACACTGGCGGCGGCAGCCCGCAATCCGTCCCCCTCACCGGCACCGGCGACTGACGCCGGCTGCCCGACGCCTGCCCAAAGTCAAGTCCACTTTCGTAGATTTCAATACCCACGAAAGTAGACACTTCTTCCACAGCCTAACTCGTTGCAACTAATACACCGCGAAAAATCCCCATCCTGGATTCAACAACTTGGCGACCGTGATTCCGCGTTTTTTTCATTTTTTCCACAATGTTCCAGCTGGAACACTTCGCAAAAAACGCTTTTCAGCCCGAAAAATCCCGCCCAAGCCCGCGCCGCTTTTGCACAGCCGTAAGGTTCATTTCACGCCCAATTCATTTTCGTGCAACCGCCGCGAAACATTCCGCAGATATGGTTGCCTCTGACCCCGATCGGAAACCGGCGCACGGCTGCGGCCTGTGGACTGCAGTCATCCGTGGCACTGGTTCGCGCGGGACACAGGAGAACCTATGACCATGAAGCTGAAATTAGAAGCCCCCAGAAAGACGATGGCTTTGCTGCTCGCATTGACCACGGCCCTGGGACCGACCGCCATGCCCGCGTTCGCCGCGTCCAAGCCGGCCCAGAAAGCTCCAGCCACCGCGACGCCGATCCAGCACCTGGTTGTGATTTTCCAGGAAAACATTTCCTTCGACCACTACTTCGGAACCTATCCCGTCGCCACCAATCCCGCGCACGAACCCAAGTTCGTGGCGGCGCCCAACACGCCCACCGTAAACGGCCTGAGCAATGCTCTGTTGAACTTTAATCCCAGCCTCAACCCTGCCAACGGAGCCGCAGCCTCGAATCCGTTCCGGATTGACCGCTCGGCGACCGTTACTGGGGACCAGAATCACGACTACACCGCGGAACAACAGGCCTTCGGTATGGGCCTGATGGACCTGTATCCGCTGTACACCAGCTCAGGCGGCAACCAGGTCATGGGATATTTTGACGGCAACACTGTGACGGGCCTGTGGAATTACGCCCAGTTCTTTGCCATGAGCGACAACTCTTTTGGCACGACCTTTGGCCCTTCGACGCCGGGAGTCATCAATCTCGTTTCCGGTCAGACCAACGGCACCGCGGCTACGCTGAATGGAACCGGCGACGAAGTAAGCGGCGGCAGCGATGGTTCTCTGACTGTGATCGGCGATCCGGATCCGATCGGCGACGTTTGCTCAAATCCGACCCGCAACCAGGTCACCATGACCAGCAAAAACATTGGCGACCTACTGAGCACCGCGGGTGTGACCTGGGGATCGTTTATGGGCGGCTTCAATCTGAGCATTGTCAATCCGAATAGTTCGACAGGGTGCACACGGAGCTCCGCCGGCTTGGCCGGAACCACCAACGACTACATTCCGCACCACTCCTTCTTCAACTACTGGACCTCAACGGCAAATTACGCGCACACGCGTCCCGCTTCGATTGCAGAAATCGGCAACGCGGGTCCGGCCAACCACCAGTACGATCTGCAGGATTTCTTCGCGGCGGTTGCCGAAGGCAATATGCCGGCCGTGAGCTTCCTCAAGGCGCAGGCTTATCAGGATGGGCACGCGGGATATTCCGATCCCCTGGACGAGCAGACGTTCCTGGTCAACACGATCAACTTCCTGGAAGCTCAGCCGACCTGGAGCTCCACGGCGGTGGTCATCATGTATGACGACTCCGACGGATGGTACGACCACCAGATGGGGCCGATCGTCAACACTTCGACCGGAGCGGCTGATGCGCTAACGGGAGTGGGCACCTGCGGGACGGCGGCTACGGCTCTGCCCGGCGTGAATCCTTTAAACCTGCATGCTCTGGGGCGCTGCGGATACGGAGCGAGGCAGCCGCTTTTGGTAATCTCGCCCTACGCGCGGCAGAACTTTGTCGATCATAGCTTGACCGACCAGACGTCGATCATCCATTTCGTCGAAGACAACTGGCTGGGCGGGCAGCGGATTGGCCAAGGTTCGTTCGATGCCAGCGCCAACTCCATCACCCAGATGTTTAACTTCACAAAAATTCGCAGCAATGGGACGCTCTTCCTGAATCCCAACACGGGCCTGAGATAGCAAGGGTTGTGCTCAAATGAATACGGGCATGCGGAGGATCCCGCATGCCCGTATTTCTTTTCGTGAAGTTAGCGCGGCAGCTTGAAGTTGATGGTGACACCCGTCTGAATCTCGACGGGTTCGCCGTTGAGCAGGTACGGTTTGTACTTCCACTGCTTGACGGCATCCGATGCGGCCTTGATCAGCTGCGGCTGTCCGCTCAACACTTGTACTTTGGTGATATCGCCCGCCTTGGAAATTGTGGCGTTGAGTTGGACTACGCCTTCAATATGCATGTTCAGAGCGGCGGGCGGATAAGTGGGCTGCACTTTCTTGATCAGTAATCCCTGCGACACGCCCTGGGAAATATTGAGAGTTTGAACCGCCAGTCTTGGCGCGCTTCCACTAGTGACCAGGTTCGGCGGCGGTGCGCTGGAACCGGGCGTCGCAATCCCAATCATGCTGGGAGCGGGAGCGTCAGCCACATCGGCCTTGGTATGAATCGCGGGCACAGAGCCGCCCTTCACCACGAGCGGCACCTTGACAGCCTTGGCGGCGGGCGCGGATTTGCTTGCAGGGCTTGAGGTCGAACTCGAGGACTTTGTGGAACTCGGGGATGAAACCTTGTCGTTTTCCGGAGCGGCTTCTTCATTGTCCGTTGCGGGATTCGTGCTGGGGACTGCGACCGCGGTTGTCGGAGTTGCGGGCTGAGAAGTGGGCGACAAGGCGGAGGCCGCTGGCGCTTTAGACGCAGGCGCGGGCTGAGGCGCGGCTGCCTTCGCCGGGTTGCTGATCGGGGCCGCCGTCGTTGGCGTCTGGCTGCTGACGGGTTGACTCGCGCGTCCCTGGAAGTATGTCCAGCCGAAGTAAAGTCCGGCGACGATCAGGATGGCCGCGGCGACTCCCAACAGAATCTTCTTGGTTCCGCCACTGGATTCGACAGGAAGGTTCGCTCCGCCAAAGGTAAATGAAGGTGCAGGCGACTCCGCCACAGCAGTGGGCGAATCAGTCTGCGCCGCCAGGGCTGGTTTTTCGAAGAGGGTCTCCGCTTCGGTGGGGACGGCGGGTGACGTTTCTGCGACGCGAGGTTTCTCAGGTTCGCGAGCCGGAGCAGGTGCGCTGGCAGCGCCGCTGCCAAACGAGGCCGCCGTGCTAGCCGGAGAAGCGGCTTTCGGCGCAGGTTTCAGACCGGCCGTAGCCGCTGGAACTGGCAGTCTTGCTGCCTGAGGAGCAGGTGCAAACTTTGCCGCGGGCGGCGTAACAGGAGGCGGCGCAACTTGAGTTGGCTGCGCGACCGGTTTTTCCATCAAGATTTCGGGCAGAACGTCCTCAGAATCATGCGGAGCAGCAGCTGAACTGGTGGTTGCAGCCTGAGCCGGGATTGCCGCGAGTTTTGCCACTGGTGCTGCGACCGGACGCGGAGTCGAAACCGCTTTCGGCGTGGCCGGGGCTGCCGGTTTCAATGGCGGAACTGGTCTGGCAGTCAGGGGCTTTACGGGCGCTGCTGGCGGGATAGCCGCTGCTGCCGGCGTGGTCGCTGTTGCTGCCGGCGCGGCCGCTTTGGCGGGATCGCCCTTGCGCAGCAATCCGCGAGCTACACGCAGCGTTCCCTTGGCTTGTTCGATGTTGATGGGTTTGGTCAGGACGAGGTTGGCGCCGATGCGAAACGCCTTGGCCACCCCGGCCTGACCTTCCACGACGGCAACGGCAAGCGACGCCTGGTTGGACGTCGTATTGCGCGCGCTCTTGAACAACAGGGTGGCATTCTGCTCGTTATCGCAGTCGACCACGATGGCGTCGAAGTGTGCGCCCATCAACTTCTTGACTGCAGCGAAGGGTTCGGTGCAGGACTCGACGGTGAACTCGAGCTCGCTCAGGACTTGCGTCACCGTGCGGGCGGTCTTTTCATCGGGGCAGAAGAGGAGCGCTTGGTAGCCCATAACTAAGCAATCGTAGGTACAGGCGTAAGGGCCATCAAGTTACGCTAGTAATTCGAGTTCCATTGATTTTTGTGGTGTTTCGGCGGACGGAGCGAGGGCGGTGTGTATGGTCCTTCTGCTTACCTTGGGACCTGTCCCGACGTAAGAAATTCTGGTTGTCGCATACAATAGCGGGCCATGAAGGTGCCGCTCTGGCTCAAGATCGGTTGGACGGTCTGGCTGGCCGTTTGGGCGCCGGTGTACTGGCGGCAATACGGGCTGCAGAATTTTCTTTTCTTCTGTGACCTTGGAAATGTGCTGATCGGAGTTGGCTTGTGGCTGGAGAGTTCGCTGCTATTTTCGTGGGTGGCGTGCGGGTTGCTCTTGTTCCAATCACTCTATACCGTCGATCTTGCTGGTGCGCTGCTGACCGGCCACCACATCGTGGGCGGAACCGAATATATGTTCGACCCCGGGCTGCTTCTGGGGGTTCGCCTGCTGAGTTTGTTCCACGTGGTGACGCCGCCGTTGCTGTTGTGGGCGATTTGGCGTCTGGGCTACGACCGGCGGGGATGGAAGTTCCAAACGCTAACGGCGTGGATCGTGGTCCCGATCAATTATTTCTGGCGTCCCGAGATGGATGTGAACTGGGCTCGCGGGCCGTTCTTTCATGAGCAGCACGTGATGCCGGGATGGGCGTATCTGGCGGGCTATCTGGCTTTCGTGCCGCTCTGCGTTTATTTTCCAACGCACTTATTTCTAAGCTGGCTCAGCCGCCGCTGGCGGGGAGATGCCTAACCGCTAAAAGACGTTAAGTTCGCAAATGCGCTATCCCGGGACCATTGCTTTTTTCGCCTCTTGACTTTAGTGTCAGACTGGAGCAATATGACGTTACGCGACATGTCGTCGGAGGCCATAATGGAGACACTGCCCCTCACCGAGCCCGTCCTGCTCATCCTTCTCAGTCTGGCGGGGCAACCGAGGCACGGCTACTCCATCCTCAAGGATGTTGAACAGATGAGCGAAGGCCGCGTGTTGCTGAGCACAGGGACGCTCTACGGCGCGCTGCGCCGTTTGCTCGACGACGATTGGATTGAACGTCTGGAAGAGAAAGACAGCTCGCGCGGCCGCCAGGCTTATCGCCTGACGGCACGGGGGCGCAAGAACCTGCGGTTTGAAGTGAGCCGATTGAAGCACCTCACTCGCCTGGCCAACCTGCGAGTCGCGGTGAAGGAGTACTGACCGATGCTCAAACTCTACCGCTGCCTCTTGCGTTTCTACCCGACGGCCCACCGCGATAATTTCGGCGAGGAGATGGCCGCCGTCTTTAGTGAGGTGCAGGCGGAGACGGCGAAAAGAGGATGGGCCGCGCGAATCCGGTTCTGCGTCCGCGAGACAACGGGGTTACTGCTGGGGGCGGTCCAGGAACATTTGCGGGAATTTCCGGTGAGGAGGTTTGCGATGCGTGCGGAATTCCGTTTTCCGAAATCTACTGCCGTGCTGATGACGATCATTCTCGCGGGCGTGGTGCTCGCGATTGAGAGGGGGAAAGCGATCCAGGCTTCACTTCCTGACGTCAACCCGCATCTGGGTCCGATTCAGCCCACGCAACACACGTTTCTGCCGATTGTCGGGATCACTCTCCTGTTTTTCTATACGGCGGGCCTGGTCGGCTGGGCGATTCTGTTCGCGCTGCGGCGCTCCGGAGTACACCGGCTGGCGGAAATGGCTCCGGACCAGAAGTAGTTGAGCGGAAGTCTTTGCCGCTCAGTGCTAACGTCGCGTTGGAAGCCTTGTACCTAGCGGGTTTTGCCGGAGTCGCCTTGTTGCTTGCGCACGGCTGAATCGGGCTGCGGGTACTCGATTGATCCCTTGAAGGAGGAGATGTCTTCCTCATGAAAGTCGGGGAAGGGAAGTTGCTTGCCGTCGCGCAACTCCGCAATTTTCTTGACGGCGCTGTCGGCTTTCTCTTTCTCAAGCCCTGCATCGCGGCCCAAATAGAGAGTCTGGGAGGGCATCGCCAGTCCTCCGCCGGAGTTCTCGATCACATCCATCATGCGCAGCAGCAGATCTTCGCGGATGGCGGCGAATTCGTCGAACTCCCGCGTCAGGATGTAAGACAGTACTTCCATGTTGAGAGAACTGCCCGCAATGTCGGTGAGGCGCACGCGGACAGTTTTGGTTTCGACTTTGGGATGGCTGTAGAGCAGGCGGCGGACCTCCGAGAGCACGAAACGCAGATGGTCGGCCTTGGTTTCGGGGCGCAGGGCAAGATTCGTCTTGAAAAGAATTTTGTCGCGGCGGCTGAGGTTCTCCAAGTTGATCGTGGCTACGGTACCGTTGGGAATGGCCAATAGCGTCCGCTCTTCGGTGCGGATGCGAGTCGAACGCAAGCCGATGTCCTCGACTGTTCCGGTGCGGTCGCCAAAGCGGCAGAGATCTCCAACGCGAAACACTTCATCGCCGAGCACGGAGACGCCGCCGAACAAATTCTCGATGGTCTTCTGCGCGCCGAAACCGATGGCCAGGCCGCCAATGCCGACGCCGGCGAGCGCGGTGCTCATGTTGAAGCCTAAGGCGCCGAGAACCGCAAAAACGCCCACGAGGAACACAACCGCTTTGAGGATCCGCTCGCCCAGCAACGTGAGCGATCCTGTGCCGGCGTGGCCATAGGCGAGGGCGCGAGTGCGTACACGGCGTAACGACCATCGAACCGCGCGCCAGAAGATCCAGGTGGCGCCGATGATGAGTGCGATGGACGTGACCTGAAAGTAATAATGACGCGGCAGCAGCGGCATGCCCAGGTAGCGAGCGAAGACTTGATGAACAAGGGTGCCCGCGACCAGCCAGGCCGGACCTGGGACGGAGCGCCAGTTCGCGACGTCCACCTGGCCGCGCCGACGGGCCCACCACCGCACGGGGAACTCCAGCAGCGCCAGCACGAGCCAGCCGACACCGGCGGCGATCGGCACAGCCAGCAGCAGGGCCAGCCATTGCCACAACGGCATGCCGGCGATCTGATGTTTGACCAGCAAGCTCGGGAGGTTGTGCTCGACCTGCCGCGCTTCGACCTGATCGTAGAGTTCGGGAATTTTTGCCAGGGTGTCGGACGAGATCAGCCAGATCTTGCCGGCGCTGGGATCGGAGACGCGCACCAGGTCGAGGTCGACTTCCACGTCGCCGGACAACATGGTGCCCAGTTTTTGCCGGCCGAGCGGAACGCCTTCCTGCGGAGTTCCTTCTGGCTGCGTAAAGTTTCCCAGCTTGCCAGTGAAGGCGCGGTCCAACACTGCTTTGAGTTGCGTGGCGATTTGCTCGCCTTCGGCCTGGCGGCGCGCCGCGCTCATCTGCAAATACTGTGCGGCGATGCTGTAGTCGCCTGACTGCGCGGCTTGCAGGAACCCGAGGACGGCGCCCGACGGCGTGGTGCGATTCAGGGGATCGACGGGGGCGTTCGCGGTGTTTGCGGGTGCCGCGGGTTGCAATACCTGGCTGAGAGGAGTCTGGGCCGCGAAAGGAAGGCAGGCGGCAAGGCAAAGAACGGTAACGAATATCGCTTTCGGAAAAGCGGACATGGTTTTCTCCCGCCCGAATTTGCGCGGGTGCTTCATCTCGCTTTCATCCCCGCTTGGGCCGGTAGATGTCCGTGCTGGTGCCGAAGAAAACTTCGGCGGAATTCATCAGCGTTTCCGACAGCGTGGGGTGCGGGTGAATCGTGAGAGCCACATCTTTGGCAAGCGCCGCCATTTCGATAGCGAGCACGCCTTCGGCGATCAACTCACCCGCGCCGGCTCCCACGATCCCGACTCCGAGCACGCGTTCAGTTTGCGGATCGATCAGGAGCTTGGTCATGCCCTCGGGGCGGTCGATGGTGATGGCGCGGCCGGAGGCGGCCCACGGGAACCTGGCGACCTTGATCTCGCGATTTTCTTTTTGCGCCTGCGTTTCGGTCAGGCCGCACCAGGCGACTTCGGGATCGGTGAACACGACTGCCGGAATTGCGTTCGGTTCGAAGGCAACTTTGTGTCCGGCAATCGCTTCGACAGCGGTGCGGCCTTCGTGCGTCGCTTTGTGCGCGAGCATGGGCTCGCCCACGACGTCGCCGATCGCGTAGATGTCGGGATCGTCGGTCTGCAGTTGCTTGTTCACCTGAATGAAACCGCGGGGCCCGAGTTGCACGCGCGTGTTTTCGAGGCCGGGGATTTCTGAATTCGGTTTGCGGCCGACCGATACTAGTACTCGATCGAAGACTTTTTCGCGCTCTTTGACATCGGGACCTTCGAACGTGGCGCGAATGCCGGTGCCTTCGTCTTTGACCGATGCGACCGTTGTGTTGAGCAGGATTCCGTCGAACATCTTCTCGAGCCCCTTGTGCAGCGGAAGAACGAGATCGCGGTCCGCACCGGGAAGCAAGCCGGGGAGCATTTCGACCACTGTTACGCGGGTGCCCAGCGCGGCGTAGACGGAGCCGAGTTCGAGACCGATGTATCCGCCGCCAACTACCAGCAAGGTGCCGGGAATGTCTTCGAGGTTGAGCGCGCCCGTGGAATCCATCATGCGCGGCGAATCGAGCTTCAAGGCCGGAACGATGGCGGGACGAGACCCGGTCGCGATGATGATGCGGTCGAAGGCCAGCGTTTCCTCGCTGCCGTCGGACTTTGTGACGCGCAGCGCGGTTGAATTCTCGAATGCTGCACGGCCTTGCACGTAGTGTACCT
>Ga0075017_100000501_pt1 | contig 22121 bp, 18 predicted proteins | sample AleBraG_ABR_2012_FD_71475 | JGI IMG/M metagenome (GOLD analysis project Ga0075017, IMG submission 71475) | Freshwater sediment microbial communities in response to fracking from Pennsylvania, USA - Alex Branch Run_MetaG_ABR_2012 | ecosystem: Environmental > Aquatic > Freshwater > Creek >... | reverse complement strand
ACTCGTTCCGCGGGACTGCCCATGGGGGCAGTCTGCCCGGTTCAGCCGTTGCGGTGACGGAGGGGCCCCGCGGGGAGCCGGCCGTCGACGTCGGTGAAGCCGTACTCGTCGGCGAGGTCGCGTGCCGCGACGGCGCGGCCGGTGAAGCGATCGACATCGGCATCGGTGGCCAGGGCGACGACGGCGCGGCCGCAGAAGCGCGGCGACTCCGACGTCGAGAGGTCGAGCGTGGGTGGCAGGAGCCCCGCCTCCGCGCCGAGGTCGATGCGCTCCGTGCGCACGAAGCCCGGCCACAGCGAGACGACGTTGACGCCGTGGTCGCGCAGCTCGACCGCGGTGTCGGCGGTCACGCGGTCGAGCGCGCACTTGCCGACGCCGTACGCGACGTTCCACGCGTACTCCTCCGCGCCCGACGACGAGATGTTCACGATCAGGCCGTCGCCCGCGGGCACCATGCGCTGCGCTGCGTACCAGCTCGCCACGAACGCGGAGCGGGTGCCGACGTCGATCATGTCGTCCCAGTCGGAGATGGGCAGCTCCCAGAACTTCTTCCCCGACGTGAGCGAGTCGGTCACGATGAACGCGTTGTTCACCAGCACGTCGATGCGGCCGTGCTCCGCGTCGATGCGGTCGAACAGCGCGGCGACCGCGGCGTCGTCGCGGTGGTCGAGCGCGACGGCGACGCCCTGCCCACCCAGTGCGTCGATCTCCTGTGCCGTCGCGCCGACGGTGCCGGGGAGCGGGTGCTCACCCTCGGACACGGTGCGGCCGGTCACGTAGACGGTCGCGCCCGCCGCGCCGAGCTCGAGTGCACATCCCTTGCCGATGCCCCGGCTCGCGCCGGTGACCAGCGCGACCTTCCCCTCCAACGCGCTCACTTCGCTCCGATCCAGAGGTCGACCCGTTCGCTCACGGCGTCGGGTCCCGAGCCGTCAGCCGGGCCGAACTGCACGAGCTCGGTCCCGTTCCAGGGTGCGCCGGTCGTCGCGAACCTGGCCCACGCGGCGCGCATCCGTCCGGACAACGCATCGGCGGCCGCTGCGTTCGCACCTTGCGCGCCGGCGAACTCACGCCAGGTGCTCACGTCGAGCGTGCCGAAGGTGAACGGCAGGTCGAGTGCGTGGCAGGCGCGCTTGACCGGGGCCTCCCAGGTGAAGCGGTAGCGGTACACCGGGTTGCCGCGCGCCTCGTGGGCGCGGGCGAGCATCTCGTTGGGCACGTGCAGCTCGAGGTCGGCGACGCTCTCCACCAGGTCGCTGCCACCCGCGAGGAACGCGGCGTGCACGGCCTCGGGATCGGCGATGCCGAGGGTGAGCGCCTTCATGTCGAGGAACCCGAGCGCGTGCTCCTCGGGCAGTTGCGGCACCTGGTCGCGGAAGAGCTCCATCTCGTGCGCGGTGGTGCCCACGACCAGCGGGATCGCCGGGAAGGCGCTCGTGTGGGCGGGGCCGGTGAGCAGGTCGCCGTCGATCCACGGGTGGAACGGCATCATGCCGACCTTCGGCAACGCGGTTGCGACGGTCGCTTCCTGCGCGGCGAGCAGCGCGTCGACGGACAGGCGCCGTAGGCCCTCCACGTCGGCCGCGCCGGCGGCGTCGAGGAACTGCTCGGCCACCCACGCGACCGCATCGGTGTCGAGGGTGCCGGCGGGTGCGCCGCTCTGGAGGATGGCGCCGGCCACCGGGAGGTCGCCGGTCGCGAGCGCGTGGGCGAGCATGCCGGAACCGGCGGATTCGCCCATCACCACGATGCGCTCGGGATCGCCGCCGAACGACGGCGCGACCACGCGCACCCAGTCGAGCGCCGCGCGCAGATCGCGCAGGCCGAGGTTGGTGGGCACACCCTCGAGGCCGAGCCAGCCGAGCGCGCCGAGCCGGTAGTTCAAGCCGACGACGACGACGCCACCCTCACTTCCGGCATCACTTCCGGCGCTCGTGAGCGCGGCGCCGTCGTAGGTGGCGAGTCCCGCGCCACCGATGCGGTAGCTCCCGCCCGGCACCCAGACCAGTACCGGCGCGGCGCCGCCGAGGTCGGGACTGAAGATCTCGGCGGTGAGGCAGTCCTCGGACTGACGGTCGGGGGCCATGCCCGGTACGAGGTCGAGGCCACCGATGGTCTGCGGCGGCGCGGCACCCGGACGCGTCGCGTCGAGCTCGTCGGTCCACTCGCACGGCTCGGGCAGGCCGAAGCGCGCCGCTCGCGCGTACGGTACGCCGCCGAAGTGGAGGACCCGCGCGCCGTCGTGCTGCCGCTCGGTCCCGCGGACGGGGCCGAACGGCGTGTGGGCGAGCGCTACCACGCGTTCGGGTCCTGTGCGTACGCCGCCGGCACCGGGTGGCGGAACAGCTCGGACGCGTTGCGCCACGTGACCCGTTCGATCTCGGCGGGCGAGAGGCCGGCGAGCTGCGCGCGCACGCGTTCCTGGGTGTGGGGCCAGGTGGAGTCTGCGTGCGGGTAGTCGGACTCGAGCAGGATGTTCTCCACGCCGATCACGTCGCGCTGCAGGAACGCGGACGGGTCGTCGATCGCGCACACCCAGAAGTTGCGGCGGAACGTGTCGGCCGGGCTGAGGCTCAGGTCGTTCCACGTGCCGTACATCGCGTCGTACTTGCGCACGTGCTCGAGTCGGTCGAGCAGGCCCGCGACCCAGCCGATCCCGCCTTCGGAGAGGCAGATCTTGAGGTCCGGGAAGCGCACCGGGATACGGGAGTACAGCCAGTCGACCGCGGCGAACATCGCGTACCCGAAGAACAACACGCCGATCGTGTCGGACGGCGCGTCGGGTGCGGTCGCCGGCGACGTACCCGACGAGCCGACGTGCAGGCACACGACGGTCTCGGTCTCCTCGCACGCCTCCATGATCGGGTCCCAGTGACCGCTGTGCAGCGACGGCATGCCGAGGAGGTGCGGCGCCTCCGAGAACGTCATCGCCTTGAAGCCGCGCTCGGCGTTGCGGCGCACCTCGGCCGCGCCGACCTCCGGGTCGAGGAAGTAGGGGAGCTGCAGCGGGATGATGCGGTCGGGGTCGTGGGCGGCCCACTCCTCGATCACCCAGTCGTTCCAGGCGCGGATGCACGCGAGCGCGAGCTCGGGGTCGTCGGTGAGCTGCTGGAGGCGTTGCCCCGCGAACCCGGGCAGGAACGACGGGAAGCACAGCGACGCGTAGACCCCGTTGAGGTCCATGTCGTGGATGCGGGCGCGGATGTCCCACGCGCCGCGGCGCATCTGATCGAAGCGCGTGGGCTCGAAGCTGTACTCCGAGACCGGGCGCCCGACGACGGCGTTGAACCCGACGTTGGGCAGCTCCTGGTTCTCGAACACCCAGGCCTGGCTGCCGTCATCGCGCTCGACGACGCGCGGAGCGCGGTCTTGGAGCTTGCGCGGGAGCCGGCCTTCGAATGCGTGCGGCGGCTCGACGACGTGATCGTCGACGGAGATCACGGTGAACTCGCGCGGCGCGGGTTCGGGCTCGGGGAGCCAGCTCACCTGGCCCTTCTCGGCGGTGGTGAATCCCGACTTGTTCGACAGGTCCTCGATCGAGATCGACATCGCTAGCGCAGCACCTCCGGTTCCGACGCGACCAGCGCGCGTACGACACCGTTCCAGTAGACGGGGGCGGCGCGCTCGATGAGCGACGCCTTGAGCTGACGCTGGTGCGTGGCGGCGATGGGGATGGGGGCGCGGTCCATCGCGCGCACCAGCCAGTGCAACATGCACGTGCGCTCGAACAGCACCGACTTGTAGACGGCCTCCGCCATCGTGGGCGCGGTGACGATCACTCCGTGGCTCACGAGGAGGGCGACCGACGCGCCGCCGATCGCGTCCGCGAGGTCGGCGCCGAGCGCAGGCTGGTCGACCTCGCCGTCGTAGTCGGTGACCAGCACCATCTCGTCGGTGAGGATCGACGAGTTCTGGTGGACGAGGTCGGGCAACTCGCCGATCGCCGCGAGCGCCGACGCGTACGGCGGATGGTTGTGCACCACCACGGTGGCGTCGGGTCGGGTCCGGTGCAGCTCGGTGTGGATGTGCACCGCGGGGGTGACGTCGAGCGCGCCGTCTACCACGCGGCCATCGCCGTCGATGGTGAGCATGTCGGCCGCGGTCACCTCGGCCCACCAGAGCCCCCACGGGTTCACGAGGAAGCGGTCACCCGAAGCGGCCTCGTCGTCGCCGGTCTGGAGGGTGATGTGTCCGGTGAGGTTCTCGCACCAGCCGAGGTCGTCGAGGTGGCGCAGGGCGAGCGCGAGCTCCTGCGCGGGCGTGAGCTCGACCCCCGGCCCCGGCACCGTGTGCGGCGCCCACGCCGTCAACCCGCCTGAGCGCTCGGTCGTCCCCCCAGTCGTCATGCCCCGATCCTCGCGCACTTTCTGCTTTGGCGTCAGTGAGGCCGGATATGTCCGCACGACTGACGCCAAACGGGTCAATCGGAGGTGAGGCGGCGGCGGATGTCGGCGCGGAGCTCGCCCTTGGCGACCTTGCCGCCGGACGCGCGGGGCAGCTCGTCGAGCACGACGAGCTGCTCGGGGAACCACTCGGGCGACACGCCGTCGGCCCGGAGATGGGCGACGACCTCGTCGAGCGTGAGCGACGCGCCGGGCTGCAGCTCGGCGTAGAGGCAGACCCGCTCTCCGAAGACGTCGTCGGGCATGGCGACGGCGGCGGCGAGCGCGATCGCCGGGTGGCTGGCGACGGCGGCCTCGACTGCGGGCGCGCTGATGTTCTTGCCGCCGCGGATGATGATGTCGGACGTGCGGCCGACCACCCGCAGGTAGCCGTCGGCGTCGATCGTGCAGACGTCGCCGATGCGCATCCACCCGTCGTCGGTGAACAGCTCGGCGTTGGCGCCCTCGTCGTCGAGGTAGCCCTCACAGGTGGCCGGGCCGCGGCACACCGGGCTGCCCGGCACGCCGGGTTCGGTGATCTCCACACCGGCGGCGTCGAGCAGCCGCACCTTCATGGTGGGGATCACGCGACCCGCCGTCTCCAGGCGGTGCTCGCGGTCGTCGCGCATGGTGGTGCAGCTGAGGGCACCCGTCTCGTTGGACCCGTAGAACTGCAGCACCCGCGCGCCCGTGACGTCCTCGAAACGCGCCGCGCGCTCATGGGGCACCGCCTCGCCCCCGGTGAACATGCAGCGCAGCGCCGAGAGGTCGCGCGTCTCGATCGCGGGCGACTTCAACATCATCAGGAATTGCGTGCTCACACAGGCCAGCACCGACACCCGCTCGCGCTCCATCGACTCGAGCACTGCGGCGGCGTCGAACCGCTCGTGGATCACGGTGGGGGAGCCGAGCGCGGCGGGGGTGACGTGCTGCGTCCAGATGCCGAACCCGTAGGGGGCGGGCAGCGCGCTGAGGAACACGTCGCCAGGGTGCATCTCGCCGGCGGAGACCGCGAGCTTGTGGAAGTACATCCACCGGTTCTGCGTGTGGACGACGCACTTCGGCAGCCCGGTGGTGCCCGAGGTGGAGTTGAGCAGGAACACGTCGTCGGGGCCGAAGGCACGGCGCGCCAGGTCCACCTCGCGGGGTGCGACGACCTCGCCGTCGACGATCGGGTCGTCGGCCGCCTGGCTGTCGATGACGACGTGGTGGGCGAGGGGCAGCCCTTCGGCCTGCAGCTCGGCGAACAGCTCGGCCGCCGGCCGGCCACGGTGCTCGGCGACGGTCAGCAGTGCGCGGGCCTGCGTCAGCCCGAGGAGGTGGCGCAGCTCGGCGGCGCCGGCCCGGTGGCCGATCCCCACGATGGTGAGCCCGGCGCGCTCGGCCGCCACGAATGCGATGTGCACCGCGGCGCCGTCGGGCAGGACCACCGCGATCCGGTCACCGCGGGCAAGTCGCCCGGCGGCCAGCACCCGGGCCAGACGGGTCGCCCGGTCGTCGTACTCCGCCCATGACGTGCGGGTTCTGGTCCCGTCGGTCCCGACGGTGACGAAGGCGTCGGCGTCGGGCCGGGTGCGCGCCCAACCCGCGACCGCGTCGCCCACCGTGGTCTCGCCCCAGTCCCCGTTGCGCTTGTAGGCGGCGACCTCGGCCGCGTCCCGCTGCATGGGTGCGGTTCTAGTGGATCGGGGTCGGTGCGCGCGACCGCGCCGGGTCGTAGTGTGCGCGGCCGGAGGTGATGGCCATGACCGTCGTCAGTGACGCGGCCCGCGTGCGCGAGTCGCTCGACCACCCGATCATCGACGCCGACGGGCACTTCGTCGAGCTCGGGCCGATCCTGCAGGACGAAGTGGTCGCCACCGTCGAGGAGCTCGGGGGCGCGGCGCTGCGCGAGCGGTTCCTGGCCACGGCGCGTGCGTTCGACACGTCGTCGAGCCTCGCCGATCGCGATGACCCTGCGGTGCGCGCCGGGTGGAAGGCGATGCCGTCGTGGTGGGGGTGGCAGACCGCGAACGTGCGCGACCGCGCGACCGCCCACCTCCCCGCGCTGTTGTACGAGCGCCTCGACGAGATGGGCATCGACCACACGATCCTCTACCCGTCGATGGCGCTCGGCTACTTCGAGATCACCGACGTGGAAGTGGCCGCAGCCGCGTGCACGGCCGTCAACCGACTTCATGCACGGCAGTTCGCGCCGTACACCGACCGTTGCACCGTGGGCGCCCTCGTGCCGATGACCACGCCGGAGCAGGCGATCGCGGTGTTGCGCGACGCGGTGGAGCAGCACGGGTTCCGCACCGCGGTGATCGCCGGGTACGCGCGTCGGCCCGTTGCCGACGGCGGGTATCGCCTCGACATGTTCGGTGTCGACAGCGATCACGACTACGACCCGTTCTGGGCGGCATGTGTGGAGCTGGGCGTCGCGCCGGTGGTGCACAGCGCGCTGCAGCAGCACCGCGTCACCCGGTCGGTGTCGAACTACGTGTACAACCACGTGAACGGCCTCGCCGCCGCGCACGAGTCGTTGTGCAAGTCGCTGTTCCTGTCCGGCGTCACCCACCGGTTCCCCGAGTTGCGCGTCGGCTTCCTCGAGGGCGGCGTCGCGTGGGCGTGCATGCTCTACGCATCGCTCGCCGGGCACTACGACAAGCGCAACCGGGACGCGATCCGCGAGCTCGACCCCGACGCGCTCGACGTGGAGGAGCTCGCCGGCTGGCTCGCCCGCTACGGCGACGCCGAGGTGCAGGGCCGTCTCGGCGAGCTGCGCGACTACTTCGCCCGCCCCGCGGCGCGCCCTGCCAACGTCGACGAGTTCGCCGCGGTGGGCATGGAGCGCGCCGAGGAACTGAAGACCCGATTCGTGCCCAACTTCTACTTCGGGTGCGAGGCCGACGATCCGCTCGTCGCCTGGGCGTTCCGGGAGGACGTGAACCCGTTCGGGGCCCGGCTGCGGCCGATCTTCGGCAGCGACATCTCCCACTGGGACGTGCGCGACATGAACGAGCCCGTCGCCGAGGCCTTCGAGTTGGTCGAGCACGGTGTGCTGAGCCCCGAAGAGTTCCGCGAGTTCACGTTCGTGAACCCGGCGCGGCTGCATGTCGAGGCCAACCCCGGCTTCTTCGCCGGGACCACCGTGGAGGGCGCGGTGCGTGCCGCACTGGCGCTCGGCGTCGAGGGGGAGACCGCATGACCGTGGAGCGTCCGTTCACTCGTCCGTTGCGCTCGTTGGTGTTCGCCCCCGGTGACGACCCCGAGGCACTCGTCGCCACCGCGGCATCGGGCGCCGACGCGATGGTCGTCGACCTCGAGGAGCCGCGCACGCCGTACTCCGAGCCCGACCGCGAGCGCGGTCGTGGCGTGGCACGCGAGTTCTTCGACGCGCAGGACCCCGACGCGCTGCCGTGGCTGTTCGCCCGCGTGCAGCCGCCGTCGACCGGTATGACGCTGCGCGATCTCGCCGCGGTGATGAGCCCGGCACTCAAGGGCATCCTGTTGCCGAAGATCGAAGGCCCCGCCGACGTGAACGCGGCCGACGCGCTGCTCACCTGCGCGGAGGTGGAGCACGGGCTTCCCCGCGGCTCGCTGCTGATCTATCCGATCCTCGAGACCGCGAACGCGATCCGCCTTGCGTACGAGATCGCGATGGCGTCGCCGCGCGTCGGCTACCTGGGTGGCGCGATCTCGCGCTTCGGCGACATCCACCAGGCCATCGGCTTCCGCTGGACCGCGGAAGGGGAGGAGACGCTGTTCCTCCGCTCGAAGGTGCTCGTCGACGCGCGCGCGGCGGGCATTCGCTACCCGATCAGCGGGATGTGGGGTGGGCGCATCGACGACGTCGACGGCCTGCGCTCGTTCGCGACCGGGCTGCGCAACCTCGGCTACTACGGGATGATGCTCGGCCACGCGGGCCATGTGCCGCTCGTGCACGAGGTGTTCTCGCCGACGGCCGAGGAGCTCGCCTACTGGCGGGAGCTCGACGCGCTCGCCACCGCCGCGGAGGTGGAGCAGGCCGAGACGGGCGGCGACAAGATCCTGCACGGCGAGCCGGGGCAGGGCGAGGGGCACGTGGTGCACATCGCCCACGTGGGGTCGGCGCGCCGGAACCTCGCCTGGGCCCGCGACCTCGGCCTCCTCTAGCGTGCGCGCCGATGAAGGAGTGCGCATGAGCGGAGTGCAGCTGCGCAGGTACCAGTTGAAGCCCGGATCCGTCGACGCGTTCCTCGACGCGTGGCGAGCCGCCTGCGAGGTGCGCGCGCAGTTCGGCTTCACCGTCGAGCGGGCGGTCGTCGACCGCGCGAACGAAGGCTTCGTGTGGGTCGTGTCGGCCGACGGCGACTTCGAGGCCGCCGACCGCGCCTACTACGACTCGCCCGCACGCGCCGCGCTCCCCGTCGATCCCGCGTCGTTCGTGGCCGAGAAGTGGCTCACGATGGTGGAGGACGTGACTCCCTAGACCTCGGCCCCTACAGCGTCGCGAGGAAGTCGAGCACCGACCGGTGGAGCTGCGGGTGCGCGTTGGCCTGGAAGTGGTCGCCCGGCACCCGCACGAGCTGCGCGTCGAGGCGCTGCGCGAGCCCGGTGGGATCGCCCGCCTCCACGTCGGACTCGCCGACCACGAGCAGCACTGGCACGTCGAGGTCGTCGAGGTTCGTCGCCTCGCCGCTCGCGGGCGTGCTCATGTAGGCGATCAGCGGCGTGCGGTCGTTCCCCGCCATCACGCGGAACCGGCGCAGTCCCGACGCCTCGATCTCCTCCGGGTCCTCGGTCGTGAGCGCGGCGATCATCGCGGCGCGCCGGTCCTCGCCGGAATTGTCGGCCGTCCCGTCGGCGTTGCGTTCCGCGTTCTCGCCGATGCCGAGCAGCACGAGCGCCTTCACCCGCGGTTCCCGCAGCGCGACGCGCAACGACGTGTGCGCGCCCATCGAGTAGCCCACCAGCACGCACGAGTCGACGCGGAGGTGGTCGAGCAGTGCCGATACGTCGTGCCGCATCGCGTCGTTCGCGTAGCCCTCGGGCTCGCGCGGCTTCTCGGAGAGACCGTGGCCCCGCGCATCGAAGGTGATCACCCGGAAGCCCTCGTCGAGGAACAGGTCGAACAAGCCGGGGCGCACGTAGTTCACGTTGGTGTCGGCGGCGAAGCCGTGCAGGAGCACGAGCACCGGCCCGTCACCGTCGTCGGTGTAGGAGATGGTCACGCCGTCGAAGCTCGGGAAGGTCGGCATGGCAGGACGGTAACGCGCGCGGCGACCGCGGTACCGTCTCGCTCATGGGAGCACTCGACGGCAGGATCGCGGTCATCACCGGCGCGGGGCGCGGCATCGGCCGCGAGCACGCGCTCCTCTTCGCCCGGGAGGGTGCCAAGGTCGTGGTCAACGACCTCGGCGGCTCGGCCGACGGCGTGGGCGCCGACGCCGGGCCGGCACAGCGGGTGGTCGACGAGATCCGCGCGCTCGGTGGCGAAGCGGTGGCCAAAACCGACGACTGTGCCGACTGGGAGGGCGGGCAGCGCCTGATCCGCACCGCGATCGACACGTTCGGTGGCCTCGACGTGCTGGTGAACAATGCCGGCATCCTGCGCGACCGCATGCTCACGAACATGTCGGAGGAGGAGTGGGACTCGGTCATCCACGTCCATCTCAAGGGGCACTTCGTGCCGCTTCGCCACGCCGCTGCCTACTGGCGGGAGCGCTCGAAGGCGGGCGAGCCGGTCGACGCGTCGGTGATCAACACGTCGTCGACGTCGGGGCTGTTCGGTACCGCGGGCCAGACCAACTACGGAGCGGCGAAGACCGGCATCGCCACCCTCACGATCATCAGCCAGATGGAGCTCGAGCGCTACGGGGTGCGCTGAACGCGATCGCACCCGCCGCGGCCACCCGTCTCACCGCGACCATCCCGGGTTCGGCCGAGCGCAACGAGGAGCGCGAGCAGCTCGCGTTCAACCCGTTCGAGCCGGGCAACGTGTCACCGTTCGTCGCGTACCTCGCGACCGCCGACTGTCCGATCAAGGGTCGGGTGTTCTTCGTCGTCGGCGGCACCGTCGCGCTGTTCCAGCCGTTCGCGATCGTCGACCGCATCGACACCGACCACCGTTGGACGGTCGACGAGCTGCGCGACCGCGCCGCCCACTTCGCCGACGTCCCCTTCGAGCTCAACCACCCCTTCTGACCCCGAGGTTGCGTCGTGGGAAGTCGCAGAGGACCTGCGAGCGACGCAACCTCGGAGATGGGTGGGGGAGGCCGGGGTCAGCCGCCGACGACGCCGGGGCCGGCGAGCGCGCCGCCGTCGACGACGAGGGTGTGGCCGGTGATCCAGCGTGCCTCGTCGCTCGCGAGGAACACCGCGGCGGGCGCGATGTCGTCGGGCTCACCGAGGCGCTTGAGCGGCAGCGTGCGCGCCGCGAGGTCCTCGTGCTCCTCCCACAGGGCGCGCGCGAAGTCGGTCTTCACCAACCCGGGTGCGATCGCGTTCACCCGCACCTGCGGACCCATGTCGACGGCGAGGATCTTCGTCAGGTGGATGATCGCCGCCTTGGTGGTGTTGTAGACGCCGATCGACGCGTCGCCACGCAGGCCACCGATCGACGACAGGTTGATCACCGACCCGCCGTGCTCCCGCATGCGCGCGTGCCACGCGAGCTGCGTCCACACGAACAAGCCGCGCAGGTTCACCTGGAACGTCTTGTCCCACGCGCTGAGATCGGCCTCGATCGTCGGGCCCATCGACGGGTTGGTGGCGGCGTTGTTCACCAGGATGTCGAGGGCGCCGAAGCGCGCCACCGTCGCGGCGACGCACGCCTCGGCCGCCTCGGGGTCGCCGGCGTTGGCGGCGAAGGTGGCGACTGCCGCACCGGGCGTGGCTTCGAGGATCGCGGCGGCGGCGTCGTCGAGCTGGGCCTGCTTGCGGGACGACAGCATCACCGCGGCGCCCTCGCGTGCGTACGCGGCGGCGATGGCGCGCCCGATGCCCTTCGACGCGCCGGTGACGAGTGCGGTGCGGCCGGCCAGGCGGCCGGTGGTGTCGGTGCTCATGGCGGCGAGTCTCGCACGCCGGGCGCCCGTTGATCTCCCGTTGACCTTGGCCACCAACCCGCCGATTGCCTACCTCCGTGACCACTCTGTGCGCGACCATGTGCGCATGGCCACGGCGACGGAGGGTGAGGCAGGCACCACTGCCACGTCGCGTCCTCACGCGCCCCGGCTCGGGTACGTCCCGGCGCTCGACGGCCTGCGCGCCGTTGCCGTCATCGCGGTGCTGCTGTACCACGCCGACGTCCCGTTCTGGCGGGGCGGGTTCCTCGGCGTCGACGTGTTCTTCGTCATCAGCGGTTACCTGATCACCTGCCTGCTGCTCGCCGACTGGGCCAACCACTCCAGCCTCGGCCTCGGCCGGTTCTGGTACCGCCGCGCCCGGCGCCTGCTCCCCGCGCTCTTCGTGATGCTCGCGGTGGTCAGCCTCTACGCGGCGCTCTTCCTCCCCGACGTGCTCGCGCAGCTCCGCGGCGAGGTGGTGGCCGCGCTCTTCTACGTCGAGAACTGGTTCCTGATCTTCCGCCACCTGTCGTACTTCCAGGCCGCGGGCCGACCGCCGCTGCTGCAACACGTCTGGTCACTCGCGGTCGAGGAGCAGTTCTACCTGCTCTGGCCGATCATCCTGCTCGCCGCGCTCAAGGTATGGGGCGGCCAGAGGAAGCGCATCCTGCTCGCGCTGCTCGCGGGGGTCGTCGTGTCGACGGCGCTCATGGCGATCCTCTACCACCCGTTCCACGACCCGTCGCGGGTCTACTACGGGACCGACACCCGCGCGGCCGCGCTGCTGCTCGGCGCCGCGCTCGCGTTCGTGTGGGCGCCGTGGAAATTGCAGGGGCGCACGGGACGCAACGCGGGGGTGGTGCTCGACGTCGCCGCCGCGATCAGCGGGCTGATCCTGCTGTGGATGTTCCACACGGTCAGCTTCCTCGACCAGGGTCTCTGGCGCGGCGGGTTCCTCGTGGCCGCGATCGTGTCGGCGGTGCTCATCGCCGCGACGGTGCACCCCAAGGCCAAGTTCTCGGCCGCCGTGCTCGGTCTCGCGGTGTTCCGCTGGATCGGCGTGCGCGCCTACGGCATCTACCTCTGGCACTGGCCGATCTTCATGGTCACGCGGCCGCACTCCGACATTGGCCTGACCGGCCTGCCGTTGCTGCTCCTGCGCCTGGCACTCACGTTCGGCATCGCCGCGCTGTCGTACCGATACCTCGAGGAGCCGATCCGTCACGGCGCGCTCGAGCGCTGGTGGGCGAACTACAGGGCGAGCACCGGTGCACGCCGTGCCGTCGCGAACAAGTGGCTGGGCGCGGGCGCGGCCGTCACCGTGGTCCTGGTGCTCTTCGTGACCGTGCAGATGGTGGGGGCGGCGCCCAGTGGTCCGCCCGGCGGCTTCCCGAAGGAGAGCTCGGTGCTCATCACCCCGAGCACGACCACGCCGCCCACCACGGCCCCGGGTACGCCGACCACCACCGCGGCGCCGAGCGGCCTCCGGGCCGGGTACGTCACCGCGGTGGGCGACTCCGTGATGCTCGGTTCCTCCGACGCGCTGAAGAAGATCCTCAACACGGTGATCGGTGCGGGCAGCGAGGTCACCGTGGTCGACGCGGCCGAGAGCCGCCAGTACGCAGCCGGGGTCGACGAGGTCCAGTCGCTCAAGGACCAGGGGCTCCTCGGCGACCGCGTGATCGTCCACCTCGGCACCAACGGCGAGATCGACCCCGCGCAGTTCGAGCGACTGATGGGAATCCTCAGCGGCGCGCAGCGGGTCGTGATCGTCAACGTGAAGGCACCCCGCTCGTGGGAGGGGCCCGACAACGACACCCTCGCCACCGAGGTCAAGAAGTACAAGAACGCAGTGCTCGTCGACTGGAACAAGGTGGGCAACGAGAACCCCGGTTGGTTCTACAACGACGGCATCCACCTCAACCCCGCGGGGCGACTCGCCTACGCCGAACTGGTCACCGACGCGCTCACCAAGGGCCAGCCCTGAACCACCCCTCAACCGACCTGAGGGCCCCCTGAGAAACCCCAGGCCCTCCTCACGAAGGGGCCGGGGCCTGACCCCTGCGGTGGGGTTCGCGTGTGCCATCCTGGGAAGCCGCCATGCGCCTTTCCCGGATGCTCCTCACGTTCTCCCTGACGGTTCTCGTCGGCGGCATCGCCGTCGGCGCGTGCCTGGCCGCGCTGATCCCGGGCACCGTCGAGGTGGCCACGGCCCACCACTACACCACCAAGGCCGTCGCGGAGCTGAGCGCCCTGGCCGAGCCGTCGACCATCTACTGGAACGACGGCACGAAGGAGATGGGCACGCTGGGCGCGCAGTTCCGCGACCCGGTCAACATCAACGAGGTGCCCACCCGCGTCATCGACGCAGTGATCGCCACCGAGGATCGCACGTTCTGGACCAACGACGGCATCGACCTCGGCGGGGTGTTCCGGGCGTTCCTCAAGAACGTCACTTCGGGCCAGATCGAGCAGGGTGGCTCCACCATCACCCAGCAGCTCGTGAAGAACCGGATCCTCACCAGCAAGCGGACGGTCAACCGCAAGGTGAAGGAGATCGAGGACGCGCTACGCCTCAATGAGAAGTTCTCGAAGAAGAAGATCCTCGAGGAGTACCTCAACACGATCTACCTCGGTTCCGGCTCCTACGGCATCAAGGCCGCGGCCGAGCGCTACTTCCTCACCTCCGACCCGGGTGCGGCCTACCCGCGCGGCAAGCGGCTCGACGAGCTGACGATCGGTGAGGCCGCGCTCCTCGCCGGGCTGATCTCCAACCCCGAGGGCGACAACCCCTTCACCTATCCCGAGCGCGCCATCCGCCGCCGCGCCGACGTGCTGCGCGGGGAGGTCGACCAGGGCTACATCACCCAGGCCCAGGCCGACGCCGCGAACAAGGAGCCCCTGCCCACGATCCCGCCCCCGGCCGAGCAGCGGCCCGACAACTACCTCGTGGCCGAGGTCCAGGACCAGCTGCTCGCCGACCCGCGGCTCGGCCCCACGGTGAAGGACCGCACCGACAAGCTGCTCAAGGGCGGCCTGAAGGTCACCACCACCTTCGACGAGACCTTGCAGAACGAGGCGGTCGACGCCACCAACAACGCCAAGCCGCAGAAGGGCCCCGACTGGATCTCGTCGCTGGTCTCGATCGACCCCACGTCCGGCGCGGTGAAGGCGATGGTGGGCGGCCCCGACTTCGCCGACAGCCAGTACAACATCGCCACGCACCCCATCGGTCGCCAGCCGGGGTCCACGTGGAAGGTGATCACCCTCGCCGGCGCGCTCCAGAACGGGTACTCGCCCAACGACCAGGTCGACGGCACCGCGCCGTGCTCGGTGAAGCGCTTCGGCAACGTCACCACCAACAACGCCGAGGCCGGCGGCGGCATCGAGAACCTCTGGAGCGCGACCTCCGGCTCGGTGAACTGCGCGTTCGTGCGCCTCTCCACGAGCGTCGGCCAGGACAAGCTCATCACCCTCGCCCACCAGATGGGCATCCAGCAGACGCGGCCCACCCAGAACGACCAGTTCCTCACGCTCTCGATCGGCACGGTGGAGGCCACGCCGCTGGAGATGGCGACGGTCATGGCCACCATCGCCAACGGCGGCGTGCACCACAAGCCGTACGTCGTGGCCAAGGTCGTCGGCCCCGACGGCAAGGTGCTCCTCGACAACACCAACGACCCGGGCGACGAAGTGCTCACCAAGGACGTCGCCGCCTGCGAGACCAATGTGCTGCGCGGCGTGGTCACCGGCGGCACCGGCACCAACGCCAACATCTCCGGGCAGGAGATCTTCGGCAAGACCGGCACCACCGACAACCGGGCCGACGCGTGGTTCATCGGCGCCAACCCCGCTGGCAGCGGGCAGCAGCTCGCCACCGCGGTGTGGTTCGGCAACCGCACCGGCCAGATCGCCGGGGCCGGCTTCGGTGGTGATTCGTCGGCGCCGATCTTCCGGGCGTTCATGAGCCAGGCGCTCGCCAACCAGCCCGAGAACGGACTGCCCGACCCCGGCCCGGTGTGCGCGCGGCCCGGCCAGTTCGTGAATCCCGACGGCGGTCGGGGCGCCGAGGCGCCGACCGACACGAGTCCGCTCCCCACGGTGTCGCAGACGCCGACGGTGACGCCGGGCACTCCCACCACCACTCCGGTCACCCCCGCGCCGGCGACCACGCCGACCACCACCCCGGTCACTCCGCCGACGACGGCGACTACCGTGCCGACCGGATGACCAACGGCTTCGACGACCTCTTCGTCCTCCAGGACCACGACTCCGCCCTCGACCGGCTCCGCCACCAGCACGACACGCTGCCCGAGCGCGCCGCCGTCACCGACACGGAGGCGAGCCTGGCCACGATCGAGGCGGCGCTGGCCATCGTGCGGGCCGACCGCGACGGGATCGACCGCCGGGAGAAGGCGCTCGACGACGAGGCGAGCTCGCTGAAGGCCAAGGCCGACGAGGTCGAGCGCAAGATGTACTCGGGCGAGATCTCGTCACCCAAGGAGCTCCAGGCCATGCAGGCCGAGGTGGAGCAGCTGCGCAGTCACCAGAGCGACCTCGAGACGACGGAGCTCGAGCTCATGGAGCAGCGCGAGCCGGTGGACGCCAAGTTCGACGAGCTCAGCGCCGCGGTGGCCGAGCAGCGAGCCCGGCTCGACGCGGCCCGCGAGCAGCTTGCCACCGCCGAGGCCGCGGTGAAGGCCGAGGCCCGGGTCGAGCTCGCGGCGCGGCAGGAGATCGCCGCGCGCGCCGACGCCCAGCTCCTCGCCGAGTACGAGCGCTGTCGCTCGCTCACGCACGGCACCGGTGTGGCCCGGCTCCTGGGCACCACGTGCCAGGCGTGCCACCTGTCGATCCCGTCCACCGAGGCGGAGCGCATCCGGCACGCGCCCGAGGGCACGATCGAGCACTGCGACAACTGCGGCGCCATCCTCGTCGCCACCGAACCACTCGGTGCCGACCCGGTCGAGTCCTAGCCCGGCGCCCCGCCGCGACCGCGCCCTAGCCTGCGCGCGTGTTCTTCTGGTACATCGGGCTGTCGGTCTTCGGCGTCGCGACGATCTTCCGCAGCGTCGGCATCGACTACCGCCTCGTGGCGATCGGCTCGCTGCTGCCGCTGCTCCTCGACCTGCCGTTCGGCTACCGCGCCTACGGCTTCACGCTGCTGTTCGCGGTGGGAATGCTCACGATCGTGATGCTGGGCACGATCGGCAGGCCGCGCCTGCTGCGGCGGCGCTGGCTCTGTCTGCCGATCGGCGTGTTCGCCGGGATCATCCTGTCGGGCGCGTTCACCAACCAGGATCTGTTCTGGTGGCCGTTCCTCGGCACGTCGTTCCCGCACGACGCACTGCTGCCCGTGTGGTGGGTGGTGCTGATCGAGGAGCTGGTGGGCCTGTTCGTCTGCTGGGTGCTGGTGGGGCAGTACGACCTGTGGCTCCCCGGACCGCGGGAGGAGTTCCTCCGCACCGGCCGCCTCACCGCGAGCTCGATCGAGCCCGAAGAGCAGTAGCTACTCCGCGCGAACCGGGATGCGCTTGTGCGGTGCCTGCGCAGGGCGGCTGTGCGCGCCATCGGCGTCGACGACGAAGCGGCCCTCGCCGGGACCCTCGGCCACCGGCATGCCCAGCGCGTCGAGCAGCGCGTGGTCGGCCTCGGCCGGGCGGCCCTCGGTGGTGAGGTAGTTGCCCACGATCAGCGCGTTGGCGCCGGCGAGCAGGCCCATCGCCTGCAGCTCGCCCAGGACCTTCTCGCGGCCACCGGCGAGGCGCAGCCAGGCGCCCGGCAGCACGAGGCGGAACAGCGCGATGGCCTGCAGCGCCTCGCGCGGCGAGATCAGCTCGCGGTCGGCCATCGGCGTGTCGGGCCGCGGGTCGAGGAGGTTGATCGGCACCTCGCAGGGGTTCAACGCCGCGAGCTCGAACGCGAAGTCGACGCGCTGCTCGAGGGTCTCGCCCATGCCGACGATGCCGCCGCAGCACAGCTCCATGCCGGAGTCGATGGCGAGCTGCGCGGTGGCGACGCGGTCCTCCCACGAGTGCGTGGTGCAGATCTCGGGGAAGACTGCGCGCGGCGCCTCGAGGTTGTGGTTGTAGCGGCGCACGCCGGCCTCGGCCAGGCGCTGCGCCTGCGCGGGCTCCAGCAGGCCGAGTGAGCACGCGACCTCGAGTCCGGTCTCGCGGTGCACGAGGTCGACCGCATCGATCACGCGGTCGAGCAGGCGCTCGCTGGGGCCGCGCACCGCGACGACGATGCAGAACTGCGTGGCGCCCGCGGCGCGCGTGGCGCGGGCCGCGTCGAGCACCTCGTCGAGGTCGAGGAACGCATAGACGTCGACGTCGGTGTGGTGACGCGCCGACTGCGAGCAGAACGCACAGTCCTCGGGGCATGCACCCGACTTCGCGTTGATGAGGCTCTCGAGCTCGACGGTGGGGCCGCAGTACGAGAGGCGCACCTTGTGCGCGAGGGCCACGAGGTCGGGGAGCTCGTCGAGGGGGAGCGCCGCGACGGCCATCACCTCGTCCTTGGTGAGCGCGCGGCGCTCCTCGAGGAGGGCGGTCTCGGCGACCTGGAGGGGGTGGTCGGCAACGCGGGTCATGGCAGGTCAGGCTACCGGTGCCGGGAGAGACCGGAAGAAGCGCCAGATCTCCGCGGTCGCGTCGATCGCGGGGCTCGGCGGATCGAGGGTGCGCAGCATCCGCCGGCCGCCGGGCCAGGAGTGCATACCGCGGGGGATGGTGACGAGCGCCACGGCCGCGCCCGAGGGCCCGGGTGACCAGGTGGTCGTCGTCCGCTCGTCGAGGGCGGCGCCCTCGGTGCGCACGGTGGGTTCGGCCGGGCAGCCGTTGACCCGCACGAAGTCGTCGACCACGTCGACGACGGGTCGGTAGCTCGGCGGGTGCTGCTGGAGCGTGCGCTGCGGGTGGCCGCCGGCGAACGGCACGTACTCGTCGCGCAGGCCGTGGATGTGCAGCAGCGACACCGGTGCCGTCGGGCCCGGCGCCCACACCGACGAACAGCCCACCGGGGCGATCGCCGAGAACACGTGCGGCGCCTGACACGCGAGTCGATAGGCCATCATCCCGCCGTTGGAGAGGCCGGTCGCGAACACGCGCGTCGGGTCGATGGCGTGCTCGGCCAAGATGCGTGCCACGGCGGCGAGCACGAACCCCTCGTCGTCGACGCCGTCGCGCTCGGGTGGTCCGCAGCACGTCCCCGCGTTCCAGGCCCGGTCGGTGCCGTCGGGGGCGAGGGTGACGAACCCTTCCTGCACCGCCATGCGGTCCCAGTCGCCCTGGCGGGAGATGCCCACGCCGGTGCCCCCGCCGCCGTGCAACAGGACGACGAGTGGTCGGCGTCGTCGTCCCTCCCCGGAACGCCGTGGCGGCGCGCAGACGCGGTACGAGCGCTCGACGCCGTCGTGCACCAGCGTCGTGGCGACTGCCCGCGACTCTCGGGGATCGGTGGTCGGGCGCATCCGTGCAGTCTCGCGTGGCGGCCCGGGCGGACCGGATTCGTGGGGGGGGCCCGTAGGCTCTCCCGGTGGTGGAGCACACGGAGGCACAGGGCGGTCAACCCCCGGGCCATCGCCGGGCCGCCACGCGGATGAGCGTGGCAACGGCGGCCTCCCGCGGGATCGGCTTCGCCCGGGTGTGGGTGGTCGCCGCGGTGCTCGGTTCCACGTACCTGGGCAACACGTTCCAATCATCCAACTCGGTCTCCAACATCCTGTTCGAGCTGGTCGCGGCGGGCGCGCTCTCCGCGGTGCTCGTGCCGACCTTCGCCGAGCACTTCCGCCAGGACGACCAGGCCGAGGCCGAGCGCCTCGCGTCGGGTGTGCTCGGCTTCGCGCTGGTGATCATGGGCATCGTCACCGTGGTCGGGTTGATCTTCGCCCCGGCGATCGCGCGGCTGCTGTCGGCCGGGAACTCCAACCACGCGATCGAGCAGCAGCAGGTGGAGCTGTCCACGTTCCTCCTGCGCTTCATGATCCCGCAGGTGCTGCTCTACGCGATCGGCACCATCGCCACCGCGGTGCTCTACGCGCAACGGCGCTTCGTGATCACCGCGGTCGCACCGATCGCCAACACCGTGGTCATCGTGATCGTGATGCTCGTGTTCCGCGCCATGCACGGTGACTCCGCGAGCCTCGAGCTCACCCTCGCCGAGAAGCTCGTGCTCGGCGTCGGCGCCACCCTCGGGGTGATCGGCTTCACCGGTGTGCCCACCGTCGCCGTGCTTCGGTCCGGGTTCCGGCTGCGGCCGAAGGTCGGCGCGATGGACCGCAGGTTGCGCCACCTCCTCGTGCTGTCCGCGTGGGTCGCCCTGCAGCCCGACGTCGCCGTGCTCCTGCTCGCGGCGATGGTCATGGGCAACCAGGTGGCCGGTGGTGTGATCGCCTACCAGTTCTGCATGGTCGCCTTCCTCGCGCCGTACGCGATCCTCGCCCAGCCGATCCACACCACGATCCTCCCCGAGCTCTCGCACGACGTCGTCGACGGCGACATGGGCGCGTTCGCCGCGCGCCTGCGGTGGGGACTCGACGGCATGGTGGTCACGCTGGTGCCCATCGCCGCTGCGTTCGTGGCGCTGGCGCGACCGGCGATGGACGTCGTCGCGCCCTCGAACGCCGACGTCGAGCTGTTCGCGGCGGTACTCGCGTCGTTGGGTATCGGCCTGTTCACCTACGGCACCTTCCTGCTCCTCGCCCGCGCCAGCTATGCGCTCGACGACAGCCGCACGCCCGCGCTCGTCGCCGGCGGGTGCGCACTCCTCGGAGCGGCGGTGATGGTGGTGGGCGGCCTCAACGCGGAGAGCGACGCCGCCAAGGTCGCGTTCCTGGGGCTCGGGCACGCGGCGGCGTACTTCGTGGGCACGATCGTGCTCGGGGGCATCCTCCGGCGGCGCGTCGGCCACCCGTTCTTCCCGACCCTGCTCTGGAAGGTGCTGTCGTTCTCGGCGCTGCTCGCGCTCCTGGCGTGGTGGATCGAAGACCTCGTGCACCCCACCGGGCGGCTCACCACGCTGGCGGTGCTCGCGGCGATCGGCGTCGTCGGCGCGGCGGCGTACTTCGCGATGCTGCGGTTGCTGCCCAGGCGCGGCCGCCGGTTCGAAGCGGCGTTCGAGCCGGCCGACCCCGACCTGGCGGCCGACGAATGAGCGCCCGACGAACCGGCCGCCGAGTCGTCGCACTCGTCTCGCTGCTCGCCACCCTGGTGATGCTCCTCGGTGGCGTCGCGTCGGCCGTGCCGGCAACCGCGACCGCGCCGGCCGGCACCCGAGATGGCGCCACGGTGCGACGGGTGTTGATCATCTCGTTGCCGGCGGTGTCGTGGAGCGACGTGCAGGCCGCCGCCGTCCCGCACCTGCAGGAGCTGTTCGCCCAGTCGGCGATCGGCGACATGATCACGCGCACTGCGGGCAAGCGTTCGTCGGCTGCGGCGGGCTACACGGCAATCGGCGCGGGTGGGCGCGCGTCGGCGGCGACACCGCTCGCCGCGCAGGCGTTCGCGCCCGACGAGGCCTACGGCGAGACCACTGCGGCCGAGGTGTACCACCAGCGCACCGGGCGCAACGCCGACGGTGAGATCGTGCACCTCGGCATCGCCGCGCTGCAGCAGGAGAACGCGGACGGCCTGTTCGACCCGCAGCTCGGCGCCTTCGGCGACGCGCTCGCCGGCGCCGGGGAGCCGCGCGCGGTCATCGCCAACGCCGACGGAGCGCAGCCGCTCGTCGACGACCCGCTGCCGCAGTACCAGCGCGCGGCGGTCAACGCCCTCATGACCGGCGACGGCAGGGTGCCGAACGGCATGGTCGGGCGCGAGCTGCTCGAGGCCGCACCGGGTTGGCCGTTCGGCGTGCGTATGAACCTCGACGTCGCGTACCGGGCATTCTCCGACGCGTGGTCCGCGGGTGGCGTCGTGCTCGTGGAAGGCTCCGACCTGCTCCGCGCCGATCTCTACGGCGACTTCACCACCTCCGACCAGCTGCGCGCGCAGCGGCGGCTCGCGCTCGAACGCACCGACGAGTTGGTCGGCCGGATGCTCGCGGACGTCGATCCCGCGCACGACGCGGTGATGGTGGTCGGGCCGGCGGCGTCGCGACAGGGCTCGGGGCTCACGATCGCCGCCGTACGGGCACCGGGTGTCGCGCCCGGGCTGCTGCGCTCTGCGTCGAGCCGGCGCACCGGCTTCGTCTACACCTACGACACCGCCCCGACCGCGCTCGAGCTCCTCGGCATCAAGGTGCCCACCAAGATGGACGGTGAGGTGATGGAGTCGCGCGCCGCCGGCGCCGATCGCATCACCCGGTTGGTGCGCGCCAACACCGACGCGGTGTTCCGCGACTCGAAGGTGGCGCTCGCCACCACGATCGTGCTCCTGCTCTCGATCGCGCTCGCGCTGCTCGGTGGTCTCGCGGCACAACGTCGGATCCGGCGGCTGCGCTGGTTCCGCCCCGGTCTGCTGCGCGGCAGCGCGCTCGCGGTCCTCGGGTTCCTCGCGGCGGCGTACGCCGCCGGACCACTGCACTTCGGTCGTTCGGGGAACCAGCTCGCGTACCTGGGATTCCTCTTCGTGTTCGCGGTCGGCTTCGCCGTCGTGTGCAGCCTCACGGGCCGTCGCCACCCGCACGCCCCGCTCGCACTCGCGCTCGCGTTCACCACGGTCCTGCACGTCGGCGACCTGCTCGCCGGAGCCCGCCTCGAGCTCGA
>Ga0075017_100000500_pt1 | contig 22123 bp, 19 predicted proteins | sample AleBraG_ABR_2012_FD_71475 | JGI IMG/M metagenome (GOLD analysis project Ga0075017, IMG submission 71475) | Freshwater sediment microbial communities in response to fracking from Pennsylvania, USA - Alex Branch Run_MetaG_ABR_2012 | ecosystem: Environmental > Aquatic > Freshwater > Creek >... | reverse complement strand
CCGTTGTAGTCGGACGAGTACAGCAGCGCGGTCAGGTTCTGGTGGTACATCGTGTTGACCGCGGCCTCGTTCGCGGCCCAGTTGCCGGCCGTGTTGGAGAGCTTCGGGCTCCATTGCAGCGGCGGGACACCGTTCGCCTGGCGATCGGTGTTCATCGCCTGCAGGACGCCGTTCTGGACCCCGTCAGCGGGTGGGGTCGCCGAAACGTTGGCGAAGCCGCAGGCGCTGGCGCCCAGCGCGATGGCCGCGGCCACGGCCACCAGTGCGACTCGCCGCTTGAGCAAGTGCTGCAGCTTCATCTTCGGACTCCCCAAGGCTTGTTCCCGCGTCACTGTGAGTGGTCAAGAGGTTTCTCGGCGCGTCCATAGGGGGGCCTTGAGGGTTTGTTGGCCAAAGCCGAACACTGTGACGGGCGTCCCCGGCCGGGTGCCCCGGTTGCGGGCCGGCCCTCGGCCAAGATGGGCGGGAGCGGAGCGGGAAGGAGTGTGCGAGCCGGGATGTGGAAGGCGACGATCAGGGGCCTGTTGGCCCGTCGGCTGCGCCTGGCCCTCACCGCGCTCGCCGTCCTCCTCGGCGTCAGCTTCGTCAGCGCCACCTACGTGCTCACCGACACGGTGAAGCAGTCCTTCGACGCCGTGTTCCGCCAGACCGTCGCCGGCGTCGACCTGCAGGTGCAGGCGGCCAACACCGTCGGGGGCAACTCGGACCCCGGCCGCATCCCCGAATCCGTGGCCGGCCAGGTGGCGCAGGTGCCGGGCGTGGCCCGTGCCATCCCGTTCGTGCGGGGCTACGCCCAGTTCGTCGACCGAGACGGGTCGCCCATCGGCGGCGGCGGGCCGCCGACCCTCGGGTTCTCGTGGGCACGGGGCGGGCCGTTGCGCCTCGTCGGTGCGGCCAGCCGCGCGCCCCAGGGCGACCGCGAGGTGCTGATGGACGTCGGCACGGCACGCGACCACGGCTACCGCGTCGGCGACAAGGTCCGCGTGCTGCTCCAGGGACCCGCCGAGGAGTTCCGCATCGTCGGCCTCTTCCAGGTGGGTGACCGCCCCGACCTCGGCGTCGTCACCGGCGCGGCGTTCGACCTCGCCACGGCTCAGCAGGCGTTCGACGCCGGCGGCGCGCTGAACGCCGTGTACGTGCAGGCCGCGCCCGGGCAGAACCTCACCGCGCTCCGGCAGCGGATCGAGACGAGCCTCGGCGGCGGGTACGAGGTGCTGACCGCCGACCAAGCCGCGATCCAGACCGGACGCACCGTGCAGCAGTTCCTCGGGTTCTTCACCTACGCGCTGCTCGGGTTCGCGGCGATCGGCGTGGTGGTCGGTGCGTTCATCATCTTCAACACCTTCACCATCCTCGTGACGCAGCGCACGCGCGAGCTCGGCCTGCTGCGGGCGATGGGCGCCAGCGGGGGCCAGGTGATCCGGTCGGTGGTGCTCGAGGCGTTCGTGCTGGGGGTGGTGGCGTCGGCGATCGGGCTCGCCGTCGGCGTCGTCCTCGGCGTCGGCCTGCTCGAGCTGCTGCGCCAACTCGGCCTCGGCCTGCCCGACACCACCACCGTGTTGCAGGCGCGCACGATCGTGGTCTCCCTCGCGGTGGGGGTGGTGGTGACGGTCCTCGCGTCGCTGCTGCCCGCGGTGCGCGCCGCGCGCGTGCCGCCGATCTCGGCGATCAACGACGTGCCCGCGAGCGGCAAGCAGCGCGGGTACGGCCGGCGCGTGGTCGGTGGGCTCGTCGTGCTGGTCGGCGGAGTGGTCGCACTGGTGTGGGGACTCGACCGCGCGGATCGCGTCAACGGCATCGACAAGCAGGTGGAGGTGGTGGCGCTCGCCGCGTTCGCGGTGCTGGTCGGCGTGGTGCTGCTGCTCCCGGTGATCGTCCGACCAGTCGTACAGGTGATCGGCGCGCCGCTGCGTCGCTTCGGCCCGGCGGGCACGCTGGCGCGCGCCAACGCGATCCGCAACCCGCGCCGCACCGCGGTGACTGCCTCCGCGCTGGTGATCGGCCTCGCTCTGGTGGGCCTCACGGCCACCTTCGGTGCTTCGGCGCGGGCATCGGTCGCGCGCGACACCGCGTCGGGGCTGCGGGCCGACTACGTCGTGAAGGCCGACGGCTTCGCAGGCTTCTCCGACCAGGCGGCCAAGCGCGTCGCCGCGGTCGACGGCGTGGCCGCCACGATGCCGATGCGCTTCTCCGACGTGCTCGTGAACGGCGACATCTACACCACCGGCAACGTGGATCCGCAGACGTTCGCCCAGGTCGTCGACCTCGGCATGCGCGAAGGGACCGTGGAGGGCCTCGGCGACGGCGGTGTGCTCGTCGCCTCCGACACCGCGCAACGCCTCGGGCTGCACGTCGGCGACCCGGTCAACCTGTCGTTCACCCACTCGTACACGCCGCTGGTCGTGCAGGGCATCTACGACAACAAGAACTTCATCGGCCTGTTCGGCCAGTCGGTGCCGTTCCTGGTGACGAACACGGCGATGAACATCGGCGCCGGCGGCGACCAGCAGGATTCGCTCGTGCTGGTGAAAGCCGCCGACGGTCGGGTCGACGAGGTCGGCGCCTCGTTGAAGCGTGCGCTCGACACCGAGTTCCCGAACCTGAAGGTGCTCACCCTCGACGAGTACCGCGCGCAGCAACAGGAGCAGGTGAACCAGTTCCTCGCAGTGATCGTCGCCATCCTGGTGCTGTCGGAGATCATCGCGATCCTCGGTATCGTCAACACGCTGGCGTTGTCGGTGTTCGAGCGCACGCGGGAGCTCGGCCTGCTGCGGGTGGTCGGCATGTCGCGCCGGCAGATGCGGCGCATGGTGCGGTGGGAGTCGGTGCTCATCGCGGTGCTCGGCGGTGTGATCGGCCTCGCGCTCGGCGTGCTGTGGGGCTGGGCCTTCTCGCGATCGCTGCGCGGCCAGGGCATCAGCGTGTTCTCGCTGCCGGTGTGGGAGCTCGTCGTCTTCGTGCTGGGCGCGATGGTCGCCGGCGTGCTCGCGGCGCTGGGCCCCGCATGGCGGGCGTCGCGGCTGAACGTGCTCGAGGCCATCGCGACGGAATAGGCGCGCCGTTGGTGGGGGAGCGGACGGGCCCGGTTGCTATCCTGACCCGCTCACCGGGCGATTAGCTCAGGGGGAGAGCACTTCCTTGACACGGAAGGGGTCAGCAGTTCAAATCTGCTATCGCCCACGAACGAGCGGCAGCGAGCCGGGTACCCCGGCGAGCAGCGAGTGAGCCGTCAAGCCGGTGAACGAGCAGGTCAGGGGCCCTTTCGGGGCCCCTGACTCGCGTCCGGCGGCGATCTCCTCGCCGTTCCTCCGGGGAAATCTCGGCGAGGATGTCGAGAACCCGCGATCGGCTCCGTCCCCGGGGTGCACGCGGCGCACCCGCCGCCCGTCCCGAGGAGGACACCATGGCCAAGTACCTGTTGCTCAAGCACTACCGGGGAGCGCCCGCGCCCGTCAACAACATTCCGATGGACCAATGGACGCCCGAGGAGTTCGAGGCGCACGTGAAGTTCATGCTCGACTTCGGCGACCGGCTCAAGGAAACGGGTGAGTTCGTCGACGCGCAGGCGTTGTCGCCCGAGGGCATGTGGGTCCGCCACGACGGCGAGGGCCGGCCCGCCGTGACCGATGGTCCGTTCGCCGAGACGAAGGACCTCGTCGCCGGCTGGATGGTGATCGACGTCGACAGCGAGGGACGGGCCATCGAGCTCGCCGGTGAGCTGTCCGCCGCGCCCGGCGCCGGCGGCAAGCCGATCCACGAGTGGCTCGAGGTCCGGGCGTTCATGTCCGAGCCGCCCACCGTCACCGAGTGACCGTGGACCAGGTCGAGCTGCGCGAGCTCGTCCCGCAGGTCCTGAGCGTCCTCGTCCGTCGCGGTGCCGACTTCGCGACGGGCGAGGACGCGGTCCAGGAGGCATTGGTGCGCGCCCTCTCCGTGTGGGAGTGCGATCCGCCGGTCGACCGCAAGGGCTGGCTGATCGCCGTCGCGTGGCGCGTGTTCCTCGACCTCACCCGCTCGGAATCCGCGCGGCGCGACCGGGAGGTCCGCTTCGACACCGAGTCGCCCGCAGGCACCTCGCCCGGCAGCTCGCCGCCGCCGTCGACGACTCGGAGATCGAGGTCGAGCCCGAAGTGTCCGGCCTGCTCGCGCTGATGCTGTTGCACCACGCGCGACGTCGCAGCCGCACGCCCGAAGGGCGCCTCGTGCCGCTCGCCGAGCAGGACCGCAGCCAGTGGGACGTCGCGCTCGTCACCGATGGCGTCGAGGTGTTGCAGGTCGCGCTCGCGCGTGACCGGCTCGGCGAGTACCAGGCGCAGGCGGCGATCGCCGCGCTGCACGCCGATGCTCCTCGTTTCGAGGGGACGGACTGGGTCCAGATCGTCGAGTGGTACGACGAGCTCCTCCGCTTCGCCGACACACCGATCGTGCGGCTGAACCGCGCCGTCGCAGTGGGCGAGGCCGACGGCGCGCGCGCCGGGTTGGCGGCGCTCGCCGCGATCGAGGCGGACGTGCCGCGTCGCGAAGCCGTCGCCGCGTACTTCCACGAGAGGAATGGTGATCTCGCGCTCGCGGCGCGTCTCTACGCGGACGCGGCGCGCAACGCGCCGAACCTGGCGGAGCGCCACCACCACACGCGCCAGGCTGCCCGTCTCAACCAGGTGCTGCGAGAGCGCAACACTTAGGGGAGCGGGAAGGGCGACGTGTGGTCGTCGGAGGCGAGGTCGCCGTCGCTCGACGCGAACACCTCGACCTCCAGCAGCTCGGCGCGGCCGCTCAGCACCGTCGCAAACGCGGTGTCGGCCGCGTCACGACCGGTGGCGATGCGCACCAGCTCGGGTCGGGGCGCGAGCCGAGTGCTGTCGAGCGCGAGCCAGGTGTCCGACACGAGAACCTCGGCGACCGCGTGGAAGTCCATCGGCGACAGGCCCGGCGCGTACACGGCGGACAGTCGCGCGGGGATGGCCAGCGCGCGGCACAGTGCGATGGTGAGGTGCGCGTAGTCGCGGCACACGCCCGCGCCGTTCAGCAGCGTGTCGACCGCGGAGTCGAGGTGGTCGCTCGCGCCCGACGCGTACGCCAACCGCTCGAACACCCACGAGGAGACCCGGACCGCGGTCTCGTAGGGATCGGCGTCGGTCGCGCCCGGGAACTCCGTCGCGGCGAAGCCCACCAAACGGTCCGACTCGCAGTAGCGGCTCTGGCGGAGCGCGACGAGCGCCTCGACCTCGGGATCGAGTGTGTCCCGCGGGGCGCGGTGGGGGATGGGCGGCTCGGCGGCGAGGACGGTGGCGAAATCGACGACGAGCTCACCGGGACACGACGTGAGCGTGTGGATCGGGGTGCCGAGGAGGCCCGGGTGCCGCTGGACGTCCGCGACGGGGATGCCGTCGAGGGTGACGTCGAGGCGCTCGTCGTGGACGGGGCCCGCGCTGGTCGCAGGAGCGACCTGCAGTGCGAGGCGCACCGGCTCCGAGGCCGCGAAGGTCAGCCGGCAGCCGAGGTGCCGCTCAGGTCGGGGGGTGGCGGTCGGGATCACCGGTGCAGTGTCGCGCCCGATCGGTGGGAGCAAACCTCCCCGGCGCACCTGTCACCGGCCGTTCACGCGAATCGGGCTCTTCCGGAGGGTGACGTCCTACGACGTCAAAACTCTTGTACGCTCGCCCGGATCGGTTGACTCAAGGGGGGACCTCCGATGGTGAAGCGTTCCGCGCGCATCCGCGCGCTCGTACTGGCGACGGTCGTTGCCGCACTCGTGGCCGGCGTCGCCGTCGGCACCACCTCCGCAGGAGCCGCGCGCTCCGTCCGGGGCTTCGACGGCACCACGATCAAGGTGGCCGGTTTCGGTATCGCGTCGCAGTTGCCGACTGCGGAATCGGGTGCTCAGGCCCGCATCAAGCGGTTCAACGACACGAATGAGATCAAGGGCGTCAAGATCCAGTACGCCGAGTTCGCCGACGACAAGCAGGATCCGGCGACCGCGCTCACCGAGGCCCGTCGCCTGGTCACGCAAGACCAGGTGTTCGCCATCGTCGGCGACGTCTCGCAGTACAACCCGAAGGACTACTTCACCCAGCAGCACCTCCCGTACTTCGGCTGGGGCTTCGACGACACCTACTGCTCGCACAACCCGAGCACGAAGCTCTGGGGCTTCGCGTTCTCCGGCTGCGGTGTGCCGTCGGACCCGTCGTTCGTCGGTCAGTCCGCCCGCGCGATCTACCAGTACGCGAAGCAGAAGACCGGCAAGGACCACCCGACCGCGGCGCTCATCGGCAACGACACCACGTCGAGCAAGAACGCGGCGAAGTTCTCGGAGATCTCGTGGACGGGCATCGGGTTCAAGGTCGTCGGCAACTTCACCCAGATGCCGATCCCGCCGATCGCCGACTACACGCCGTACGCGCAGGCCGCGCTCACCGCCGACAACGGCAAGGCGCCCGACGTGATCGCGTGCCTGCTCGCCACCGACTGCATCCCGCTCTACGCGCAGATCCAGGCGAACAGCTACCCGGGCATCTACATGAGCTCGCTCTACTCGAACCTGCTCGTGGCCCCGTTCAAGGGGAGCACGGTGAACACCGCGTTCGTGAACCCCACGACGTCCAACGCCGGCATGGACGCGATGAAGGCGGACCTGAACGCGTGGAAGGCGGGCGAGGGTGACAAGGTCGACTCCGGCACCATCGCGGGATACACCTCGACCGACATGTTCATCCAGGCGCTGAAGACGGTTGCGAAGAAGGGCAAGAGCAACATCACGCCCGAGGCCGTGCAGGCCGCCGCGGCGAAGCAGACGTGGGAGCTGAAGGGGGTGGCCGGGCCGACGGCCTACCCGAAGGCGACGGTCAACACCTACCCCAGCTGCAACAGCCTCTTCACCAGTGACGGCACCCAGTGGACGACGGTCGTGGACTACGGATGCTCCACGAAGACGTATCCGGTCAAGTAGGCGACGGACATCCGCGTGGAATCGGGGAGGGCGGGGCTGCGGCCCCGCCCTCGTCGCGCTCAGGGCACCGCGCTCAGGGCACTGGCTTCAGTGAGGTGAGCCGGAAGTTGCCGGCCTCGGTGTAGGTCGAGGCCCCGATGGGCGTGTCGGTGCGCACGCTCTGGTGGCGCACGTTGCGGAGCATGAGGCCCGTCCTGCGGTCGAACCACAGCTCCGTGGTCGTTGCACCGTGCTGGACGCCGCTGAGCGTCCGGACCTGACGGAAGTGGTACGCGGGCACCTCGGTGCCCCCGACAGCGACGGTCGTGTCGCCGACGAACGTGTACGGCCCCGCGGTCACCGTCTCGCCAGGGTTGTTCGACGACGAGCCGCGGCACTTCTGCTTCCAGCTGTCGCCGGGTTCCATGTTCGCGCGGATGAGCACCGACGGTGGGTCGCAGGTCATCGTGGTCGAGCTGTCGTAGGTGGTGAACACGAAGTCCCACGTCTCGAAGGTCTGGTTGCCGACCTCGACGAGCCCGCCGTCGGTGGGGCAGAACGTCCACTGCTGCCAGTGCGCGCTGCTGTAGTCGAGGCGGAACGTCCAGCAGCCGTCGGCGCGGTGCACCACGGTTGCGGGCATGTCCGGCCCCTGGGCATGGTCCTTGGGCGGCAGCGTCAGCGACTCGGTCCCCGTGCCCCGGTAGAGGTACACCCCGGCCGCCGGGCGCAGCACCGTGGGCGCCGCCGGCTGCGTCGACGGCGCACTCTCGTCGTACCGACGGCGGGCCTCGTCGACCGACACCTCGTGGGCCGTGTCCCGCTGCCACAAGACGGCGACCACGGCGAAGGCCGCGACCACGACGACGAGCGCGATGGCGCCCCCGATCAGCCACCGCCGCCGGCGCCGACTCATGGTCATGGGCTCAGCGTCGCGCCTTCGGCACACCGGCGGCAGGGCCCACGGTCCCTGGCACTTCGTCGACCCGAGCGGCGCGACCCACGGGTGTCAGACTCGCCGGGTGACGGGAACCGCGGCCGCGCTGCTCGGGGTGGCGCTGGTGCTCGCCGCGCTGGACTGGGTCGCGGTCGCCCGCCGGATCCTGCCGCTCGAGTACCTGTGCAAGCCCGCCGCCGCGCTCGCGTTCCTCGCGACCGCGATCGCGCTCGATCCCACCAGCAGCTCGTCGCGCGCCTGGTGCTGCGTCGCGCTCGGGCTCTGTCTCGTCGGCGACGTGTTCCTCATGCTGCCGCGCGACCGGTTCCTGGCCGGTCTCGGGGCGTTCGCCGTCGCGCAGACCTGCTTCGCGGTGAGCTTCGCGCTGCAGGCGCCCACCGCGGCGCGCCTCGTGATCGCGGTGGCCCTGGTGGTGCCGGGGGTCGTGATCCTCGCCCGTCGATTCATCGGCGCGCTGGTCGGCGCCGGCGCGCGGTCGATGGTGCCGGCGATCCTGCTCTACGTGACCGTGATCTCGGCGATGGTGGTGAGCGCGATTGCCGGCGGCACGGCGATCGGGATGGTCGGCGCGATGCTCTTCCTCACGTCCGACTCGTTGATCGCGGAGCAGCGCTTCGTGGCACCGCGCTCATGGCAGCCGCTGGCGATCATCGTCACCTACCACCTCGCGCTCGCGGGCCTGGTGCTGGGCCAGCTCTAGTCGCCAGCGGTCTCCACCTCGTGGATCAAGTCGGTGATCAGCGGCGTCTCGGCGCCCACGGTGGTGGAGTCGCCGTGGCCGGTGTGCACGATCGTCTCCGCCGGGAGCGTGAGCAGGCGCGTGCGGATCGACTGCAGGATCAGGGGGTAGTCGCTGTGGCTGCGCCCGGTCGCGCCGGGGCCGCCGCAGAACAGGGTGTCGCCGCTGAACACGTGGCCGCCCGCGCCGAGCACGAAGCAGCAGCCGCCGGGGGAGTGGCCCGGTGTGTGCAGCACGCCGAGCTCGTCGTCGCCGGTGACGAGCTCGAGGCCGTCGGCCAGCGCGGCGTCGGGCTCCCGGTCGGGGTACACGTCGTGCCAGAACATCGTGTCGTCGGGGTGCAGCAGGATCGGCGCGTCGACCGCGTCCTGCAGTGCGACCGCGGCGTTGATGTGGTCGTTGTGCCCGTGCGTGAGCGCAATGCCCACCACCCGGCGGCCGTTGACCGCTTCCACGATGGGTTCGGCGTCGTGGGCGGCGTCGATCACCAGCACCTCGCGGTCGCTGCCGACCAGCCAGATGTTGTTGGTGACCTCCCATTCGCCGCCGTCGAGGCGGAACACTCCATCCGTGGTGACGAGCTCGATCATGCGCAGGAGCGTATCGGGCAGGAGGCACGCCCCCGGAGGGGAACCACCCGAACGGGGGGTGGGCGCGACGGCCCCCGGCGGGCACAGTGCGGACGTGGAGGGACTGGAGCTCGAGGCGCGACGCGGCACCGGCACCGGCACCGTCGTGCTGATCCTGCGCGGTGAGATCGATCTCGCGACCGCGCCGGCGCTCGACCGGGCCCTCGCCGAGCTCGGGGACCAGTCGGTGATCCTCGACATCGCGGAGGTGTTCTCGCTCGACGCGCGGGGTATCGCAGTCGTCGTGGAGCACGACCGACGGTTGCGGGCGCGCGGGCAGCGCATGGTGCTCCACGGGGCATCACCGCTGGTGCGTCGGGTGCTGGAGATCACCGGAGACGTCGGCCTGGTCGAAGGTCTGGTCGAGCACTGACATGGCCGACAACCGCGTTCGCGTCGCCGCGGTCAACGACTACGAGCTCGTCGTCGCCGGTCTCGCCGCGCTCCTCGACCGATTCCCCGAGCGCATCGTCTGCACGGACGCGGTCGTGATCGGCGAACCGGTGCTCCATCACGTCGACGTCGCGCTCTACGACACCTACGGCCGCCTCGGCATCGGTGCCGACGCGCTCCGCATCCTTTCGGCGGCGCCGCAGATCGAGCACGTCGCGGTCTTCACCCTGCTCGTCACCGACGACCTCGTCGAGCAGAGCCGAGCCGCGGGCGCATCGGGGATCATCTCGAAGGGCGCGAGCGGTGAGGAGATCGCGGAGGCGATCGTCGCGGTGGCGCGCGGAGAGCAGGTCGTGGTGCGCGCCGCCGCGTCACACGGGGTCGACCGCGCGCTCGACTGGCCCGGCCACGAGGACGGCCTCACGCTGCGCCAGAGCCAGGTGCTCGCGCTCGCGGCCGAAGGCCTCACCAACCGCGAGATCGCAACCGCGCTCTACCTCAGCCTCGACACGGTGAAGGGACATCTGAGCGAGGCATTCGCCCGCCTCGGGCTGCGCAACCGCGTCGAGGCGAGCACCTACGTGCACCGCTCGGCCGGGTTCCAGCGGTCGCCCGGCCGGTCGGCCGCCAGTTCAGGCGCCGGGTGACCAGAGCGGCTCGGGCACCGCGAAGCCGACGGGGCTGCCCCATTGGTTGCGGTAGGAGACGGCGTCGACCGGCGCGCGCTTGGCCACGCCCCACTTGCCGGTCGGGTAGCCCATCGGCACACAGCACGCCATGTTCCAGCCCTCGTCCTTCGGCACGCCGAGGATGTCGAGCACCTCGTCGTTGCGGAAGAACATCACCGACGTGAGCGACGAGCCCACGCCCTCGGCGCGCGCCGCGAGCATCGCGCTCCAGATCGCCGGGTAGATCGAGCCGCCCGACGTGTCGTGCTGCGCGAAGCCGAACAGCAGCAGTGGCACCTCGGCGAAGTGGTCCGCGGTCCACTGCGCCGAGGCGCGCATCACCACGAACTCCTTGCTCTCGGGTGCCTCCGGGTCGGCCTCGGCCGTAGCGACCCGCTCCGCGTAGATCGACGTCCACAGCCGCGACAGACAATCGGCGTAGATCGGCGCGATCTGGTCGCGCACGGCGGGGTCGTCGACGAGCAGGAACCGCCAGTTCTGCGCGTTGCCGCCAGTGGGGGCGCGCACCGCCGCATCGAGGATGCGGGCCTGCACGTCCATCGGGATCGGGTCGGGCTTCACCCGGCGCATCGCGCGGGTGGTGTACAGGGCTTCGGTGACGTCCATGGCGCGCACCCTAGCGAGGTGCGAGGATCTGATCATGTCTGCTGCTCCCATCTCCGGCGTGTCCCACCTCCAATTGGTGGTGACCGACGTCGCCGCCAGCCGCCTGTGGTACGAGACCGTGGTGGGGATGCGGCGCTTTGCCGGCGGCGGCCCCGACGACGACTACGTCGCCCTGTTCCACAAGGGCGCGGACGTCGCGATCGTGCTGAGCCGGCGCGCGCCCGACGTCGACGCCGCGCCGCGGGTCCCCCTCGACCACCTCGCGTTCGCGGTGGCCGACGCCGCGACACTGCAGGGGTGGGCCGACGAGCTCACCGAACGCGGGGTCGAGCACGGAGGCGTGGTCGACGAGCTCGGCCGCCCGTCGCTCCAACTCGTCGACCCCGACGGCATCTCCATCGAGTTCGCCGCGCCCCACGGCTCCTGGTGACGCGCCCCCAGGGCACGTTTGGCGTCACTCAGCGCGGATATGGACGCCTGAGTGACGCCAAAGCCGAGGTCGGGCTAGCGAGCTGCCTGACCCACGGCGCCGGAGGCGATGAGCGCGTCGATTCCGTCGCGGTCGTAGCCGATCTCCTCGAGGATCTCGACGGTGTGCTGGCCCACGAGCGGCGGTGGGGCGTCGGGGGTGATCGCGTCGCGCGAGAACCCCACGAACCGGCCGGGCTGCTGGAGTCGCCCCCACACGGGGTGCGGGTAGTCCACGACCCACGCCCGCGCCTGCGCCTCGGGGTCGTCGTACCACGTCCACCCGCGGTCCTCGCGTGACACCTCGCACGGCACGCCCCGCTCGTCGAGACGGGTCTGCCACTCATCGGCCTTGGCGCTGAGGAAGGCGCTCTCCACGTCCTCGAGTGCTGCGTCGACGGGAACGCCGATCACCTCGCACAGCGCGGCCCAGTCGTCGTCGGTCGGCGCGACGACCGCGAGCCAGTCGTGCGCGGTCTCGTAGAGGCGGTAGCGCGGGCCGAGGCCGGTCTGGCGCGCGTCGGCCGACGGGCGGCGCGCCAACGACTCGGGTCCGTCGAACCCGTCGGACGACAGCAGCACGCCCGCGTCGAGGATGCACGACTCGACGTCCTGGCCGCGGCCCGTGCGCTCACGGTCGAGCAGCGCCTCCACGACCCCGATCACCGCGAGCATCCCGCTCGACGCGTCGCACATCCCGTAGCGGTACCAATTCGGGTCGCCGCCCTCCCGGGTGCCGCCGAGCTCGTACTCGAGTCCGCTGAGCGCCTGGCCCATCTGGTCGACGCCGGGCCAAGCGCCGTACGGCCCGCTGCTCCCGTACGACGTGAGGTGCGACGAGATCGCACGCGGGTTGAGCGCGTGCACGTCGGCGGGTCCGAACCCGAGCCGGTCCGCCACGCCGGTGCGCATGTTGTTGTGCACCACGTCGGCGTGGCGGATGAGGTCCTGCGCGACCGCGCGTCCCTCGGGGTGCTTCATGTCGATGGCGATGCTGCGCTTGCCGCGGTGTCCGGCGGCGTAGGTGATGTCGACCGGTGAGCCGGGGCCCCACGCGAGGTTGTGCACGCCGATGACGTCGGCGCCGAGGTCGGCGAGGATCATCGTGGCGAAGGGGCCCGCGAGCGCCAGCGGGAAGTCGAGCACGCGGATCCCGGCGAGCGGTCCTCGCGTCGGGGCCCCGCGCGCGACCGCGCGCTTCGCGTCGTCGACGGATGCGAGCGCCGCGACGACGGCTTCGGTGTCGTGTCCCGCCGCAACGGGCGCGACCGGTGGTCGCATCCGGTGCTCCGAGAGGTGCACCACCTCGCCCACCTGGCGCACGGTGCCCACGCCGGGATGCTCCACGTCGACGGCGGCGCGGTTGTGCTCGACCTGAAAGTGGCGGAAGCCCTCCTCGACCCGCAGCACCGGCTGCGCGAGCTCCATGTGGGCCTGCATCAGGTCCACCCACTCCTGCATGGGTGCCTTGCGGTACAGCTCCTGGAGTGCGGCGTGCCGCTCACGCTTCACCCCGGCGTCGCCGTACATCGAGGCGAAGCCCTCGGGGCCGCCGAGCTCGTGGCCCACGTGGTCGCACGCGAGTTGGATTGCCATCGGCATCGGGTGGAACCACTTGCCGTCGCCGGCTTCGAAGTTGGGAGTCGGTCCGGGGGCGCGGTCGCCCCACATGCGCTCGAGCTCCGGCGTGGGCCGCTCGGCACGAGTCCAGATCTGCGTCATCCAGAGCAGCGCGCCCTGCATCAACGACGTGTCGACGTGCTGGCCCGCGCCCGAGTGGGCGCGCTCCACCAGCGCGGCGGTGATGCCGCTCACCGCGAGCAGCGCGGCGCCCATGCTCGGGAGCGGCGCGTGGAGGAAGATCGGTCCGGGCCGGTTGCCGATCTGCTCCCACTGCATGCCCGACGCGGCCTGCACGAGCAGGTCCCACCCGGGCCGGTCGCGCCACGCACCCTCGGTCCCGTACCCGGTGATCGAGCAGGTGACGAGGCCAGGGTTGGCGGCGCGCAACGCGGCTGAGTCGTACCCGAGCGACGCGGCGGTGCGCGGGGCGAAGCTGTCGATCACCACGTCGGCCCGGGCGGCGAGCGCGGCGAAGGTGGCCCGGTCCGAAGCGTCGCGCAGGTCGAGCACCACACTGCGCTTGCTGCGGTTCCACACCGTGTACGCCGCGGTCGACCGGAACGGGTCGCCCCCGGGGCGCTCGACCTTCACCACGTCGGCGCCGTGATCGGCGAGCAGCATCGTGGCCACCGGCCCCGCGCTCCCCTCGGTGAGGTCGACCACCGTCAGACCTTCGAGGACCGGTGCGAGCACGCGGTCGGGTTCGGGCGCGGGTTCGGGCGCGGGTTCGGGCACGGCGGCATCCTGCCATGCCCTCCGAACTTGCGTCACCAGATCGGGACAGTTCCGATCCTGCGACGCAAGTTCGGAAGGAAGCGGCGGATCCGTCGCCGAGCACCGCGATCCGCATCCCTTCGTGCCCAGTGACCACCCCGGGGCAAACCGTGCGCCTACGGTGGTCTCATTGCCCTCTCACGATCCCGCTTCTAGACAGCACGAGATGAGGCGCGCGGGCATCCGGACGATCGCGGTCGTCGCCGCCCTGGTGCTGCTGCGCGTCGTGGTCGTGGTGGTGGCGCTCGATTCGAGCGCCACCTCGGCAGGCCCCCGCGTGCAGCGTGGCTCGTCGCGGCAGCACGCCACCGTGCTCCCGGGCGACGTGCGCCGCTACCACCGCATCGCCACCCTTCGAGGCGTGCCGTACCGCGACTTCGAGGTCGAGTACCCGCCGCTCACCCTCGCGGCGATCGACGCGCTCAACGGGCACGACGTGCGCGAGTCGACGGTGAACCTGATGTGGAGCCAACTCGTGCTCGACGTCGCCATCGCCGCGGTCGTCGGTTGGGCGTGGGGGCGCCGGGCCATGGTCGCCTACCTGGTGCTGGGCCTCGCCTTCCTCTGGTACCCGTTCCTCTACCTGCGCCTCGACCTGCTCTCGGTGCTGCTCGCGATGTCGGCTCTCGCCCTGGTGAAGAAGCGACACTCGATCGCCGGCGGCGCCGGGCTCGCCGTGGCGTGCTTCGCCAAGTTGTGGCCGTTCGTGCTCGCGCCGAGGCTCATGGCCAAGGGGCAGCGCCGCGGCCTCGCCGCGTTCGCGCTGGTGGGGGCGGCAGGGATGGCGCTGTGGGTCGGGCTCACGGGAACCGGCGGACCCGAGCAGGTCCTCACGTTCCGCGGCGCCGCCGGGTGGCAGATCGAGAGCACGATCGGCTCGATGGTGCACAGCTTCGGCAGCGCCCCGGCCCGCATGGAGCAGGGAGCGATGCGCGTCGGCGCCGTGCCCGACTTCGCCCGCCTCGGGTTGCCGATCCTCGGCATCGCGTTGGTCGGTCTGGTGTGGTGGCTCGCGGCGCGCAGCCGATGCCAGGAGGACCGGATGCTCGACGGCCTCGCGCCGCTCGGCGCGGTGACCGCCCTCCTCGTGACCGCCACCATCCTCTCGCCCCAGTACGTGTCCTGGCTGTTGCCGTTCGCGGCGATCGCCTGGGCCAGCGGCGAGCGGGCCGTCACCTGGCTGACGGCCGGCGCGGCCTTGCTCAGCACCCTGGGACTCAACCTGGTCAAGGAGCTCAACGCCGGGCAGTCGTTCCCCGCCATGGTGGTCCTCGTCCGCAACGTGGTCCTCCTCGCGCTCCTCGTGGTCGTCATCGCGCGGATCGTGGAAATCGGCCGGCGAAGAGACCGCCAACCAGCCGCGGCGGAGCCTCGACTGGACCGGTCCGAAATGCCCGTCGCGCTCCGGCGTCCCGAACCGGTCCCCGCTACGATCACGGCCAGATCCCTCGGCCCCAATGGCGGACTCCTTGCTGCTCGACGCGATCGAAGGTCCTGAAGATCTCCGGCGGCTGAACGCCGATCAACTCGCCGCGCTCGCGGAAGAGATCCGTCAGTTCCTGATCGAAGCCGTCTCAGTGAGCGGCGGGCACCTCGGCTCCAACCTCGGCGCCGTCGAGCTCACCCTCGCGCTCCACCGGGTGTTCGACTCGCCGCACGACACCATCGTGTGGGACACCGGTCACCAGGCCTACGTGCACAAGCTCGTCACCGGCCGGCGCGAGGGCTTCGCCCGCCTGCGCCAGGGCGGTGGCCTCTCCGGCTACCCCAACCGCGCCGAGTCGGAGCACGATCTCGTCGAGAACAGCCACGCGTCCACCGCGGTCAGCTACGCCTTCGGGCTCGCGGTCGCCCGCGACATGCGCACGCATCTGGGCGCCACGGAGGAGACGGTGGTCGCGGTCATCGGCGACGGCGCCCTCACCGGTGGCATGGCCTACGAGGGCCTGAACAACTTCGGCTTCACCGGCCGGCGTGCGGTGATCGTCCTCAACGACAACGGTCGCACCTACGCGCCCACGGTGTCGCACCTCTCGGCCACCGGGCCCGGCCACGATCCCGGCCGCGACCTGACGGGTTTCTTCCAGGCCCTCGGCCTCGGGTACGTGGGCCCGATCGACGGGCACGACATCGCCGCGCTCGAGCCGGCGCTGCGCGATGCCGCCGCGGCCGACGGCCCCGTCGTGGTGCACGTGATCACCCGCAAGGGCGAGGGCTACGAGCCCGCGGAGACCGACGAGGAGAAGCGCCTCCACGACGTCGGCGCCTTCGACCCCGAGACCGGTGTGCCGCTCGGCGAGAAGAAGGTGTCGTACACCGCGGCCTTCGGCGACGCGCTGCTCGACCTCGCGGCCGAGCGCCCCGAGATCGTGGCGATCACCGCGGGCATGCCCGGGTCCACCGGCCTGCTCGGCTTCGCGGAGCGTTTCCCCGACCGCTGCCTCGACGTCGGCATCGCCGAGCAGCATGCGGTCACCGCGGCCGCCGGCATGGCGCTGAAGGGCCTCCGCCCGGTCGTCGCGCTCTACTCCACCTTTCTGTCGCGTGCGTGGGACCAGGTGCTCTACGACGTCGGCCTGCACGGAGCGCCCGTGGTGTTCTGCCTCGACCGCGCCGGCATCACCGGCGACGACGGCCCGAGCCACCACGGCCTCTACGACATGGCGCTGCTCACCAAGGTGCCGGGCATGACGATCTTCGCCCCGTCCTCCTACGAGGAGGTGCGGGTGATGCTCGACGAAGCGCTGCGCACCACCAACGGCCCGGTCGCGCTGCGCTGGTCGAAGACGCCGGCCCGCCACGTCGACGCGGGCGGCACCGGCAGCGGCCGCAACGCCCGCAAGATCCAGGAGGGCGAGGACGTCTGCTTCCTCGCCGTCGGCAAGATGGTCGGCGCAGCCGAAGAGGCTGCGGCGCTGCTGCTCGCCCGCGGCGTGCACGCCACCATCTACGACGTGCGCGTGCTCCCACCGGATCCCCGCATGATCGCCGACGCCCGGCGCCACCCCCTCGTGGTCACGATCGAGGACGCCATCGCCGAGGGTGGCGCGGGTGCGCTGCTCTCCGGCGCGATCGCCAACGAGGACGTCGGCAAGGCCGGGCCGCCGGTGGTGGTGCTGGGTACGCCCAACGCGTACCTCGCGCAGGGCAAGCCCGCCGACATCCTCGCCAACCTCGGTCTCGACGGGCCCGGGATCAGCGCGACGGTGCTGAAGGCCCTCGACCTCCCTGCAGTCGACTAGGGCTTGCCCTCGACCGACTCCTCGCTCCCGTACCGGGGCGGCTCGGCGAATGCCGGGTCGAAGTAGTAGTCGAGCTCGATGAGCTGCCCGAACGTGAGCAGCCCCGCGGCGAACAGGTCGGTGCGCACGAAGCACTGCACGCCGTAGTCGGAGAACGCGCTGCGGTCGTCGTCGCCGAACACCGGTGACGCCTCCATGCGCGCGTCGATCTCGGGGCGCCTGCCCTTGCGGGCGCGGAACCACGACACGCTCACCCGCCCTTCGAGGTCGCCGCCGGGCGCACCCGCGGCCTGCACCGCCCCGACCGCGCGCTCGACGTCGTCGAGGCTGTGGAAGCGGATGCCCACGTGCGTGGCCGTCTCGGGCCACTCGCCGCGCAGGTCCTCCCACGCGGTCAGCGCAGGATGCTGGTCGTCGCCGCCGGCGCCGAGCGCCTCGGCCACCGCGTCGTCGAGCGCGAGCTGCTGGGTCGAGGCCTTCGACAGGTAGAGCATGTCGTCCACGTAGTTCCAGTCGTCACCCGATACCACGATCGAGCAGAAGCCGTCGTTGCCGGGGTCGGGACCGTTGTCGACGAGCGTGCAGCCGAGCAGCTCGAACAGCCGCCGCGCAGGCGCTTCGTCGCCGGGCCGGTAGTGCATGGCCACGTGCCCGATGGTCGCGTGCTGCTGCGTCGTCGTCATGCGCGCAGTCTGCCGACCCCACCCCTCACCGAGCAAGTGACAGTTGAGCCGGTCAGGACCGGCACAACTCACAGATGATCGCCGGAATCAGAGGGTGACGCCCGCGAGGGGCGTGGGGGCGCCGGAGAGCACGTCGCCGGAAGCCACGCCGAGCCAGTTCGCCATGGTGGCGAGGTACTCGCCCATGGTGACGGTGGCCTTGAGGTTCCCGTTGGTGTCGAGCGTCTTCCAGTTCGCCGCGGTGCCGTAGAGGCCGGGGTGCACCGCACCGGCGAACATCCCCATGGTCGCGGTGCCGTGGTCGAGGCCGGTCTCGTTCTGGTCGGCACGCCGGCCGAACTCGCTCTGCGTCGCGACGAGCACCTTCTGGCTCATGCCGAGGCCCTCGAGCTCGGTGAGGAACGCGCTGAGCGCGCCGTCGAGCTCGGTCATGATCCCGTCGTGCGTCGCGCGGTGGTTCTCGTGCGTGTCGAAGCTCGCGCCGAACGGCACGTGCACGATGCGGATGCCCGCGTCGGCGCGCAGCAGTCGCACGGTCGCGGCGAGCTGCGCGCCGAGACCGGTGTCGGGATACGTCACCGTCGACGGCGGGATCGCGGAGATCAGGTCGCTGAAGTGCAACGCGGTGCGGATCCCGGTGCGGCCGGCGAACAGCATGGTCGCCTCCGCGCGGTCCTCCTGGCTCATGGCGCGCTGAGCGGCGAGCCACGCGGCGTCCATGCCCGGGTCGCCGTAGGTGGAGTAGGTGCCGTTGCTGTACGGGTCCTGCGACAGCGTGACCGCGTTCGCCGACGACAGCGCGGGCGTCGGGCCCCAACCGAGCGACACGCCGGTGGCCGCGTCGTTCGGCTGGGCGATGATGTCGCAGATGCGGCCGAGGAACCCGTACTGCGGGTACACGGTGCCCGTCGTGTCACCGAACCACCAGCGCCGGATCGACTCGAAGTGCGAGAAGTCGGGGTTGGGGTGGCCCACGCCGTGCACCAACGCGAGCGGGTGGTTCTTGACGTTGGCGAGGTTCGGGTGCAGGCCGATGCCGGCGGCGGCCGGCAACACCTGGTTCGCGGGCACCGAGACGGTGGGGCGCCGCCCGTAGTACGACGAGTCTGTGTAGGGGATCGCCATCGAGTAGCCGTCGTGGCCGCCGGCCATGTCGATCACCACGAGGAAGCGCCCGCTCGTCGGCGGCGGCGGCGGGGCCGTCGTGGTCGTGGTGGTCGACGTGGTCGTGCTCGTGGTCGTGGTGCTCGTCGACGTGGTGGGCAACGACGACGGCGCCTTGGTCGTGGTCGTCGGGTCGGGCGCGGGAGCGGGCGGCGAGCACGCAGCGAGCACCCCGACACCGGCGGCACCGATGCCCCACTGGAGGACCTTGCGACGCGGGATGTCGTTCATGCGAGCGCGAACTCCGGTGAGGTGACGGCCGAGGCGAACAGGATCCGGGACCGCTGCCACTTCGGCAGCGCAGTGTTCGCGGCGATCGCGTCGAGGGCGGCCTTGGTCGCGGGGGAGACCGCGTAGATCGAGCAGCGGGCCAACGCGGTGCCGACCATGTCGGTGGCGTTGGTGATGTCCGCGAGCACCGGCCCGTCGATCGCGAGCGCGGCGCGGGTGAATGCGTCACTCGCGGCGAGCCAGCGGGTGCCAGTGGGCCAGCCGGCCACAGACGGCGGATCGAACGGCAGCTGGCCCAGGTCGTTCGCGACGCTCGTGGCCCAGCCGGGGTTGTTCGTGCCCGCGGCGGCGAACGCGTGGGTGACCCACTCGACCGGTTGCTTCGCCCGGTTCAGCCGGATCGACGGGTCGAGGAACAGGGGGTCGCGCAGGATCGATTCGACCAGTGGCCGGATCTCGAGGCTGGGGCGGAAGACGCCCACGAGCTCGCCGAGGCGCTGCGACGTCGGGTTCACGCCGAGGAAGTAGCGGTAGAGCTTGGTTGCGATCCACGGTGCGCACGCAGGGTTGTCGACCACCGTGTTGATCACGTCCTGCGCGGTCTGCACGCTCTTGCCGAGATACGTCACCGGGGTGGTGAGCGCGTCCTCCGGGTGGAAGGTGACGGTGCCGTCGGGCCAGTTGACGTCCCAGCCGGCGAGCGCCTTCGCGCCGTTCTTCACGTCGGCCTCGGTGTAGTTGCCGATGCCGAGGGTGAACAGCTCCATCAGCTCCCGGGAGTAGTTCTCGTTGGGGTTCTCGACCACCGACGGGTCGCCGTCGAGGTATACGAGCATCGCGGCGTCGATGGTGATCGCCTGCATGAGCGTGCGGAAGTTGCCGAGCGCGTTGGTGCGCAGCAACTGGTGCTGCGTCCACATCCACGGCCACTGGCTGACCTTGCTGATCGACGACGTGAGGTGGGTGTGCCAGAACCACACCATCTTCTCGTGGAGACCGACCGTCGGATCGGCCATCCGCGCGATCCACCAGTTGATCGGCTCCCATCCCTCCATCGCCGGATCGGCGGGGGTCGGGGGAGGGGTCGCCGCGAGCACACTGTCCAGTGCCGCGGCGATGCCTCCGGAGTTGAGGGACTCCACCTGCCCGGGCACCGGACCGAAGGTCGCTCGCCGGAGGAGGTGGGCGATCGCTGCCCGGTCGTCTGCTGCCACGAACGGAGCTATCGGCATCGCGTCGCGAAAATCTGGAGCGATCCGCCGGAAAAATACCCGAACGGCTCGAACATCTCGACATCTGCTCGTCACCTTTCGGTGCCCGGGCGGTCGTAACCTGGAACGCAGGCGCCACTGCCCCCACCCGGCGCCTCCCGACCGACGAAGGAGGTGACGACGCGTGTTCATCGACGGCTTCGTCCACCAACTCCCCGACACCGATCCGCAGGAGACCGGTGAGTGGCTCGACTCCCTCGACTCCGTGATCGACGGCGCCGGGCGCGTGCGGGCGCGCTACCTCATCGCGCGCCTCATGGAGCGGGCGCGTGAACAGGGCGTGGGCGTGCCGGCGATGGTCACGTCGGACTACATCAACACCATCCCCGCGGAGCAGGAGCAGTGGTTCCCCGGCGACGAGACGCTCGAGCGCCGCATCCGCGCGTACATCCGCTGGAACGCGATGGCCATGGTCGACCGCTCGAACCACCGCTTCGACGGGCTCGGTGGCCACCTGTCCACGTTCGCGTCGGCGGCCGCGCTCTACGACGTCGGCTTCAACCACTTCTTCCGCGGCAAGGCGAACGGTCTCGCGGGCGACCAAATCTACTTCCAGGGCCACGCCGCGCCCGGCGTGTACGCACGTGCGTTCCTCGAGGGGCGCCTCACCGAGGACCACCTCGACCGCTTCCGCCGCGAGGTCGACGGCGATGGCCTCTCCTCGTACCCGCACCCGCGGCGCATGCCCGGGTTCTGGGAGTTCCCGACCGTGTCGATGGGGCTCGGTGCGATCAACGCGGTCGCGCAGGCGCGCTTCAACCGCTACCTGCTGCACCGGGAGATCGCCGACACCAGCCAGTCGCGGGTGTGGGCGTTCCTCGGCGACGGCGAGATGGACGAGCCCGAGTCGATGGCCGGGCTGTCGGTCGCGGCCCGCGAGCAGCTCGACAACCTGATCTTCGTCGTCAACTGCAACCTGCAGCGCCTCGACGGCCCGGTGCGCGGCAACGGCAAGATCATCCAGGAGCTCGAGGCCATGTTCCGCGGCGCGGGCTGGAACGTGATCAAGGTGATCTGGGGTCGCGGCTGGGACGAGCTGCTCATGCGCGACGTCGACGGCGTGCTGCTCAACAAGATGAACAGCACCGTCGACGGCGAGTTCCAGAAGTACGCGGTGGAGAGCGGCGCGTACATCCGGGAGCACTTCTTCGGTCCCGATCCGCGCTTGCAGCGCATGGTGGAGCACCTCACCGACGACGACCTGCGCAACCTGCCTCGCGGTGGTCACGACTACCGCAAGCTGTATGCCGCCTACAAGATGGCGACCGAGCACCAGGGCAGCCCCACCGTGATCCTCGCGAAGACGGTGAAGGGCTGGACGCTCGGCGAAGGCATCGAGTCGCGCAACTCCACGCACCAGATCAAGAAGCTCGGCACCGACGAGCTGCGCGTGTTCCGCGACCGGCTGAACATCCCGATCCCGGACGCGGAGATCACCGACGGCGACCCGCCGTTCTGGCACCCCGGGATGGACTCACCCGAGTTCGAGTACATGATGGAGCGCCGGCGCGCGCTCAACGGCTCGGTGCCCGAGCGCGTGGTGCGCTCGAAGACGTTCGTGATGCCCGCACGCGACGACACGAGTCCCTACAAGGACGTGTTCGCGGGCACCGGCGACAAGGTGCAGGCGAGCACCACCACCGCGTTCGCCCGGTTGTTGCGCAATCTGTTGCGCGACCCGGCGATCGGCAACCGCATCGTGCCGATCATCCCCGACGAGGCGCGCAC
>Ga0075017_100000499_pt1 | contig 22134 bp, 21 predicted proteins | sample AleBraG_ABR_2012_FD_71475 | JGI IMG/M metagenome (GOLD analysis project Ga0075017, IMG submission 71475) | Freshwater sediment microbial communities in response to fracking from Pennsylvania, USA - Alex Branch Run_MetaG_ABR_2012 | ecosystem: Environmental > Aquatic > Freshwater > Creek >... | reverse complement strand
CTTCGAACTCATCGAAACAATCACTGTGTAGTCAGAAACCCAACACCGCCGATCCAACTATGTCCATGACACGCAAAGAAAAACTGCGCGGTCACTACAGGAACTTCAGTCTAGCAGCCTCCCCATCGCCACGCGTCGGCTTGGTGGTATGCTCGCACGCGTTCGGGAGTCGGGGAGCCCTGCAACAATGTCCGGCGAGCGCCTGGCGGAATTTCGGCGCGGCCGGACCGTACTGCTGACCTCCGCACTGGGACTGGCCTGCGGGCTGAGCGCCATCCCCTTCTATGCGCTGTCCTCCTTCATGGCGCCGCTGCACGCGGACTTTGGCTGGAGTCGCGGCCAGATCGGCATCGCCGCCACGATCCTGACGGTCATGCAGTTCCTCACCGGCCCACTCATGGGTCATTTCTGCGATCGCTACGGCGTACGCAGGCTGCTGCTGCCCTCCGCGCTGCTGTTCGCACTCGCCCTCGGCGCGCTCGCGCTGGTGCGCGGATCGATCTGGTCGCTGTACGGCGGGTACGTGCTGGCGGCTCTTTCCGGCTCGGCCACCACTTCGGTCGCCTACTCACGCGTCGTCAATACCTGGTTCGACCGCTCGCGCGGCCTGGCGCTCGGCATCACGATGGCCGGCTCCGGCGTGACGGCATTCGTGATGCCGCTGCTGCTCTCGCAGGTGATCGGCGGGCACGGCTGGCGCATGGGCTATCTTGCCTGCGCCGTCGCGGCGATCGCGCCGCTCCCGCTGCTGTATCGATTCCTGCATGAGCGCGCTGAAGTCCGGCATGGCCGTGGGCCGGTTCTCGACGGCCTGCCGGTCGCTGCGGCGCTGCGTTCGCGCCGGTTCTGGACCCTGGTTGCCGCGGCCGCGTGTTTTTCGCCGGCGATACAGACGGTCGTGATTCATCTCCAGCCGATCCTGTCCGACACCGGATTCACGGGGCACCAGGCGGCACGCACGGCCTCGCTCCTCGGTCTGGGCATGATCGCCGGCCGCTTCCTCTCCGGCACGCTGCTCGACCGCTTCCATGGCCCGACCGTCGGCATGATCCTGTTTCTGATTCCGATCGGCGGCTATCTGATCTTCTACGCGAAACTGATGGCCTTCGCGCCGCTCGCCGTGGCCACGATCGGCATCTCGATCGGTGTCGAAGGCGACCTGTTCGCGTACTTCACCGCACGCTATTTCGGGATGCGCAGCTACGCGGAACTCTTCGGCTGGGTCTTCGGAGTCATGTGCATCGCCGGCGCCTGTGGACCGCTCGTCATCCTGCTGCTGCCCGAGCGCGGCGTCTACCACAAGGTGCTGCCGGTGTTCGCGGGGCTGTGTGTGATTGCCGCGGCCCTACTGCGCACGCTCGGCGCCTACCCGCAGCGCTTCGCCGCCGTCGCCGCCGAGCACTGAGCGGGCGCCACGCCCGTCAGCGGCGTGGTCCCATCTCAGCGTCCCTGGGGCCGGCAATCGTCGTCACGATGACCTTCGCCGCCCTGCCCGGGCTGGTCGCAGGGCTTTCTATTGTGATCCCGCGTATCGGGCTGCTGAACGGGCTCCTTGTCAGTACGCTGCCGACCCGCCAATGCCCCAGCAGCGGAACCGCCAGCATGGAGCCACCCCCACCGATCAGGCCGAGCGAAAACCCGACCAGAGCGCCGCTCAGCAGTGTGACAGCGGGTTGCATGCGTCTACCGCGGCAGCACCCGGCCGTCAATGCGCTGTCACGGCAGGTTCAGAACACACCGGCTGTTCAGCGCGGCCTGCGGCCGACCACCTGAACGACGGCGCTCAGGCCGGCATGCGCGTGGCCCTCCTGCACGATCCGTTCCGATTCCAGGGCGTGGGTCAGTACCAGCCCCTGGAGCTCGCCCCGCAATTCATTCAGTGTCATCAACAGCTCCACCGTCTGCGGTCCACCGGTGCCGTGACGCAGCTGATCAGGCGTATAGGCCTCGAGCACGTACACGCCACCGGGCTTCAGACCCGCGACGACCTGACGGTGAACCCGGGCACGAAGGGGCGCCGGCAGGTGGCACCAGATCGACACGATCCCATCCCATTGCCCCGGCGCTATCCGGTAGTCGGCGAGATCGGCCTGGATCGTCGAGATCCGGACGCCTTTGGCAGCGGCCAGCTGTTCCGCCTTCTGCAGGCCGACCGCCGACTGATCCACCGCCATGACTGCAAAGCCCTGCTCCGCCAGAAACACGGCATTCCGGCCTTCCCCTTCCGCCAGGCACAGCACAGCACCGCTGCGCGCAAGGCATCCCACCTGCTCGCGCAGAAAGTCATTGGGCTCCGTGCCGTAATAATAAGAGCCCGGCGCTCCATAACGCTCATCCCACGGATTCACGTACTGTTTCCCGCGGCCTGGGCTGATCCGGCGCTCATTGAACTGCCTCAATGATCTCGGTCTCCAGATGGCGCTCCCCGCGCAGCGAGTTGGCCACCAGGCAAACCTTTTCCGCCCGTTCCATCAAAGCCTGCGCCTTGCTGCGATCCGCGCCCGCCTTCACGGTCAGCGTGGCCCGCGTGGTGAACTTCGAAAATTGGGTGACCCCCGACACCCGATCGAGCACCCCGTCGACCTGGCACTCGAGCCGCTCCCAGGGGAAATTGCCGGCGCGCGACACGCCGCGGAAGGTCAGGATGAAGCAGTTGGCCACCGCCGCCACCAGCAGGGTCTCCGGAGACCACACATCCCCGGGTCCACCGAATTCAGGCGGTGGCGCGGTGTCGATGTCCGGCACTCCGCGCGAGCCCACGGGGACGGACCCCGCAATGGATCCGCGTGCGCTGACGCTGTAGACATGTGGGTAGGGTTTCATGGCTTGCCTGCGCGCGAAGGCCGTTCGTTATTACAGTTCATGCAGCGCCCTCCAATGCAATCACGGGCAGGCCCGCCGCCTTCCACGCCGCAATGCCGCCCCCCACATGTGCCGCGTGGCTGTGCCCCGCCGCCAGGCGCTTTTCGGCCGCTGCGAGCGAACGCTTCCCGCTGCCACAGTGGAACACCACCCGACGGGCGCCATCCGGCGGCAGGGCCGCGGCATCAAAGGTGGAGAGTGGGTAGAGCAGCGCCCCGTGGATTCGCTCCGCCGCGTACTCCGCGGGCTCGCGCACGTCGATCAGCAGGATCTTGCCTGCCTTGAGCAGCTTGGCCGCTGCCGCGGGCTCGAGAGTTTCGATGGGGTGTGACGGTGTGTTCATGCAGCATGACCTCGCTTGCTACGTTGATGTGGCCGTAATCAGGACACGTTCGTTATGTCGGCCGGACGCTCGCGTGCATGCCGATCGGCATCGAGCTCGAACCACATGGCGTTCAGTATCGCGAAGGTGCACGCCAGCCCCAGGCCCAGGATCCAGCTGAAATACCACATCGTGGCCTCCTTAATAGTTACCGTCGGGGTTCAATCGAATCTGCTCGGCCGTGACCGGTCCGCGCAGCACGTGATAGACCCAACTCGTATAGGCGAGGACAATCGGCAGGAAAACAATCACCGCAATCAGCATGATGCCCAAAGTCCGGTGACTGCTCGAGGCGTCCCAGACCGTCAGGCTGCTGCCCGGGTAGGAGGACGACGGTAAAAGAAAGGGAAACAGGCTTACGCCCATCGACCCGATCACGCCGGCGATCCCGACACCGCTGATGACAAAGACCACGAGCCGGTGGCGGATACCGGCCAGTGCCGCCACCAGCAGGGGAGCCGCCAGGCCCATGAGGGGCACGACCATGGCCCAGGGCCACCGCCGGTAATTGGCCAGCCAGGCGCCGGGAGCCGCCATCGCAGTCTTGCCGAGCGGATTGGGCGTGGCACCGGGTACCGCACCGCTCTTGATGACCATGCCGTAGCCGCTGCGCCAGAGCCACAGGCCGGCAAGTGCAAACGACGCCGTCCAAAGCAGGGCGAATACCCGCGAGGCCACCCGCGCGCTCTGCGCCATGGACCCCTCGGTCTTGACCGCCAGATACGTGGCACCGTGCGTAGCCAGCATCACGACGCTGACCAGACCGCACATCAGCGCGAAGGGATTGAGCAGGTCAAACAACCCAAACGCATAGGACGCCCGCAGCTCCGCATCAAAGGTGAAAGGAACACCCTCGAGCAGATTGCCCATGGCGACGCCGAACACCAGCGTCGGAACCAATCCGCTGGCAAACAGCGTCCAATCCCAGATGCTGCGCCAGCGTGCCTGGGGCATCTTGCTGCGGAATTTGAAGCCAACGGGTCTGACGATCAGAGCGGCCAGCACCAGCACCATGGCCGGATAAAAGCCGGAGAAGCTCGCCGCATAGAGCGCCGGCCAGGCCGCAAAGATCGCTCCGCCGCCGAGGATCAGCCACACCTGGTTACCTTCCCACACCGGGCCCACCGTATTGATGATGACCCGCCGCTCCGAGTCGCTGCGCCCCAGGAACGGCAGCAACATGCCCACGCCGAGATCGAAGCCATCCATCACGGCGAAGCCGATCAGCAGCACGCCCAGCAGCAGCCACCAGATGACCTTGAGCGTCGCAAACTCAAGAAACATGGCTCGCCTCCTGTGTCAGGCGGGCTGGACCGAGACGGATGTACTTGACCATCAGGAAGACGTCAACGACCGCCAATACCGAATAGAACAGCACAAACCCACACAGACTCACCACGACGTTGGCGGTGGCAATCGGCGAAACGGCGAAAAACGTGGGTAATACGCCTTCAATCGCCCAAGGCTGCCGGCCGTGTTCGGCCACGAACCAGCCCAGCTCCGCCGCAATCCAGGGCAGCGGCAGGCACCACAGCGCCAGCTTCAGGAACCAGGGTTGCGCCTCGCAACGGCGGCGCATCGCCTGGTAGAAGCCATAGGCGAACAATGCAATGAAGAAGAAGCCCAGTCCGACCATGACCCGGAAGGTCCAGAACAGCCAGCCGACGGAGGGCACCGTGTCCCAGGCGGCCTGGTCGATCTGCGCGGGGGTCGCCTGCGCGGGATCCGCTACGTAACGGCGCAACAGCAGCGCATAGCCCAGGTCCGCCGACCGCGCCGCCAGCACGGTCCGGGCCGCTGCATTGGCGGGGTCAGCCCGCAGGGTCTGCAGTGCTGAATACGCCGGCAGGCCGTTCTCAATCCGCCGGCGCGCCACGGCAACGAGTTCGTAGATGCCCGGTACCTCCTTATCGGTCGATCGGGTCGCGATCAGACCCAGCATCCAGGGCACCTTGATCTCGGCGCTCGTGGTTCTATGGCGCTCGTCCGGCAATCCAAACAGCACAAAGGGGGCCGGGGCGGGCTCGGTGTGCCACATGCTCTCCATCGCCGCAATCTTCATTTTCTGCGTTTGGTTCGCCGTATAGCCGCTCTCGTCGCCCAGTACCACCACCGACAGCGCAGCGGCCAGTCCGAAGCTCACCGCTACGGTCGCCGAACGTCGGGCAAACTCGGTATGCCGGCCCGTGAGCAGGAACCAGGCACTGATGGCGAGCACGAACATTGCTCCGGTCACGTATCCGGCACTCACCGTATGCACGAACTTCGATTGCGCTACAGGGTTGAAGACGACTTCGGCAATGGATTGCAGCTCCATGCGCATCGAGTCCGGATTGAATCGCGCGCCCACTGGATTTTGCATCCAGGCGTTCGCAATCAATATCCACAAGGCGGATAGATTACTGCCAATGGCGACCAGCCAGGTCACGATCAGATGCTGCAGGCGCGACAGCCGGTCCCAGCCGAAAAAGAACAGGCCGATGAACGTCGCCTCAAGGAAGAACGCCATCAGTCCCTCGATGGCCAGCGGCACCCCGAAAATATCGCCGACGTAATGTGAGTAGTAAGCCCAGTTCGTCCCGAACTGGAACTCCATCGTGATCCCGGTGGCCACACCCATGGCAAAATTGATGCCGAACAGGGTGCCCCAGAACCGCGTCATGTCGCGCCATACGGTGCGGCCGGTCATCACGAACACGCTTTCCATGATCGCGATCAGTATCGACAGGCCGAGGGTCAGCGGAACGAACAGGAAATGGTACATCGCCGTAACGGCGAACTGCCAACGCGACAACTCCAGCAGGGTTGAATCGCTCATCGACTGATCGCTCCGCTCCTGCCGGTGCCGGCCACTGCCGCTGCGGTCGCCGCGGCGTCGTTGGCCGGATGCAATGCGGCCCGGGCAAACAGTGCAAACAGTCCCGCCAGCAACGCCGCCTTGACAGCCACCGCGATGGCGATATCGCGGGCAAGTACATGTCTACCTGCCGTTGGCCGCCGGCATTTGACTCTATGCATGATCACTACCGTCCACTCTTGCATCGCCACGACCCCATCGTGCCGGCCTCGACCCGACTGCGCTGCCTGCGCAGTACACCCGCCGGATATTGAACGCCGCAGTCAGTGCTCGAGGCGCTGTATGCCCAGCGCCTTGAGCATGTATTTTTCATACAGCGGTTCGGAAGTGCCGCGCTTCATCTTGCGGATGAAGTATTTCTCAAAACCGATCTTGGCCCAATGCACCCAACGGCCCTTCCTGAACCAGTTGACGTTGCGCGGCGGCAGCTGCGGGATGGCGACAAAGGCCGCGCCTGTGCTGCCCATGTCGGCCAGGCAGATGGCATTCCAGGTACCTTGGGCGCTGGCCGGCTGGCCCGCGACATCCGCCACGATATTCTTGACGATGGCGGTGACCATGGTCTCGATCATATAGCCGGTCTTGGGCGCGCCGGTGGGGACCGGCGTGACTTCGACCGGGGGGATGGCGATGCAGACGCCGGCGGAATAGATGTTGCGGTACTTCCGGCTGCGCTGATGCTCGTCCACGGTCACGAATCCCCGCGGGTTGCACAGTCCGTCCACCCCGGCGACCGCGTCCACGCCCTTGAACGCCGGCAGCATCATCGAAAACTTGAAGGGCAGCTCGTGCTCCCTGACCGTCTGGCCGTTGGCGTCGACCTCGGTGACGAACATCTTCCCGGCCTCCAGGCGCGTGACGCGGGCATTGGTGATCCACTTGATGTCGCTGTTGCGCAGCTCCGATTCCAATACGGTCTTGGAGTCGCCGACGCCGCCGAGCCCGAGATGACCGATATAGGGCTCACTGGTCACGTACGTGATGGGCACCTTGTGGCGCAGCCGGCGGCGGCGCAGGTCCGTATTCAGAATGAAGCTGAACTCGTAAGCCGGTCCGAAGCAACTCGCCATCGGCATGGCGCCGATGATCGCCGGACCGGGATCCTTGAGAAACTCCTGATACGCCGCCCACGTCTTCTCGGCGTGGTCCACCGTGCACACCGACTGGCTGAAGCCCCCATCCGGTCCGGATCCGGGCACTTCCGCGAAGGAAAGCTTGGGACCCGTGGTAATGACCAGGTAGTCATAGGCCAGACTGCTGCCGTCGGCCATGTCGAGCCGATTTGCCACCGCGTCGATCCTGGTCACCGGCTGTGCGATGAAATCGATGCCGCGACGCTTCAAGGGGGCCGCGATCGGGAACGTGATGGCCGACCGCTTGCGCCACCCGACCCCCAGCCATGGGTTCGATGGTACAAACTGAAAATAGTCCACGGCGTTGACCACGGTGATGCGGTGCGCAGCGCCGAGCGCCGCGCGCAGTTCATAAGCCGCCGGCATGCCGCCGGTGCCGGCCCCCAGGATTGCGATGTGTGCCATGACTAATGCCCCCGTTGCTGTAGGTTGGCGGATTCCATCCGCCGGTCGATCTGCCTCAGGTCCTCTTCCGCCAGTGCGCCCGCGACGGCCTTGAGCTGCAGGCCGGCCAGGAACCAGTCGCTCTGCGCGCGTTGCAGGTCCGCCCCGGAGCGCTGGTAGTCCGCTTCCGCGCCGAGCAGTTCCAGCGCCGTGCGTCCGCCGATCTCCGTACCGAGCCGCGTCGCATCGCGCCGGCTCTGCGTGGACGCGCGCAGGCGCTGCAACGCCTGGACGCGGGCCGCCGCGGTGGTGCAGGACAGCCATGCCGCGCGGATCTGCTGCCGTACCGTCTGATCGGCGCCCGCCAGTTCGGCTTCGGCCTGGCGCTCCAGCGCCCTGGCCTCGCGGCGCTGGGCGCTGCGCATGCCGCCGGTGAACAGCGGGATCGAGGCCTGCAGGCCGATGCTGGCCTGGCGTGTGCTGACATCGGTGGCCCCGAAGTCCCCGTTGCCGTGCAGGGAGTCCCGCCCGATCTGGCCCACCAGGCTCAGGCGGGGCGAATTCAGTGCACCATAGCGGTTCAATTGAGCGTCTGCCGTGGTCACGGCCAGGTGTTGCACGACCAGCAGCGGACTGCCGCTGAGGGCGCGCTGCGTCCAGGATTCCAGCGGCTCGGGCGCGGGCATCTCGCCGGTCGCGGCGTCCGGCAGTTCCTGCAGGTCCGCGGCATCGAGCCCGGTCATGTCCGTAAAGGCCGCCTCGCTCAGGGTGACGGCGCTGCGCGCATCGAGTTCCTGGACGTCGATGGTGTCCGCACTGGCCTGCGCCTCGCGCATGTCGGTGACCGGAATGTCGCCGGCCTCGTAGCGCGCCTGGTTCTCCGCGCGCGTGCGCTCCGCCGCCGCCCGCAGGCGCACCAGCGTCTGCAGCTGCGCGCGTGCGTTGAGCACCTCGAAATAGGCCTTCGCGCTGCGCAGCATGAGGTCCTGTTCGGCCGCGCGGTACTCGGCTGCGGCCACGCGCGCCGCGTTCCTCTGCGTGGTGGAATCGGCGCGCCGGGCGGCGTCGAACAGCGGCTGTTCGGCGACCAGCGCCCAGCGTGTCGCCGTACCCCCATTCACGTTGGTCTGGAAATCGACGCCGTTGGTGCTGGCGAAGCCGGGTGCGGAGAAGAACGCGCCCTGCGTACGGCTGTCCAGATCACTCCGTCCCGCACTGCCGGTCGCCGTGAGGGTCGGCAGCCACAGCGCCGTGGCCTCGGCCCCGCGGGCACGACCGGCATCACGCCGGGCTTGAGCCGCCGCGAAGGCGGGGTCGTGCCTGACCGCCGCGTGCCAGGCATCGGTCAGCGTGACGCCACCGGCCGCGGCCGTCGAAGACATCAGCAGCCATGCCGCCAGCGCCCTTGCGTTCATGGCTTGCCCTCCGGGTGCAGACCCTGCAGTGCGCCGTCCAGCCAGGCCGTCAGCTGACCGGCGGGGACGGCCCCGGTCAGTCGCGCGATTTCCGTCCCGCGCCGGAACAGAATGAGCAGCGGAATGCCCTGAATCTGCAAGCGCCTCGGCAGCTGGGTGGCCACCGTCGTATCGACCTTGGCCACGCGGATATCCAGGCGCCGCTGTGCCAGCGCGAGCAGCAGCGGATTCATCATCCGGCACGGCGCACACCAGTCCGCCCAGAAATCCACCAGCACCGGCAGGTCACTGTTGCCGACGTAGCGATCGAAACTCACGTCGGTCAGCGCCACGGGTTCCGGCGGCAGCAGGGCCACGCGGCACTTTCCGCACAGCGGCCTGTCCGCGAGCCGTTCCGGGGGCACGCGGTTGATGGCGAGACAGCGGGGGCAGACGAGTTGCATCTGCAACCTCCCCAACCCCTCAGTCGGCACTGGGCTTCAGGCCCAGGCCGCGCAGCATGCGCTCCATCAGGCACCAGCGTGTCAGCCCGCTCTGCGCCAGGTTCGCGCCCACGAAGGCCGTGAACCAGAGCCAGTAGGCACTCTGGTAGAGGGGACTGCCTTTGACGCCCAGCGCCAGCGACAGCAGCACCAGGGTCCCGGCGATCACACGGGTCAGTTGCCACGAAGTCATGAGGGTTCCTCCTGCAATGAAGTAGGCTCCGGCGGCGGAGCGGGATACGCACGACGATAGACCGCGTAGTAGAGCAGCGGGATGACCACCAGCGTCAGCACGGTCGACACGAAGATGCCGAAGATCAGCGAGATCGCCAGCCCGTTGAAGATCGGATCGTCGAGGATGAACGTCGCGCCCAGCATCGCGGCCACGGCCGTGAGCGCGATGGGTTGCGCGCGCGTCGCGGCCGAGCGGATCACGGCCTCGCGGAAGTCCACGCCCTTCGCCAGCTGCAGGTTGATGAAATCGACCAGCAGGATCGAATTGCGAACGATGATGCCCGCGAGCGCGATCATCCCGATCATCGACGTGGCGGTGAACGGCGCATGCAGCAGCGCATGGCCCGGCATGACGCCGATGATGGTCAGCGGGATCGGCGCCATGATGATCAGCGGCGTGACGTAGGAACCGAACTGCGCAACGACCAGCAGGTAGATCAGGATCAGGCCGACGGCATACGCCGCACCCATGTCGCGGAACGTCTCGTAGGTAATCTGCCATTCCCCGTCCCATTTCAACGCATAGCCCCGATAGGGATCGGCGGGCTGGCGGATGAAGTATTCCGTAATTGCGCCCCCGTCCGGGGCGACGATGCGGCCGATCGCACCGCGCAGGCCAAACATGCCGTACAGGGGGCTGTCGGCCAGGCCGGCCATGTCGCCCGTGACATAGACCACCGGCAGCAGATCCTTGTGGTAGCGCGGCTGCTCGAGGGTGCGGTCGCGCGCTTCGACCAGCGAGCCCAGTGGGATCAGCGCGCCGCCGGCGGCGCGCACGCCCAGACCCAGGGCGGCATCGAGACTGCCGTGCGTGCTGTCGGGCAGCTGCAGGCGCAGCGGTGCCGGATATTTGCTGGCGTCCTCGAGGTACGCGGCGTCCTCTCCGGCAATACCTGCGCGCAGGGTCGTCACGATGTCGGCATCGCTGACGCCCAGCCGGGCCGCCTTGGGCCGGTCGACCGCCAGCACCTGGCGCGGCGCCGCGGCGATGTACGTGGCGTCCACGTCTACGACACCGGGTGCCCGCAGAAATGCGCTGCGCACCGCCTGCGCCACCTGCAGTCGGCCGGCATCGTCCGGCCCGTAGATCTCCGCCACGATCGGCGCGAGGACCGGCGGACCGGGCGGCACTTCGACGACCTTGACGACCGCGCCGTGAGCGTGCGCGATCGCGGCCAGTGCCGGCCGCAGCCGCTCCGCGAGCGCATGGCTCTGATCGCTCCGTTCGTGCTTGTCCACCAGGTTGACCTGGATGTCTCCGAGCGCGCCGCCCGAGCGCAGGTAGTACTGCCGCACCAGGCCATTGAAGTTGATGGGCGCCGCGAGGCCCGCATACACCTGGAAATTGCGGACTTCGGGCACCTGCGACAGGTAGCGGCTCATGTCCGCCAGCGTCGCGGCCGTGCGCTCCACCGGCGTGCCCGCCGGCATGTCGACCACGACCTGAAACTCCGACTTGTTGTCGAAGGGCAGCATCTTGAGCACGACCCATTGGACGGCGGGCAGCGCCACGGCCAGCAGGATCAGGACGCCGACGCCCGCCCAGAGCCTGCGGCGGTTCCGCCGCCCCCGCTCCAGGTCGAGAAACGGACCAAACAGCCGCCGGAACCGCGGTTCCAGGCGCGCGGAGCCGCTCGTGTGGACGCCCGTTGCGTCGGGCCGCAGCCACAGTCTTGCCAGCCACGGCGTCAGCGTGAAGGCGATGGCGAGGGAGATCAACATGCCCATGGAGGCGTTGATCGGGATCGGCGCCATGTAGGGGCCCATCAGGCCACGCACGAACGCCATCGGCAGCAGCGCGGCAATCACCGTCAGGGTGGCGAGGATGGTCGGTCCGCCCACCTCATCCACGGCTTCCGGGATGATGTCGCTCAGGGCACGCCCCGGGGCGATCTGCAGGTGCCTGTGGATGTTCTCCACGACGACGATCGCATCGTCGACCAGGATGCCGATGGAGAAGATCAGCGCGAACAGGCTGACGCGATTGAGCGTAAAACCCCAGGCCCACGAGGCGAACAGTGTCGCGGTCAGCGTCAGCGCGACGGCGATGCCGACAATGGCCGCTTCCCGTCGGCCCATCGCGAAGAACACCAGGGCCACGACTGATGCGGTGGCAAACACCAGCTTCTCGATGAGCTTGAGGGCCTTGTCATTGGCCGTCGCACCGTAGTCGCGCGAGATCTCGACGCCGACGCCTTCGGGGATCAGCGTGTTGTGCAGTTGCGCAATCCGCTCGCGCAGGCGCGAGGTCACGTCGACGGCATTCTCGCCGGGCTTCTTGGTGACGCTCAGGGTCACGGCCGGGTATTCCCCGGCACTCTTGCCCGCGCTGCCATACCACACGTAGTGTTCCGGCGGCGGCGCCCCGTCGCTGACGCGCGCAATATCGCGCAGGAACACCGGTCTACCGCCATGTACGCCGACCACCAGCTCCGCGACCGCATCGGCATTTTCCAGCAAGCCACCGCCGTCGATCGCGACGGTTTCATCGCCGCGCACGATGTGGCCTGCCGGCAGGCCGGAGTTGGCCGATTGCAGGGTACGGCGCAGCTCCGGGATCGTGATGCCGACGGCGCGCAGTGCTTCGGGGTCGAGGACGATGTTGATGGCGCGACCCGGTCCGCCAATCGTCGCCACTTCGCGGGTGCCGGCCACGCGCTTGAGCTCGGCCTCCATGGCGTGGGCGATGCGCTCGAGTTCAGCCGCGCCGCTGCCGGGTCGCTGGTCGTACAGCGTCGCGGTCAGGATGGGCACGTCATCGATCCCCTTGGGCTTGACGATCGGTTCGCCGACGCCCAGCCCCGCGGGAAGCCAGTCGCGGTGGGAGTTGAGCGTGTCGTAGAGGCGCACCAGCGCCTCGGTCCGGGGCAAGCCGACCTTGAACTGCACCGTGATGACGGCCAGCCCCGGGACGGACGCGGACATCACGTGTTCGAGTCCCGCCATCTGCCCGAGCACCTGCTCGGCGGGACCGGCCACCGACTGCTCGACCTGCTGCGCCGAGGCGCCCGGAAAAGGGATCAGGACATTGGCCATGGTCACGTTGATCTGAGGCTCTTCCTCGCGAGGCGTCACCAGTGCCGCAAACAACCCCATCAGCAGGGCGACCAGGGCCAGCAGCGGCGTGATGCGCGCGCTCTGGAAGTACTGGGCCATGCGGCCGGCGATACCCATGGGAGGCCCTAACGGCTGCCCGCGACCAGCGGATCGAGCGCCACCCTTTCACCGCTGCGCAGTCCGGCAAGCACGGTCACCGTGTTGCCGGCCTGCGGACCCAGGCGTACCTGACGCAGGTGCGGCGCGCCATGGTCATCCACCACGTACACGCCAACCACCTCGCTTCTTCGCAACACGGCGCTGACCGGGATGCGAACTTCGGCACCCGAACTGTGCAGGGGCAACAGGAGGTTCACGAATTGGCCGGGTTCCAGTCCGCTTGCGGAAGGCAACTCCGCCCTGACCTGGACGCTGTGCGTGACGGGGTCGATGGCCGGAATCACGCGCCAGGCCGTAAGCGCGGTGGGCGCGGCCGCGCCCACCTGGAGTTGGGCGCTCCTGCCCGGCTCGATGCGCGCCGCCAGACTCTCAGGGATCTGCGCCACGACGCGCAGCGCCGTCGGATCGTACATGCCCAGCAGCGGCCTGCCGGGCGCTGCCATGTCTCCGGCGCTGACCCACAACTGCGTCACCTGGCCCGCGTAAGGGGCCGTGACCGTATGCCACGACGCGCGGGTTCGAGCCGCTTTGGCCTGCGCGGCGCTCGCCTGCGCGTCGGCCTCGGCGGAACGCAGCGTCGCCTCCGCGCGCTGCATGGCGGCGACGCTGATGTAATCCTGCGCCCGCAGCCGCTGGGCGCGCTCGAAGTCCGCGCGCGCGCTGGCAAGACGCGCCGCGGCACCGCTCGCTGCCGCGGCACTGGCTGCCGCCGCGTCCGCGGAGTCGCCCGCCTCGATCCGGATCAGCGGCTGGCCGGCCCTGACCTGATCGCCGGTCCGCACCGACACCTCGGCGATGCGCCCGGACACCTGGGAACCGAGCGTGCCCTGGCGCACCGCCTCGACGGTGCCGGTGGCCGCGAAGCAGGCGCCATCCGCCTGCGCGCTCGCCGTGTAGGTGGCCAGCACGCCGGCCGCGACCGGCAGACTGGCCAGAATTCCCGCAATACCGAGCAACAGCGCCGCTTTCATTGCATGTTCTCCATCCTTTGTATACTATATCGTTATATAGTGATTGCTAGCAAGTGACGATAAAAGGTAAGCTGTGATTCAGGCCGCTTTTCGCAAGTTACGCAATACGGGATGTACGCAATTGAAGGCACTGGATGATCGGGCCTTGGGCCACGTTGCCGAATACTTTCGGGCGCTCTCGGAACCCATACGGCTAAAAATCCTGAATGCCTTGCGCGACAAGGCACGCAATGTCGGCGAGCTTACGGAACTGCTCGATTGCAGCCAGGCCAATGTGTCCAAGCACCTGGCGACGCTGATGCGTCACGGCCTTGTGGATCGCTCGGCGCAGGGTACCAGCGCCTACTACCGCATCGCGGATTCCAGCGTGTACCAGCTCTGTGACTTGGTGTGTGGGCAGATGGCCCAGCGATTTGCGAGCCAAGCGCAGATGTTGGGTGCTTCCGCCCCGGCGGCCCGATCTAGGCGCTGACCAGGGGCGGCGGGTAGCTGCGTTATCGCGGCCGGATCCCCAGGACGCGCCACGTGAAGCGCGCCGACCATACGATCGAGGAACTGCGCGCCCGGTATCCGAGCCTCAGCGGGCTGTCGGCACAGCAGCTGACGGGCGACCTGGCGCGGGATGCCCAAGCCTTCGAGGTCGCTTCTGGCTCCCCGCTGTTTTAAGAGGGCATTTCCTGTTCCGGCTTTCCGCTCGTGCTTGACGGCGAGATTCGGGTCGCACGCGGCTCGACGAAGGGGCGCAGCCTGGAGCTCCGGGTGGTTCCAGGCGAGGTCTGCATCGTCTCGGCCGCCGGGCTTTTGACCCATCGGCCCCTGTCTGCTTACGGCACCGCAGTGCTGAACACGCGCCTGGTCCTGGTGTCGCCTGACCTGTTCACCCGGTGGACGGAGCACGCCCCCTTCGGCCAGTTCGTCTTCGGGGTCTTCGCGGCACGCCTTGGCCGACCGCATGGCTGTCGTCGACGCGGTGGCGCTCCAGCGCCTGGACCGGTGACTGGCCGACTACCTGCTCGGGCACGGACCCTGTGTGTCCACCACGCATCAGGCGGTGGCCGGCGAGTTCGGCAGCGTTCGCGAGATCATCACGCGCCTGCTCAACCGCTTCGCCGCTGCCGGCGCCGTCAAGCTCGGCCGCGAGCGGATCGAAGTCGTCGATGCAGTGGGCCTGCGCGCGATCGCCCGCGGCAGCAACGCCCCCTTGATTTAGCGGGGAGCACAGTGGATATACGGATGAGAAATCCCGCAATCCGTGTAACCTCGGTCACTGACTCCGTGCGCTGAAACGCGCAGTCTCGAATAACTTGAACGCCAAGGAGACCTTCCATGACCCCTAACGTTGGAACCATCGATCGCTCCCTGCGCATCATCGTTGGCCTGGTGCTGATCGCACTGGCCGCGAGCGGAAAAGTCGGCTGGTGGGGCTACATTGGCATCGTACCACTCGCGACCGGCCTGTTCCGGTTCTGCCCCGCTTATACCCTGCTGGGCATGCGGACCTGCCCGAACGAATCAGCGAAGCATTGACGCTCGCGATCGCCTTGGACACTTCGCGACTCCGCGCGGTCTGACTTAATGCTGAACACCCGCATTCCGCCACCGGTATTCGCACTGTGTACCGGTTTGTTGATGTCGTGGATGGACCGGTATTGGCCGTTGCTGCGAGTAATCCGGCTTCCGTGGAATTAGATCGGCTGGAGATTCTTCGGCGCGCGTATCGTTGTGGACATCGTGTCCATGGCGGGTTTCCTGCGTGCGAAAACCACACCCAATCCCGTCCAAATCGATCGAGCGACTGTCCTGGTCGTCACCGGCCTCTATCGCATCTCCCGCAATCCCATGTATCTGAGTCTGATCGCGGTACTTAAGGGTTGGGCCGTCCTCCTGGGAAGTCTCGGGCCATTCCTTCTGATTGTGGCATTTGAACGTCTTATGGTGACGTATCAGATCCGGGCCGAAGAGTCCGCGCTCGCCGCAAGATTTGGTGCAGATTGCGCTGCCACTCGGCGAGTCGGACGTTGGATTGGGCGCGCGAACATTGGCAGCAGTTGAATGCGGTACCGGGCTGCGTGGGCGTCGGCGGGACTGGCTGAGCATCGACAGCGTGGCAAGGTGGCGTCCACCGCCCGCGCGGCGCACATGGCGCATAGGGTATCTCCCTGGAATATCGTCCAAACCTCTACTCTGATATTTCATTCGCAGCGCCTCTCCGAGCGCTGCCATATCACGGGATTGCCCCAATCCGTCACCTGCAAGGTGGAGGCGGTGTATACGATCAGGCCCCGACGTTGTGTTTACCAATTCCCTCGAAGAGTAAAGGCCCGAAGTGGTGGAGAGGTGCGCGCGGTCCATTATTCAAGGGACTACGGTTAAAGCCTTCTAATGAAATGCGGAACCTCTGCCGGCATCTAGCATTTAGACTTCGAGGGCGAACAGCGCGGGCAAAGCCGCGTAAACTGAAAATTTGAAGAGAGGTTGTCCGTTATGGAAGCGACTGCCAAAAAAGCGGAGGCCAAGCCGACGCCCTCGAAGCCAGCAGCCGCCAAAGCCCCTGACATCGCCAAGGCGTCTCTTCCCGACACGCTCGCGACGCTCCAGGTAAACCCTGAGACCGGTCTCGCGAGTGCGGAGGTGGAAGCCCGTCGCAAGAAGAGCGGCTATAACGAGGTGGCCGAGAAGAGAAGGCACCCAGTATTAAAGTTCCTTGGCAAATTCTGGGGAATATCGGCGTGGATGCTCGAACTGATCATGGTGCTGTCGGCCGTGCTCAGAAATTACTCCGATCTCGCTGTGGTCGGCGCGCTGCTGATTGTCAACGCCGTGTTGAGCTTTATGCAGGAGCAGCGCGCAGCGGGTGTCGTTGAGACGTTGCGAAAGCGCTTGCAGGTTAGCGCGCGCGTGCGTCGCGATTCCAGGTGGCAGGTCATTCCCGCCCGGGAGCTGGTCCCCGGCGACATCGTCCGTGTACGCCCGGGCGACATCATCCCGGCGGACGTCAAACTCATCACGGGCGCGTTGAGTGTGGACCAGTCGGCGCTCACAGGCGAATCAAAGGACGCAGACAAGGCACCCAGCGAGGTGCTCTCGTCGGGATCCGTCGTTCGGCGCGGTGAAGGCGATGGCGTGGTCATGTTGACGGGCGCGAAGACTTACTTTGGTCGTACCACGGAACTCGTGCAGGAGGCACGTCCAAAACTCCACATCGAAGCCGTTGTGGCCAAGATCGTCCGCTGGCTTTTCGTTATTGTCGGTGCGCTATTGGGCGTGGTGATCGTGCTGTCGGTGATCCGCGGTGCGCCGCTCATGGAAATGGCCCCGCTCATGCTGGTCTTGCTCATGAGCGCGGTGCCGGTCGCCCTTCCTGTCATGTTTACAGTCAGCATGGCCGTCGGATCGAAGGAGCTCGCCAAGCGCGGCGTTCTCGTTACCCGCTTGAGTGCCGCAGAGGACGCGGCGACGATGGATGTGCTGTGCGTGGACAAGACAGGCACCATTACGATGAACAAGCTGACCGTCACCGGCGTCATTCCGCTGGAGAAGGCCACTGAAGCCGAAGTGCTGTTTGCCGGCGCACTTGCGTCGCAGGAATCAAACCAGGACCCGATTGATCTCGCCTTCCTCGCCGCGGCGAAAGAGCATCGCGTCTTCGATGGCCTGCCTGCCGTTACCCCCGTGTCATTCGCCCCGTTTGACGCGAATAACCGTAGAACGGAGGCTGTGGTCGATCAGAGCGGGCAACGACTCCGAGTGATGAAAGGAGCCGTGCGCACCATCGCCGAGGCTTGCGGCCTCGAGCCCCCCGCCATCGAGGCGCTGAATGCACGCGTCAGTGCGGCAGCCGCGAAGGGCTATCGGACTCTGGCTGTGGCTCGCGGACCGGAGAAAGGCGCACCGGTCGTGCTCGGACTGGTGTCATTGTATGATCCGCCACGACCGGATGCCAAACAGCTCATCACCACACTCCACGACCTTGGTGTGCCTGTGAAGATGCTTACCGGTGACGCACTGCCGGTGGCGCTTGAGATCGGACAGGGAGTCGGACTGGCCAACATCAAGCGTATGGCGGACATAAAGACGGCGAGCGCCCAAGCTGACAACAAGATGGTCGATCTTTTCGCGGGCGCGGATGGCTTCGCGGAGGTATATCCCGAGGACAAGTACATTGTAGTGAAGCATCTACAGGCCGGCGGGCACGTGACCGGCATGACGGGTGACGGTGTCAACGATGCCCCGGCGCTTCGCCAGGCGGAGGTAGGAATTGCCGTCAGCACCGCGACCGACGTCGCAAAAGGCGCCGCAAGCGTCGTTCTGACCGAGGCGGGCCTGACGAATATCGTTGCGCTGATCGAGCAAGGCCGGACAATCTACCAGCGCATTCTGACGTGGATCGTCAACAAGATCAGCCGGACGATCCTGAAGGCGGCTTTCGTGGCTATCGCGTTCGTGGTGACCGGAAAGTTCGTCGTTTCCGCCTTTGCGATGCTGCTGCTGGTCTTCCTGACGGATTTCGCCAAAATATCTCTTTCCACGGACAATGTGCGGCCATCCAAGAATCCAGAGACGTGGAACATTGGCGGCTTCATCACCGTGTCCGTCGTGCTGGGTATCGCGATGGTCGCTGAGACGCTGTTCCTGCTATGGATGGGTTGGACAAGGTTCAGCTTGGCCACCAACAACAATGGCCTCTACACTTTTAGCTTTCTCATGCTGCTCTACTTCGCCGTATTCTCTGTCGTTTCCGCGCGGGAGCGCAGTTGGTTCTGGGCCACGCTGCCCAGCAAGACCTTCATGTCGGCCCTCGCTGCGGATGCCATCATCGGCACCGTCCTGACCTATTTGGGTCTCAAGGGACTTATGCCATTGCCTTGGTGGCAGACGTTGGGGGTATTTGCCTATGCCATGGTCTCATGCCTGGTTCTTAACGATGCCCTGAAGGTTCTGATGATCAAATGGCGGGTTCCCAACGGCGTGGCTGGTAAAGGGATCATCGCGACTCAACAGGTCACCAAAGAGGCATCTAAGCCCGCAGATAAGGTTGAGGCTCCGCCCGATGCCAGGGCCACGCGCTCGCCCGCCACCGCACCGGCGCCGCCGCCGGAAGCCAAGGTCGACGCCATTCAGCTTTCGAAATCCGAGCTGCAACCTGTTGAGGGCAACACTGCGCCCTTGCCCGCAGCCAAAGCAGAGCCTCCTGCTGAGGCGGCGCCGACAGCACCGGTGCAGACCGATGGCGCGCCGAGACCGGGCGTGCGCACTGACATCACCACATTGATGAACACGACGCTCGGTGAAGTCCTATTGGCGGGTATCCTTAAAGACCCGGAGAGTGCAGGGAAAATCATCGCGGAAGCCATCACTCACGCCGAAGCGCCCGCCGCGGCGGCCAATGGGCCTGATGCTGAAACCCGCCCCAACATCGAACCCCTGCCGATTCCACGGTCGCGGCGAAACCAAAGGGTCCGTCCGACACGGCCGCCAAGATCGCCAAATGAGCCATGATCTGAATGAGCGGCAGGAGATTGAGAAGCAAATGACCAAAATACACTCAAAGGACTTTTCCGTACGCGAGGGTGATAGGGTCAACCTCCGGAAGTGGCCCACAGATGTCGAGCCCGTATACAAATCCAAGGATCAATATCACAAACTTCTGGAAGAACATGTTACGCAACTGAGCGCACTGCAGCAGCTGCTCTATGCCTCCAACAGCTATGCTGTCCTGCTGATCTTTCAGGCGATGGACGCGGCCGGTAAAGATGGTTCCATCAAGCACGTGATGTCAGGGGTTAATCCACAAGGCTGCCAGGTCTTCAGCTTCAAACATCCGAGCCCCGCCGAACTGCAACATGATTTTCTCTGGCGCACCACCCGCGACCTGCCGGAGCGCGGGCGGATCGGCATATTTAACCGATCCTATTATGAGGAGGTTCTGATCGCCCGCGTCCATCCCGAGATTCTCCGCGGCGAAGGGCTACCGGACGCTTCTATCGATGAAAAGACAATCTGGCACGACCGGTATCGTTCGATCACGAACCTCGAGAGGCATCTGTCTGGCAACGGAACGCGGATTATCAAATTCTTCCTCCATCTCTTTCTAATTAGACCTCCCAACCATAAGAGCGTCATTAAATTCAAATGAGATCCTTCTCACGCGCTGACTTGCGGCAACTGCGTAGTCCGAAGGTCTCATGGGGTCTCGTCTTAAATGTGTAACACAATAGAAATACACTCTGCGGCCTTGGCTGGCCGCAACACTGAATATGTTGTTTATTTGAGACAATCAATAATCTAGCCTATTTCGACCCGTTTTCAGCAATGTTTTCCATTCACCACAATTGTTCATTCATGGGAGCCCACCGGTGAACACAGTGAAGTCGCTCTTTGGCGGATCTATCCGCATGCATCCGAAATCTGCCTCGGGCCGTCTGACGGCCATCGCGGCAGGCGTCGCGCTGGCCGCCCTCGCCTGCCCGGCGGCTCGCGCCGACGACGCCGATCTGTCGGCGTTGAAGCAGCAGCTGCAGCGTCTGCAGCAGGAGGTCAACGACCTCGAAGCTCGCGAGGCCAAGAATGCGGCAGCGGCGGCTGCAGCGACCCCCGCTGCCCCTGCTGCGGCGGCACCGGCCAAAGCCCCGAGCGCTGGCAACGCCCCCGTCTTCTACGCGGGCCCGCTCAAAGTGACGCTCGGCGGGTTCGTCGAAATGATGGTCGTGAACCGCAGCAAGAACGAAGCGGCGGACTGGGCTTCCAACTACAACACCGCCATCCCCTACCCGCAGTCGCCGAATGCCGGGCTGTCCGAGTTTCACCTGACCGAACGCCAGAGCCGCTTCGCGGCCCTGGTGCAGGGCCCGACCGACCCGGATGTCGCCGCTGAGGCCTACCTCGAGGGCGACTTCGGCGGTGGCCCCCGCACCGGCAACAACAATGAGAGCACGAGCTTCTCCCCGCGCGTGCGCCACTTCTACGCGGATTACCAGCGCAAGGACCAGGGCTGGTACCTGCTGTTCGGCCAGGCCTGGAGCCTGATGACCCAGAACAAGAAGGGCATCGTGCCGCGCCAGGAACTGATCCCCCTGACCATCGACGGGCAATACGTCCCGGGCTTCACCTGGGACCGCACTCCACAGATTCGCCTGGTCAAGAACTTCGGAGAAGTGGCTGCAGTGGGTCTGTCCATTGAGAACCCGGCCGCGCTGCTGGCGCCGAACTCGGGCTGCGGCACGGTGGGCACTGCCGGGAACACGCTGGCAACGCCCGTCTGCAATACACCGGGCGGCTCCGGGTTTGACGCCAACAACAACTTCACGTTGGACGCGCGGCCGGATGTCATCCTCAAGGCAGCATTCGATCCCGGTTGGGGTCATTACGAGATCTTCGGCATCGATCGTGGCTTCCGCGACCGCGTCAACGGCAGCAGCAACACGACCAAGGCCGACTCCTTTGGCGGCAGCTTCCTCGTGCCGCTGGTCGCGAACCGGCTTGACTTCATGGCCAGTGCCCTCACGGGTAAGGGCGTGGGCCGCTATGGTTCGGCGCAGCTGCCGGACATGACCCTGAGGCCGGACGGCACGCTGGAGGCGATGCAGGGCTATGAGTTCCTCGCGGGCCTGACCTTCAAGGCGACGCCCGACCTGACCCTGTATGCCTATGGCGGCCAGGAGCACGTGGACAAAGCCGTCTTTACGAGCGTCGTGGCCGGCAAGCTCGTCTACTCCGGTTACGGCAATCCCACTGCCAGCAATGCCAACTGCCTGATCGAAGGCTCGAGCGGCGCCTGCACGGCGAACACCTCATCCGTCACGCAGGGCACGATCGGTGGCTGGTGGAAGTTCTACAAGGGCGCGCTGGGCAACATGCAGGCGGGCGCGCAGTTCACCAACGTCCGCCGTGACATCTACGGCGGCGTCGGCGGTGCGCCGTCTACGAACATCAATATCGGGCTGGTCTCGCTCCGCTATTACCCGTACCAGAACTGAGTCGGTTTGAGACATCGGGGTCCGCTGGGGTCGGCTATGCCGACCCCAGCGGACTTCCGGATATCCGGGGCCGCCCGCCGTCCAGGCATCGGGGCCGCAATCTAGACTGAAGTTCCCGCCGGTTTCTCTGCGTTCGTAGTCAGCAGATCCCTTGTTTTTGTGTGTTTGGATGGATGTTTGGGGCCTTTATGGGTGACATTGTGTAGTCACTAAAGAGTTGAC
>Ga0075017_100000498_pt1 | contig 22146 bp, 28 predicted proteins | sample AleBraG_ABR_2012_FD_71475 | JGI IMG/M metagenome (GOLD analysis project Ga0075017, IMG submission 71475) | Freshwater sediment microbial communities in response to fracking from Pennsylvania, USA - Alex Branch Run_MetaG_ABR_2012 | ecosystem: Environmental > Aquatic > Freshwater > Creek >... | reverse complement strand
TCAGTAAGTCACAAAAGTTCTGGCAAGCCGTCATTGACGAGTATTACGCTAAATATCAAGGAATAGCTAAGTGGCATGAGCAACTTATTCACACAGCCCAAAGGGATGGGAGGTTGGAAATTCCCAGTGGAAGACAATACCCCATTACACCAATGGCTAACCGATGGACAGGGGGATTGGACTGGCCCATTACAGTTATTAAAAATTACCCAGTACAGGGCTTCGGGGCCGACCTTGTTATGCTTGCACGTCTTGAGGCAAGTAAACGACTTAAAGAAAGTGGAGTAGAATATGCACTTGTTAGTACTATTCATGATAGTATTGTTTGTGATTGTCCTAGCTCTAGTGTGGATGTCGTTGGTAATATCCTTAGTGCCAGCGTTCAGGCCGTACCTGGGCTTTGTAGACAGGTCTTTGGTTACCCTTTCAGTTTACCTCTCGGGGCTGAAGTCCAAGTGGGACCAAATAAGAAAGAAATGATTGACTTAAAGGTCAATTAATGGTATAATATTAGTATGCATTAAAAGTTTTAATGCTCTTTTAAAAGGAAATTATGCAAGTTAAGATATTGAACGTCAACGTGGAACACGTTGTCAAAGGCAAGAGCCGTTACGACAAAGCAACTGTGGCCTATCTCTACAATGGAGAAGCTCGTACACAGAACGTTATGTCATTTTCCAATCCAGCTATATTCAAAGCAGTACAGGAGTTTGTAGGACAAGAAGTTGAAGTTACAGTTACCAAAAACGCGGCAGGTTATAACGAATGGGCTGCCATACTACCTGCGGGTTCGACTGCTGTCCCAAGTTCGTCTACAGCCTCCGCACCGACGAATGCGCCAGCCACACGTGTTACCGGAAGTAACTTTGAGACTCCATCTGAACGCGCGCAGAAGCAAATTTATATTGTCAAACAGTCATCTATCAGCGCGGCAATTGCTCTTGCTGGACTCAATAAAGAAAAGGTTACTCGGGAGCAAATTATCGACACAGCGCAGTTCTTTGTTGACTACGTATTTGGTAATGACAAGACTGTCGAGGGAATGGCATCCGATACGCCTTAATTATCTTAAGTGAGTTAGTCTTAGCTTGCGCTATCGCTTGGGCCTCTTATAACTTGGGTGTCGCTGACACAGTTGAGAAGGTTCAAGGGATGGAGCAGACTGATGACTGCCACGACACTAAGACACAAGAGGCATGGATTGCCAAGAAGAATGGGGAATTGCGTTGCTTCCTAGAGCAACGCTCTTTTCCTCATAGAGTTAAAGGAAGTAGCTTGTGAAAGCCCTATTAGACGGAGATTTATTTGCGTATAGATGTTCAGCTTCAGCCGAGCATGACAATGAACACATTGCCTTCTCTCGAATGGAAGCCTTGCTTGACACAATCGTATCCAGCATCAATCCCACTGAGTTCGTATTTTACTTATCAGGTCCAACCAATTTCAGATATAGGATATACCCTGAATATAAAGCGAATCGACTCAGCAAACCCAAACCAAAGTACCTTGACGCCTGCCAAGCCTATCTTCGGGAAGAATATAAGGCAGTGGTATCAGACAACTGCGAAGCAGATGACCTTATGGGTATCGCACAATGTTCTGCTACTGCGGATAAACCTACTGTTATTGTCTCTTTGGATAAAGACCTTCTTCAAGTCCCAGGACTCCACTACTCATGGGAAATAATGGGTGGTACAACCAACAATCGTTGGACTAAGGATGCAAAGCTTCAGGAAATAAGTCCGATAACAGGGCTACGAAACTTCTACTACCAAGTGCTAGTTGGGGATGCCTCAGATAATATTAAAGGAGCAACAGGCATAGGTCCTGTTAAAGCTACCAAAATCCTTAATGGACTAGAGACACCAGAAGAACTTTTTGATGCCGTCTACGATGCGTATGACAGCCGTGAAGCCCTTCTGATGAATGGACAAGTCCTATGGATACAACGAAACGTAGGAGAGGTATGGCAATTCCCATATGAAAAAGAGGAAGACGTATAACGATGGACAGTGGACACCTGCTAGGTTTAATAGCTTTGTCACTTCCATTTTGCGCTCTGGTAGTCGTCGTTGGGGTCCAAAGTACACAGTACTTAACGAGGCTAAAACTGAAAAGAAAATTAACAAGGCAACTAATAGACTCGCGCAACATTTCCTCTGTGCCCATTGCCAAGGAGAATTTCCCGCAAGTAAAGTCCAAGTTGACCACATTAAACCAATAGGGTTTGACAAGACTTGGGACGAGTTTATAGATGGATTGTTTTGTGAGAAAGAGAACTTACAAGTGTTATGCAAACCATGTCACAAAAAGAAAACACAACAGGAACGAAAATCTAAATGATTATTGAAGTAATAACAAAAGACGAAGAAGGTAACATTGCCTTTCAAGGCAAGCTTAACAGGCTGGAAGCCTCCTTCGTATTAAATGTAGGTATTAATTACCTAATGGCTAACGGAGCATTGCCTCTGTTTACCGGAAAAGATGATGAAGAACTCGGCATACATGCCGCCCCAACCACAACTCAATGAAGAGAGAATTCACTGAAGAACAAAAAGCCGCTAACCGAGAGGCTCAGCGTAAACGACGTGCAAAAAATCCAGAACGTGTACGAGAAGTTGGACGACAATCTGAACGTCGTCGAAGACTCCGTAGGTACGGAATTACTGATATAGAGTATCAGATAATATGGACTTTACAAAACCAATCATGTGCTATATGTGGGCAGACCACAGTGCCAACTAATCGACAATGGCACATAGACCATTGCCACTCTACAGGAAAAGTAAGGGGCATTCTATGTCATCATTGTAATCTATTACTTGGTAATGCAAAAGATAACACATCTATTTTAGAAAAAGCTATATGCTATCTGAAGGAGAACCAGAATTAAACATTTGGTCATACCTGACTGCCAAATCCGGCATGGAGATGATACAAGCTTCCTTACAGCAATTGGAAACTACATTGTCCGAAAACAACCAGAAGTCATTGTCAATCTGGGAGATTTTGCGGATATGCCTAGTTTATCCAGCTATGACGTTGGTCGCAAGTCATTTGAAGGTCGGCGCTACACACTTGATGTTCAAGCGGCCAGAGACGCAATGGCCGTACTCTTAAAACCTATTAAAGATTTTAATGAGAAAGCTAAACGAAACAAAGAGAAACTTTACAGACCAAGGATGGTACTCACACTCGGCAATCATGAACACCGCATCAACCGTGCTGTGGAGAATGATGCCAAACTTGATGGTGTGTTATCTGTCGATGACCTTGGCTATAAAGAATTTGGTTGGGAAGTGCATCCATTCCTTGATGTGGTTATCATTGATGGGGTTGCCTATAGCCATTACTTTACTTCTGGTCTCCTCGGGCGTCCAGTTACTACTGCATCGGCTTGCCTAAGTAAGAAACATCAGTCCTGTATACAGGGCCATCAACAAGGACTTCAAATTGCTACTAGCTATCGCGCTGATGGGAGTGCCATCACTTGTATTATTGCTGGCAGTTGTTATGAGCACCAGGAAGATTATCTTGGACCGCAAGGAAACAACCACTGGCGAGGATTACTTATGCTCCACGACGTTGCCGATGGAGAATTCGACTTTATGAATGTTAAACTAAGTTGGTTAAAGAATAAATACCTATGATTTCAGAAACAATGATTGAGGACATTTCTTATGAAATGGACAAGGCTAAACACAATGACAAGATTAAAGCCTTTGAAGCTTCCAAACGTACTGGTGGTACAATGATAGGGGCTAACGCTGTACAGTATGGTGGAGACCACTATAAGAAGTATGGCAACCTACAGCCTTGGGACGTCATCGTAGCATGGAAGCTAGACTACCTGACAGGCACAGCCCTAAAGTACATTGCTCGTTGGGAAGACAAAGGTGGTATCGAAGACCTTAAGAAAGCAATCCACTTTCTAGAGAAAAAGATTGAAGTAGAAAAACGTAAATGAGTTTGATTAAAAACAGAGCCACCCTCTTTGCAGTTGTTCGTAAGGACATTGACAAAGGACAGGATGTTGTCTGTTGTTTTGCTAAGACGCTTGATAAAGCCGAGCGTCTAGCAGACGAATATGGACAACAGTTTGTAGATTCAGGAGGGTCTTATGACGAGGCCTATTACTATGTCGTCGCTAATACATTTTACGATGAGTAAAGCAGAGCTACTAGATGAATTGCGTAACGTAGACGAGGTAACTCTATTGGAACTCCTAGAGATAACCTCTGATGACTTAGTAGACAAGTTTTCTGACGAGATAGAAGAACATCAAGTAAAGCTAATTAAATATTTTAATGACAATTAAACCGGAACGAACTGTTTGGGAAGCGGACAAAGAGAAGGCAAAGCTTCGGTACTTGGAAAGAGAACAAGAAGAAAATGAAACTAAACGTGCGATACGTGATTTCCTGCGTCACTACAGGGAAGAACTAGAAGAAGAAAAGAACAATGGGTATGCTCCCCCTAGGTAGATTTCGCAACATGATTGCGACTCATAGAGACCAAATGATAAGCGACTTTGATGAACTGATTATGGCGGCAGACCTCATTGCCAGTAGGCCCAACTATCTATTGTTGGATGAAGAAGGTTTCTACCATGCACAAGTATCAGGTACACTAGAAGAAGTTATTTTCTCTATGCAAAAACTATTAGACAAAGCGATTAAAATTAAAGAACAGAAGGAACGGATTTGATTGTCAACCGATTTAAAACAGAATTTGCTCAGCAAATCTTTAGACAAAAATATGCCCAAGGCCCAAATGACAGTTGGGATGCACTTGCAGAACGGGTTGTTGAGGATGTATGTGGAACAAGATGGGGAACCCAGACTGCTCTCATGTCTACAAATGAACGGGCCGAGCTTACAGAGCATATTAAAGCAATGCGATTCCTTCCAGGAGGCCGTTACCTATATTATGCGGGAAGACCTTATAAGGCTTATAACAATTGCTACCTCCTCAGAGCAGAAGAGGATACACGAGAAGAATGGAGTAACGTAACATGGCGAGCTATGTCTTGTTTGATGACTGGAGGCGGAATTGGAATTGATTACTCAAGGCTCCGGCCCTCCGGAAAACCCCTTGCGCGCACTGGCGGCACAGCTTCAGGGCCTCTCCCTCTTATGTCGGCGATTAATGAAATCGGACGTAACGTTATGCAAGGAGGAAGTCGTAGAAGTGCTATTTATGCTTCGCTTAATTGGAGGCATGAGGACATCCCTACATTCTTGGGCGCAAAAAACTGGCCCGACGAAATAAAGAAAGCTAAGGAAGCCAACTTTAATTTCCCTGCCGCATTGGACATGACAAACATCAGTGTCAACTATGACACTGCCTCTCTAGGAGGGTTCACACAAATGCGTGGGATAATTACAGAGAACAGTTTGCATGAGAACCCTGTGTTCAAACGCAATGTTCGTCAAGCTATGGAAACTGGAGAGCCAGGATTTAGCTTCAACTTCTTTGACAAAGAGAATGAAACACTACGCAACGCCTGTACAGAGGTTACGTCTGAAGATGATAGCGACGTTTGTAATCTTGGGTCAATTAATCTGGGCAATATACATAGTCTGGAAGAGTTCAAAAGCGTCGTTAGTCTGGCGTCCAAATTCTTGGTGTGCGGAACACTTCGAGCTGACCTCCCATACGAGAAGGTCTATAAGGTGCGTGAAAAAAATCGACGACTCGGGCTTGGCCTTATGGGTATTCACGAATGGCTCCTCCAACGAGGAAGCCAATACGAAGTAACAGCAGAATTAAATAAATGGTTAGGAGTTTACAGAGATGAATCCAAACGAAGCGCAGATGAGCACTGCGATAGATTCTATATCAGCCACCCGATTGCTTATCGAGCAATTGCTCCAACTGGCACCATCGGCATACTCGCTTCAACAACTACAGGAATTGAACCTTTGTTTGCAGTCGCTTATAAGCGTCGGTTCCTTACTGAGGGAACGAAATGGAAGTATATGTATGTTGTTGATGCAACAGCAGATAGACTCATTAAGGAATATGGACTCAAACCTGATACCATCGACACAGCCTACAAGCTAAGTACCAATTATGAGCAACGAATCAAATTCCAAGCAGACGTTCAAGATTTCGTTGACATGTCAATTAGCTCTACCATTAACCTACCTGCATGGGGAACGAAAGCGAACAATGAGGCGTGTGTTGAAGAATTTACCAAAGTACTTGGGCACTACGCTCCGCGGTTGCGAGGCTTCACCTGTTACCCTGACGGTAGTAGGGGAGGACAACCAATTACAGAATGCGACTACGAAGAAGCAGTCAAGCACAAGGGAACTGTCTTCGAGGAACATGACGTCTGCTCAATAACAGGTCATGGGGGTTCTTGTGGCATCTAGTGTTGAAGAGCGTCGAGAAAAAGACCGTCTTCGTAAGAAAGCCAAGTATCAAACTAGACGAGACACTATATTAAAAAATCGGTATGGTATTATGGAGTTTGACTATGAGCAACTAGCACAAAAACAAGGAAATGTTTGTGCTATCTGTGGTCTTGCTCCAACTACTAAACGACTTGATTTAGACCATTGCCATAGCACGAATAAAATTCGTGGGTTACTTTGTAATAATTGTAATCGTGGATTAGGTCACTTTAAAAATAATAAAGACTTACTAGCACGTGCAATTAACTACTTACAAGCGACATTACCGGACACGGAGGAAGCTGTGGGGTTTAAAGGAGGATTGGGACAACATTGACCACAATAGTATGTAACCAAACTGAAATGGCTTGCGACTTGCAGATGACGACAGACGGAGTTTTGAAATCTAAATGCAAGACTAAGATATTCAAGTTTGCAAGCGGTAAGGACCACTTCTGTCCTGAACCATTCCTAGCTGGCTTTGCTGGCAATGCAATGGACATTATGACAGTGGTGGATTTCTACCACAACCCAGAGCTTTACGATAGAGCACCTAAGACTAAAAACTTTAGTGGCCTAATACTGACTCAGTCAGGAAGAATCTTTATCTTCTATGACAGTCCAGGAAATTGGCTAACAGTTGACAGCAAGTATCACTCCATAGGGAGTGGGAGCCTAACAGCATTGGGAGCAATGCATATGGGAGCCACACCTAAGCAAGCGGTACAAGCGGCAATGAAGGTGGACCCTCTTACAGGCATGGGTACAAAAGTAATAAAATTATAGACAAAAAAATAGCCCCAAGGATTGCTCCAAGGGGCCTTTTTTATGCGTCCGTGTAAGGCGTATCGAACTGAAGTTGCTCAGTCTTTCGACGGTCTACAATCTCAGGTGGTTTATCCCACATCATAATGGCATCAGAGGCACCATCATAGTCTCCAGCATTAAGTTTACGTAGGATGGTGGAATGCAATTCACCGTTATATCCAATGTTAAATCCAATGGAAACCAAAGCATCAAATTGATTTTGCTTCAAGTCAACTGTAACATTGGCATTAAGCATATCCTCAACTTTGGTAACGTCTTCAGCTAGGGCGGCTTCGATTTGTTCTTCAGTCCACTCTAGTCCTTCAACTACTTCAGGTCCAGTATGTCCCACACCAATAGTCCAAATTCCTTTGGAGTCTTGGTATGCTACATTCTTCCTACCCTCTCGGCCTTCTATGGCCTGCAATCCTTTTGTACTCGTTTTCATTTCATCTTAGCGTAGTGTTGATATTCCTTAAGCTCCGGAATAGCTTGCATCTTGACGGCCATGCGCTCCTGAGGAGTCATGTTCATCTTCATAGCACCTTCTTCCAAATCAGCCTGTAGGTCTGAATTAGGATTCAGTCTTATATAGGCCTGAGCATTGGATTTAATATCAGGCTTGTCTCCACGTTGTACCGCAGACAATATCCGATTAACCAATGTTTCCTGAGCAGTTTTTACCCGTTGTGCTTCTGAGTTGGCAATGTAAGCCGCTTCCTTATCCCTAGCCTCTGGAAGGCTAGTCATACCAGCTTGTCTATAAAGCACATCATTCTGGTTACGAATATGGGCTTGGGCCTGTGGTGCATCCAATTGTCCAGGTTTTAAGTAAGCTCCAGGTCTTTGTCCTTTAAAGGCATCAAACCTAGTTTCCATATTACCTTGTACAAGAGGAGGAGAAATCTGGTAGATTCCTGACAGCACATTAGACTTATTAAGGTCTATGGCCGCACGGCCCATACCAGCCCATTCCTTAGCTTCTTGCATGACAGGAGCAATTCCTTGCAAGGGTTTCTCTGGGTCAATAGCCGCTAGGTTAAACCTAGACGACAACTGAGCACCTGTAGCCGCGGAAGGAAGTCCGTAAGAAACCAAGTCACGGAATGCTGAGGTTTGTGGAAGGAGAGAAATAAGGCTTCCCTTAAGTCCCACTCCCTGTACATCCTCATAATGCTTAGGAGCAAAATTAGCTACAGCCTCCTTGGTTAGGTTCCACAATCCATCTAGCTCATTGACCAATGGTAATGACACCAATCCACCCATAAGCCCGTACATTCCTACGGAAGCCAACAGAGGACTAACATTTCCCCTTTGAGCCATTCTAGTGAAGGTACTCAATTGGTTAAAGCCATTAAACAAGAACGATTTAAACGTGTAGGCTAGTTGTCCAGCCGCCCCTAACTTGGAAACAATTCCAGGCCTGTCAAAAGACTTAAAGCTGGTCATGCTATTGTCAGTTAGTTCTTCAGCCTTACGGAACAAATCTAGATGGTTGTCAAACTTACCAGAAGCTTCCAGATGGTGAGCAAAGCTCATAAAGGCACCCATACGAGCAACCTTCTCTGGAAAGCCAATGGTCCATCCCATAGTAGCATGGGCACGGGCAAGCATTGCATGTTCACCCAAACCACCAGATTCATCGAACAAGTTCTTGCTGATAATGCCAGAATCTTCAGCGTACTGCAAAGCCTTACGTCCAAAGTCTGTCATTGGTAGCTCAGTTCCAGGACGTCCTAACTCATGGGCTATGTGGGAAGTGATGCCTGACATAGTATCTCCAAGAGCCTTTACGGAAGTAGCTCCTACATTGTGGGTAAAACCCTCGTTTGTAAGCACTCTATGCCAGCTAGGAGCCGTCATTACAACCTGTAAGGGGGTAGCTATCATGTAAGCTGGAGAAGCCACTAGAAGCTGTAAATAGGTCATCAGTTTAAGGTCACTTGTAACTCGGTACAAGCTACTACGACTAACTCCCATACCCTTAGCTATGGCATTCTCTAATCCACCAAACCAATTCCCATCAATACCAAGCTCCCTAGCTACAACAGTCTTAGCGTAGTCTGTAGCATTAGGCATTTTGTTCACCACATCAGGGTTGGACAAGACTTGCTTGATGTTAGCCATAGCTTCTTGAGTGTGGCTCCAGCGGATAGCGTTATTCAGGTAACTAATCTGAGACTTAAGACCAGTGTAGGCGTTAGCCTGTGGGTTAAGCCAAGGTCGGTCACCCTCGAATCCGCGGATATTTGCTTTTTCAAGGAAGTGGTTGGCTTGTCCACGAGCAGAGTAACCCTTAGACTCCAAGAAATCCTGCATAGCAGACTGAATCTGCGAGCTAACTTCTGGGTTATCCTTAAAGAACCCTAGCATATCATGATAGGCACCCATAACATCGTTAGGAACTCCAGGAGTTCTTTGGTTGTTACGGAACTCAGGCTTAGTCTTATCAGTAATATCTAGGTCAGGGAATCTACCTTTTAGGTAGGCAATAGCCTCACGGCCTTGTTTGGCTGTAGTAGTGCGGATATACCAAGCAAGCTTTCCATTCTTATCCAAGATTGGAACATGCCAATCCCCTTGCCAATTGGAGCTTAGGTAAGCCTCCTTAGCAGGGACAGGGTCAAGGCCCATCTGGGCTCTAGCTTTGTTCTGAATATCCAAGGCACTATCAAAGGCCTTACGGACCATGTTGTAAGCCTGCATCTCCCTATCGCTCATTCCAGCTTGACGTAGTTCGTCAGGAGTGTAACGACGTTCATTGAACATTTCACGTTTCATAACTTCATGTACATTCAAGAGTTCTTTTCCTGGCATTGAGGCCAGGAATTTCTCTAATGGATGAACAAGATTACGTACTTGGAAATCTCCAACCTTCTGAGCATAGTTCAACACCCTAGACACTGCCTGTAGCAGGGGATGGTTTTTAAACTTAGCCGCGGTGAGGCCAGGACCAGACTGAACATTACTCCAAATAGGAGGAGTGTCACTAACTCCAGGAGCAGTAGAATCGGCAATGATTTTAGCAGGACTATCTGGAGGAGCAAGACGACCCTCAGCGGCTCCCATAGCCTCTGGAATGTTCTTGGTTACATAGTCTGTAGCTGCCTTGTCCTTATCAAAGCTGGCATTAGCCACAACCTTGAGCCTATCATTAAGGCCATTCTTAAGGTCTTCGTAGGTATCAGTCAAAGCCTTAACATTAATACCACCCCGTTGAGAGTTAGGTATATTTGTAGTTGGCTCAAACTTACTACCATTCATCCATTTCTCACCACGTCCATTAGCCATGAGTTCATCAGGCATAGGAAGGGCAGGACGCTTAATTGGAGAGACTGTATCTTTCTCAGGAAATAGGTGAGTTACGTTAGGCTTAGGGTCATCATATGCCCCAGGTTCATTTCTCCATTCCTTGTGGATAATACGAACTGGTCCTTGCTCTACTCCTTTTTCCGCAAGCACATCCATCCGATGACGACCCTCATGACCAATCACTTGACCATTTTTGTCTATCATCAAATAGGGAATATCATCAAGCCCTTCAGGAGTGTTAAGCCCTTCTCTAACACTGGTACGACGAGACCTACCATCCTCACTTATCATCGTATCTGAGTTACGACGAGCCGCTAGATTATGAAACTCATCAGGAGCCATCATAACCAAATGCTCTTTACCTTTGGGGTCTAGAGATTGGTTGTAAGCTTGCACCAATGAGTGCTCATTGTACATACCCTTGAATTTCTCAAGAATACGTTGGACAGGTCTAGTAGACCCATCTTCAATTACACTTCGTATAAAGTTATGTACTTTGTTAATACCAAGTAAGTCAGCACTAATAACACCACTCTGTCCACGAGGAATACGACGTCCTTGGGATAGGCCTGATTCCTCAAACCCTTTCCACATAGTCCGACCACCAGACCTAACATCCCCATTAGGGAGCTTTTGGTCAGGAGTAAGGTTCCTACTAGGAACTATGTCATTACCAAGCTCAGAAACAAATTTGTATATCTCTGCGGCTCCTCCATGAAGTTTGGAACGAACAGCAGGAGAAAAGGCATCAACCATATGAGGAGGGTCAAAGTTGTTTGTCTTATTAAAGACAGCACCGCCTAATTCTTCTCCATTAGGGCCATGAATAGTAACATTAAGTCCGTTACCAACACCCTTAGCTTGAAGAATAAACCCCTCACCTATATCTTTAGTCTTTCTAAATGTTTCAGCAAAAACATCTGGATTAACCACACCACGTTGGCTACGTCCTCTTCCACGGATAGCTCCAGAAGTACCCATCTCTCTGTTTGCCATAGAGCCGCGGCGTTCTGTCAATCCATCCCACAAGGAGCGAAGACGAGAAACACCAGCCTCTCTAGCAGAACCAGGAGGCATATTATCAATGGCTTGAGTTAAGGAACTAGGATTTTCCTGTTCATGCTGTTGAGGAAGTTCATCTCCCCATAGATTACGTTGGAGGGGTTCTTGGACATTCTGTGCTTCCATAGACCTATCAGCACGAATAGGCATTCCATTCTCATCAGTTACCCAATGAGTAGTGGTGTCAGACGTACCAAAAGGATTGGGTCCATGATTGAGACCCTCATTACCACCTGCCTCAGCAGGACCACCAAAGAGTTCTCCTTGTTGCCCATTAAGTAAGCGACTTGCACGTCCTGGAATACCATTGACATAAGCGTCGTTAGTACTAGCATTCTCTTGACGAGCCCTTTCATTGGCATTCATATCAAGAGAAGTTTGACGTTTAACTCCTTGTTCCATTTCACGCTGACGAGCTTCAATAGCATCTTGAGCAGCACGAGACTCTGGTGTAGACCTATCTCCAGTCAAATCAGCAGCCATCCTAGACATAGGAGTATCAGCAGGAGCAGTTGGGTCAGCCCCTAATTGTGTCGCCATACGACTCATCGGGTCTTGTGGAGTAAGTCCTTCCAAAGCTGGATTGACTTCCCCATTGGGACCAGCCCTATTAAAGGCCGATTGTTGAGCTAGCTGGCGCTCACGTAGAGCTTGCTCATATGCTGCCTTAGCAGCAGCTATTCCATCCGGAGTTGCTTCAGGAACCGTAGCAGCCGCCGCTTGAGCTTTCTGCCTATCAAGAGCATCTAAACCCTGAGCTACAGGACTAGCTGAGGGCTCATTCGTTGGCTTAACATTTGCCTTAGCCTCTGGGTTCTGATGAAGCATTCCCGCCGTTGCTCCGCCCACAATAGCGGATACAAGAGCATCTTCGAGTTTAGGGTCATTAGCTTTCTTTCCCGCATCAGTAGACATGAGTTGTTGTCTAACCCATTGACTAATGTATGACTGAGCAGCGTTAGCTCCAGCATTCTTAAGAATGGTGTTGAATAGCGTTTTACCTGGCCCAAGGATATAACCAAGAGCATTGAAGGTTGTATCAACCCCCATAGCTCCCTCAGCCGTACCCATTGTTTCCCCTTGGTCAAGAGCATCCTGCCCAACTCCCATAACACTCAAAGGAGCAGACAAAATTTGCATAGGTATTGTAGCGGCAGCGCCAGCTACTTTACCACCAAACCCAATCTTCTTATTATCAGGATTGGACCATTGATTGCGGTCTGCAATGCGTTGCTTACTAGCATCAAAGATACTATCAGCCGCATCATCACTACCAACGCTAGCTAGTGCTCCCATAATACCAGAAGCATATTGGTCTACAGTGTTACCCACTCCAGCAAAACTGGATTTAACCGCTGTTCCTAAATCTGCATCTAATTGACCATTAAACGGTTGAAGACCATGAGAATCTCCATCTAAATTTCCGTTAAATGGAACTAGCCCCTTTGGGGAATTATCTTGTTGGTCAAGTTGACCATTAAAGGGAACTAGGGCCATAATTTATTCCAGAAAAATTATTTAGAGTTTTGTCCAATGTACTGTTTTCCATCAGAGTCTTGGTAAACAGGAACTCCTCCTGATGTACCTATCTGTTTCATTGGCTTACCATCTTGTCCCTTAGGAGGAGAGACAGAGCTACTTGCCCCTCCACTAGTCGCAGGTTGTCCACCACCAGCCGCAGATTGAGCAACATTCGGGAAGCCCATTCCAGTAAGGTCAAGCTTGCCACCATAAGCAGCATTACGAGCTGCCAAAGCTTGTGCAAACTCACGTTGAGCATTGGGGTCATCAGGATTGGTCTGCAATTTATCCATAGCTTGTGCCATACGAAGGTCAACAGCTTTGTTAATTCCAGCAACAGTAGCCCTACCACCAACAATTGCATTAGTGGTATCTCTAGATGTTTGACCATGAATATTAGCAACATCACGCTCAGTTTGTTGCTGTCCACTAGCAATATTAGCTTGCGTAGTTCTTTGCAGTTCTGCCAATTGACGCTCTTGAGCACGTTTGGCAGACTCAGCAGCACCACCAGCTATAGCTTGACGATAGACGTCAGCTTGTTGAATACGTGCTTGTCCTTGAGGAGTAGAGGCATCTGGAGCATTTAAAGCCTCAGCATATGCCTCAGCGGCATGATTACCAGCAATCTTTAATTGTTCATCTGAAAGATTACTAGCAATTTGTTGATGTAACAAACTCTGTTTATCTGGATAGAGGTCAGACTTACTTGCTAGGTCTATACCAGAACTAGCATTGTTAATATTTTTTCCAGTAATGTCAGCCGCAGTCAGTTGGTTATCCAGTCCTTGTTTAGCTAACAATTGTGGATTATTAGCAGCATTAAACTGGTCAGCAAGAGTGCCTTGCTGTGTAGTGTTTTGCTGTTGTTGATAGGCTTGATCTCTAAAGGCGTTGGCTGTATCTTGGTTCTGGTATCCTTGGGAATAAGCCATAGGATTCCATGACCCATACAGAGCATTTAAACTATCCTGATTGGGGAGATTGGCACCTCCAGGTTGCGGTACTGTTGCGTCCATTATTAGGTGTTCCAGATAGGTTGGTCAGAAGGCTGAGAAGCCTGATAATCTTGTGGAGATTGTTGTGGACCATACTGAAGGCCAGTCTGCAACGTGTAGTTGGTAGCAGGATTGGCTTGAGTATACCCATTTCCTGTCATGTTATTCCACATACCCTTCAGACCATTAGTAGCCCATTGAGTAGCCCCAGTTTTATCTGCCATGTTAGCAAGAGCAGCCCATTGCTGAGCTTGAGCTTGAGAGGCAGCATTAGCCGATTGTTGACCTTGACCAGCAAGAGTACCAATGGTTCCAGCAGTTTGTGCAGCCTTGTCAGCCAACATAGCTTGCAATTGAACTTCACGAGTACCATATTGACTGTTACGTCCAGCAGCAGCATCCTTAGCAGCAAGAGATGCCCTGAGTTGTTGTGCGTAAGGACTGTTAGGTCCATACATATTACTCAGTTGGGAGATTTGGTTATTGATTGCAGCCTGATTGGAATTGGCATTGTCAATGACATTATTGCCATTCCGATAAGCACCATAGGCACCTACTAAACTAGCAAGATCAAACCCTCCACCAGCATTCTGTTGGGGAAGAGACTGAGGAGTAAAGGATGCTCCGGGAGCAGCACCACTGCTAGGCACATTTACCCCTAATCCTGTTAGGGTATCATGAATATCTGAAGGAAGGGTAGAAGCCACTTGTGTTCCTTGTGGAGTTGACGCTGTTTGCGAAGGATTGGTGTCGGAAGAAGAAGGAGATGGGCTACCACCTTGACTAGGATTGTAAGAAGCTGCAATCATTCGACCAGCCCCAGAACCAAGTTGATTACCTATAAATGAACCTACAGGTCCTCCACCATTGGCACCACCAAGATAACTACCTATGGTTCCACCAGCTAGAGTTAGAGCAGGGTTGGTAATATCTCGGCCTGTTGCCGCATCAGTTCCCATACCTAAAGCTTGAGAAGCTAGTGGATTGACTCCAGCAAACTGAAGTCCTTGGCTAAGAGCACTTCCTGGACTACCTGCAATAGCAGAAAGATTGTCTCCTAGAGACTTAGTTCCATCCCATTTCTGGTAGGCATTATAAGCTGCCATTGGAATACTAATAGCCGCAGGCATCGCTGCTTTAATCAAACCATTAACCGCGGTTCCAGCAATGTTACCAACAGCACTCATACGAGCGTCTTGCATTCCTGGGTTAACTGCTTCCTGAGCAGATACATCATTCATCGTAGAACCCATTCCACGGATGCCTAATGTCTGCATCATTCCACCTGCTGATGGATTGGTAGCATTAAATAACGACTCTCTCCAACCAGGATTGACATTGTTATACCAAGAAGGAAGGCCTTTTTGGGCTAGTTCTTCTGGGGAATATTGCTTTGTTCCTGTGTCAGTAGATTGTCCTGGTCCGTCTCCAAAGTTTCCTGTAAAAGCTGCTCCCCATCCAGGGCTTGCGGCGTCTCCAGTACCAGCAGACAAACCATAAGGATTATTCCCACTGGAACTTCCAGCACCATTATATAGTTTACTAAGGTCAAAACCAGCACCAGTAACATTATTGGTAGGGCCAGTATTGCTAGTATCACTATTATTAAAAGTGTAATTAGGTGTGTTTGTTCCAGCGTTATAACCACCAGACGGGTTATAGTTTGGAGGAGTGGTAAACCCAGGTTGGGTTTGAGTACCAGTTCCTACTCCATAATTGGGGTTGGATATACTTCCCCAACTACTTAGTGACGGACTACCAAAACCTGTTCCATCGCCATTACCAGTATCTTCTGCGCTCATACCAGTGCTACTTTCTTAATTGTTCCGCCATCGTTAGCGTAAAGAGCAAGAGTACCACCAGTGGTATCTTTATATATGGCCCAGTATCCAGCAGGAATCTGAGTGGCTGTAGGGGCACCAGCTAACTGATTAACCACAACTGTAGCCGTTACCCTACCTTGTTCAGTCTGAGACAAGTGGTAGACACCTGTTCCAGCTATGGAATTCAACATGGCATGGTCCCTATTCTGCAAATCAGATAGGTTGGAACCAGCTTTATTAACTACAGACCAAGGGACATTACCAGTAACATTAAGGTAGTTGGTAAGTTGGTTATACCAGTCCAGCCATGCAAATGACCCACTAGGGTCTGTAATTGGAGGTGGGGGTAAACCAGCCATTATGATTGTCCCTTGTTAATCTGGAATTCCATTCCTTCCATACGGAGAGGATAAGGTTGATTATAAGTGAGTTTTAAAGCTCTACGTCTAAACATTCCAAGTCTAGTTATTCTAGACCTGTATGGATTGATATTCATAGTAACTCCAGTACTCCACGTATTATAGTCATCATCTGACCATTGAATAGTAGCAGGAACATTATTTGTTCCATTAGGAGCATCTCCCACTACAATCATTTCGTCCATACGTTTACGTCTGGAAGTAGAAAAGTCCATACAAGAAGTTTGTAATACTCCTGTTGGAGCTATTCCAAAGTCTGTATAAATAGTTTCATCAAACTTAGCCACTACCATCGTAGTGCCATTACTAACCAACATATACGGAGCCCCTACAGGACTATTGGTAACATCGGTTGGTACGTTAGTGAAAGACCATTCATGCCAGAGTTGAGTATCAAAGCTATACACCAAGATACGACCACTAGCGAGAAAGATAGCATAAAGTTTTTGTCCACATACGCGCAAGGCCATAGCTGAGGCAGTAGTGATGTTTGCACCCTCTGCATCCAAAGCATAACGAACTGAAGGAATAGAAATGTCCTTTTCCTTAAATCCGTCTACAGACCAGACAGTACGACTACCATCTTGTGTCTGCCCTACGCAAATAATTTCTTTGTCAGTTTGTACAACTGTATTAGTTGCTTCTACACCAAACTGTTGAACGGCTGATGGGTAGCGAGCCATAGGAGAACCTGTGGCATTACCAGCATCGTAGAACCATTCTGCACTATACTGCCCAATGGCAATAAGGTAGTTATTGTTTTTTGTCAAACCCATTACCAAGTCAGGATAGATTTCAGCAGAAATATACTGAGAACTATTCCATGTAGTAGGGTCATTCAAATTAGAGTTGTAAATATCTTGTCTATTAGCCTTAGCTACAAACAAATAGCCGTCAATAAAGACTGGCTGAGGAATGTGTGGAGTGGGGAAATTAACATCCGTTACTCTGGTTCCCATTGCTGTACCAGAAGTAAACACCCAACAATCAGTTCCATCTAGGAGGATGAGTTTTCTTGTTCCAGTTGAATCAAGGAACTCGGTAAATCCACAGGCTCCGGTAGAGGTATTGAGAGTACCAAGTACAGCAGTATTAGAATATACGGTATTCCCAACGATAGAAAAAACATAACCAGTCCCATAGTTCCAGTAGTAAATACCACGGCCTACTCCTGTTCCTAGTGTGTACACAGTGGATAATCCTGGGCGTGTACGTACCCAATACTTAACTCCTTGACGGTCTGGATGTTCAATCTTTTCCGCCAGGAAGTTCATAAATAATTGGTCTTTGGCATTACTGGCACCACGCTGTTCGTCTGCGCCAACAAAGCCTATGCGCTTAACTTCAAGCGTTTCTACAGCGGGTGATTCAGTGAATGACATCTATCGTTTTCCTTGCCAATCGGGTTGGAATTTCAAACTTCCTTCTTCAGTTCCAAAGGAGAGAGCTTCTTCTTCAAAGAACTGCGCTTCTGTACGAATAGCTGCTCTGTCTTCTTTACTAGCACCATACTCAGGAGCAAGTCTCCAAGCTAGGTTGTAGATGACAGCATCAGTCCAATAAGGAGGGAAATCCAAATCATCTGTACTATTAACCATGTCCGTAAAAGGAGCATGGTAGCTCATGTAAATTGTGTTGCTAGTGTCGAGAGGAGTGGGCCAAAGCCTAATGTTACCAGACTGAGCAAAGGGCTGGTAAAACAATTTAATCGGATTACCTGCGGCTGCTGTAATTGGAAGTAGGTTAAAGTCGTAATGGTTGGTTACATCCATTGGAGTGTTTGTTCCATTAGGAGTAATAACCCTTAGAGCTTGTAGCACTTTCAAAGGAGCAGGGGTATTAAGGGCCAACCCATTACCAATGTTGTATGTATTTTGGTTAGCTACAGTGGTAAAATTATAGTCAATAATTTTCCATATAGGCATTCCCTTAGTTTCCATAAGCTTCAACATAGAGTTGAGAGCTTCAGCACCAGTGGTAATTTGATTAGCAGATGCGACAACTCCGTCAGCGAGTACCCCAAGCTTTCTTAGGGCAGAATTTATAATGGCGTCCCTTTGCAGGGTCCATGAGGATACTCCGGAGGTACTCATCTAGTTTCCTTGATTGGCTATAATTTGAGTCTTGTCCGCGCTACCTGCACTAGAACCTAGCCAGTAAGCCAAGACTTGTTTCATTTCACTGACAATATATCCGACAAGGGTTCCAGCAAGGACACTATCCACTTTGGCATATCCGAAGAGGACAGCACCGAGAAAGCTCCCACCGACAGCCAAAACCCCATAAGACAATACTGAGGGAGTGATTGACTTTGTAGCCACTTCCATTTCCCTAGCCGATTGTACGTCTTGGAAAGTGAGGTCAGCATATTTAAATTGCCTTTCTTTCTCGTCGTTTTGATATTGTAGTTCTAGTTCTTTCAGCTTACCAATTTGTTCAGGAGTCATCTGACCATTTTGGATAATGTCTGAAATAGCTTTTTGTGTAGGTTCGGCAATGCCTAGGACACCACCTATAGCTGCAACTGCTGCACCGCCCAGAGGCCCCATAAGGGCTGTGGCTACAGTAGGAGCAACTGATTTGATAATAGAAGTCCAGTCCATTATTTGTCCGCCTTCTTATCTAGTTTATCAACAATGTTGTTGAGTAGGTTTTTAATTTCGTCAGCCAAGCGATTGAAGTCTTCTTTAGGAATATACTTCTCTGCAATATGAATTTGCAAATCACTTAGGTCTTTTCGTAAGGAATTTACTGCTGAGTACAAGACTCTTGCAAACCAACCTATAGCCAAGATAGCTGCTCCAAATAAAACTTGTAATGCTTGGTCAAAGGTCATAGCACCGCTTTAATATGTTGATGTAGAGGGTCTACACGGTTAAGCTTCTTCGATATTTCTATGAAGAGTTGTTGGTCTGGGCCAGTTTCCTTGCACAGACGTTCTAGGCGTTGACTGAAAGTCCACTCCCCACCTTTGGGTAAACTGCCTACAAGGATTGAAATAGTTGTGAAGTTGGCAACAAAGTCCACTATCCATGCCAGGATTGTAACAGGTAAAAGATACCAATTTTTCTTTGGATTGCTCAAACCAACCAAAGCGGGGTATAGCAAAAGACATAATAGGTCAATCATTTTAGGTTAGCTCTCATACTGGCAATTTGAGCTTCTAGTAAAGCCACTGCTGCAAATCCTGGGATAACACTCATATCTACTGATGGATTAGCCATTTTAATAGCTGCCACCATAGCATCACACAAATCACGAATACGTCTATGGGTCCAAGGATTAGCTTGTTCCAATGTTTCTATTTGTTCTAGAGTTTGTTGCTTTAGTGTCTTAGGTGGATTTGTAATAGCTTGTACTTGTTCAAGTGTGGCTACAGTCATTCCTTGAGGCCAGGAGGGAAGCGATAAAGCAGCCCCATTGTCATCATCATGGAGAACATTGTTTGAGTCAATCCAGATAGTCATAATTACCTCAATTCTGCGGCAGCACCGGAACCACCAGTAAATGAATAACCTTGTCCAGGAGGAACAATAAATGTATTCCAGCAGTTAGATGTAGCCGCCTGAGTTGTCGTAGAAAAAGTATAACTACCAATGGTTACTGTAAGGTTTGTTCCACCCGTGGTTTGAAGCAGTAACAAAAGAGGTCTAGAGGTAGTATTATAATAAGTAGTACTCGCAACCCTAGTTACAGTTTGCCATGTTTGATTCATACCTACTGAATTAGCAGGAAATGAAAGTCCACCAGCACCCTGCACAAGCGTTGGAGCAGTTGCCCAAGTACCTGCTGTAGCTTCAGTGATGGTAATATAACCCACTACCCTGAATGGTGAAGAGGTAACTGCTGAAGTCGAATACACCACACTGGCAGAAGTTGCTGATGTGCTGATTGCAGTGGTCGATAGAAGAATGGTTTCATCAAGGTTTACACCACCAGACAAATTCACTATGCCTAATTGTGGAACACCACTATTGTAAAGAACAACTAAAGCAAGCTGTGCTTGTACAGCAGATATAGTACCCAATGTTGCAGTACTAGGTACTGTAAGACTTAATGCTCCTACTTGAGTATTAACTGGAATACCACTAGTTAATGTGGCATTACGAAAAGCAAGGGGACCACCAGCAAAGGTAACTGTAAGGGCATTGGATGCTACAGAAGCACCAACATTAAATTGCTGTAAAGTTCCTGCTGAAGGAAGTACCGTGGCATCAGCGAACTGAACACCTGCGTCTGAAAGTGCTGTTGTCATTTAGTTATTCCCAAAAGATGTTAATATAACCAGCACTAAACACATCAGTACCATTTAAAGTAGTAATTTTAACACGGTCAATCAATCCAGAACAAGCATGTGTTCCAGCAGAAGAGTATCCTTGCGATGTACCTATTAATGTTCCTTGTTGTGCATAAAGAAATGTAGCAGCTTCCATTAGATTAATAGTAATTACTCCATTAAAAACTAATGCACTTGTTGCAGTTGGTTCTAGTATAAATCCTATTGTAGAATTTGCAGCAGTAACTGAGTTTCCATTTGGAGCACCAAAAGCAGCAGCTACATAACTAGTAGCATCATATGTTCCAGAACCAATTTGCACTATTGGAGAAGAAGTTCCTCCTTTAGTTAAGTTTTGGAACATAAGAGTAATTCTTTTTGCCCAACTAGGAATTCCTGTAAAGGTTTGGTTAGTTAAAGTGGCAATGTTTACTTTAGTTCCACTAACTATTGCACTAGCTGTTTGAGAAGTTACAACAGGAGTTGTAGGAAATATAGGAGCTTGTAGAAATGTAGCTGCTCCATTAGAAGCCAATTGGACAGCATTAACTTTAGAACCACTAGGTCCTGTTTGGATGTTTAAGGCTCCGTCACTGGCTCCAACTATTTGAGCACCAGCTACAAGGTCGCCTGCGGTAATTAATGTTGGCATTTATGCTACTCTCGTAATAGTAAATTGCTCATTTGCAGCAGAGTTTGTTGCAGCACCATCACAATGGGGCCTTATTACTGAACCAGATGGCAAATATCCAATCCAGGAACATGAAGCTGTATTACCACCTGATGAATTCCCATTATTAAGTCTTTCGGCTACTGGAATATTTGCTACTGAAGTCGCAGGTGCTGTAGTGTTTAAAGAAATTCCTGAAACTGGAGAACTTGCTGCAATAGTTGAAATTGAAATTGCATATACCCCATTAGTATTTATGGTAAAACTAGCACCAAGAGTTGCACTATCAGCGTAAGTAATATCTGAACCTTGGTTTGTTACAGTATTTGTATATCTTTTAATACAAATACTTGCAGAACCATATCCATTAGCAGTATTAAGCCTTACCATACTTTGTGCTGCTGTAACATTTGGCACTAAGGCAAATGTTTTCTGCCCACTAATAGTCTGAGCACCAGTAGTTAGAGCAGTTGGTTGACTTGAGGCATCAGCAAAGACAATACCTGCATCTGAAATTGTTACTGTCATTTATGATACCCTTGTAATAGTAAACACAGCCATATTAGTTGCTCCAGTAGAAGTACCAGAACAATGGGGTCTAATTACACTTCCAACTGTTAGATAACCAATCCATGAACAACTTGCAGTAGCGTTAGCGGAAGGAACAGAACCTTCAGCAAGTCTGTTAGTAGCTGTAATATTTGGTACAGATGTTGTTAATTGATTAGAGTTTAAACTAATTCCAACTTCTGAAGTGGCACTAAAACTATCAGAAAAACTAATAGCATATACCCCATTAGTATTAATAGTAAAGGATGCTCCTAATGTTGCACTATCTACATAAGATATATCAGTAC
>Ga0075017_100000497_pt1 | contig 22146 bp, 20 predicted proteins | sample AleBraG_ABR_2012_FD_71475 | JGI IMG/M metagenome (GOLD analysis project Ga0075017, IMG submission 71475) | Freshwater sediment microbial communities in response to fracking from Pennsylvania, USA - Alex Branch Run_MetaG_ABR_2012 | ecosystem: Environmental > Aquatic > Freshwater > Creek >... | reverse complement strand
TCCTCCCAAGATGACCTCGCAGATCCCGGTGATCGCGCCTGTGGCGGGAGAAGTCGTGGAACGCCTCGTTGGTCCCGGACAATTGCTTCAGGGCGGCGCCACACAGATTTTTACGATCTCAGACATGACCACAGTGTGGATCCTCGTCAATATTTACCAGAGCGACTTGGGATACGTGCATCTCGGAGATTCCGTTGACATCACCACCGATTCCTACCCGGAATTATTTCACGGAAAGATTTCATATATCGCTCCTGCGCTTGATCCCAACACCCGCACTTTGCAGGCTCGCATAGTCACTGGTAATCCCGCGAAAAAATTGAAAAAAGATATGTACGTGACCGCGACCGTACTTGCCGGAGCGATTTACGACGCGCTCACCGTTCCTGATGCCGCCGTTCTCCGGGACACGGAGAATCAGCCGTTTGTTTACTTGCAATCGGGTCCCAATCAATTTGCGCGCCGTCTTGTCAAGGTTGGTGAGAACCAAAGTGGACGCACTCAAGTTAGGGAAGGGTTGAAAGAAGGAGAGCGCGTCGTCGGAGACGGCGGACTCTTCCTCCAATTCAAGAATTCACTGCAACACTAAAAAGGGGACGGGACCGAGAGTTCAAGATGATCCATCGCATAGTTCAATTCGCCCTTCAACAACGTTTCCTCGTAATGATGGTGACGGTTCTCATCGTGGTTGCAGGCATATTCTCTTTTCGTCGGATGCCGGTTGATGCCTATCCCGACCTCTCTCCTCCCATGGTTGAACTTATTACCCAATGGCCGGGGCATGCTGCGGAAGAAGTCGAGCGCCTAACCACACTACCCCTCGAGCTGGCGATGAACGGCGCGCCACATTTGAAAGTGATGCGGTCGATTTCGCTCTACGGACTTTCTGATGTGCGACTTACGTTCGACGAAGGGGTGGATTCCTACTTTGCCCGCCAAGAGGTTTTCCAACGCCTCAGCGATGCACAGTTGCCGCAAGGCGTTACGCCCAGCATGGCGCCTCTGTTCAGCCCCAGCGGACTCGTCTATCGGTATGTGATCGAGAGCCCAGACCGCACACCCCAGGAGCTGCACACCTACGAGGACTGGATCATCCAGCGGGCGTATAAGAGCGTACCTGGCGTCGCCGATGATTCAGGGTTCGGCGGACCTACCATGCAGTATCAGGTGTTGCTTGATCCCGTAAAGCTGTACAACTTTCGCCTCCCCGTAGTGCAGGTCCTCAGTGCTCTCACTGCGAACAATTCCAACGCCGGCGGAGGCTTCTACTCGCAGGGAGGCCAGTTCTACTACGTTCGCGGCCTTGGCCTGGTCAAATCCACAGATGACATCGGAGAAGTCGTTGTTGCCAGCAACAACGGAATTCCCATCCGGGTTAAAGATATTGGTCACGTTGAAATTGGACACGCCCCGCGACTGGGCATCTTCGGCTTTCGCGATAAGGAAAAAAGCAACGACGACGCCGTCGAAGGCGTAATCCTGATGCGCCGCGGCGAACAAACCCAGACAGTGCTCGAAGGAGTGGAGAAGAAAACGGAAGAACTTAACCGCCAGGTCCTTCCACCCGACGTTAAGATTCGTCCTTATTACGACCGCAGCGACCTGGTCCGCGTGACTACAGACACCGTGGAATGGAACCTCATCCGCGGCATGATCCTTGTTCTCATTGTCCTCATCTTTTTCCTCGTAAGTGTCAGGGCTGCCGTCATCACCGCCCTCACCATTCCTCTTGCTTTGCTTTTTGCTTTCATATTTCTGAACGCCACAGGCGAAGCTGCCAACCTGCTATCTATTGGGGCGATAGACTTCGGCATCATCATAGACGGCACCATCGTCATGGTGGAGAACATCTATCGGGAACTCGGCTTGCGCAAAGGACAAGACTACAAACTGAATGAAGTTATCCTGGCCGCCGCCCGAGACGTAGACCGTCCCATTTTTTATTCCGTCGCCGTCATCATTGCCGGATATCTTCCAATCTACGCCTTGACTGGTCCCGCGGGGAAGCTCTTCCACCCGATGGCAGATACCATGGCCTTTGCGCTTGTCGGTGCACTGGTCTTTACGCTGACCTTTGTTCCCGTTCTTGCTTCGTATTGGTTCAAAAGAGGAGTTCAGGAAAAGCCAAACCGCATCTTCGATTGGGTCCGCGATCACTATGCCACTCGACTCGAATGGTGCCTTGACCATCCGAAATCCACTCTTTTTGTGGGAACCGTTATTTTTGTCTCGACGCTGCTGATCGTCCCGTTTATCGGAGGGGAGTTCCTGCCACACCTGGATGAAGGTGCGCTATGGGTTCGCGCAACGCTGCCATACACAATCTCGTTTGAAGGGGCGAGCAAATTTGCGCCTCAAGTCCGCGATCTGCTTTCCAAGTATCCGCAAGTGACCGTTGTGGGATCCGAACTTGGGCGGCCCGACGATGGAACCGATCCGACAGGGTTCTTCAATTGCGAGTTTTACGTCGGGTTGAAACCTTATAACGACGCTACCTGGAAAAAGGGATCGATCAATTCCAAAGAAGAGCTCATCGCAGATGTCCAGAAGAAGCTCGAGACCTACCCCGGAGTTATCTTTAACTACACTCAGCCTGCGGAAGACGCTGTTGACGAGGCGCTAACCGGCCTTAAGAGCGCCCTCGCTGTGAAAATCTTCGGCCCTGATCTTGATGTTCTTGAGAAAAAAGCGGTGGAAATCAAGAACGTGCTCGACAAGACTGCTGGGTTCACCGAGCTCACCGTAGTGCGCGAACTTGGCCAGCCAAGTTTGATCATTGACGCCGACCGAAAGAAAATCGCGCGGTACGGAATTAACGTTGCAGATGTCGAAGCCGTCGTCCAAGCAGCCATCGGAGGGCAGGCTGCCACGCAAGTGATTCAGGGCGAAAAATTATTTGATCTTATCGTTCGCGCCGACCCTCAATTCAGGTCCAGCGCGCGCGCCATTGGTGATCTGCTCGTTCCCGCTCCCGCAGGGCAGCAGATTCCGCTTTCCGAGCTTGCCACCATCAAGGAAAATACAGGCGCCTCTTTTATTTACAGGGAAAATAATTCACGTTACATCGGCATTCAGTTTTCGATTGAAGGGCGCAACCTCGAAGGAATTGTAAACGCCGGGCAGGCCGCGGTGGCCAAATCGGTCAAACTACCGGAGGGCTACTCTCTCGACTGGGGTGGAGAGTACAGTGAATTGCTCGAAGCGAGATCGCAATTCATCATTATTGGGCCGCTTGCGATCCTGCTCATTTTCCTAATTCTTTTTGCCTTGTACGGAAACTTCAAATTTCCCATTGGCATCGCCCTCGGAGTCGTTCTCACCGAACCAGTTGGAGCGCTGATCGCCTTGAAGCTTACGCATACCCCCTTTAGCGTATCGAGCATTCTCGGTTTGCTCGCTCTACTCGGAGTTTCGGTGGAAACCGCCGTAATTCTTGTCAGCTACATTAATAAACTTCGCCTAGAAGGAAAGACGGTTCGGGAGGCGACGCTCGGCGCATCGCTTCTCCGCCTGCGCCCCATCATGATGACCGCGCTGGTTGCCTGTCTCGGGCTGCTTCCAGCGGCGATGTCTACTGGCGTGGGGAGCGACACTCAGAAACCATTCGCTATTGTGGTTGTTGCGGGCTTGATCTCACGGCTCTTGCTGGGGTTCTTCGTCAACCCCGTCTTGTACGAAATCGTTGCGCGAGACGGCGACGTCTTGCAGGTCTGATCCGCAAGCTGATTTGAGTTACTGCTTCGGCGGCTGTGCTGTCGGAGGCAAGATCCCGTTCAATCTAAGATAGATTGCCTGCGTCGCGTAGTGGTCGGTCCAACTGCCCCACAGCGCTGCCAGAGCGCCTCCCCGCGAAATCGGCCGGTTGCCGAACAGCACGAATTGCTCCCCCAGTTTGGAATCGTCCACGTTCGCCAGCGACGTCGAGCAGTATTCAAACGAAGCCTTCAGCGCAGCCACCAGCTTGTCCTTTGGGTCCGTTTCGGCAACCTTCAGGTCCGGCGCCGCCGTCCCTGAAATTTTCGAACAGAAGGTGTTGTTTGATTGCGCGATATGCATGGCCAAATGCCCAAACGAATTCATCTCCGGCGAAGGCTTGAAGCCATATTTCTCGGCCGGCATCGCTTCCGCCGCTTCCACCATGTTCTTCTCGAAGCGTGCCACTCCCGCTTTCACGAATGCGCTCACGGGATTTGCAACACTTACCGGCACGCTAGCCATTTTTGCCTCCGGCGTCGCTTGCTGAGCAAAAGCACTGCTCGCCGCCATTAGCACCGTCATTACTGCCCCTGACAAACTCACCTTTGCCTTCATTTCGTCTCCTTCTTCATAGAATTTCTACAAAAAGTCCGTCTGCCGCTCACCAGAGATTCTTCAGCGTTTTTTCGATCAACCCCGCCGTGCCTTTGTAAGGATCGCCCGGGCTGTCCCATTCCATCGAGAAATAGCCGCGGTAACCGTGGGCTCTCGCGATGCCAAACGTCTTGTTCAAATCGACGTGAGCAACTCTGCCGCTCTCCCCAGGCTCAATTTCCTTCACGTGCGAAATGTTATACGCATGAGCGAACATGCCTCCCACGCCTTTGTAAGCGTAATCACCCTCGTGAGCGGCAAGTGAATTTCCGAAATCCGGCAGCGCGTTCAGCCAGGGACTATTCACCCTTTCGATGATTTTCGCAACAAAAAAGGGATCTTCGCTCAATGGATTGTCATTTTCCAGATTTACCAAGATTCCTACCGATGCACCGTATCCAGCCACCTCGCTAAGGCTTGCTGCTGCCCGCTCCAGGTCAGGCTCAGAATCCTTTGCCACGCTAATACTTGTGCGCACGCTGGGCGAACCGATGGCCACGGCTACGTCAATCCACTGCTTGCTGAAGCTGACAGCTTTTTCCCGCTCCACGGATTGGGCTGCATAGACGCTGTACTCGCCATCAACGGCGATATTCACGATGGCTCCGCCACACTTCGCCACGGTGTCGCGTAACTCAGTCAGATCTACAGGCTCCAGCGAGAGGAAATGCTTACTCCAGGGCTCGATTTTCCTGATCTGGAACTTTTCGCTGACATGCGCAGCAAAATCCTTCAATGGCATCTTTGTTTTTGACTTTGCGGCTACATCTTCAGACCCAGCGATGAACTCTCTGAAGGGATAGGAGGCAATGGCAATGCGCTCTTGCGGCGCAGTTGGAAATCTCAGATTTGGACCAAACCTTCCAGTCAAGAGTGACCACGGGGCAGTCGTAGGCCGAGCCAGCAGCAGGCCACTTGCTGCTAAGCCGGTCTGATTAAGAAAGTGTCTTCGGGTGTTGCGTCTCATGTGCCGTCAGTCTAACAGGCTGGATGAGTGACTCCAGAAGATTCGCTCCGGTTTCACCCGCCAATTTGTTACCGACTGTATTCATCACGGCGGCGAACCCAGAAAGGACCGTGCCCGCCTTCATCTCGGCCCTTTGGCGCCAGTTCCAAGTAGTGATAGTGGAGATTTAGCTTGTCGTTCCCCCTGTCGTAGCACGAGTAACAGTGAAAAATGGTGCCGTTTTCATCCTTATAGAAGACGCTATGGCCTTCGCGATCCGGAGCTTTTGGGTCTTGTATTTTGAAGTTATAGAAAGCGTTCTTGCTCGCAAATTCGGCTGGCGTGAACGACACGTAGTAGTCGAAATTGAAATCTGTATCACTCGATGAGAACCACTTGAAATTCCATCCCATGCGCCTTTGGTATGCGGCCAGCTTGCGATATGGCGCGCGGGAAACCGCCATCATCGTCACGTCTCTTTGGTTTAAGTGCACACCGATGCCATTGAAACCGTCCGCCCGCAGGGAGCAGTGCGGACACCCCGCCTCCGCGCTTGGGTCAAACATAAAGTGATAGACGATCAACTGACTTCTCCCCTCGAAGAGTTGCGCAAGGGTACGTTTCCCTTCTGATCCCTCGAAAACATATTCTTTCCGGACCGCTTCCCAAGGCAACTCGCGCCGCTGTTGGTCGAGCTGCTCTTGCAGTTGAGTGAATTCCTTTTCCTTCTTAAGGAACGCCATTTGTGCCCCCAGCCACTCCTGGTGTGAAACTACTGCATGGTTTTTAAGTCCACTTCCGCTATCGTTTGTCATGTGCATCCTCGAATGGCAATTTCTGGTTGTCTTGCGGTTCATGCCTCCACTCCGCGTCCAACTTGGCAAACAAGGCGGCACGCGGAATGTACCAGGGCTACTCCAGCGCTAGGTTTGGCAACAATCGTCCAGCTTGGGGCGGCAAGTCGAGTATACTAGCCCTCCAAAACAGGGAGAAACTTCTTAATGCGCTATCGCCGCTTTGGCCGCACTGGATGGAACGTCAGCGAGATTGGCTACGGTATGTGGGGCATGGCCGGATGGACCGGGTCTGACGATGCGGAGTCGCTCGATGCGCTCCAGCTTGCCGTGGATCTGGGGTGCAATTTCTTTGATACCGCCTGGGCCTACGGAAACGGACACAGCGAAGAACTTCTCGGGATAATTTTGAAGAGCAACAGGAATAAGAATCTTTTCGCTGCCAGCAAGATTCCTCCCAAGAATCGCCGTTGGCCCGCCCGGCCAGACTACTCTCTGGAAGAGTCTTATCCGCCGGATCACATCGTCGAATACGTGAATAAGACCCTCACGAATCTCGCGGTGGACTTCATCGATTTGATTCAATTTCACACTTGGGAAGACAGTTGGCTGAACGACGAACGGCTCCCCCGCGCGATTGAGTCGCTGCGCAAAGAAGGAAAAGTGCGGGCCGTTGGAATCAGCCAGAATCGCTGGGAGCCAGCCAACGGCATTCGAGCTGTGCGCGCGGGCATCGTGGATGCCGTACAAGTCATATACAACATTTTTGACCAAAACCCCGAGGACGAATTGTTTCCTGCCTGCCGCGAACAAGATATCGCGGTCATCGCACGAGTCCCATTTGACGAAGGAACGCTGACCGGCACACTGACGCTCCAAAGTACGTGGCCGAAGGGGGATTGGCGAAGCACCTACTTCGTTCCCGAAAATTTGAAAGCCAGCGTCACGCGCGGAGATGCCCTGAGACCACTCGTCCCAGGAGGATCAACGATGTCTGAAATGGCGCTTCGGTTTATATTGAACAATTCCAATGTGAGTACAATCATCCCTGGAATGCGCAAACGCAAGCACGTGGAAAGCAATCTATCGGCAAGCGAGAAAGGACCGTTACCCGCGGACCTCCTCGCGGAACTCCGGCACCATCGCTGGGACCGCACGCCTACCAAGTGGAGTCAGTAGTGCAAAATTTATGGTAGTAGATTATTTTAAGCACTCTGTTTCAAGGCGCGTTCGACCAGAGTGAGGCAGCGTTCTGCTCGGTCGCGAAGTATCTCTTCCCGATCGTTAAGCTCCCGTTGGTTGCTATGAAGTTCATCGGCAATTGCAAGGGCTGCAAGCACAGCTATTTTTTGCGTGTCCACGGTGCCGGTCGAATCCGCGATCGCTTGCATTTTTTCGTCCACATATTTTGCGAGCTGTTGAACGTAAGCTTCGTCCAGCTCACCGCGGATGACGTAGGTTTGACCGAAGATTTGGACTTTGACCAGTGAACTCAAGGCCTTGCCTGCGGGTGCTCGCGTCAAGATACCACATCAAGGCGGGCGAGATGAATTGCCATTAAGGGGCGAAGGATGTGGAAGGTTAACTGGCGCGGAGCTGAGCGCCGAGGGCCTTTTCGACCGTTGCAATGATTTTCCCGGAGTAATCGCTGATCTGCGCCTCGGTGAGCGTAGCTTCGCGGCTCTGAAATGTTAGGCGGACAAGCAGAGAGTATTTCCCGGAAGGAACATTCTTGCCGCGATAGAGGTCAGCGGCTTCGATCGAGATCAGTTCAGCGATGCGCAGGGAACGGATTGCTTCAGAAACTTGGGCAAAGCGTGTTCCTTCGGTGAGAAGCAAGGAGAAATCACGCTCAACGGACGGGAAGCGCGGGAGCGGTTGATAACGGCGATCATTCTTCGCTGCCTGCCAAGCACTGAAGAACGGACCGAGATTCAACTCCGCCAAGAATACTTCCTGACGCAGCTTTAGTTTTTCTGCGACGCGCTTGCCAAGCTGACCAGCGACGCCTAACTCATCGTTCCCGCAAGTTACACGGCCGCGTCGGGCACCATTCAACCAATCGGGTCCACCATCCTCCCAGCGGAATCCCCCGCAAAGTTCACCGAGTAGATCCAGGTCTCCTTTCAGGTCGGCAAATGATACCGGCCGGGCGGCGTCGTAAATATTTTTCTCGCCGTTGTCGCCAGTCATGCCAAGAGTTAGAACCGTGGTTTCTACGGATTGAGAGCCGTCCAAGCGATATCGACTACAAATCTCAAACAGCCGTGCGCTTCGCTGGCCGTGATTTAAATTCCATTCGATTGCAGCTGTCACCGTGACGATTCCAGTTGAGCGAAGAACGTTAGCTTCTTCTGAGAGTGGATTCGCGAGCCGAGCCGGTGAAACTCCTGGAGGGCGGAAAAACGCGTCGCGGTCTTCCGCGACGTGGGGAACAGTCAAAATCTCGCGGTAACCTAGGCCAACGAGCTTTTCCCGTAGACGCAAGGTTGCTTGGTGATGTGGCAAGCGCGAAGCGCCCTGCCGTGCAGCGGGCAAGCGCGGCGGAAATTTATCCAGTCCATGGATGCGAGCAATCTCTTCGATCAGATCAATTTCGCGCTCGACTTCGGCGCGCCACGAGGGTTGCCTACATTCCCACGCCGCAAGGAGCGAACCTTCGGCACCACGATTCTGATCTACGCGCAACGGAGCGAATCCCAGCGCGCTGAGGCTTGCTTCCACCTCTCTGTCAGGAACATCCGCCCCCATCACGCGAAGAATCTCAGCTCGAGTCACGCGAATCTTTTTCGGCGGGCGCTTTCCGGGATAGACGTCCACGACGCCAGAAAGCAGCTCCCCACCGGCCAGTCGCAGAATCAATTCGGCAGCACGGCGCGAAGCAAAATCCGCCAGTTCCGGATCGGCGCCACGGCCAAAGCGCGTAGAAGCCTCCGTGTGTAGCTTCAAATTTCGCGCGGCACGGCGAATGGCAATTGGGTCGAACCAGGCGCATTCAATCAAAACGTTTTTTGTGGAGAAAGAGATTTCGGTTTCGGCACCGCCCATGATGCCGCCGATACCAATGGCTCGAGAGCCGTCGCCATCAGAAATCAAGCAAAGTCCTGCATCCAGTTGACGTTCCACACCGTCCAAAGTGCGAAGCTTTTCTTTGGGTCTGGCGGATCTTACGACGATTTTGTGATCGCAGACCAGATCGTAATCGAATGCATGGAGAGCATGGCCCAATTCCAGCATCACGTAGTTCGAAACATCCACCACATTGTTGATGGAAGCGACACCTGAAGCTTCCAGTCGATCCTTGAGCCATTTTGGCGAAGGTTGGATTTTCACACCGCGAATCACCCGGGCGGTGAAGCGGCCACAAAGTTCTGGCGATTGAATTTCTACTTTTACGGCGTCGCTGGCTGTAGAGGCGCTTTCAGGGGGTCGAGGTGTGGCCAATTTCAAAGGAACCTTGTAGATCGCGCTGATTTCGCGGGCGATTCCCAGGTGTCCCAGACAGTCCGGGCGATTGGAACTAACTTCAGCGTCGATCACGGCGCCGTGTGGCCCCTGCTCGACGCTTCCGATGTTCGTACCCGAGAGCGCCAGCCGCGAGGCAAGTTCCCCCGGAGTGGCCGCGATGTCCACAAAATCCTTCAGCCAGTTGTAGACAACCTTCATTTTTTAGCTAATCATTTCCTATGGAAACTGACGCAAAAACCGCACATCGTTCTGAAAAAAGACCTGAATATCGTCGATTCCATACTTAAGCATTGTCAGGCGGTCGATTCCGATACCGAAGGCAAAACCGCTGACCTTCTTCGCGTCGTAATTCACAAACCCGTAGACTGCCGGATCAACCATGCCGGCGCCGAAAAGTTCAATCCAGCCAGCGCCTTTGCACTTGGAACAAGTTCCGCCACTTGTTGCTAAACCGCTGCCGTTACAAAACGGACAGGAGACATCGAACTCGACCGACGGCTCTGTGAATGGGAAATAGCTTGGGCGAAAACGGGTTTTTACGCTCGGGCCGAAAAACTGCTTCACGAAATATTCAATCGTTCCCGTGAAATCGCAAAAGGTAATATCCGTATCGACGGCTAGCCCCTCAATCTGATGAAACGCGAAGGAGTGCGTGGCGTCGGGATTGTCACGCCGGTAGACCTTGCCAGGAACAATCACGCGCACCGGCGGTTTCTGTTTTTCCATGGTGCGGATTTGCATGGGCGAAGTATGCGTGCGGAGCAGCAAAGGAGTAGGAGCACCCTTCGGCAGTTCCAGGTAGAACGTATCCATGTCATCGCGGACCGGATGAAACTCTGGAATATTCAGCGCCTCGAAATTGTAATAAGGCGTTTCTATCTCTGGGCCTTCGACGACAGAAAAACCTATGGAAACAAAAATATCTTCGATTTCTTCAAAAACCTGCCGAATCAGGTGACGAGATCCAACAGGCCGCACCGCACCCGGGAGGGATAAATCCACCCGATCGCGAGCGAATGTTTCCTGTTCGGTTCCAACTTCGATGGCGGCGCGACGGGCTTCAATTTGCGCTTCTACATAGGCGCGCAATTCGTTCAGGCAAGCGCCAACGGCGCGCTTTAGCTCGGGAGTTGCAGGTCTGAGCCAGTTGTCAGTGATTAGCGTGAATACGCCAGACTTGCGTGCAAGCCAGGTGTCACGAAACAGTTTCCACTCGGATTGGTCATGAACAGTTTTGAATTGCCCATCGAAATTCGCACGCACCAGTGCAAAACGAGCGTCGACCTGCTCGGTTGCTGTAATACCGAGAGCGGCGAGCGTCTTATCGAGACCAATCTCAGAAGTTGGCATGATCGAAAATAGATTACACCGCAGGGACACGATCTATCGCGCCGCTACGGAAGAAACAGCCCGCCAAGGTGCGACCGCTGAGCTTACGCCTTCTTCGCTTTCACGGGTGGCGGAGCTGCGGCTTTTGCCTTTTCGGCCAGTTGTCCGAAGCCGGCAGCATCTTTCACAGCGATGTCCGCCAGAACCTTGCGATCCAGAGCTACGCCCGCGGCTTTCAAACCATGGATGAGCTGTCCGTATGTCAAACCATTCTGCCGCGCGGCCGCTCCTACGCGCTGAATCCAGAGGCGCCGATACTGGCGCTTCTTGACCCGTCGGTCACGCTTTGCGTAACGGTCCGCTCGATTGGCCGCTTCCTGTGCCGATTGGTACAGTTTGCTCTTTGTGAGGAAAAAGCCTTTTGTTCTTTTTAAGTACTTCTTGCGCCGTGCACGGCGCTTTGTTCCGCGTTTTACGCGAGCCATGGGTTTTCTCCTTTATTTTCGGGAAACAATACAGGTCGCATCAACGCGGAAAATACGCGTGAAGCAACGGGTTTGTTTCCGGATGGATCCACTTCAAAGCCGCCCGTAGGCAGCTAGCTCTCTGCGCTGCGTATTTCAACTGATCAGAGAGTGTGCCCCAGTAGAGCCGGGGCGATTCGGCCGGCAGGCACCCGTGAAGCGCTGCCAAGCGCGAAAATCGTTTTGAGAGCGTTCGTTAAGTCAAATCACCAAACGCTAGAGAATCTACCCATAGGGAAGCATCTGCTTCAGCTTGGCGACGTCTGCCGGATTCACAAGCGTCAGCTTCTTGAGCTTGCGCATGCGCCCAGGCGCCTTTGTGCCAAGCAAGTGGCGCTTCCCGGAGTGCATCCGCTTGATTTTGCCCGTGCCCGTAATCTTAAAGCGCTTCCTCGCGCCACGGTGGGTCTTCAATTTCATTTTCGGTTTCGATCTATTTCTTGGCATTGCAGAAATTCCTCTCAAACTTTTTGATTCGGATGCCAACTGGCCAACCAAGACGGTGGCAAACTACATTTGCTGAAACTTTATACTGTTTGCCCGACAGGCTTGGGTAAGGTCACACCTTTTTTCGGAGCCAGTAGCGCAACCAGAACATTGCCTTCCATCCTTGGCATGGTCTCGATCTGCGTGAACTCGCCAATCTCTCCCAGCAAACGGTTCATCTTGGCACGGCCTACTTCCTGGTGCGCCATTTCGCGGCCGCGATGAAAAATCATCGCGCGCACTTTGTGGCCTTCGCCAAGAAACCGGATGATTTGGTTTTTGCGAACCTGATAATCGTGCTCGGCAGTGGCTGGCCGGAACTTTACTTCTTTCAACTGCGAACCGCGACTGCTCTTCCGCTGCTCGTGCGCCTTCTTGTTTTGTTGGTAAAGATATTTGCCGTAGTCCGTAATCTTGCAAACTGGCGGGTCCGCCGTGGGCGAGATTTCCACCAGATCCAAGCCCCGCTCTTTTGCCAATTTGAGAGCTTCGAATGGCTGAAGGACGCCCAGCTGGCCGCCTTCCTCATCGATCACCCGGACTTCGCGCGCCCTGATCCGCTCGTTTATGCGGATGCGGTCACTCTGCCGGAAATTCCGTTCAGCGATAGATCCCCCTCAAGAACGATAGGCACCTGCTTTCCCCGGTGTGACCAGGGGCTGGCCCCAAAATCTTTATCCAATCCCTCAGCCAGAAACGGCACAGGAACAGGGGGTAAAGTATAGCATGGGCTGGCGGGAATACGGCAAGTGGCAAAACCGTGAAGAATCCAGATTTAGCGCCCGGATATACTCGAACTGGCGACGGACGGGAGTCGTTTTCAACAGCTTAAGACGCAATTCGTCGCGTCCCTTTGGGTCCCCCGATTTCTGCCACAAGCTCAGTCTTTTCACCGTGCTCCACGGGCAGGTCAACTCCCAGGGCATACGCCAAGTTCCCCAGTCATGGCCAACAGCGTGCGGCGGTGGATTTAATTGATCAGCGGGCTTGACTCCAAACTGATTCACCTTACCCACAAGCGGAGAATAAGATTCGTCGAGATCGTTAAGGTCTTCCGTATCCCTGTCCTGGCATCAAATAAGTCACGGCGGCCAGACCAGTGAGCACCGCTACGTAATATGCCGTAATCCCGGGACTTGGCATCGGTGGCAGATCCTTTGTGAATAATCGGTAGGTTGCACCGCCGGCGACGAGCAAAAATGTTCCGTTGTGCGTGAAGGCCAAGAGTGCGAGACACGAAGTCAGCAAGACGAACCGTTCTGTCTTCGAAAGAGCGTTGGCTGCCTGACCGCCGTCCAGAATCCAGATGGGAATCAGATTCAGAATATTAAGCCACGCGCTAGCGCCTGCGAGCGCAGCCCAGATACCACTACCGGTCCAGTACCACATCGCGGCACAAAAGGCGGCTCCGAACAATCCTGCCAGTGGTCCGGCCAGACTGACAGCGGCGCGCGTGGTGCGTGTTACACCCATTGCTTGCCAACGGACGTAAGCTCCCAGACCAGGTAGAAAAACTGGCATATCAGCAGGGAGTCCGCGTCGGCGAATATCAAGATAGTGACCCAGCTCATGTACCAGAATCAGCAGAACGAATCCGATACCAAATTTTGGACCGTAAAGTGACCAATAGAGCCCCATGAATGCTCCAAGACTCAAGAGAAACTTCAATTTGAAGACGGCAGTCAGCAGGAACTTGCTCTTAGCGAGCAAAATTGCAATCGGGGCAAGCGGACCCAGTTTCTTTGCCCAGGCGTGTTTGGGAGATTCAGGAGGCGCAGACTTGGCGGCAAGCTCTAGTTTGGAGATTTTGTCCTTGATCCATTCGGCTTGAGTGGAATTTCCCGGCAACAGCGGCAGTGCTTTCATCCACTCCTGACGGGCCTGCGCAAAGTCAGATTCCTCTTCGAGAGACTTCGCTCGAGTCGAAATTCTCGCCAAGTCTTCGCTGTAGAGCAGGGCATGACACTTCTCACAGGCCAGAGCGCCCAAGGGCACGTCCTGTCCACAATTGTGGCAATTGCGTACCGGCTCGATAAGCGGGGGTGATGACACGGGATTCTATGATGAAGCCAAAGGCGATGGCGCCGGAGCGCGGGCCTGGAAAGGGCCGACGACATCAATTTGCGGCGCAGCCGTTTGTTGCCACGCAAACCTCATGCCCACGAACAGAATCACAAGCCCAATTGCACCGCCGACTGGATTCTGCAACTCAAGAAAAGGAGAGGCCAACCCGATAAGCGCCAGTGCGCCCAAAGCAGCCCAAAAATTAATTCTTCGTTGTTGCGCGGTCTTGGATTCAGCATCCCCGGATGCAGAGTTTGCTTCAGAATCGTCAGTAGTCGAATCGGGAGGCTGAGAAGCGGACTGCGAGGATTGAACTCGCGAGGGCTTGGGTGCCTTCGAGATGAGTGAGAAATAAATTGGTACGGCAGCCATAGAAACCGCTGCGTATGTCAGCAGCGCTGCCGTGATCTGATACCGCCGTCCTCCAACTCCGTTTGAGTCCTTCCTCATCGCCTTTCCGATAAGCCAACCAACTGCCAGCGATGCATAGCCGATCTTGATTCCCGTGATGATTCCAAATGCTGCATACAGAATCAGGCCCAGGATCGCTGCTCCAATCCCAAACATCAGGGCCCTCACGAAGGCCGGATGGCTGTCTTTCGGGATCTGGCTCTGCAGTTGTGTGGTACAGCGCTCGCAAGCCAATACTCCGTTGACCCGATAGTAAGTTCCGGAGATCGGTTGACTGCAGGATTTGCATTTGTCGCCGCTGCCGGCGTACTCCACGGTGGCAAACTGAGGCCCAGGATTGTTGAAAGTGGATGACATGGCCGGGAAGTTAACACACTAAAAGGCTACGCAAAAGCAAATTGTTTGGCTGTGAAGCCACATTATTGGATCGCCCGAGCTTCGATTTCGCTCTGAAGAGATGCGACCACTTCGGCAAGAGGCTTCGGCCCCAGATCGCCTTTGCCGCGGTGGCGGACCGAAACTGTACCGGCTTCCGCTTCCCTCGCTCCAACCACCAGCATGTAAGGGATCTTCTGCATTTGCGCGTCGCGGATTTTTGCCGGCAATTTTTCGTTTCGATCGTCCAGGTGGACGCGCAGGCCGTGACGCTTGAGGGTTTGCGCAACGTGGCTGGCGTAGTCAGCCACCTTCTCGCTGACCGGGCAGACCTCCGCCTGAACCGGGGCGAGCCAAAGAGGAAAAGCGCCGGCGTAATGCTCGATCAGGATCCCGAAGAAGCGCTCTACAGACCCAAGCAATGCTCGGTGCACCATCAGCGGCTGATGCTTGGCTCCATCTTCGGCCACGTATTGCAGGCCGAATCGCGCAGGCAAATTGAAATCGAACTGCACCGTAGTGAGCTGCCAAGAGCGCCCGATGGCGTCGATGAGTTTTACGTCAATTTTTGGCCCGTAAAATGCCGCCTCTCCTTCCATCTTCTTGTAAGGAATATTCATCCGCTTCATGGTATCCGCGAGGGCGGAGGTCGCGCGCTGCCAGTCTTCGGGTTTGCCGGCGTAGTTTTCCGGGTGAGCTCGATCCCAATCCGAGAGCTCGACTTCAAATTTGTCGAAACCAAAATTCTTCATCACGGCGAAAGCAAAATCCACGCACGCCTCAACTTCGCTCTCAATCTGATCAGGCGTGCAGAAAATATGAGCGTCGTCCTGCGTGAAGCCGCGCACTCGAAGCAGTCCATGAAGCACGCCGCTCCTTTCGTAACGATAGACTGTGCCCAGCTCGGCGAGGCGCACCGGAAGATCCCTGTAGCTGTGCAACTTTGACTTGAAGATTAAAATGTGGCCCGGGCAGTTCATGGGCTTAAGTTGGTAGTCTGCCTTTTCAACTTCAACGGCCCCAAACATGCTCTCTTTGTAAAAATTGGCGTGGCCGCTGGTCTTCCACAGATCAAAACGCATGATGTGCGGCGTGTAGACGATATCGTAGCCGCGCTTTAAGAGTTCGTCGCGCAGCCAGTTTTCAACCGTCGTGCGAATCAAGCCGCCCTTCGGATGCCAAAAGATAAGTCCTGGGCCGGCCTCTTCCTGAATGCTGAAGAGATCCAATTCCACTCCGAGCCTGCGGTGGTCGCGCCGCTTCGCCTCTTCCAGACGGTGAAGATGTTCATCCAGCTCTTTCTGAGTGAAAAATGCGGTTGCGTAGATTCGCTGCAGTTGCGGATTGCCTTCCTGCCCTTTCCAGTAGGCGCCCGCCACGTTCATCAATTTGAACGCCTGAATTCGCTTGGTGGAAGGAATGTGCGGACCGCGGCAGAAATCGATGAACTTTCCCGTTGTGTAAAAGGAAACCATTGGCTCGCTGGCTTTTTCGTCCACCAGTTCGCACTTAAAAATCTGGTTGCTTTTCTTGTAGAGCTCCAGAGCTTCAGGCTTCGGGATCAACTTGCGCTCGTTTGGCAAATCCTGCGCGGCAAGCTCGTGCATCTTCTTTTCAATTTTAGCCAGATCGTCCTGAGTGAATGGCTCGTCCCGAAGAAACTCGTAAAAGAACCCGGTGTCAATCGGTGGCCCAATGCCGAGCTTCACGTTTGGATAAAGCTCCATCACGGCGGCGGCGAGCAAGTGCGCGGAAGAGTGACGGAAAACGTAGAGCGATTCAGGATCTTTGTCAGTGAGAATCTTGAGTGTGACGTCCTGCTCCAGCGGTCGGCGTAGGTCGATCAGGACTCCGCCGTCGGGCTCAGGGTCTATTCCCGGGGGCACGCTCCCATCTTTTGCATAAACCTTGGCGACAAACGCGGCGGACACTAGCCGTGGAGAAATATCCCGAGCCACATCCTCGGGAGTCGTTCCCTTCGCTACTTGCTTGACGCTGCCGTCAGGCAACGTGATCTGAATCTGCTCCATGTTCTTGTTCACCCGCGTTGGCAACACTCAAGCTTATCGGCGGCTTCCTGAGGGGTCAAGGTTGCGCAACTGCGCGAGGCAGCGAAGAGAGAAGTTTGCATTCGTTCGAACCTTTCGATAGCAGTCTTAGTTTAAGCACGGACTACAGCCACCCAGTGGGGACCGAGGGGAGCAAGTGTGTGAGAAGTCTTTAGGTGTTAGTGACCGCCGAGCAAGCGAGACCCCTCTAAAGTTCAGGAAGAATATGTAAGTCAACCCACCTGACCGTCGAAGATTGATATCATGCTGTTGAGGAATCCACGTGTTGCGTATCGCCAAGATATTGATCTTTGCTTTTCTCGTTATTCCGCATGCAAGTCTTGCCACGCAAGAGACCAGGACCCTTCCAACGCCTGACGAACGCTTCAAGGCAGACATCATGCTAGTTGTAGCTCACCCAGACGACGAAGCTGCCGCCACTCCTTATCTCGTACGTGCTCTGGATGAGCATAAGCGAGTCGCCGTCGTGTATGGCACTCGCGGGAGCAGTGGCTCGAATTCCGCCGGTATGGAACTGGCATCGTCATTGGGCGCCATTCGGGAGATTGAGGGGAGAAACGCGCTCTCAACACTTGGAATCACAAACGTATGGTTTCTCGGCGGCAATGATACCGCTTCGCAAAATGTTCTTCAGTCGCTTGCAAACTGGGGTCATGGCGCCTCGCTGGAACAGCTGGTGCGGATCGTTCGTTTGACACGTCCAGAGGTCATTCTGACTTTCCTCCCCGGCATATTTATCGGAGAAGACCATGGCGATCACCAAGCCGCCGGCGTGATCGCAACCGAAGCTTTTGATTGCGCGGGAGATCCCACCATTTTTCCCGAACAGGTGGCTGCGTCTGCACAGCGCCGGGAACTGTTCTTGGAGAATCTGCGCCCTTGGCAACCCAAGAAAATCTATTATTTTCCGGACGCGGACCGCGAAGACATTTTTCGCGGCAAAGGCCCCGAATATTCCGTCAAAGACATCTCCCCAACCAGCAAGAGGCCATACTGGCGAATGGCCCTGGACTCCTTCCGTACGCACCAGACACAGCATAAGAGCTATCTTGATTTACTCGCAAGCTTGGATGATGCGCAGTTGGAAAAGCGAGCTGCAGCCGATGGCTGGACGAACCCTCAAAGCTTTGTCCTCGGGAAATCCTTAGTGGGCGGCGGCCCAACATCGGACGTTTTCGACAGCATCGGTGCGAATTCCATTCCCTTTGCGCGACCCGACGTCAGCCCAGGCCCAGCAAAATCTGATTTGTATATTGAACTTGGAGGACCTTGGAGCTTTTACTCAGATTTCAGGCGCGAACATGGCCTGATGAACTTGCCACACCCTGAGCCAGAAGAGATTGCAATTCAGGTTCCGGGAATCTTGGTCATTCCACTCTGGTTGGCAAACCAGGGAACAGAATCAGTGGAAGTAAACCTGATCGAGACGCTTCCCTCTGGCTGGGCGGCGCAAAGCGGGACTGGAAGGTTTCTTCTCGCATCGAAGCAAGTAGCAGGTCCGAGAGTCGAGGTGAATCTGCCCGCCCTTCCTGAAAATCCGACGAAAAAGGCCGATGCCCAGGGAATTACCGTTCGCGCTGAGGTGAGAGGTCGCCTAATTGGGGAGATTAAACTGCGCGTCGAACCGCGTAAGAGTGCGCTTCCTCAATGAAGAGAGCCCATTATTTGCTTCGGCGCGCCCTCTCCATCATCTCCCAAGCAGACTCCGGCAGCTGCGCCAGGCCGTTGAATTCGCCGGCGCCTTGCAACCATTGACCGCCATCAATCACAACGCACTCTCCGTTGATATACTCCGCCAGATCGCTAAGAAGAAACGCCGCCAGATTGGTCAGTTCCTCGTGCCTGCCAAACCGCTTCATCGGGTGTGCTTCGCGAGAGCGTTCTTCATACTCTTTCGATGGAATCAGCCGCGACCATGCGCCTTCGGTTGGGAATGGCCCAGGGGCAATGGCGTTCAAGCGAATGTGATATTTCGCCCATTCTACGGCCAGCGACCGCGTCAGCGCCAACACACCAGCTTTTGCGCAGGCCGAAGGAACTACAAACCCGGAACCGCTACTGGAGGCAGCATAGGTGGTGACAATATTCAGCACGTTGCCACCGCGCTTGCGAGCAATCCATTTCTTAGCCAGTGCTTGCGTGCAATGAAATGTCCCGTTCAAAACGATTGCTACGACCGCGTTGAAAGCGTTTGCCGAGAGAGTCTCGGTTCGCGCCATGAAATTTCCGGCCGCATTGTTAACCACCGTGTCGATCTCACCAAACTGGTCTTCCGCTTTCGCGACGGCCGTTTCCACCGCGCTGTAATCCCTTACGTCGCAAGTCGAATAGGCTCCCGAGCCTCCCGCTTTGCAGATCTCATCGCAGACTTCCCGAAGCGGCTCTTCCCTCCGACCCACCAAGTACATTCGCGCGCCCAGCGCGGCAAATCGCAAGGACATGGATTTTCCCAGCCCGGTTCCACCGCCCGTTAGAAATATTGCGCGACCCTTGAGAAGATCTTCCCGAAACACGATTCACCGCCTCATTCGTCAGACTCGACTAACTGTCAACGCCGGATTCTAATCCATCGGGAACGATCACGCTCTAAATTTCAATGATTCTCTTCCTTGGCCAGGTCCGCAGAGTGGCCCCAAATCACCCGGTTGAGCGGTCCAACCCCTAGCTAAGGACGCGCCCGCATTTGAGGTTGTTGGGCTGAGGCCTTGGCGTATTCCGCTGAGTACAACGGACTTTCAGGGAATTCTTCAGTCAACTCATGAAGCAGTTTTTGCGCGAGAGCGTTCTGTTTTTCACGGCGAGCGGCCAGCGCCAGCATGATCTTGCCAAAGGGACGCAAATAGTTCCCCCCTTCCACCGTCTTGCCGAGCTGTTCCATTCCAAGCCTTTTGTCCCCGTGGATTCCACCAAACCACAGCAGAGCGCGAAACCCAGCCGACAAACTTCCAATAATGTAATTTGCGGAGCCGAGGGCGACGTAAGCATCGCTGGCATCTGGCTTTTCAGCCAGCAACTGTTTTGCGTACAAGTTTGCCTCCTTCAGTCGTTTTAGGGCTTCCAGGTTCTGTTTCCTCAAGATCATGTCTGCGTCGGACTCCATTCCAGCGCTTAGTGTCAACGCAAACAGTGCTTCCGCATCTTGGCTATTTTTTTTCAAACGTGATTTGGAAATGGCGCGCGCGCGCTCAACGGCCGTTTGAAAATGCCGCATCCGCTCTGCATTGGGTTTGCCTTCAATCCCGTTCAGAAACCTTTTCTCGTTTAAAAAAAAATCGCTGGTCAATACTCCTTGCTGATGAAACTCCTCGTATAAGTAGCTGGCTGCCACCGCAACTGGACCGAACGGTTCGTCCGGATGCTCACCACCCCAACTGCTAAATTGCTGCCTCGCTTCCGCAAAATGCTGAATATAAAGTAAGCGGAATCCCGCCGTGAGTTCCGGCACTTGCGTGAAGGCAGGACCTTCTTCGACAGATTTGGCCCTTGCACCGAATGGGCAACCGGCGGAAAGGAGAAGAACCACGGCACTGAGATAGGTTCGGGAAGTCATCCTGCATCGCCTCTTTAGAATAAACCCGGAATGAATCTGGGCTTTTCTCCCATCGCAGCCCGGTATTCCGCGCTCGCAAGAAGCACTTTTTCCTCTGTTTCTATCCGGCGAGCAAGAACAATAGAATGAGCAACTGTTCCAATGACTGCGGTGATCCAAGCCGTGTGAATCAGCGGCAACGCCAGCATTTCCGCAAAAACCGCGCAGTAGTTAGGGTGCCGCACAAACTGAAATGGCCCGGCGGTAATAACGCCAAGGCTTGTGGAATTCATGATTTGTACATTCCAATGTTCGCCCAGCGTTCGAATTACCCACCAGCGCACTCCGTTCGCGGCCAGAAAAATCACAAACATCGGAGCTGCCAGCAACAGAATAAATGGTCGCTTTAAGAGAATTACTTCCAGTCCCGCGCCGATCAACACACCGGCATGGAGCAGAACCATCCAACGAAATCTTGGCTCCGAAACTCGGCTTGCCCCACGCGCGACCAACTCTTGCTGATGGCTCTTGGAAATGCGGACTTCGGCCAGCCGCAGCAAGGCCACTGCCGCTAATAAACCAAGGTAAGCGACGACGCTCAGTTCCATTGCAGTAGCAGAAATTCGGCGCTGAATCCTGGACCGAACGCCGCAGCCATCGCGTATTCGCCGGATTTCAGAGGCCTCTTCTCTAGCCATTCTTGAAGGATGAAAAGAATCGTGGCACTCGAAAGGTTTCCCACATTTCCAAGGATATCCCACGAAGGTTGGGTGTCGCTCTTATTCAGTCCCAACTCTTTTTCCACGTTTCCCAGCAACCGCGCCCCGCCGGGATGCAGAATCCACCCCTTGATGTCTTCCTGCTTCCGGCCGTGCCGTTCAAGAAACCCCCGCACCAGGCCGCCAATCTTCCCGCCGATCATTTCTGGCACGTCTTTGGCCAGCAAAATATGAAACCCGGAATCCTTCAAGTCAAAGCCCATGGCGCCTAATGAATCGGGGAACGTATAGGTCTCTGACACCAATATCTTTGGCCCTGGAACTTGCTTGGCCCTGACCACCACGGCCGCAGCTCCATCGCCAAATAGAATTGCTGAAATCAGATTTGCCTGGGAGATGTCTTTTCGCTGAAAAGTCAGTGACGGAAGCTCTACTGCGACGATCAGCACGTTCCCGCCCGGATGAGCAGCCAAAAAATCAGCCCCGCGTCCCAGCGCCATTGCTCCAGCCGCGCACCCCAATTCGGTGAAAGGCATTCGCCGCACATCAGACCGGAACCCCATCAGATTAATCAGGTGCGCGTCGAGCGAAGGAATCATGAATCCTGTACACGACACTGTAATGATCAGATCGATGTCTGTGGGCTTCAATCCGGCGCGCTCCAAACATTTCTCAGCAGCTTCGCGCCCGAGTTTCACGGAATGTTCGATATATTCGTCGTTCGTTTTTGAGAGGGCCCGCGGCTCAATCGTATAATCGATGGGGAAGATTGCGCGCCGCGTATGAACCTGGGCATTGTCTACAATGCTCATCATCGCCTCAAGTCTTCGCTCGGGGATATCAAACACTCGCCCCATGTAATACTTCACATCCTCGCGCGTAATGGTATGTGGGGGTAGAGCAGTCGCAGTCGCGGCGATTGTCGGATGACGCGGGGTTTCCATGACCCTCCTGGAATTATTTGGTGTCTGCAGCTATCTTTCAGAAAAACGTGCCGACTGGATGCGGCACTCCCCAAGCCTGCTGCCTTAAACGCTCCCAACTCTACATTTTTCCGGGCCAGGAACAAAGTCTTACCTGCC
>Ga0075017_100000496_pt1 | contig 22169 bp, 16 predicted proteins | sample AleBraG_ABR_2012_FD_71475 | JGI IMG/M metagenome (GOLD analysis project Ga0075017, IMG submission 71475) | Freshwater sediment microbial communities in response to fracking from Pennsylvania, USA - Alex Branch Run_MetaG_ABR_2012 | ecosystem: Environmental > Aquatic > Freshwater > Creek >... | reverse complement strand
TGGAATGCGGTGAACACATGACCCGGTTCGATGCGCTCGGTCAGGTGGGCCTCGATCTCGATCCGCCCGACGCGGCTGCGCACCGAGATCCGCTGCCCGTCGGTGATCCACAGGCGCGCCGCGTCAGCCGGGTTGATCTCGAGCCGGTCCTTCTCGAGCAGCGCGAGGTTGGCGGTGCGACGGGTCATCGTGCCGGCGTTGTAGTGCTCGAGCCGGCGGCCCGTGATCAGGATCAGCGGGAACTCCTCGTCGGCCTCCTCGCCCGGCGCCTTGTAGGGGAGCGCGGCGAACTCGCCGCGGCCCCCCGGGCGCGAGAACTCGTGCTCGTAGAGGATCGGTGCGTCGCTCCCGTCGGGCGCTACCGGCCACTGCAGCCCGCGCCTGCCGAGCCGCTCGTGGCTGACGCCGGCGAACTCGGGGGTCATCGCGGCGATCTCGTCCATCGCGTCGGCCGGTGTCCGCCAGCCCATCTCGTGGCCGAGCTCGCGCGAGAGGCTCGTGATGATCTCGAAATCCGTCCTCGCGCCGCCGGGCGGCGAGATCGCGGGCGCCACCAGCTGGATGCGCCGCTCGGCGTTCGTGAACGTGCCCTGCTTCTCGAGGAACGCCGAGGCTGGCAGGATCACGTCGGCGTAGCTGGTCGTCTCGTTCTCGAATATCTCCTGGCAGACGAGCAGCTCGAGCGACTCGAGCGCGTGGATCACATGGGTCGTGTTCGGGTCGGTCTGGGCGACGTCCTCGCCGAAGATCCACATCGCCTTCAGGCTCCCCTCGACGGCGGCGTCGAACATCTCCGGGATCTTCATGCCCCTGCTGCGCGACAGCGGGACGCCCCAGCGCGCTTCGAAGGCCCCCGCGACCTGCTCGTCCTCGACCGGCCGGTAGCCGCTGTAGGTGTCCGGCAGGGCACCCATGTCCGAGGAGCCCTGGACGTTGTTCTGGCCCCGCAGCGGCAGCAGCGCAGCGCCGGGCCTGCCGATGTTGCCCGTCATCAGGGCCAGGTTGCAGATCAGGCGCACCACCTCCGAGCCGTGGCGATGCTCGGTCACGCCCAGGCCCCAGAGGATCGAGGCCCGCTCCGCCTGACCGTAGATGTGGGCCGCGGCTTCGAGATCCGCGGCCGCGACCCCGGCGATCTCGTGGACGTGGGCGGGCGTGTAGAGCTCGATCAGCGCCTGCGTCTGCTCGAAGCCCTCGGTGCGCGCGGCGATGAAATCCTCGTCGAGCATCCCGTCACGGGCGAGGACGTGTGCGAGGCCGAGCATCACGGCGGCGTTCGTCCCCGGCCGGGGCGCCAGGTGCAGCACGCCGTAGTCGGCGAGCTCGATGCGCCGCGGGTCGATCGTCACGAGCCTCAGGCCGCTCAGCGTCGCCTGCTTGATGCGCGCCCCCACGACCGGGTGTCCCTCGGTCGGGTTGGCGCCGATGATCAGCGCCGCGTCGGCCGCCTCGATGTCATCGAAGGAGCCGGTGGCGCCCGACAGGCCGAGCGACTTGCGCAGCGCCCACGAGGTCGGGGAGTGGCAGACGCGCGAGCAGTTGTCGATGTTGTTCGTGCCGATCGCCGCCCGCATCAGCCGCGCCATCGCGTAGCAGTCCTCGTTCGTCGCGCGCGAGGAGGCCAGGCCCGCGATCGCGTCGGCACCGTGCTCGCGCCTGATCCGCTCGAGCGTCGAGACGATGCGGTGCGTCGCCTCCTCCCAGCTCGCGACCCGCAGCCCCCCCTGCTCGCGGATCAGCGGCGCCGTCAGGCGCTCGCGCGAACGCGCGAACTGGTGCGCGAACCGGCCCTTCAGGCACGTGTGGCCCCTGTTTGCCGGGCCGTCGAGCGCGGGGCTGATCGTGGCGATCCGCCCCTCCCTTGTATGGGCCTCCAGCCTGCAGCCGACACCGCAGTAGCCGCAGGTCGTGGTGATCGTCGGGTCAAACCGATCGTGCATGCAAACCTCCGCCTGATGTTAGCCCCGGATCGGGGCTCATGCCAGCAGCTCGAGCAGGCCGGGCTCGGTGATCGCGTCCGTGGGGCAGGTGTCGGCGCATGCGCCGCAGGAGACGCAGCTCGATTCCCTGAAGCCGACGTCCATCCCGACCGCGATCCCGGCCTCGAAGCCGCGGCCCGTCGCGGTCAGCGCGAAGGCGCCCTGGATCTCGTCGCACGCCCGCACGCAGCGCCCGCACGAGATGCAGAGCTCGTGGCGAAGCGCGAGGTAGGGATGGCGGAGATCCTGGCGGCGCTCGCGCACCGCGCCGCGCCAGCGCGGCTCGCGGCCCCAGACGCCGAGCTCGCGCGCGACTCTGGCCAGCTCGGTGTGGACGGCGGGTGGATCGGGCAGCTCGGAGAGCACGAGCTCCACGACCGCCGCGGCGACCCTGCGGGCGACGGCGTCGGTGGTGTCGATCTCGATGTCCGCGCGGCAGGGCGTCGTGCACGCCGGCTGGGGCCCCGGGGCGCCGGCGACACCGACGAGGCAGACGCGGCAGGCCCCGAACGGCGCCTGGCGCTCGTCGAAGCAGAGCGTCGGCACCGTCCTGCCGGCGGCATGGATCGCCTCGAGCACGGTCGCCTCGGCGGGCACCTCGACGTCGCTGCCGTCGACCGAGACGCGCATCAGCCGAGCCCGAGCTCGTTGGGGAAGTGGGCCAGGAGGCTGCGGATCGGCGCCGGCATGCCGCCGCCGTGTGCGCACAGGCTCCCCAGCTCGAGCGTCTCGAGCAGCTCCTCGAGCCGCAGGCGGTCCACGACCGCATCGGCGGCGAACATCTCCTCGGCGCGGCGCAGGCCGATCCTGCAGGGGAAGCACTTCCCGCAGCTCTCATCGGCGCCGAAGCGCAGCAGATGGCGAGCGACGGCGCGCATGTCGGTCCTCTCGTCGAAGGCCACGATCCCGCCGTGGCCGACCATGCAGCCCCGGGCGGCCAGCTCGTCGAAGTCGAACGGCGTGTCGAGCAGTCCGGCCGGGAGTATCCCCCCGAGCGGGCCGCCGATCTGCAGCGCCTTGAGGCTGTGCCCGTCCGCGATCCCGCCGGCCAGCCCCTCGCACAGCTCGCGCATGCTCGTCCCGAACCGGACCTCCCAGACGCCCGGCTTGGCAAAGCGCTCGTTGAAGCACACGAGCTTGGTGCCGGGCGTGGCACCCGGGCTGAGGTCGCGGTAGGCCTCGGCCCCGTGGCGCGCGATGAACGGGACGTTGGCCAGCGTCTCGACGTTGTTGACGACGGTCGGCATCCCGTACAGGCCCCGCACGGCCGGGAACGGCGGACGCGCCGAGACCGTCCCGCGCAGGCCCTCGATGCACGCGAGCAGCGCCGTCTCCTCGCCGACGACGTAGGACCCGGCGCCTTCGAGGATCGAGACGTCGAAGTCGAAGCCGCTGGCGCGAACGTCGGGGCCGAGCCACCCCCGCCGGCGGGCGTCCGCCACCGCGCGCTCGAGGATGCCCCTGGCGCGCGGATACTCCGAGCGCACCAGCACCACGCCGTGCGAGGCGCCGACCGCATAGCCCGCGAGCGCCATGCCCTCGAGCACGAGCTCCGGCGATCGCTCGAGCAGGTACTTGTCGATGTATGAGCCCGGGTCGCCCTCGTCCCCGTTGGCGACGATGAACTTGCGCCCGCCGGCCGCGGCGCGCGTGAAGCCCCACTTCCGGCCGGCCGGGAAGCCCGCGCCGCCGCGCCCGCGCAGCTCCGCCGCCGTGACCTCCTCGAGCAGCTGCTCGGGCGTCAGCGAGCTCAGCGCATGCCCGAGCCCCGACCAGTCGCCGCGGCGTGTCAGCACCGGCTCGGGCAGCACGCTCCGCCACTCGGGCTCCGCCGCCTCGCGCGCCCCGGCGCCGGCGATCCTCCCGATCGCGCCCTCGCCCGCGTCGACGATCTCTCCTTCGCGGAACGCGGGCGAGGAGTGGCACAGCCCGAGGCAGACGGTCTCGGCGAGCGAGCAGGCGCCGTCGGCGCTGCGCTCGCCCAGGCGCACGCCGAGCGCCTGCTCGAGCTCGGCGACATGGCGCCCGCCGGTCGCCGCGAAGCAGGCCGTCCCGGTGCAGACGCGCACGTGGCGCCGGCCCCGCGGGCGCAGGAGGTCCTCGTAGAACGTCGAGATGCCGTAGACGGTCGCCTCGGGCAGCCCCGAGGCGGCGGCTGCCCGGCGGCGGTCCTCGTCGGACAGCGCACCGCTGCGCTCGACGGCCTCCTTCAGCACCTCGAGCGCCGTCGGCGCGCCGCGGCTGTGTCCGCGGCCGGTCAGCTCGACGAGGTTGCGTGACACGGGCCGATTATGAGTGCCCGGCGCCGCCGGCTCTCAGAAGAGCTGCAGGTAGCGTTCGAGCTCCCACGGCGTGATCTGCTCGTGGGCGGTCTGCACTTCGCGCCGCTTGACCTTTGCGAAGTAGTCGATGTAGTCGCCGTCCAGCGTGCTCCCCAGCGCCCGGCGCAGGACCTCCGAGCGCTCGAGCTCGCGCACCGCGTCCAGCAGGTTGTCGGGCAGCAGCTCGATCCCGGCCGCTTCGCGCTCGGCGTCGCTGAGCGTGTAGAGGTTGACCTCGTTCGGCGCCCCCGGGTCGAGCTCCCGCTCGATCCCGTCCAGGCCCGCTGCGAGCATCGCGGTCGCCGCGAGATAGGGGTTGCACGAGCCGTCGACGGTGCGGTCCTCGATCCGCCCGGCGTCCGGCACCCGCAGCATCTGGGTACGGTTGTTGAAGCCGTAGCTGACGTATGCCGGCGCCCACGTCGCCCCGCTGGTCGGTGCCCCGACCCGCAGCCGCTTGTAGGAGTTGACCGTCGGGGCGGTCAGCGCGATGTAGGCCTTCGCGTGGGTCTTCAGACCGCCCAGGAAGTGGTAGGCGGCCTCGGACAGGCCCAGTCCACGCGGGTCCTCGGCGGCGTCGCGGGCGAACACGTTCTCGCCGTCACGCCAGAGGCTGACGTGGAAATGGCAGCCGTTGCCCGTCAGGTGGGCGAAGGGCTTGGGCATGAACGTCGCGATCATCCCCCGCTCCTGGGCCATCGACTCGACCATGTAGCGGAAGAAGACCGCGCGGTCGCAGGTCGTCAGGGCCTCGTCGAAGGCGAAGTTCTGCTCGAATTGGCCGTTCGCGTCCTCGTGATCGGTGGCGTAGTTGTCCCAGCCGAGGCCGGTGACGGCCTTCGCGACCTCGGTCACGAAGTCGAGGTTGCGGGTCAGCGCCCGCATGTCGTAGCAGGGCTGCTCGAGCGTGTCCAGCTCGTCCGCGAGGCGCAGGCTTCCGTCCTCGCCCCGGCGCAGCAGGAAGTACTCGAGCTCGGCCCCGATCTTCAGTTCGAAGCCCATCTCGGCGGCGCGTGCGAGCTGGCGCTTGAGGATCGTCCGCGGGCAGAACGGCCACGGCTCGCCCTGCACCGTGACGTCGCAGGCGAAGCGGGCGACGTCCGTCCGCCACGGCAGCACCGTGAAGCTCGCCGGGTCCGGCATCGCGATGATGTCCGGCGAGTCGGGGCCCTGGCCGATGTCGCCGGCGGCGAACCCGGCGAAGCCGGCACCGTCGCTCAGCAGGTCCTCGAGGTGGTGTGCCGGCACGAGCTTCGCGCTCGGCTTCGCGTGCATGTCGACGAACTGCGCGAACAGGAACTCGACGCCACCGTCGCGGATCGCCCTGCGGACTGTCTCTAGCTGCTGCTGTGGGGAATCGCTCATGGTCGAATGTATATCCGCACCGGGCGGTCGCGGGCAATGGCCGCAGCCCCCCCCTCGGGGCGCAGGAGCATGTGTATCGTGCACATATGGCGATCGTGGACACCGGCACACAGCCGCTGCTCGACGACAGCAGGACGCTGTACGGGGTCATCCGACTGGTCGCCTCGACCTCCGAGCTCGGCCCGGTCCTCAACGGCGTCGTCGATCTCGCGACCGAGGCGACGGGCTGTCACGCGTGCTTCATCTACCTCCTCGAAGGCGAGCAGCTGACGATCCGCGCCGCCTCCGGCGTGTTCGCCGGCGCCGTGGACCGGGTCACGCTCTCGATCGACGAGGGCCTGACCGGCTGGGTCGCCCGCAACCGCGCCCCCGAGTTCATCCGCGAGCGCGCGATGGACGACCCGCGCATGCGGTACGTCCCGCTGCTTCAGGAGGAGCGCTTCCAGTCGATGGTCGCGGTCCCGATCCTCGCCCGCTCGGGTCTCACGCTCGGCGTGATCGTGCTTCACACCGAGGCGCCGCGCGAGTTCACCGAGGAGACCGTGACACTGCTGGTCCACATCGCCTCGCTCGTCTCGGGCGCGGTCGAGAACGCCCAGCTCTACCAGCAGGAGCGGGGCCGCGTCGCCGCCCTGACGAGGCTCGCGGGTCTCGCCGGCGAGGTCGCCTCGGCGACCGACGGCTCCTCGCTCGGCGAGGTGGTTGCGCGCGGCGCCCGCGAGCTGCTCGGCGCCCGTTTCTGCCAGCTGTTCCGCCTCGAGACCGACGGCAGCCGCATGCGCCTGATCGACTCCGACCCCCCCGAGCTGCCGGCGCCCGCGACGGCCTCGACGGCCGGGATGCTGCTCGGGGCCCTCGACGGAGGCCCCGGTGGACATGGCGGCGCCGGCCTCTGGCCGGATGTCGAGATCGGGGATCTGCTCGTGACGCCGCTGACCGCTGCCGGTGAGCGGATCGGCCTCCTGTGCGCCGGCTCCTCTCCCGGCCGGTCCTTCGACGCGCAGGACGGGGAACTGGCGCGCGCCGTCGCGCACCTGGCCGCCGTCGCCATCAAGCGGGCGGAGCTGATCGAGGACCTGACCAGCGCCAACATCGTCAAAGACGTCTTCGAGGCGCTGGCGGCCGGCGCCACCGCATACGCCGTGGCCAAGGCGGCCGAGGTGCGTTGCGATCTGACCGGCCCCTACGTGATCGCCTGCGCCGAGCCCGTCGGCGGGCGCGAGCCGGCGTCCGGCGAGTGGCGCCGCTCGGCCGAGGAGATCGGCCGCACGCTCGCCGGCCGCTACCAGCACGCCTCCGTCGAAGCCGGTCCCGGGCCGGTGCGGGCGGCGATCCCGCTGACCGGCACGAGCCCCGAGCACTTCGACGCGCTGACCCGCGCCTGTGAGGAGCTCGGCCGCGCCGAGGGTGCCGCGGTCGGCCTGAGCCAGCTCCATGACCAGCCGGCCGAGGCGGCGCGCGCCTACCGCGAGGCGCTCGACGCCGCCAAGATCGGGCATGCGCTCCTGCGCGAGGGCGGCGCGATCGCATACCCGCAGCTCGGCGCCTACCGCTACCTCGTCCACATCCCGCCCGAGGAGACGCCATCGGACCGCATGCGGGCGGCGGTCGACATCCTGATCGGCTACGACCGCCGCCGCCGGGCGTCCCTGCTCGACACGCTGGAGCGCTACCTCGCCGAGCGGCGCAGCCTGATCCAGAGCGCGCGGGCCCTCTATATCCACCCGAACACGCTCCGCCAGCGGCTCGCGCGAATCGAGGAGCTGACCGGCCTCGACCTCGAGCAGGCCGACCTGCTCTCGCTCGAGCTGGCGATCAAGCTGGCGCGCCTGCACGGGCGCCCGGGCGCCGCGACCCTCTAGTCGGTCTCGAGGACCAGATGCACTGGGATGCGCGCGCGCCGGCGCACGCGCTGGGGCTCCTGTGACCACATCATGTCCGCCACGAGGCGGTTGCGATCGGGGTCGGCCGCCATCACGATCGCTTCGCTCTCGGTCACCTTCGCCTCCTCGCAGATGCGCGCGGCGGCTTTTCGCGTTCCCACGACCCGCCCGGCGGCGCGCAGGCCCCGGCCTTTGAGGCGCCTGACGGCGCTGCGCACGATCTCGCGCTGTTCCTCGAGCTCGGCCCGCGTCGGCATCAGCCCGGGGTTGGGCAGCCCGAACGCGACGCCGTGCACACGCGCGATCGAGATCACGTAGACCTCGGCGCCCGGCGAGGCGAGCTCGAGGATCCTGTCGATCGCCCCGTCGGGGATCGCGCGGCCCTCGGTCGCCAGCAGCACGCGTTCGAGGCTGCCGGGCGCCGCGGCGGTCTCCTCCACGGCGGCGCTCACTTGGCGTGCGGCGCGTCGATCTCCGGCGGCCCGGTGTCGCCGTCGCCCTCGTGGGCCTTGCGCCACTTGTACAGCGGGTAGTAGGCGAGCAGCACGGCGATGCCGATGAAGTAGTAGGGCAGCGTCGTGCGCCCCGCCGCGTTGCACGAGCAGTTCGCGTAGACCGGCCCGCCCCAGAAGTAGATCAGCGTGTAGAGGCCCGCCATCGCGAGCGCCACGTACTTCATCCACTCCGGCAGGCGGAACGGGCGCCTGACGTTCGGACGGTGCTTGCGCAGCAGGTAGTAGCCGATCAGCACGGGGATGAACGACGCCAGGTAGCCGACGTTCGAGAACGTGTAGATCTCGACGGCGCCGCCGAAGAACACGACGATGATCGAGCAGACCACGTTGAAGACCATCGCCCTGGCGGGGACGCCGTGGTCGTTGACCCGCTGGAAGAAGTGCGGGAAGTGCCCGTCGGTGGACATCTGGTGCAGCGAGCGGGCGGTCCCCGTGATCGCGTTCAGGGCCGACAGGATCAGCGCCAGGATCAGCATGATCCCGACCAGCCAGTTGAGGACTTCGGAGCCGTTGCCGGAACCGAAGACGTCGCCCGCGAACTGGACGAAGATCGTCTTCGGATCGACCAGCGCGGTGTTCGACAGCGCTTTGGCGCCGAGCACGATGATGAACGCGATCGGGATCATCGTGTAGACGAACATCCCGTAGCCGCCCTCGAGGTTGAGCGCGATTTTCGCGTCGCGGTCGGGGTCCTTGGTCTCGCCGATGTAGCAGGCCGCCGCCTCCATGGCGATCACGTTCCAGGTCAACAGGAACGAGAAGGCGACGTACAGCGTCAGCCAGCCGTGGTGGAACTGGCTGGTGAAGAAGCCGGTGCCGTCGAGGTGGCGGAAGTGCGTCAGCTGGGAGAAGTCCACGACCGAGGGGTGGAACACCCATGCGATCGCCAGGAACGTCAGCGGGATCATCGAGAGCATGGCCAGCGCCGTCGCGAACCCGGTGCCGAAGCGAAGTCCGCGGTAGGCCGGGATGAACAGCCCGATGATGCCGACGACCGAGATCCCGAGGGTCCACCAGGCGATCGGGGTGTGGATCGGGGTGAAGCCGGCGGTCGAGAGGCCGAACAGGTTGACGATGTAGTAGGAGGCGAGGATCATGTTCAGCGGCGCCACCGGGAACCAGCCCAGCCAGTAGGCCCACGCGGTGAAGCCGTTGATGTGTTCGGCGAGCTTGGGCCAGCGGTCCTTGTAGGCGGGGTAGGCATAGGACGGCGAGCCGCCGCTGCGCTCGGGCATCATCGCCGAGAGCTCGGCCAGGAACAGGCACAGCAGCCAGCCCGTCGCCGTGATGAAGATGATCACGGGAACCGAGGCTGCGCCGAGCGAGGTCACCATCACGGGGGCGATCCCGGTCACGAGGATCGTGCCGGCGAGGCCGATGACGAATGCGCCCCACCAGTTGATCGTTTTCGGCAGGCCCGCGTGGGCATACGTAAGCTCGTCGTCGAACCCGGCAGACTCGGTCACGTCCGGCATCTGGCTCTCACCCCCACTATGTTGTGAACTTGGTCAACGAGGCTGTCACCTCCGAACCCCCGCGCCCATGCGCCCGCGCCACACAATTCAGGCCTCCCGTGTGGAGAAACTAGACACATCGCTCTCGCGCTACCCGCCCTTCGACGAGCTCGATCCCCAGGCCCTGGAACGGCTCGCGGCCGGGGCGCGCGAGGTCGACTTCGAGCCCGGGCAGGCGGCGCTGGTCGAGGATGGCCGCCCGGCACCCGGCCTGTTCGTGATCCTCGCCGGCGCGATGGAGCTCGTCCACGAGGGCGAGGTCGTCGAGGTCCTCGAGCCGGGCGAATCCTTCGGCCACCCGTCGCTGCTGACGGGCATGGCACCGGTCTTCACGGTGCGGGCCCGCAAGCCCACGCACTGCGCCCTGGTCGAGCCGCGGGCCGCCCTCGCGGCTCTCGCGACCCCCGCCGGCGCGCGCTACGTCGCGCGGACGATGCGCACCCGCCTGACCCGTACCGGGCACACGGTGCACGGGCTGGCCGACGTCGGGACGACGCCGGTCCGCGCGATCATGCGCCCGGCCGTCTTCATCGAGGCGCAGCGGAGCGCCGCCGAGGCGGCCGCGATGCTCGACGCACGGGGCACGCAGGAGCTGCTCGTCGAGCTCGACGGCGGTGAGCTCGCCGTGATCACCGATGCCGAGCTGCGGGCGTGGATCGCGCACGGGGGCTCACCGGAGGCGCCGGCCGCCCGGCTGGCCCGCGGCCCGCTCGCGACGGTCGCCGCGGGCGAGCTCGCGATCGAGGCGATCGTCGAGATGGTCGCCGCCTCCTGCGAGCACCTCGGCGTGCTCGAGGGCGGACGGGTGTGCGGGATGCTGTCCTCGCGGGATCTGCTCGGCCTCGAGGCCCACAGCCCGATCGGCCTCAGGCACACGATCCTCGAGGCGCCCGACGAGGCGGCGCTCGTCGAGGCATCCAGGCATCTGCGCAGGCTGTTCGGCCTGCTGGTCCGTGCCGGCCTGCCGGCGCGTGACGTGGGCCGCGTGCTGAGCCTCCAGCATGACGCGCTCGTGACGCGCCTGATCGACTTCTCGATCCAGCGGCACGGGCCGGCGCCCGTGCCGTGGGCGTGGCTCGATCTGGGCAGCGCCGCGCGGCGCGAGTTCACGCTCGGCTCCGACCAGGACAACGCGCTCGCCTACATCGACCCCGAGCCCGGCAGCGAGGAGGCCGTCGACGCCTACTTCGAGCACATCGGCAAGGACGTCAACGCGGGCCTCGCGAGGTGCGGACTCGGTGTCGACAACAACGACGTCCTGGCCGGCGAGCGCAAGTGGCGCATGTCCAAGACGGCGTGGCTCGAGACCTTCGAGCTGTGCCTGCGGGCTCCCAACGAGTCACGCCTGGTGCGCGCGTCGGTGGCGTTCGACTTCCGCGTCGCCGCGGGCTCGCTGCCGATCGCCGCCGCCCTGGCCGAGCGCATTCGCACCGCGCGCGAGCACCCCGAATTCATGCGCCTGATCGCGCGGACCGCGACCGGCTATCCGGTCGCACTGAGCTTCCACGGCAGCCTCGCCGTCGAGCGCGGGGGCGAGGGCGCCGGGCGCCTGAACCTGAAGACGGGCGCGATCGTCCCGTTCGTGAACCTGGTGCGCTTCCACGCGCTGGCGAACGGGGTCACGATCTCCTCGACGCTCGACCGCATCGAGGCCGTGGCGGACGTCGGCGGGCTCGAGCGCGATCGGGCCGACGCCCTGATCAGCGCCTTCAACGTGATCATGCGCCTGCGCCTCGAGCACCACGCCGCGCTGATCGCCGACGGCGGGGAGGCCGACGATCTGATCGACCCGGCCCGCCTCTCGCCGATCGAGCGCACCGAGCTGCGCGAGGCCCTGCACATAGTCCGCCGCGCTCAGCGCCGGCTCGGCTAGCGCGGGACGGCCCCGTTGTGGCCAGTTGCCACATACCTGAGGCAAACTGTGAGACGCGGCGCCATGTCCCGCCCGCCCGCCGGCCTCTAGTGTGACCGCCATGTGCGGGATCGCAGGCCTCTTCACGAAGACCCCCGGCGGGCAGGCGGCGCTCGGCGCGCACGTGGCCCGGATGCTCGAGCAGCTGGCCGCACGCGGGCCGGACAGCGCGGGCGTGGCCTTCTACCGCGAGCCCGCTCCGGCCGGCTCCTGCAAGCTCTCGCTGTTCGCCGAGGAGGGCTGCGACTGGGATGCCCTCGGGACGGAGCTCGACGAGGTCTTCGAGTCGGCATCGCCGCCGCGTGTTCACGCCAGCCACGCCGTGTTCGTCGTCGAGGCCGACGCCGAGCAGGCGCAGGGCTGGCTCGGCGAGGCCCACCCCGAGCTGCGCGTGATGAGCGCGGGCACCACGATCGAGGTCTACAAGGAGGCCGGCTCGCCACACGAGTTCGTGCGGCGCTTCGGGCTCGAGGAGATCGCCGGCAGCCATGCCCTCGGCCACACGCGCATGGCGACCGAGAGTCGCGTCACGACCGAGCACTCGCATCCCTTCTCGACCGGCGAGGACCTCTGCCTCGTCCACAACGGCTCGCTCTCGAACCACAACCGGCTGCGCCGCCGGCTGCGCAGCGAGGGGATCCGCTTCCAGACCGACAACGACACCGAGGTCGCCGCCGGCTACCTGACGTGGCGCCTGCGCGAAGGCGCCAGCCTCGAGCAGGCGCTCGAGGGCTGCCTCGAGGACCTCGACGGCTTCTACACGTTCGCCGTCGGCACCGTCGACGGGTTCGCGGTCCTGCGCGACCCGATCGCCTGCAAGCCCGCCGTGATGGCCGAGACCGAGGACTGGGTGGCGATGGCCTCCGAGTACCGCGCGATCGCGGTCCTGCCGGGAGCCGCGGGCGCCCGCACCTGGGAGCCCGAGCCCGGGCGGGTCTACAGCTGGGGCGCGACGGCCGTTTCGTGATGGCCGCCGAGCAGAGCACCGACGCGGCCCTCACGACGGTCGATCTCTCCAGCGCGAGCGTCAGGGAGCTCAACCAGCGCCTGCACGACCTCGAGCAGCCCGCCCGCGTGCGCGTGCTCGAGCCCGGCGGCAGGCATTCGATCGCGGCCGGCCTGCGCGCGGCCCACGACGTCGAGATCGCCGGCCACGTCGGCTACTACTGCGCGGGCATGAACCAGCTCGCGACGGTCCGGATTCGCGGCAACTGCGGCGTCGGCGTGGCCGAGAACATGATGTCCGGCACGGTGATCGTCGAGGGCAGCGCGAGCCAGTCGGCCGGTGCGACGGCCCGCGGCGGCCTGCTCGTGATCGACGGCGACGCCTCCGCCCGCTGCGCCATCTCGCTGAAGGGCGCGGACGTCGTCGTGCGCGGCTCCGTCGGGCACATGAGCGCGTTCATGGCCCAGCGCGGCGCGCTCGTCGTCTGCGGCGACGCGGGCGAAGCGCTCGGCGACTCGCTCTATGAGGCGCATCTCTATGTGCGCGGCGAGGTCAGGAGCCTCGGCGCCGACTGCATCGAGAAGGAGCTGCGCGACGAGCATCTCGCCGAGCTCTCTGGCCTGCTCGAGCGGGCCGGCCTCGCCGAGCTCGAGGCCTCGGGGTTCCGCCGCTACGGCTCCGAGCGCAGGCTCTACAACTTCCACCCCGACAACCTCGGGAGCTACTGAGATGAGCGACGCGAGCGGCTGGCATCCGGGCCTGCGCGAATCGGCGACCTTCGACCGCAACACGATCGCCGAGATCCAGCGGGCGGCGCGCGAGGGGATGTACTCGATCCGCGGCTTCGGTGCCAAGCGCCGGGTGCCCAACTTCGACGACCTGCTGATGCTCGGGGCCAGCGTCTCCCGCTACCCCCTGGAGGGCTATCGCGAGCGGTGCGCGACGGACCTCCTGATCGGCACCCGCCATGCGCGCGAGCCGCTGCACCTCGAGATCCCGATCACGATCGCGGGCATGAGCTTCGGGGCGCTGTCGGGGCCGGCCAAGGAGGCCCTCGGCCGCGGGGCGAGCGCCGTCGGGACCAGCACCACGACCGGCGACGGCGGCATGACGCCGGAGGAGCGCGAGCACTCCGACAAACTGATCTTCCAGCTGCTCCCCTCGCGCTACGGCATGAACCCGGACGACCTGCGCCGGGCCGACGCGATCGAGGTCGTCGTCGGGCAGGGCGCGAAGCCCGGCGGGGGCGGCATGCTGCTCGGCCACAAGATCTCCGACCGCGTCGCCGAAATGCGCGACCTGCCGCCGGGGATCGACCAGCGCAGCGCCTGCCGGCACCCTGACTGGACCGGCCCCGACGACCTCGAGATCAAGATCGAGGAGCTGCGCGAGATCGTCGACTGGCGCATCCCGGTGCTCGTCAAGGTCGGCGCGACACGCACCTATTTCGATGTCGCGCTGGCCGTCAAGGCGGGGGCCGACGCCGTCGTGCTCGACGGGATGCAGGGCGGCACCGCGGCCACCCAGGACGTGTTCATCGAGCACGTCGGCATCCCGATCCTCGCCGCGATCCCGCAGGCCGTGCAGGCGCTCGTCGATCTCGGCGTGCACCGCGAGGTGCAGCTGATCGTCTCCGGCGGGATCCGCAGCGGCGCCGACGTCGCGAAGGCGCTCGCGCTCGGTGCGGATGCCGTCTCGATCGGCGTGGCGGCGATGATCGCGCTCGGCGACAACGCGCCCGAGCACGATGAGCGCTACCGCGCGATCGGCTCGGCCGCCGGCTTCTACGACCAGTGGCAGGCGGGCCTCGATCCCGCCGGGATCTCGACGCAGGAGGAGGAGCTCGCGCGACGCCTCGACCCAGTCGAAGGGGGCCGGCGACTCGCCAACTACCTGCGCACGCTGGTGCTCGAGACGCAGACCCTCGCGCGGGCATGCGGCAAGTCGCATGTCCACAACCTCGAGCCCGAGGACCTCGTGGCGCTGACCGTCGAGGCGGCGGCGATGGCGCGCGTCCCGCTCGCCGGCACGAGCTGGATACCGGGCAGCCGGCTGTAGGACCCGAGCCGGCTAGCCGCCGACGTCCGCCCTGCGGCGCAGCCGCCCGGCGGTCGCGGCGCCGGCGATCAGCATCAGGACGCCGTAGACGCCGGGAACCGTTGCCGCGGCCGGCCCGAACGCCTGTGCCGCGAGGACCGCGCCGACGGCGAAATCGCGCAGACCGATCGCCATCGCGCCGGGAATCGCCAGGTGCGGGGAGGCGCTGCGGTACCACAGCAGCGCCAGCATGCCGCAGCTCGCCAGCAGCGCAGCGCTCGCCAGGGCCGCCGACAGCAGACCGTGCCCGCCGCGCGCCCCGCTGAGCGCGGCGTAGACGAGCGCCAGGACGACCAGCGCCGCAACTCCCTCGCGCTGCTCGTCGAGCGCTTCGAGGGTGCGCGCGACGCGCGGGCGGCTGCGCAGCGCGAGGCCTGCGGCCATCGGCGCGATCACGACCAGGCCGAAACGGCCGAGCAGGCTCGCGACATGGACGCCGGCGCCGGCGCCCAGCGCCGACACCGCGACGGGGCCGAGCACCGCGGCGGCGATCAGCGAGCCGACGACCACGCCCAGCGTGACGGCCGCGTCCGCGCGCGCGATCGCGACCAGGCCGACGGCCGCCACCTCGGAGCTCGCCAGGCCGACGGCGAGCAGGCCGTCGCGGACCGGTGCCGAGAACGGGCGCCCGATCACCCAGGCACAGGCGCCGATCAGCGGCATCGGCGCCAGCGACAGCGCCGCGACGGCCGGCAGGTTCGCGCGAACGCGCCCGAGCTCGGCGGCGCCGATGCCGAGGCCGCTCGCGAGCACGAGGGCGGCGAGCAGCAGGTCGGAATGGGTGGCGAGCCACATCGACGGCTCGAGGGCCGCGAGCGCGGCGACGGCGACGGCCGCCGCGGGCAGCACGTGCGGGATTCCGGCCAGCGCCCTCACGGCGCCACGGCGGCCCCTCACCGGAGCGTTGAGCTCCGGGTGAGCGCGAGCGCCAGCTCGCGCTGCTCGCCGGCCTCGCGCACGCGGGCGGCGGCCTCGAGCACGCGCGGATCCCCGCCGCTCCCGGCGAGGTTGAGCGCGACCAGGGCACCGGCCGAGGCGGCGGCCGCCTCGGCGAGCACGGTCGCGGCGGCGGCGTCACCGGCCAGGTGGGGGCCGGCGGCGGCGGCGCATCCTCCGGCGAGCCGTGCGACCTCCGCGGCCTGCTCGACGATCTGCGTCGGGACGTGCGCCGCGTCGGAGAGCGCCCGCGCGACGGCGGCCGGGCGCCGCGGGTCCGAGGTCTCGAGGGCGAGGGCCTCGAGCACCGGGGCGTAGGAGGCGGTGTCCTGCTCGGCGAGCTCGAGCAGCGAGGCTCGCAGGGCACGGGCGCGCGAGGCGGTGGCAGCGGCGTCGTGCGCGTAGGAGGCGGCCATCTCGGTCAGCGCCGCGGCGATCGCCGCCGTGACCGCGGCTGCGCTGCCGCCGCCCGGTGCGGGCGTTCGCGCGGCGGTGCGCTCGAGCAGCGCCGCCAGGGAGTCGTCGCCGAGGGCCACCGCGCCCACCCTAGCGGCGCCGGCGGCCGGCCGGCTCAGAAGAGGCCGACGGTGCGGCCCTCGGAATCGATGTCGACCTTGTGGGCGGCCGGTGTCCTGCCGAGTCCGGGCATCTGCTGGATGTCCCCGCACAGCGGCACGAGCCAGCCCGCGCCGGTGTATGCCCGCACGTCGCGGACGGCCAGGTCGAAGCCCTCGGGCGCGCCGAGCACGGTCGGGTCCGCCGACAGCGAGAGCGGCGTCTTGGCCATGCACACCGGCAGCGAGCCGAGGCCCTGCGCTTCGAGCTGCTCCACCCGTCGCACGGCGGCCGGCTGCATCGACACCGAGCCGGCGCCGTAGACGCGCCTGGCGATCGCCTCGATCTTATCCGCGATCGGCAGCTCGCTCGGGTACAGGAAATCGAAGCTGCCCGGCTGCTCGCAGGCCCGCACGACCGCCTGCGCGAGCGCCGCGGCCCCCTCGCCGCCGAGTTCGAAGCCCTCGTTGACCTCGGCCGCGAATGCGCCGGCCTCCAGCGCGAGCCCGCGGAGGAGCTCGAGCTCCTCGTCGGTGTCCTCGGGCCGGCGGTTGACGGCGACGACGCACGGCAGGCCGAACTCGCGCACGATCCCCAGGTGCCGGCGGAGGTTGGCGGCACCCGCCTCGATCGCCTCGGCGCCGCCGTCGGGCTCGAGGCCGTGGTGCTTGAGTGCCCGCACGGTGGCGACCAGCACCACGGCGCTGGGCCGCAGGCCGCCGACACGGCAGACTATGTCGAAGAACTTCTCCATCCCCATGTCCGAGCCGAAGCCCGACTCGGTCACGACGTACTCGCCGAGCTTCAGGCCGATCAGGTCGGCGATCAGCGAGGAGTTGCCGTGGGCGATGTTCGCGAACGGCCCGGTGTGCATCAGACACGGCTGTCCCTCGAGCGTCTGGATCAGGTTGGGTTTGAGGGCGTCCTTGAGCAGCACGGTCATCGCGCCCGCGGCGCCGAGGTCCTCCGCGGTCACCGGCTCCCCCGTCTCCCGTCGCGGGGCGACCGTGATCGCGCCGAGGCGACGGCGCAGGTCGTGCAGGTCGCGTGCGACGGCCAGCACCGCCATCACCTCGGATGCGGCGGTGATGTCGAAGGCGGCCTCGCGCGGGTAGCCGTTGGCGCGCCCGCCGAGGCCGAGCACGATCTCGCGCAGCGCCCGGTCGTTCATGTCCAGGACCCGCCGCCAGCCGACCTGCAGCGGGTCGATGTCCTGCGGGTTGCCGTGCAGCAGCGAAGCGTCGAGCATCGCGGCGAGCAGGTTGTTGGCGGCCCCGACGGCGTGGATGTCGCCCGTGAAGTGCAGGTTCAGGTCCTCCATCGGGACCACCTGCGTATGACCGCCACCGGCGGCGCCGCCCTTGATGCCGAACACCGGGCCGAGCGACGGCTCGCGCAGGCACAGCACCGGCGCCTTGCCGATCGCCCCGAGCCCCTGGGTGACGCCGACCGCGGTCGTGGTCTTGCCCTCGCCGGCCTTCGTCGGCGTGATCCCCGCGACGCACACGAGCTTCGCCTCCGGAGCCTCGGCGAGCCGGTCGAGCACCGACAGCGAGATCTTGGCCTTGTATCGCCCGTAGGGCTCGAACTCCTCCTGGGTCAGCCCGCACCGGCCCGCGATCTCATCGATCGGCTCGAGCTGCGCGGCCTGCGCGATCTCAAGGCTGCTCTTCATCTCCGGTCCTCTCCCCTGGGGCCGGGGCCCCTGTCGTTTGCCGATGCTCAGCCGTCCGGGCGCGGGAGCGCTTCGCCGCGCTCATGCCTCGCCCGCCAATGCTCGTGTCAATGTGGCCGCGGCCTCGAGCAGCGGCTCGAGCACGCGCGTCGGGTCCTGCAGGCGCGAGGCGGGTCCCTGCACGCCGAGGATCGCCGCGAGCTCGCCGTCGCGGCCCCAGACGGGGGCCGCGATCGCGTTGACGTCCGGTTCGCGCTCGCCGAAGACCGTGCCGTAGCCGCGCTCGCGGGTCAGCTCGATCTCGCGCTCGAGCTGCGGGCGTGCGGTGATCGTCCGCTCGGTCAGAGCGCGCATGTCCCGCTCGCGCGGCAGCGGCCCGCCGCCGAATGCGAGCATCACCCTGCCGACCGCCGTGGCGTGCGAGACGCTCGGGCGACCCAGCCTGGCCATGCTGACGACGCCGGCCTTCGAGGGGACCGAGTCGACGGTCGTCGCCTCGCGCTCGCCGGGCAGCGACAGGGTCGCGGTCTCGCCGGTGCGCTCCATCAGCCCGGCGAGGATCGGCCGCGCGAGGGCACCGAGGTCCAGCCGCGAGAGGACATGCTCGGCGAGCGTCACGAGCTTCACGCCGAGCTGGTAGCGACCCTCGGCGTCGCGGGCCACGAACCCGGCTGCGGCGAGCGTCGCGAGCAGGCGCGAGGCCGTGCTGGCGTGGACCTCGATGCGGCGCGCGAGCTCGTTGACACCGAGCGCCTCCTCGCTTTCGGACAGAGCCCCGAGCAGCGCCAGCGCACGCTCGACCGATTCGACGGGACGGAAGGCTCTGCGTTGCGCCATACGCAACAGTATTGCGTCCTGCGCGCCGGTCGTCTAGTATCGGCGCCGGTGTCCTTCGTTCTGAGGTGTCCCAACTGCGGTATCCGCGAGGTCGCGGACTTCGCCTTCGGCGGCGAGGTCTCGAGCAGGCCCGGGGCCGACCCCCCCTTCAGGGAGCTGTGCGAGTACAACTACTTCCGGCGCAACGTCGCGGGGGTCCAGCGCGAGTGGTGGTATCACCGCTCGGGCTGCAGGGCGTGGTTCCAGGCCGAACGGGACACCCGCACCAACGAGGTGATCCGCATCGGCGCGCCCGGGGAGCTCGCGTCGTGACGCGCCTCCCGGAGCAGCCGGGCGAGCGCATCGACCGCGCACGTCCGGTCACGTTCACCTTCGACGGGAGATCCGTCACGGCGCTCGAGGGTGACACGATCGGCTCGGCGCTCTACGCCTCCGGCCAGCGGACCTTCTCGCGCAGCTTCAAGTACCACCGCCGGCGCGGCCTGATGTGCTGCGCCGGCAACTGCCCCAACTGCATGGTGGCGGTCGACGGGGCACCCGGGATCAGGGCCTGCACCGAGCCGGTCCGCGAGGGCGCCCGGGTCGAGCACCTCAATGCCGTCCCCGGCCTCGAGCGCGACGTGATGGCGGCCGTCGACGTGTTCGGCGCCCCCTTCACGCCACCGGGCTTCTACTACAGGACCTTCATCCGCCCGCGGCGGCTCTGGCCGCTGTATGAGAAGGTGCTGCGCAACGCGGCCGGGCTCGGCAGGCTGCCCAAGCACCAGGACGAGCGCGAGTGGCGCACCGAATACCGCCGCAGGCACGCCGACGTGCTCGTCGTCGGCGCGGGCGCCGCCGGCCTCTCGGCCGCGATCGCCGCCGCCGAGCTCGGCGCCGACGTCGTGCTCGCGGACGAGGGACCGGACGCCGGCGGGCGCCTGCTCTGGGAGGGCGGCCACGAGCTCGCGGCGTCGCTGTCCGAGCGCGCCCGTGCCGCGGGCGTCGAGCTGCTGACGTCGGCGCCGGCCCTCGCCCACTTCGACGGCCTCGTGCCGGTCTGGCAGCAGGACACGCTGCACCAGGTGCGCGCCGCCCAGCACGTCTACGCCACCGGCGCGATCGAGCAGCCGCTGGTGTTCGCCGGCAACGACCTGCCCGGGGTGATGCTCTCGAGCGGCGCCGAGCGGCTGCTGGCGCTGTACTCGGTCAGGCCCGGCCAGACGGCCGTCGTCGTCACGACCTCCGACAGGGGGTTGGACGCGGCGCGCGCCCTGGCCCGCGCCGGCGTCCGGATCGCCGCCGTCGCCGACCTGCGCCCGGAGTCCTCGCCGGCGCTGGAGGCGCTCGCCGGGCAGGGGATCACCGTGCTCGCCGGCTGGACGGCGATCGCCGCCGAGGGCCGCAAACAGCTATCGGCCGCCGTCCTCGCGCCGCTCGCGCCCTCCGGCGAGCCCGACCCCGCGGCCAGGCGGCGGTTCGAGTGCGATCTGCTCGTCGTCGCCGGCGGGGAGGCGCTCGCCGGCTCGCTCGTCTCCCAGGCCGGCGGGCGCGTCGAGTACGACGCCGACCGGGGCTGCCAGCGGGTGCGCGAGCTGCCCTCCGGACTATGGATCGCCGGACTGCTCGCGGGCGAGGGCGAGCCGGACCGCGTGCAGGCGTCGGGCGAGCTCGCCGGGCTGCAGGCCGCCCTGGCCCTCGGCCTCGGCGATCACGCCGCCGAGGAGCGCCGCGAGCGGCTGCGCGCCGAGCTCGCGCCCACGCGGCCGCCGGTCGGCGCCGTGCCGCCCCCCAGCGCCTCCGACGGCTCGCGCCGGAAGGCGTTCACGTGCTTCTGCGAGGACGTCGGGCCCAAGGACATCAGACGCGGCGTGCAGGAGGGCTACGACTCGATCGAGCTCTGCAAGCGCTTCACGACCGTCACGATGGGGCCCTGCCAGGGCCGGATGTGTCAGCTCTCCTCCGCCCGCCTGATCGCCGCGGAGACCGGTCAGGACCTCGAGCAGGTCGGCGCCACGACCTCGCGCCCACCCTGGTCGACGGTGCCCATGGGCGCGCTCGCCGGGCGCCCGTTCGAGGCCGGGAAGCTGTCCTCGATCCACCCCCGCCACGTCGCGCTCGGCGCGCGCATCCAGTGGGCCGGCGACTGGAGGCGGGCCTACGACTACGGCGACCCCGAGGGCGAGGCCCTGGCCGTGCACTCGGCGGCGGGCCTGATCGACGTCTCGACGCTCGGCAAGCTGCTCGTCAGCGGCCCGGACGCCGGGCGCTTCCTGGACATGCTCTACCCGAACCGGATGTCGAACCTCAAGCCGGGACGGGTCCGCTACGGCGTGCTGACCTCGGACGCCGGGCGGATCATGGACGACGGCACCGTCGGGCGGCTCGACGAGGAGAACTTCTACGTCACGACGACCTCCAGCGGCGCCGGGGCGGTCGAGCAGTGGTTCTCCTGGTGGCTCGCCGACTGGGACATGGACGTCCACATGTCCGACCTGACCCAGGCGCTCGCCGCCGTCAACCTCGCGGGCCCGCGGGCACGCGAGATCCTCTCGCGGATCACCGACGTCGACTGCTCGCCCGAGGCCTTCACGTACCTCGACTCGCGCCAGGGCCTCGTCGCCGGGGTTCCGGCGCTGCTGCTGCGGATCGGCTTCGTCGGCGAGCTCGGCTATGAGATCCACGTGCCGGCGACCTACGGCGAGCACCTGTGGGACGCCATCCTGGCCGCGGGCGCCGCGGAGGGCATCCGGCCGTTCGGCCTCGAGCCGCAGCGCATCCTGCGCCTTCAGAAGCAGCACATCATCGTCGGCCAGGACACCGACTCGGAGTCCACCCCCTACGGCGCCTCGATGGCCTGGGCGGTCAAGCTCGACAAGGAGGAGGACTTCATCGGCAAGTGGGCGCTGGCCCGCGCCTCGACCCACGCCGGCCAGAGCAGCCTCGTCGGCTTCGCCCTGGAGCAGGGAGCCGTCCCGACCGAGGGCTCGGTCGTCCTCGACGCCCGGGGCACCGTCGCCGGGCAGGTGACGAGCGCCAGGCGCTCCCGCCAGCTGGGCCGGGTGATCGGGATGGCCTGGGTGCCGGCGGAGCTGGCGAGCGACGGCGCGACCGTGACTATCGTCGACGGCGCCAGGCGCGTGAGCGCCACCGTCGTGACCGAGCCCTTCCACGACCCTGCCGGCGAGCTGCTGCGCTCGTGAGCGCGCTCGCCTTCATCACGCCCGATGCGGGCGAGCGCGCGCTCGCGCGGACACCGATGTCGGCCGTGGCGGCGGCCGCCGGAGCCACGACCGTCACCCGCGACGGCTGGGAGCTCGCCGCCTCGTTCGCCGATCCGCAGACCGAGCGGCGGCGGCTGCGCGAGACGGTCGCATTCGCCGACCGCTCGCCGATGGCCAAGCTCGAGATCCAGGCCGAGCCCCGGGCGCTGGCGGAGCTCGTGGCGCAGGCCGGCGGCGGGGTCGAGCTCGAGCTCGGCAGCGCCGTCCGCGCGGCCGACGGAACCTGGTGGTGCCCCGTGACGAGGACGCGCGTGCTGGCGCTCTGCGAGCCCGGCCCGGCCGCGGGACTGAGGTCCGCGGTGGCGTCGGCCGCCTCGCGGGCGGACTCGACCGTGACGGTGTGCGAGCTGACCTCGGCGCTCGCGGGGCTC
>Ga0075017_100000494_pt1 | contig 22192 bp, 27 predicted proteins | sample AleBraG_ABR_2012_FD_71475 | JGI IMG/M metagenome (GOLD analysis project Ga0075017, IMG submission 71475) | Freshwater sediment microbial communities in response to fracking from Pennsylvania, USA - Alex Branch Run_MetaG_ABR_2012 | ecosystem: Environmental > Aquatic > Freshwater > Creek >... | reverse complement strand
TCCCTCGACTCGGTGGACTGCACCATCGTTATGCCGTCGCGGCATAGACTCCGACACCTTTGTCTATCGGAGCAACTCTCTCTGTCCCAATTCACAACTGCGGGGGACGCTTTCGCCGCGAGCCGAACCTGTCGGTTGGAGCAACATCGGGCGGAGTAACGAGCCAGTAGGCTGACACACCACGCGGAAGCAAAGCTCTTGCCAGCTCACGTGAGGTTCTGACGAACCACAGGCCGTCCCGTTGTTCGTTCTTAACAGTGGGCCCGCTTTCGGATTCGTTGGCTCGCTGTGAAGGAGTGGATGTCCGTTTCGCCTGAGCGGAGAAACCCCAAGAAATCCAAGCCAGAATACTTGCAGGTCTGACAGACACTCAAGAGGATGAGGTATTCTTCAATTCCTTTCGGGGTCGAGAGACCTTCTATGGCACGGCGGAGCCGGGCGAACGCTTTAATCGCGTGCTCGGCGTTGTTGTTGTTCCAAGGAACCCCATCGTGGCTTAAAAAGGTGAACAGCTTCTCGCGATCCTTATGCAAACGAGCCTCCCACTTCGACCCCGCCGCACTCAAGTGTCCCGCCTCTGAAACTCGTTTATAAAAGCGGGCGACGTCAGCCAGATGTTTCCGCAGGAACAGACTCTTGAGACCCCATCGGTCGATGGTCTTCACGATCCCCCCAAGAAGCTCGGCAAACGCCGTCGCGATTCCCTTCATGCTTTCGTCGTATGGGTTGTCGAGGACGGCGTCATTGAGGTCACGCATCAAGTGGAGCAGGCACTTCTGCTGTGCGCATGGAATCGAGTCGTAGGCCGCGTAGAAATCGGATACCAAAACGCCCTTGAACCCATCCAAAGCGCTTTGCACCAGGCTCCCTTCGCGCGTCTCCGCGTAGAAGTAGACCACCTCGCGGAACGTTGTAAACACCCAGACGTAAGCCGTCTCGCCGTGCAATCGAATTCGTGTTTCATCTGCATGAATCACTTTGCCCGCTACCATTGCAGCGAGGATCTTCTTTCGGGTTTCCCGGTAATATTCAGCTCCGCGCTTCTTGAACCGACGCACGACAATTTCGTCCATTTGGAACCCGAAGAGTCTATTCAGGGTTTCAGTGGCCGAACGCTGGGAGACGCACAACTCAATGATCTTAAAGATGGAGAATGCAACTAGGTTGCGGCCGTACGTGGTTCGATCCCAGAATTCCTTTGGCCAAGGGGTGAATGACCGGCACGCTGGACACTGGAAGACTTGGAACTTATATTTCCTTATCCATCCTGTGACGCTTGACTTGCTGAATCTTAGATCGTGGAGGTGCTTGGTTATCGTCCGAGACGTTCGGGCTCCTTTTCTTTGGCAACGCGGGCAGACGGATGGTGGTTGGCAAACCACCACTTTGCTAATGTGCACTGCCGTCTTCACGAGGTTTTTCTTCTTCCGCTTGGCTTTCTTCAACTCCGCGTCGGTTCTGATGTAGATGCGGTCGCGCTGGTAGTTCCAGCGGGCCGCCTTATTGATGGCCTCGAACCCATGAATGGAACTGCTGAACGTCCCCCACATTGTCGTTTTGGAATCTACTTTGTCAGCGAGTACCACTTCCAGACGACTTGCCGTTTCCGAATCTGATCCGATACCATTTTGGCAGACCTGCCTAACCGCGTGAGCAACTAGTTCCAGCGCGGCACAGTCTTCGGAGTTATACGTGATGAGTCTGTCCTTGATCGACGCGGCTTTGGCTTGTTCCCACTCGTCCCGCCATACGATAGACTGCACACCAGAGGACTCGCGATCCGACCATCTGAATCCCAACCAGCCGGCAATCTCCTTCAAACCATTTGCGTAGGTTGGAAAGTAGATCTGCCCAAAGATGACGGAGAGAAGGTTGACTGAGGATTCGAGCGCTTTCGCCGCACCAGAGCCATTCGGGGGCCCGCCATGCCTTTCGCACATTTGCTTCAGGAAGACGGTCTCGAAACTGCCATAATGAATCAGGATGGGGTTCTCGATGTCCATCAGCTTGGACAGGAACTCCCGCCAAATGCGGCCTTCATCCGAAGGGCCGTCAGCCCAAAGGCTGTGCTGAACGACAGAGTTGCCCTCTTTGGTTCGAATCCCAAACAGATAATAGAAGCCTCGGTCGGGTAAACCCTCCACATCCAAGTAAACAGGCGTGCCATCGATCTTAATTTCCGGGCTGCCAACGATGTGGAGTTTTTTCTCACGGATTGCCAGCGCCTTCAACGCGTGGTGGTGTCTCTCTCGCTTATCCTTCAGCCCTTTTGGTGGACGGCGGGGTCGGAACGTGAATGACAACTGGGTCACAGTGAAGATTCCCTTGCTGTTGAAATCCGTGCGCTCCCGTTCGGTCATACTGCCGAGCAAGCTGAGGTCGTCTTTCTCAATGGCCTTTTGGCGGCAACGGGTTTGAAATTGGCACTCGGCACAGTGTCGATTCAGGACGAGGTCGGGGGGCGAAGGGCTGGAAATTAAAACGCCAATCTTATCGGTCAGCTTCTCTACCTCGCTTTTCAGAGCCGGGACCTTCACCTTCAGCGTGACGTGGTCGTCCCCGTGGACGATCCTGCCCAGGGTTACCTCCCCGCCAAACACGTCCGATATTACGAGGGCATCAAATGCCAGTAGAAGCTTATCGTGCCGAGTGAGCTTGTTGCTGAATACGAACCGAATCGGGACAAACTGTGCGGCTCGGCCTCGTCCGGCAGATGGAATTCGTTCCACCGCGTCGAAAGAACATCGCAGGTTTTCACGCCCAGCAGTGAAATCTAGAGCCAACTGCCATTGCGCCGACCTGCCGCTTTCTGTGGCTGCTGCGCTTGTGTCGCACTTGTCGGGCGCAACCCCCGCCACCAAGCGTGTGATCCCTTCGCTGCGGAAGATCTCGCTTTTTGTTCGAACCCAGTCTGCATAGGCGTTGCCGGTGGCGACCTCCGCACGAGCCCGAAGGAAGCATTTGGTGGGGCATTTGAGGAAAGCCTCCACGAGATCGGTTGTAATAGCTATATCCACGCTGGGCTTCTGCATCCTGCAGATGGGTTGCCTCTGGGAAGTCCTTCCTTTTCAATCTCTTATTGAACACAAACGCGTTAGCCAAGGTGTACGAAAATGTGGCTCCGCATGAATCGAGTTCCCCGAATTTTCTCCAAGCGAAAGCCAGGCGAAAGCAACGCCCAGCGTGCTCAAATATACAGTACTCCGACGCTAAGCAGACCGCACAATATCGGTTCTGGCAAACACTATAAATGCTGTCCTCTTTGGGGTAGAATAATTGAATGGAAACCACAGAATATACTCCGGCGCAGGCTTCGGCGGTTGCGAATCTCCCGCTTCCTGCTGTTCATAAGCTTATCGAACGTCGCCTCATTCGACCGCGACGGTTCCGCACTGGCCGCTCGATACAACGAATGCTGAGCCGCGAGCAGGTCCTATATTTACGCCTCGAGGCAGAGGGCGTGCGGCTGTTGCCTATGGCCGCTCGTCGCGCGATCGCTAAGAAGATTGAGTCGTCTCCCGAAATTGACACCGTAATTCTTGCGGAGGGTCCGGCCCTGATAATTCAGGTGAAGTCGGTGCGACTGGAACTCGACCAGGACCTGAGGAAACTTCAACGTGCAGAGAACATGATTGTTTCCGATCCTGAGATCATGCGCGGTACCCCCGTGTATCGTGGGACGCGCATTCCGGTGGAACTGATTGCTGACATGTTAATCCATGGAGCGAAGCCAGAAGAGATCCTGGAGGGCTACCCAGCTCTGGATAAAGAGAGAATCGAGCTCGCTCCGCTTTATGTCCAAGCCTTTCCGCGCCACGGCCGTCCGGCTTCCCGCCCCTGGGCAAAACGAAAACCGGTTCTTGTAACCCGGCATGGCCGTGCCCTCGCGGGGTGACAGTGAAGCTTTTGATCGATGAATGCCTGCACACATCTCTGGTTGAACTAGCGCATGCTGCAGGTCACGCGGCCGATCATGTCAACTATCTCGGTCTCGGCGGTTTGAAAGACTGGCAACTCATGGCCACCATCCGCCGGCAGGAGTATACGTTTGTAACAAACAATCGCTCAGACTTCCTTGCTCTCCATGGCAGAGAACCATTGCATGCTGGAGTGATCATCGTTGTTCCCAGCGTCACGCCTGTTTGTCAGCGAGAACTCTTCAGCGCGGCGCTCAAACATATCGGTGCACGGGATCTCACCAATACTGTGGTTGAGGTCAAATATGAAGAAACTCGGATCGTATGTTCTGAGTACGCCTTACCAGAAGCCGGCCAATGACACGAGGAAGGAAGGGGGCGGCGAATGCCGGCGGTTCAATGGGGTCACTTGATCGCGCAAACGATGGCCGGATCAATTCCGGACTCGACCGCAGCGTCAGCACAGCTGTGGCCCTGGCCCAAGATCCCAGCCCAAGATAACCGTGTCTCCCACGACCTATAAAGTACTTGCGCAGCCACCTAAGACTTGTTAAGTCGTTGTAAATACTCGTTAACGCCAGTCTGAAAAGGCTGGCGTCGGCGGTTCAACTCCGTCCCTGGCCACCATATCTTTCAATGGTTTAGCAAACCAGCCCGAAATTTCACACCTGTGATTTCACACCTGTGGTCGCTGGAAATTTGTCAGTGCTCTCTCTAACCCAGTTGCGCGGTGAAGCTGATGCAGCGCATCACTCGGCCGTGATCAGCCAGTATCGGTCGCCGTCAGGGAACTCCAGCTGCGCCACATCTTTAGCGGAGCAGGCCTAGCATCGTAGAATTACTTCGTGCAATCGTCTTTCAGCTGGAAGAGGTTCTGGGGACCACGAGGAGAAGCCATCAACCTGTCGGACAGCGGGTTTCTGTACGACCCTGAATCAGAATATGGAAGGTTCGCCAACCCGCACTTAGTCACGCTCGACCAAATCGCCGACAAGCCATGCCTTGCTCTTCTCGGCGAGCCAGGCATCGGAAAAAGCTGGACGATTGAGGCTGAAAGAGAGCGCCAGGAACAATCACCAACCAGCAGCGGCGAGCGAAATATGTGGCTTAACCTTCGCTCATTTGGCAGCGAAGATCGACTGTGGGGAGCGTTGTTTGGGAGCGAACTTTTCCAAGAGTGGAGAACCGCCGACTACGTTTTAAACCTCTTCCTGGACAGCCTAGACGAGTGCCTGTTGCGCATAGACAATGTCGCAACACTTATTGCAGACAGTCTTCCCGCCGAGCCATGGAGCCGACTCCGCATTCGCATCGCGTGTCGGTCGGCGCCGTGGCCCGGGATACTCGAAAGAGGCCTAATAAAGCTGTACGGCGAAGACGCCTTCCAAGCATATGAACTCGCACCATTGCGACGGCGGGATGTGGTCCAAGCGCTTGAGCAATCGGAGATAAACGACACCGATGGATTCGTCGGTAAAGTTGAGGCGCTCGGGGCGACCTCGTTTGCGATCAAGCCTGTCACTCTGAACTTCCTGATCAAGACCCACCAGCGGGACGGCAAACTGCCAACAAACCAGATCGATCTATATACAAGGGGCTGTCGCATCCTCTGTGAGGAGTCAAACGAGAGCCGGACCTCTTCAGGCAGAGCCACGTTGGATGTCAACCAGAGGTTCATCATTGCGTGCCGCATCGCGGCTGTGACCCAGCTGTGCAATCGATTCGCGGTGAGCACCGAGACGGAGAGCTCGATGTTGCCGGAAGACCTGTCAGTTAGCGACTTGTCAGGCTCGGAACAAATAGAAGGAACGCCCCTTCAAATCTCCTCCGGCGCTGTTCGAGAAGTTTTGGACACGGGCCTGTTCTCGTCCATCGGTCTAGGACGGAGCTGTTGGGCGCACCAAACCTATGCGGAATTCCTCGCAGCCGAGTATTGCACTCTGCGCAGGATGTCCCTAGCGCAACTTCAAAGCGTTTTATTCCACCCCGAAGGCGGCGCGCAACACCTGATTCCGCAGCTTGACGAAACCGCAGGTTGGATGTCTGTGATGAATCCCCAGTTGCTCGATGTAGTAGCTAGCACCGATCCCGAGGCTCTTCTTGGCTCAGCGGCGGCTAGTTTGTCAGACAGCGAAAAGGAAAGGATCGTGCAGTCACTACTAGATCAGTCAGAAAGCGGGCGGCTTCTAAGTTTTCATTGGAACCTCCGAGCCATGTACCCGAAGCTGTGCCATCCTAGACTTGATTCGCAACTGAAACCCTACATCACGGACAGCAAGTGGAAGGAAGGGACGCGCCACGTCGCCATCGACATGGTGCGCGCATGTGAGCTACAAGCACTGGACTCCGTGCTGGCCAAAATAGCGCTCGATACGGTCGCTCCCAGAGCGTTGCGCATTTCTGCCGCCGCAGCTGTGGCCAGTATCGGGTCTCGGGAAAACAGGGCCCTGCTACGGCCGCTGGCTCTCGCGCCATCCGATGATGACTCGAACGACGAACTCAAGGGCGCCGCTCTTTCCGGACTGTGGCCCGAGCTGATGACCCCTGACGAACTCTTTTCATCGCTCACTCGGCCCAAGGACAGATACCTTCATGGAGCATACAGTTCCTTTCTTTACGGCCTTGCCGACAAGATCAGGACGGATGATCTTCCCTTCGCCCTTGAGTGGTTCGCAAAGCAGGGACAGCGCGACATCGGCCCGATCGATTCCCTAATGGACGGGATCATTGGCCGCGCGATCGACGAGATGGATGCGAACGGGGTGCTGCCGAGACTCGCAGATGCAATCATGTCGAGGGTTAGGTTGCACGACACGATCTTAAGTCACCACAAAAATCAACAAAGCATAGAAGAGTTGGGTCGGGATGACCGTAGGCGCCAGGCACTTTTGGCGGAGCTACTGCCAAAAATATCGGAAAACGAAATTTTCTTCCTGCACCACGCAGGAGTGAGGCTCATTCCCGAGACTGACCTGGGGTGGCTGCTCGCAAGACTAGACACAGAAGGATCCGATGTGGCGGCGCAAACCGAAATCAAACTCATTCGCTTCGGTCTCAATACAAGCGATCCGGAGCAGATGCAAAGCCTCTGGCGCGCTTGTCAGCGACACCCAAGATTGGACGAAGAGTACGGCCACCTTTTCTTCGTAAGGCTCGACTCAGAGGACGTCCGTATCCTGCGCGAGAGCCAAAGATATGGGGAAGTGGTAAAGGAGACGCTACTTGATCCTCCTCCGGATGCCCGCGTCCGGAAAGATTTGCTGGCTTTTGAAAATGGGAACATACCGTCATGGGTAGACCTCACCTTCGACCTTTGTCTGCGACCAACCAGTCGGACCTGGGAGGGTCACGACAATCCGGACTTAACCCAATCACCCGGCTGGCAGGCTGCGGATGAAGAGTTGCGGCAGCGCATTCAGCACGCCGCCCGGCGGTATGTTTCCGATGGTGATCCTGAAAACGAAAAATGGTTCGGCACCAACGAGATCCGTTTCTCGGCGATCTCAGGTTTTCAGGCTCTTGTGCTCCTGCTTCGGGTCTCGCCGGATGAATTTAACACGCTTCCGAACCAAGTCTGGCTCAGATGGATTCCCATAATTTTGCAATATCCGCACAACGGCGCTCTCGAACTTAAGTCGAAACTTCTTCGGGACGCATACATACGAACGCCCGATGAGGTAGTCGTAAGACTGATGCAGCGAATCCGTTTCGACGACGCAGGAATCGGCTACCTGATCGGCGACAAGGACTTGGAAGCCTGCTGGGACGACCGACTTGCGGATGCGGTACTGACCGAGGTCCGTAAACAGCAACTCAAGCCAGCAGTTGCAGGTGCCTTGCTTGAGTTGCTCCTAAGGCACGAGTCAATCGGTTCGCGCGAACTGGCCCAATCGCTCGTTTCCACTCCTCCACCCGACGGCGATCCAGACCGAAGCCGAGCGCTGGCAATGATGCAGGCGATGGTTATCGGCGCAAAAGATGGGGCTTGGCAGAATGTGTGGCCGGTGATTCGGGAATATTCAGAGTTCGGTCGCAGTCTGGTGGAGTCTCTGTCGTACGGGCGCGGAGGCACCGCTAATTGGCTGTCCAAGTTGTCAGAGGATCAGATAGGCGAGTTCTATGTCTGGATGATGTCCAACTACCCTCCGTCACAATCAGACCACCGAGGGGCAGGAGCGATGTCGCCACGGCAGGCGGCGGTGATGGTCAGAGATCAGGCACTGGAAATCCTGAAAAGGCGAGGAACTTTTGCCGCTGCGGAAGCAATCCGCAAAGCAATGGAATCCCTGCCGCAATATTCGTGGCTGAGTCTTCACTTGGAGGAAGCCGAACTTTTGGCACGCGCTGCCACATGGCGCCCCGTAACGCCGCGGCAACTTCTGTCCCTGGCTTCGAACGACCAACGCCGATTGATCGAAAGCCCAAGGGACCTTACCAGTGTAGTTCTCGAGTGCCTCGAGAGATTGCAGTTGAAACTCAAGGGCGAAAACCCAGCGGCCAAGGACCTTTGGAACTCAGACGCGGGCGAGTTCTGGCCTAAGGATGAAGAAGATTTATCGGATTACGTGCACCGTCATCTAGACGGTGACATACAGGATCGAGGCATCGTCGTCAACAGAGAAGTCCAAATAAGGCGCGGAATTGGAGAGGGCACAGGCCAGAAAACAGATATCCACGTGGACGCGATCGTTCACGGAGCCGAGCCCGGAACATACGCACGGCTGTCTCTAATTATCGAAGCCAAGGGAAACTGGAATCAAAAGCTATTCCAGTCGATGGAAACCCAGCTTCGGGATCGCTACCTGAAGGACAATCGCTGCCGAAATGGGATCTACGTCGTCGGATGGTTCAGTTCGCCACGCTGGCGCGATCGAGATCCCCGAAAGAAACAATGCCCGACTATGACGATCACTCAAGTAAAGGAAGCCCTGTCAGAGCAAGCACGAACCTTGTCTGAAAGTGGCTTTCAGCTGGAAAGCTATGTCCTCGATATTCCAATGACCTAATTGATCGTCCACAGTCTTTTCCGTCTGGACCTCGGGAGTGATACGAATAACCTGCCTCTCTCGGCATCTGAGCGGCAGAGAGAGTGGGTTTGAGGTGTGTCAGATGGAAAAATCGGTGGGTGGTCGCTCAGTTCACGGCGTTTGACGGTGTCATCATCGCCGCCAGTATGTCATCCTGCGCTGCCAACCGATCCTCGCTCATGCTGTGGGCGTAAATTCCGAGCGTCGTAGACACGTCGCTGTGGCGAAGCATCTTTATGTACAGTCTTCACGTCGGTCCCTTTGCGCACGAGGAAGCTCGCCAAGCTATGACGCAGGTTGTGGAACCCGAAGCGGACCTTCTCGCCTTCCTTGAGGACGCCCGCCTTCACCGCAGCCGGACGGAGATGATCTTCGACCAGCATGTTGGCGACGCGGGGCTGCTTTCCTTTAAGCCGTGTGCTGGCAAAAACCCAGTCCGTTGGCTGACCGTAGGGCGTCTGCTCCTGCCACTGGCGAATGAAGCCTGCGAGTAGCGGGACCAATGGAACGGGAGCCTTGCTCGCCGCACTCTTTGGCCTGCCAATCTTGCCGCCCGTCCACGAGCGACGGACAAAAACCTGCTGGCTGTCATAGTCAACATCTGCCCACTGCAAACCAAGGCACTCGGAAATGCGAAGCCCCGTAGCCGCGATGAGGAGTGTGAGAGTCCGCTCCGGTTGAGGCATCGCCATGAGAATCTTGAAGCATTGTTCCGGTGTGATGATCTTCGCCTCGTATTCCGACTGAGTCTTCACCCGAACAAACTTCATGGGGTTGGCTTCTTCGGTGCGAGGAATCAGCCCATAGGTTTGCCCATGCTTGAAGACCAAGGTCATCACACGGCGAATCTTGTCCACGGTAGGATTCTCAAGGTTCTCCATAAGTTTGCTGGCTTTCAACCACTGCATGATCTCCAGCGGCTCAATCTCCAGCGCGGGACGATTTCCCCAGCGAGGAATCAGTCGATTGTTCAGGATTTGAAGGTAGCGTTCTATGGTGGTGTGGGACTTCTGGTCGTCCGCTTCGGCAAGTTCGCCCAGCTCATACTTGATATAGTGCCGCGCTAGATCGCCGAACATAACACGGCCACTGAAGCCCAGTTGTTGGTAGCGGTCAAGGCCACGATGCTCCACTTCCACCCAGGCGTCTTTCTCTCTTGGGAGAGAGGACAGCGCCCCGACAACGACCGTGTTCTCCACCCGGTGGCCGTCTGTCTCGCGGGTTCTGTAGTAGTGGTACACCCACACTTTACCCGCTCTCTTGCGTTCCTCCTTCGTTAGCCAACCTCGTTGCGACATCTCAGCCTTCCGTCCCGATAGTGCAAGCGTCGGACTTGGGCCGAACCATACCGCGTGTCGCCGCCTCCGAAAACACTTTTTTAGCCGGGCCAGTACGGATGTGATTGTGGAGTTCGCTCAGCAGGAATCGCCACGTCTTGCGCTTGCCGGAGCCGAGTGGGTGAGCGGGGAGTTCTCCGGCGCGTGCCATTTCCAAAACACGGCGCGGTCGGAGCGTGAGAAATTCAGCCGCTTTCGCAGCGTCTACAAAACTTTCCAGAACTTGATCGGTCATTGCCAACCTCCGGCTGGCCTAATACGGGGTTCTGGCGGAAATCTGGATTATGGCGTCTGGGGTGGTCGGGTGGGTGACCTCGGTTACCTACCGGGTCGGCTCTCTTCGGCGGGAAAATCAATGAGGTATGGCGACTCGGCTAATCGGCTCCCCATCTCCTTTCCCATCAAGCAGTTGTGGCTCTACCCATTTTCCGGTGCTGTTTCGTAGACCCGCCCCTTTCCGAGCGAGAATTTTATCGCCCGATAATCAGGAATTTCGCCGCAAGTTGGTATTGCTCCTTGGGGACAGAAACCAGTCCGAAGTGGTCCCAGAACGAGACTTTATCCGTTCTTTTCGGCTGGCCCGTAGATCCCTAGCGTGGACAGAAGCGGCGGTAAAGGCTTTGGTCCCCAAAGGACAAAAACATGACGACAGCACCACTTGAAAAACCCGCAACCGACCTCGCGACAGAATGTCGCCAGGTCCCTACCCTCGAGATTCTGCAAACCGGAGATACGGAGAAACATGCGGCTTCTCTTAAAGACGAGGAGTTGCTCGCGCACGTCGAAACCACTCTCCACAATCTGCGGGACAACCTGCCGTACCTGCGTGAAGCCCGCGACCGTTTCGCCAAACCAGGACGTAGACTCCCCCTGGCGGGAAACCCCACGTGGACGGAGTGGGTAACCGCCAAATTAGGTAAGAGCGTACGCACCGTCCAGCGTTGGTTACAGGAACCCAAAGAGAAGCAGGAGAAAAAGATTCGCCCGGTGCGGCGTCTGGCCGACTGGCAGCAAGCGCAACGCAGGATCAATGACTTTCTCACCGCCACCACTGTGCTTTTCAAGAAGCAACCCCTCGGTGCCGACGTGCTTATTCCAGCACTCAGGGAGTTGGTGGCGATGGCCGGCTGCCAACTGGCGGAGCCGACACCCACGCCGGAACCCAAGCTGGAACCGACGGTCGGCAAAGTCCCAGCTCCCAAACCGGCAAAACGTTCTAACAAAAAGACAAAGCCTGACAAGGACTTAGATCCCAAGAAAGTAGAGGAGGAAAAGCTCAAAAAGGCAGCAGACAAGCTCAAAAAGGCAGAGATTGCCAAGGAAACCAACACCATCGCTGCCAAGCACGGTTGGGGCGTCAACGGACTCGGCCAACCAGTCTACGAGGGCGCAGACCAGCCGTAGATTTCCAAAACGTCGGGGCGGGCGATGGCGCGGACCAGGCTTCGAATGATGCCGACGTTTCCATCGCTCCCCAGAAAATTCTGTAAAACCGGACAGCGGCTGCGGAAGGAGACGAGAGGACTTAGGCGCAGCCCCCTGTCAGGCCTCACCATGCGTTGTCAATCTCAACGCTAGCGCCCCAGATTTGTGAGCTGCTGAACCTCGTGTCTTCTATTACCGCAAGCGGATTGCAAACTGTCTTCCACCGGACGCGAAGATCACAGCTATCAGTCGTTCCTAACCTAACCGCTCAGAACATCTAGGAATTGTTTTCCCAATATTCCGGCTTTTCACCAGCTGCTGGTATTGGTGTGTCAGCACGAAGCGGACGAGACGCACTCGTTTATAACCACAACCACTAACCGGGCCAGAGTGCCCAGAAAAGAGAAGTTTTTATGAATGGTAACGAAGCATCATCAGTGATTCTCTATGCAGCAGACGAACCCACAGCCCAGTGCGCTAAGACGAAAGAAGAAGTCTCGCACTGCTGCTGGCCGGCCCAACTTTACTATGACCAGCTACAGCAGTACGTGAGAAGTCTATCCAGTAAAGAGCTACGTGCTGCACTCAAGGAGTTCCGTGCGTGCGGAAATGAAGGTTGGAATGGCCCAAATTCCATTACCTACTACCCGACAATTGAGGTCACGTTTGAAGGCGAGGACGTGTATCCAGTGATGAGGGCCGAACTACGACGGCGAGGCAAGCGTCTGTCGGGAAAGGAGGTGCAGTAATGCTCGGATACCCCATCATTATCATGGCAAGCTATGAATGCGTCACTTGTGGCAACTCCAAGTATCTCCGGTCTCAGGGGATGTGGTTGGAGTGCGACAAGTGCGGCATGGACATGCACAACTGCAACACGTATCCCTGCCCGGTACACAATCGCGTGTACTGGGCACTCTCAACGCATTCCCAAAACCCCGAAGGCAGCAAGGACACGCTCATTGCTGACTTCAACCAGTACCTCGTGGAGAACAAGCAACCGAGGTTGACCCCAGAAGAGCAAGCCGACATTCGGTCGTTGCCGAACGAGCGAGCCTACTGGGACCGCTACGACGAGCGTGAGGAGGCTCGTCTCAACGCCACACCGTTTACTGACGAAGAGCTTGAGCGGTTGGATGCCTTCGCAGAGGGGGTGCTGTGATGGCAGATCAGGAAACATCATCATTGATCATCTACGCGGCGGACGAGCCCACGGCGACTGCGAACCTAGTTGTGACCGAATGCTACATGGACAAGTGGGGGTCAGACTTCGGATACTTCTGCGGCCAAGTGGTTGGTTTGCTAGCAGACTCATTAGAGACGGAAGATTTCCAATTCCTGTTAAACAAAGCGGACGAGATGGCGAAACAGTATGCTCCCATGCTGCTCGCTGCTCGTAATGCTCACAAGTCGGAATGGGTGCAATGAGCCTCATCTTCGACAGATTTCCCTCACTCAAAAAAGCAGAAGCCTTCCAGTAAGCTGTCGACGAAAGGTATCCCGACCGGGTGACTCACATCTGGATGAGTCAGGAGGAGATGGAGAAATTGCTGTATCGCAAACTTGACGGCAAAGCAACACCGGAAGAATTGGAAATCGAGGCGGACATGTTCCCATGGCAGCTTGACCCACCAATCGTTCTGGTCAGCCGTGTCTGCACCAACAGCATAGACGTCAACATCAAGACCGAGACGAGCATTGAGTCGCTCGTCAAACGATTCGGCGGCGTCTTTGCTGGAACCAGAACAACTTCGCGCCCTGCCGCCTCACGGCCTACACCCGCAACCATTGGGAGCAGTTCGGGAGCACCGTCCTCCCGTACATCCAGACGGTGGATAGCCTGTTTCGGAATCACATGCCGGAGCGTCACGCAGCCCAGCTCAGCGTGGCTAGCACGACACCCGGTTACGCGATTGAGGGCACGTCGTTCTCGACGGTTACTGTCAATCTGAATTTCGCCACAGCCTGTCATCGGGATTCCGGTGATCTGGCCGAGGGAGCCGGAGTGATCACTTGCTTCACTTCGGGGGAATTTACGGGCGGGACGCTGGTGTTTCCGAAATGGAACCTCGGCTTCAACCTGAGCACTGGTGACATGCTGCTCTGCAATGTTCACGAGCTGCATGGGAACTTGCCCCTTGTGGGGGCACCAGGCAAGTACCAGAGGCTTTCTTGCGTGTTCTACTATCGCGAGAAGCTGCAGCAGTGCGTCGAATGACAACTAACCCGACCGACGGCTGCGCATAGCGGCGACAAGGCCTCGGGCGCAGCTGCAGCTCCGGCTCACCTCGTCCGCCAATTACCGCCAGCCATTCCCATCAACAACGCCGCAAATTTGTGAACTACCGGAACCGGGGTGTGAGCAATTGCCACGGAGGAATGCGAATGCAGATCAGTTTGAAAAACACACTCAAGACGGCCCGGCTAGGCTTCGACGCTCGGCTGGCCGAAGTACTCATCGCTCGACCCGATCTGAGCTATGCCCAGATCGAGAAAGACTTCGGAATCAGCGAAACGGTCATTCGCCGCGTCATGAGGCAGTTCAACATCGGCGCTCGTAAGCGCGGGCCGAAGCCGGGGAAGCCGCAGAGGCAGGTGTCCCGTGGGTAACCCCGTCATTAACTATTACAACGCGGCCTTGGAAGCGGACATCCCCTGCTACCCGAAGGTGGCTTTGCAGGTTCTGGTCAAGAACATGGATTACAACACCCGGCAGACCTACGTCGGAACGAAGAAGATCGCCAAGCAGATGGGTGCGAGCTACAACACCGCACGCCGCGCTGTGGACGAACTCGAAGAGCGGCGTCTGATCAAGTTCCTCGGAATGCGCCAGATTCATCCGGGCACAGGCGATGCGACGCAAATTTTCCAGATTCTGATCGAACCTGTACCCTCTGAGGCTACCACGACCCTATTAGGGCACACCCCTGTACCCTCTCAGGGGACCAGTACCCTAATAGGGCGACAATCTATACAGAGTAACGGCGAGAGGGTTGGATCTGTTCCCGAAGGGAGGTTGTCTGTGGATCGAGATCACGGTACTGTACCGTACCGGGTCGACGAAAAGACAACACATAAAGACAAGACGGAGAAGAGCAACCCCGTTCAAGGCAGATACTCCGATGAAGAGATTGCAGACCTCGTTACGTTGTGGGAATACCTCGGGCTGACGCCTGACTCCGATGCGGAAGCGACTCTTCGTTCTACTTCATCTCGATTCCCCTCCGCGCACCTTGCCGTTCTGATGATGTTCGCGTTCAGGTTGAGCAACTGGTGGAACAAGGTGGAGAACTGGAAGACTGGTTGCGATATGGCGAGCTTCCTCGTAGCCGCTGGCAAGATCGACGACCAGTTCGGTCGTTGGCGCAATGGAGTCCGCGACACCTTCCTTCGGAAGTTCCCGACGGTCAAGTCCGTCTGCGATCATCTGGTCCCCCTTCCCGATGATGGCGAGGAAGGCTCCGACGACACCCCGCCATCTCCTGAAGAAGTCTGCGAGGACGGCCAGCACGTCTGGGAGGACTACAGTCACGTCGTTCAACAGTGCTCAGTCTGCGGCAAGTTCCGCACCAACCCTATCGTGACTCGGTGGACCGCCGCTGATGAAGCTGAAGCCGAATACATGGACATGGTCGAGTTCTACGACCCCTGCGAGCAACGCCCTCTGAGGAAGAAATGGCCTCATTAGAAGCGCGACATCGACGGGCGACTGAGCAGGAGAGAAATTGTGACTGGACCGAGGCACAGCCTATCGTAAACAGACTGAAGCGGACTGCTCAATTGTTGGATTGCCGGGGTTACGGGAACGCAGTGCTACTGTTTTCCGACGGTGGTGGCGTGTACCCAACGGACGGTGATCCTGAACCGACCGAACAAGTCGATACTCTGTTGCTTGCTGGTGAGCGGCCAATGGGTATCGTGGCTCCGCTCCGAGATCGTAAGGGAGAGCCTTACATCGAGCCTTGGCAGAGCGGCGACGAGGCGGCTCTCGCGAAGCTGAATGATAAGGCACGCTTTTGGTACCACCACAGGATGTGAGAGGAGTTTCCGATGAAACAACAAATCAAATGCGAACGCACTTTTTGCTATCGTGATGCCGTCTACATGGCGGAAGAACGCTACCCTCAGGAAAACGGCTCCGTGGATGTGGAACACCGCGCCACATGCGAGATTCACAGCAGGCAGGAACTTCCACAGAACCTTAGCCTGCTGGCTGCGTGGCAAATAATTCAGTGGCCCGACCGCCGATGCGACGCCTGACGAGTTCGCGGCGACAGTACGAGCGCGAGCACAGCCCCAGTCCTCAGTGTCCATTGCGGGGGAGAATTCAGCGTCAGAAACAGCCTCGCGAGCTTCCTTTCATACCTCCAATTCTGTCGTCTGTGCCCCGCCTACCATCCCGGCTGGGCCAATCAGCTTCGCATCATGGACTGGATCGATGAGCGCCGGATCGAAATGCTGGCCGAGGGTAGGCCGCATTGGGTGCCGTCCATGGACGACTTCGAGCACGCGATGCGGGACTGCTGGGATGATCTGGTGAAGCGTTAGCCAATGATCGTGAGCGAAAGGCCGCACAACTGGCAGCGACCTGCCCAACCGTGTCAATGAGCGCTATTGCCTGGTTTCAACCGCTACCTCTAGGACACGTTTGAGATGTATGCTTCATTGGCAGGAGAATGCTGCTCGGGGGTGAATGCTAGAGAGAACGCTGGAGATCGGCGTAAAGGGCGGCAGTCGTTGTACGGCGTCCTAGCGGCATTCATCGTCATTTCAGCGGCCTCAATCCCTGTCGTCGAGGGCGATGTCCAACAAGATGTCCAACAATAAGGAGGAACGAATGAAGAAGATGTGTCTGGTTCTATGCCTTGTGTGCCTGGTGTCGAGTGTTGCGCTGGCACAGGGGAAAACAAACGTTCAGTGGAAGTGCGACAAACCTTCAGATCAGCACAGCATTCCCGTCGGCGACAAGCCGGGGCACGCCTATGGGATCGAACAGATCAACTGTACGGCTATTAAAGGCGACATCGCCGGAAACAAGATGAAATCCGGCATCGGCACCGAGTTTCTCTACCTCAAGGGCGATGACGTAACCGGCCACGGTGAATTCGTCGAAAGCATGGAGAACGGCGATAAGAACGTCTACAAGTATGAATTCTCCGGCACCATGAAGGACGGAGCATTCGAGTCCGGGACCAACAAATGGTCTCTCATCGAAGGGGGCGGAAAGATGAAGGGCGGTAAAGCGAATGGCACCTGTAAAGCAAAGGCCAATCCCGACCAGTCCACTTCCTTCGACTGCCTGGGAACATACACCCCTGCCACTATGTAGAATGGCTGCACCCTTGCGCTCGGTGGCGCAGGGGTGCGCTGTCGTGCCCACATCCGGGCGTCAAACGAAAGTTCCCACAGCTGCCAAAACCGGGCAGATAAGGGGCAATAGCAAAACCTGTTGCAAAATCTCAATAGCGCTCATTGACCGGGACTCTTGGGAGTTCAACTCTCCTCCGCTATCCTGACCAGCCCGCACCGGAGCAGCCTAATCAATATCCGCAACGACACTTTCCTCCAGCCGCCATTCGGCAGTCTCTGTCGCATCTCAGGCGGAAACAGAAGTTCCAACAGTTCCAATGTGAAACGTTCGTCAATGGCAAAGTCACCCAGAATCGGGTCCGTGATGACCAACTCCGGCCCCTTCTCCCTACGGTGTACTCTTGCCTTCGACACCCGCAATCCGTTGACCCGAAGGGCAACTTTTCTCTCTGTCAGCATTCGTCAACAATCTACTGCCCTGTTTTGCTCAATCAGGTAACAACCTTTCCCAAGGTTGCTGAGTAGAACCAACTTTACTTCTCGAAGAAAACACTTATGGTTCGGCCTAGGAGACAGTAAGGCCGATCGGAGGGCTAATGCATTAGAAATCGCAGCAGGGCTGCGCTGGCAGCAGATTTTAGAAACCAGTTCAAACTACCCGACGAACCCATCACGCGACGTAGATTCGATTCGACAACTATCCCCTTGTCCTATTTCATGACTGGAGAGGAGAACCATGGCTCGAATTAAAAAGTCCACAGGAGTTACCCGCAAGTCGGCCCCGCGCAAAGTGCGTGCGGCTGGTAAGACAGAAGCAAAGGCGAAGCCCCCGAAGGCGGTCAAGACGAAGACTCCCGCTCGGACAAGCGCGAAGTTAGCTGGCTCGAACCGCGCCGAAGGCATCCGCCTGTTCAAACTCGCCGGACGGCCCACGAGAGAACAGTTTCAGTTGGTCTACGGTGAGCGCGGACACCTGATGACTTGGGAACAGCGAGGCAAAGCAGGAGTATCAGCGAAGCAGTTTCAGGCGGCACTTGCCGCGAAGCAGCCGGGGCGAAAGGACACGAAACCCTCGATTCCTGCTCTTACAGTGAAGGACTAGTATGGCGCGGCAGGTCTTCGTTTTCGACGCGCAGCCGGGACGGAAGGTGTGCGATTTCTGCTCGTCGTCGCCGACCTCCCGGCTCTATGCATGTCGGAACTTCATCATCCCGCGCACGAAGCATGCCGTGTTCCAGCACGAGTCGATCGGGGCGTGGGCTGCGTGTGATCGCTGTGCGTTGGTGATAGACGCGGGTCACTGGTCGCAGTTGACCGACCGCGCCTTCCGGCGGTTCTGCAAGAGACACGGCGTCTCTCGGTACGAGGAGCTTGAAGTCAGGGAGCAGTTCCGGGAGATCCATCAACTTTTCAAAGAGCACATGATCAAGGACGTGTGAGAATTACGCCAGCTTGAAGATCAGAACGATGTACCAGATCAAGCCAGCAACGAGCGCAAGCTTGATGATCCACCAACAAATCTTGTGCATGGTCCTCCCAAACAGGGTCGCGATAAGAAGCAGGAAGAAAACCAATACTCCGCGAGTAGCCCGGTTGCCGCTCCAGAGCAGAGGAATCGCGCTCACGAAATAAACACGAGCCTTTACCGGGTGGTAGAAGCACCAAGAGACAATCAAAATGGGCGACATGAAGAACCAGAACATCAATCGGATCGTGTCCCAAATGAAGTTCAGGACCCATGCCAGCGGCGACAGCGCGGATTCCAGTTCCTGCCGAGGGTCTGCCATTAGTTCAACTCCACAGGCTGAGTGCCGAGCAGGAGAACAATCGCGGTAAGGCGATCCGGGCAATGCACCTTTGTCCCGCCCGGCAGGGCACGCGCCGCTGCGATGAGTTGCGCAGTGGGAATGTCTTTATAGACGGCAATGTTCAGCAGGGCGGCTCGGACCGTGGCTTTGACCGGAGGCAAAACAACGAGGCTTTTCATATTCAGAAACTACGCAGGAGCCGAGAAGAGAAGCTAAGCGAGGAGGAGGGAGCAAGATATGCAAATCGGCAAGCCGCTTCGAACGATCGTCGTCGAACCACTCGAAAATCCTGTGCAACAACCACCAGTAGAACCGGAACCTGCACACGAAACAGAACCGCAGCCAACGGAGGCACCAGTCTCTCAATGACGGTCCCGGACTTCATCTCGCCGATAGCTGCGTTCCGCGCTTGGCAGTGGAATGCCAATGGGCTGAGGTCCCTCAACGGTGAGCGATGGCTTCCCGGCCAGCCGCTTACGGCATCCTGCAGGGCAGATGCAATCGGTTTCATCGTGGGTCTTTCCAAAGCCACACACGATCCTGCCGAGTTGCCGTCCTTCAATTGCACTTGTGGCGTCTACGCCGCGAAGACAATTGAGCATCTGCGCCAGTGCGGCTACAAAAAGTTCGGAGTCCACGGCGAGGTCTACCTGTGGGGCAAGGTAGTGGAGCACGAACGCGGCTGGCGAGCACAGTTTGCTTATCCCAGAACCTTTATTGTCGCGCCCGACAAATTCCCGTTCTCGCTTTCAGAGATCAACGCTCGGCTTAAGACTCTGACCGAATTTGGCACGGATATTTTCTTACTGCACGATCACGAGAGAGTTGCACTGTGGAAGCACGGCTCAGGCTTCGACGCGGCTGGATTGGATTATCTGATTAACAGGCGCAAAGAGTACTACGTCCGACGCGGATCGGAGCGCACCCTGCGGAAAGGGGACCGCGTGGCAGTGCTCGGGTACGGGATCGCGGTGGTCAAGCAGGTTGACGCCAAAGAGGTTTATGCCGTGCTGTGGAGCAAGAATGTGATCAGGATTGATCGCAGGCACATTAACTGGGATGACCAGAACATGCGCTGGGAGTGCCCAAGGCTGTCCATCCCGAGATCTTAATCATCGAGATCGGGACCCTGACCAAACTGCTCCGGGGGTAAGCCGCTTTTTTGGAACCTCCTCAGAGACTCTCTTGCGATATCGACTATTGCTTTCTCATCTGAGGACAACGTCTGGTCATCGACCGACTCGATCCGCTTAATGATTGCTCCAATGTCTGTGACCTCCGCGATGGCGCGGATGTTCAGCTTGTTTTTGATCCTCGCTGCCTTCTCCCCGCCGCCTACAGATGTGGTTTGGTATATGAACTTGTCGAGAAAAACGATAAAGTCTTTGGGGCTGGAAATGATGTTCGCGATGTACGCGGCCGCTTCCGTCGCGTCACCCCAAGTTTTCCAGGAGAATAGAATCTTGGGCAGGAAGTCCTTGCGTAGAAGACTACCGCCAGTTTCGGAAAGCAACCTTATCCGATCGACCACTACGCTTTGGAGCCTACCAAGTGCCTGATCGTCGAATTCTCCGTACTTTTTATCCTCTTTCTCGTTAATGGCCTTTATGGTCACGATGAGGTCTGCGGCTGTCCCGACGCCATCTGTGACTCGAAATCGGTCTTCCAGCGTTCCGACTCGGTCTTGCCGTGGAAGAAGATCGATAACGTCAAAAATCGCCCAGCTAACGTACAAGACCTCCGGCATTTGCCCTGCAATCATGCTGCCCGAATGTTTTGCTCGGTCACCTATCTCTAGGAGTGCGCCGAGCACGCTCGCCAGTCGCTCAGCGGGTACCGACTTCAAGTGTGCACGAAATGTCTCAAGTGCAGGTCTTAGGCGGTCGGTGTCAACATACCGGACTAGATTGTGAACCAGCTCATTTTGGTTACGTGTAGATTCCAGAGTTGTTTCAATATCCGCGGCAGAGACCTCGCCCTCTGGAACGACTAGCTGAAAATAAAAATCGAAGTAGCGAGTTGTGCAAACGCGAAGCGACTTCTCCCACTGGCTCTCGGAACTGGCCCCATGCAGAGTCTTGGAGTATGCGTACTGTAGCTTTGGAAACAGCTCTACAACCAAGCTTTTGCATGCTTCAATATCTGCACCGGTCGACGTGAACATCTGGTCGACTCTCGCTCTGAAGGCATCGGCGCCTTTGTCACGTTCGAATATATCGATGTGCCCCGCAACGATTTCCTTGTTGCGTCGAATGGCGTCAAAGACCTTCGGATAGAAAACACGGAGCGCCTCCACCCCGATAAAGTCAACTCCGTTAACCTCCTTCGCGATCATCCCGAAACCGAACTCAAGGCCGTTGATGAATCTTCTTAAATCGCGTAGTGATGCGAAACTCCGGCGAAGCCCTGAGTGGAAGAGGTTGCCGTAGCGGTGGTTGTCGAAGTGTGCCGATGGGTATGTAGCGACTATCTTCTCTATAGCCTCGCTGATCATCAAAGTCATCGTCTGCTCTGAGATCGGCGGCAAGTCGAAAGAGACCTGCACTATTTTCTCCAGATACTCCTCACCCGAGGACACGCCCAGGCCGGACAGTGCCTTCGCGACTGCGTCTCGGTCAAAGGCGAGTACGTAGACCACATATGGGAATCGAGCGCTGAACTTAACCAACTGGAATACTTGACGGATTTCCGTGGCGGTGAGGCGGTCAATGTCGTCTATTATGACGACAGTTTTTCTCTTCATGTCCCGGAGTTGGCGACTTACCGTCGCGAAGAGTGAATCGACGTCTTTGCCGCCCGCGATGGTCTTTGTCACCATTCGAATCCCGGCCGCAAACACTTTGAAATGTTTGAGAACGGGGATGGCTTCTAACGGCGGCGCAAGAGCCGTAGCGTACTGGTCTAGGTTCTCCAGAAGAGTCTTTAGCCCCGCCGTGCCGCTACTCTCGAGTTTTCGCAGATGGGCAGTGAATTGACGCAGAAACTGCAAGACAAGCTGATTCTGGTCGGAGAAGTTCCACGGGTTGAAGCGCAGAACATCAACGGCTTGCGACCTAGCTGCGGAGAGGACGGCCAACTCTTCAACAAGTAGATTAAGGACGGATGACTTCCCTGTGCCCCACTTGCCGTGGATGCCGACGACGAAGCTATCCTCGCCATCGAAATCCAATACTGCTTTAGCGAGTGCCTTTGCGAACGAAGCACGCCCGAGTTTGTCGTCCTTCTGTCCGGTAATTGGGGAATCAGGTGAAATCATGGCGATACGTGAAGAGATTGTCGACGAGAAGAATCAGCAGGTCACTTCCGTCCTGCCCACGCCAAGTATAAGCCCACGATTGTTCTCGCAAACAGTTAGTACTTTATCGCAG
>Ga0075017_100000493_pt1 | contig 22212 bp, 20 predicted proteins | sample AleBraG_ABR_2012_FD_71475 | JGI IMG/M metagenome (GOLD analysis project Ga0075017, IMG submission 71475) | Freshwater sediment microbial communities in response to fracking from Pennsylvania, USA - Alex Branch Run_MetaG_ABR_2012 | ecosystem: Environmental > Aquatic > Freshwater > Creek >... | reverse complement strand
GCCTCGGGCTGCCGTGTCTCCGACGGTACCTGGGCCATCGGGCGCGACGGCGCCGCCCAGGCGCTCGAAGACCTCGCGGCCATGCACGTGCGCTACGAGGACCCCGCCCGGCGCGCCGGGGAAGCCGCGTGGGTGCCGCCGTACTCGGCGGGCGGGAACTACGCCGCCGATCGCCTGCAGGACGCGCTCGACCACCATCGGGACCGCATCAGCGACGACTTCGCCGCCATCTGCGAGGTGTACATCGCGCACCGGCTCGCGGTGCACGACCTGTGGACCGGGCCCGACGTCACCGTCGTGCACGGCGACACCCACATCGGCAACCTGTTCCTGGACGGGGAGCGGGTCGGCTTCTACGACTGGGGCGTGATCCACCTCGACCAGCCGCTGCGCGACGTGAGCTATCTCCTGCAGATGGCGATGCAACCCGACGAGCGCCGCGCCCACGAGCAGGAGCTCCTGCACCACTACCTCGACGTGCGTGCGGCACTCGGCGGCGCGCCGATCACCTTCGACGACGCGTGGACGCAGCACCGCCTGCGGGCCGCGTACACCGTGGTCGCGAGCTGCCAGGTCGTGACCTTTCCCGACGACATCACCCCACAGCGCGAGGTGTTCGCCAACGCGTTCCTCGCACGCGCCGAGGCCGCCGTGCAGGACCTCGACGCGGTCGACGCGCTCACCGCCGCACTGGAGGGACACACATGAGTCACGACACCTTTGCCGCCTACGAGGTCACCCGTGACCGGATCATCGCGGTCGCGCTCGCCGCGAGCGACGGCGAGCTCGGGGTACGCGTCCCCAGTTGTCCCGAGTGGACCGCGCACGATCTCGTCGCGCACTGCGCCGGCATTCCCACCGCGCTCACCACCGGTGCCGGTCCCACGGGCGACATCCAGGCCTGGCTCGACGGCCTCGTCGCAGCGCGCCGTGAGGTACCCGTCGGCGAGCTGGTCGAGCAGTGGCGCGGATGTGGTGAGGCGGTGCGCCCGATCGTCGAAGGCAGCGGCGGCCGGCTCGTCGTCGACGTGCTCACCCACGAACACGACCTCCGCGGCGCACTCGGCCGCCCGGGCGACCGCGACACCCCGGAGCTGCGGTTCGGCCTGCACCTCTTCGCCGACCTCCTCGCCGGCCACGTCGCGACGGAGGGACTGGCGCCGTTCGCGGTCGAGTGCCCCGACGGCACCACCGCCCGCACGGGGGACGGCGAGCCCGGGTGGACGCTCCTCGTCGAGCCCTGGGAGGCAAGTCGCGTGCTCGGCAGCCGCCGCACCGCCGCCGAGGTCCTCGCCACGCCGGCGCGGGGCGACGCGCAGCCCTACCTGGCCGTGCTCCAGGGTCACCTCCCCCTCCCCGCGGAGTCCCTCGGCGAGCGGTAGTCGGTTATCGTGCCCGGCTCGCGCAGCACTCGTCAGGGGGATCCATGGGAACGATCGACAGCCGGCCCGACAGCGGGGTCGTGATCACGGGTGGCGCTTCGGGCATCGGACTCGCCACCGCGCACGCAGTCGCTGCCGCGGGGCGTCCCGTCGCACTCTGGGACCTGCGCAGTGACCGCGCCGAGGAAGCTGCGGGGGCGGTCGCCGCCGAGCACGGCGTCGCCACCTTCGGGATCGGCGTCGACGTGCGGGCGTCCTCGGTCCTCCCCGACGCAGCGCGCCGATCGGTCGCGGCCATCGGCACCGTGGGCGGTCTCGTGCACGCGGCGGGCGTGCCCGACGCGGTCGGCGTCGACGTGGTCACCGACGAGGCGTGGGACGCGGTGCTGGCGGTCAACCTCCGCGCCTACGCGATGACGTTCCAGGCGCTGATCCCCGAGCTGCTCGCCAATGCGCCCGGCGCCGCGGTGGTCGGGATCGCGTCGATCCACGGCATCATCGCCGGTGCCGCCAACCCTGCGTACGCAGCCTCGAAGTCCGGCGTGCTCGGCCTCACCCGCTCGCTGGCCGTGGCCTACGCGGAGCAGGGCATCCGCGTGAACGCGATCTGCCCCGGCTTCATCGAGACGCCGATGCTGCCCGACATCCCGTCGCTGCGCGAACGCATGATCCGCAGCGCGCCGATGGCCCGACTCGGTCGTCCCGAGGAGATCGGCACCGCGGCACGCTTCCTGCTCTCGGACGACGCGTCGTTCGTCACCGGCCAGCAGCTGGTCGTGGACGGCGGCGTCGTGATCGCAGACTTCTAGCCGGCCTCCACGCCGGCCTCGCTGCCGCTCGTCTACCTGGAGACATCGACATGGCTGATACCCCCCTTGGGTTCTGGAAGATCGCCGAGGCGAACCCGGACCACCTCGCGTTGGTCACCCCCGACGAGGAGGAGATCCGCGCCGGTGACCTGCTCGCCACGGTCAACCAGCTCACGCACGGCTTCCGCGAGCTGGGTCTGCAGCCGGGCGACGCGGTGGCGATGCTGCTGCCGAACTGTGCCGAGGTGTTCGAGCTGTTCCTCGCGCTGGGCCAGGCCGGCATCTACCTGATCCCGATCAACTGGCACCTCGTCGGGCCCGAGATCGCGTACATCGTGCAGGACTGCGAGGCCAAGGCCTTCGTCGCCCACGCGCGCTTCGCCGACACCGCGCGGGCTGCGGCCGACGAGATCGACTTCCCCGCAGAGGGTCGCTTCGCGGTCGGCGGCGACATCCCGTCGTTCCGCGCCTACGAGGAGCTGAAGGACGGCCGGCCCACCACCACACCGCCCGACCGCACCGCAGGCCTGGTGATGAACTACACGTCGGGCACGACCGGTCGACCCAAGGGTGTGCGCCGCGCGCTGCCGGGCGTCGACCCCGAGACCGCCGGCGGCGGCTTCGGCGGCATGCTCTACCTCTTCGGCGTGCAGCCGTTCGACGACAACGTGCACATCATCGGGTCACCGCTGTACCACACCGCGGTGCTCGTGTTCGGCGGCGCGTCGATCCACATCGGCCACACCGTCGTGGTGATGGACAAGTGGACGCCCGAGGGCATGCTCCGCCTGATCGACACCTACAAGGTCACGACCACCCACATGGTCCCGACGCAGTTCGTGCGCCTGCTCGGCCTCCCCGAGGACGTCCGGGCGAAGTACGACGTGTCGTCGACGCGGCACATGATCCACGCGGCCGCGCCGTGCCCGCCGCAGATCAAGCGCCAGATGATCGAGTGGTGGGGCAACTCCATCGACGAGTACTACGCGGCGAGCGAGGGCGGCGGCACGTACGTGACCGCCGAGGAGTGGATGCTCAAGCCCGGCACCGTCGGGAAGAAGTGGCCGTTCTCGGAGGTGGTGATCCTCGACGACGACGGCAACGAGCTACCGGCGGGCCAGGTCGGCACCGTGTACTTCCACATGCCGTCGGGCAATTTCGAGTACTTCAAGGACGAGGAGAAGACCAAGAACAGCCGGCAGGGCAAGTTCTTCACCGTCGGCGACGCCGGCTACATGGACGACGAGGGCTGGCTCTTCCTCTCGGACCGCAAGATCGACATGATCATCTCGGGTGGGGCCAACATCTACCCCGCCGAGATCGAGAGCGAGCTGATCATGCACCCGAAGGTCGCCGACGTCGCGGTGTTCGGCATCCCGAACGACGACTGGGGCGAGGAGATCAAGGCGGTCATCGAGCCCGTCGAGGGCGCCACCGCCGGCCCCGAGCTCGAGGCCGAGATCATGGCGTACTGCGCGGAGCGGCTCGCGAAGTTCAAGTGGCCGAAGAGCCTCGACTTCACGACCGAGATGCCGCGCGACCCGAACGGCAAGCTCTACAAGCGCAAGCTGCGCGACCCCTACTGGGAAGGCCGCGAGCGCTCCATCTGATGCTCGGCGCTCGGCGCGGTCCTCGATCTCGTCGACGGCCGCGGCGATGCTCGGGCGCGAGGTTCAGCCGTCGCGGGCCGCGAGCACGCGCCGCTTGAGCTCCGAGACGTCGCGCATGACCGCGGACACGTCGACCGGATCATCCCACGAGCCGCCCGCGCACTCCCGGTACACCCGGTGCACGTTGGCAGCGAGGCGCCAGGGTTCGTCCCACGTGGCCCGCGGTCCGAGGTCGATCCCGGCGCAGCAGTCGAGCACGGTGGTGCCCTCGGCCCAGCACGCGCGGGCGTGCTCGCGGACGTCCTCGAAGTAGCGCCGGGCCTCGGCCACCCCCTCGACCCCGCAGACCGGGCCGTGGCCGGGCACCACGTGCTCGGGGGCGAGCGCCTCGACCCGCGCGAGCGCGGCGATCCAGGCCTCGGTGCTCCCCTCCCAGCCGATCGGCGTGCACCGGTGGAAGAGCACGTCGCCCATCAGCACCACGCCCTCGTCGGGCAGGTGCACGACCACGTCGCCCTCGGTGTGGGCGGGCCCCACCACCAGGAGGTCGACGCGCACCCCGTCGAGGTCGAGCGTGGTGTCGTGGTCGATCACGCGGCCGGGCGGCGTGAGCTCGATGCCGGCGAAGTCGAAGGGCGCCAGCTCCTCGTGGAGGTCGCGCAGGTGCTCGGGCGGCTCGGCCATCGTGCGGATCGCCTCGACCGACGCGGGCTGCACCTCGGCGAAGCGCTCGGCGCAGCCGCGGTGGCCGATGATCTCCGCGTCCGGGAACAGCTGATTGCCCCACGTGTGATCGCCGTTGTGATGGGTGTTCACCACCCGCGCCGGAGCGTCGGGGTGCACCTCGGCGTAGAGCGTTGCCATCTCGCGGGTCAGCGCGAGGTCGTAGAGCGTGTCGACGACGAGCCCGCCGCCGGCAGTGACCAGCCCCGAGTTGGAGAACCCGAGCCCGCGCTGCGATTGCTGACACGCGTACACGTGCTCGGTGAGGCGGCGGCGGCTGAGCCCGCTCATGCGCCTGCTCCCGACACGCGCCGCGCCAGCAACACGTCGCGACCGAGGACCGGTTCGACGAAGGGCGTGTAGTCGGGGCCCCTCCGCAGCGAGTGACCGCCGTCGACCGCGATGATCGTCCCGGTGACCCAGCGCGACTCCGGGCCCACGAGGAAGCGCACCAGGTCGGCGACGTCGCTCGGCTCCCCCACGCCGCTTCCGACCGCGCCCATCGGGGTGTTGTCGACGTAGCTCGCGAAGACCTCCCCCTCGCGAGGGATCCCCTCCATGATCTCGGTGCTGATGAAGCCGGGGCGCACCGCGTTGAAGCGCACGTTCACCTCGCCGTACTCGTCGGCCGCGTTGCGGATGATCTGCTCCACCGCGGCCTTGGCCGGTCCGTAGGCGCCGCCGTATCGCTTCGTCATCCCGCCCGAGATCGACGACATCCCGACGAACGAACCGCCGCCCGCGGCGACCATCGGCGGCACCGAGTGCTTCACCAGCAGCATCGTGCCGATCGCGTTGAGCTGGACGACCCGCGTGAACTCCTCGAGGTCCTGCAGGTGGTACGGCAGCGCGCCACCCCCGCCGCCCGCGTTGGCGACGACGCCGTGCAGCACGCCGCGGTCTCCGATGGCGAAGGCGACGAGGGCGCGCACCGCGTCCTCGTCGGTCACGTCGACGGCGAGGTGGCGCACCCGGCCGCCTCCCGATTCGCTCCCGAGTGCCGCGTTGATGCGGTCGGCGGTGGCGACGAGTCGCGACTCGGTGCGCGCCGCGATGACGACGTCGGCGCCGTCGCGCGCGAGCCGCTCGGCACACGCCGCGCCGAGGCCGGTGCCGCCACCCGTGACGACGATGGTGTGCCCGGTGAGCGCACCGGCACGCCAGGCCCTGCCGGTGGGTGCCGGGTCAGCCGGCTGGTTCATCCGTGCTCCTCTTCGAAGGGGCGCAGCTCGACAGGGATGCCCGACATCCAGGGCATGGTCGAGAGCGGGTCGACATCCTCGCGCGCCCCGATCAGGACGCTCGCGTTCGCGGCGGCGCGGCCGTGCGTGACCGACACGCAGCCCCGCTTGACAGTGGGATCCGCACGGGTCGACGCCACGATCGAGCCGTGGCGCGACACGAGCCGGGCCCGGTCGGTGGGCCGGATGCCGGCGGCGGCGAGGTCGTCGGGGTGCGCACGCACCTCGGGCACGGCGTCGGTGCCGCCATAGCGGATCGAGTTGCTCCAGCCCATCTCCCGTCGTGGGGTGAGCGCGAGCGCTGCTCGGGGCGGACGGTGCGCGGCGAGCCGGTCGAGGAGCACGTCGTGGGCGAGGGCGAACTTCCCGCCGGGCAGCACCTCGTCGCGGAACCATCCGACCGGATCGGCGTGGTCCACGTGGCGCGCGCCACGCGAGAACACCGCAGCCGCGTCGTGGCCCGCTGCACCCAGCGCGCCCCCGAGGAACGACTCGTCGGTGACGACGCCGAGGGCGTCGGCCGGCGCCAGCCCGCCGAGGAGGTCACCACCGAGGCGGGCCACGAGCGCGGCGATGATCCACCACATCGGTCGACGCTCGGCACCCGCGGCGACGACCGGACGGGTCGCCCGGGGGCCGGGCCCGATTGCGAGGTGGATGTTCATGTCGACGTCGGCGCGCTCGAGCTGCCCCGTCGCCGGGAGCACGTGCGTCGCCAGGTCGACCGTCGCGGTGCGGGTCACATCGACGACCGCGAGCGCGTCGAGGCGTTCGAGTTGGTCGCGCGCGCGACCCGGGTCGGGGAACGCGGTGGCGGGATTGCCGCCGAGCACCACCAGCGCACGGAGGTTGCCCGCGGCGATCTCGTCGGCGACGGCGACGGTCGGGAGCTGCCCGACGACCCGCGGCAGCTCGGGGCGGCTCGCCGGTCCGCCGGGCGTCGCCACCCAGGGCCGACCGGCGGCGGGCCGCCCGAAGGGCCCGGGCCGGAATCGCATGCCCCCGTCGACATCGAGGGAACCGGAGGCGACGAGCAACACCCATCGCAACCACTCCACGAGGATCCCGTCGCGCGCCATGGTGGTGCCCGTGCCACACAACACCGCGAGGCGACCTGGCGCGGCGCGGATGTCGGCGACGAGCTCGTGGAGGAGCGCCTCGTCGACATCCGCGGCGCGCGCGGCGTCGGCGAGGGTGAAGCGCGCCAGTGCTCCGGTGACCCGCACCGTGTCCCCGGCGGCCGCGTCGCGCTCGATGCGAGCGGCGAACTCGGGATCGGCGAGCACGGCGTTGGCGACGGCGGCGAGCACCACGACGTCGCTGCCGGGCCGCAGCGGGAGGTGACGATCCGCCTGCGCGGCGGTCTCCGTCCGCCGAGGGTCGAGCACCCAGGTGCGGCCGCCCGCCTGCCGGTGGCCGCGGAGGTGACGCACCGGGTCGGGCAGGGTGGTGCCGTAGCCGTGCGACACCACCGGGTTGGTGCCCACGAGGAGCAGGACGCCGCCGGCGCCCGGGTCCCACACCGGTGCGACGTTCGCGTTGCCGGTGACCATTGCCGCCGCGAGCAGCACCGGCGCGTTGTCGATGGTCGCGGCCGAGAAGAAGCTGCCGGTCCGCAAGGTGCCGAGCAGGCCGCCGAGCGCGATCTGCCCGCCCGAGTCGTAGGCGATGCCGGTCGCGACGTACACGCCGACCGCATCGCGCCCGTGCGTCGCCTGCACCTGGGCGAGCACCGCCGCGAGGTCGTCGAGGGCGTCGTCCCACTCGCGCGCCTCGCCGTGGACCACGGGGCGGTCGAGTCGATCGGGCGAGTGGTGCCATGCCGGGAGGCCGCGTCCCTTGCTGCAGGTGTACCCCCGCGACAGCGGGTGGGCGTCGTCGCCCCGCACGGCCAGGACCCGCTCGACGCCGTCGGCCGGCTCGCCCTCGACGGTGACGACGATCCCGCAGGCCGCGGCGCAGATGCGGCAGTAGGAGGTGACGTCCATCCGGGGGACGGTACCGCCCACCGCGGTTCGGTGCAGGGGGTTGGTAGCGCGTTACCGTCCCGTCCATGAGTACCCCGGAAGTCTTCGCGCCCGCTGCGCTCGGCCCCGTCGAGCTGCGGAACCGCATCGTCAAGGCGGCGACGTTCGAGGGGATGAGCCCCCGCAACGTCGTCTCCGAGCAGCTGGTCGAGTTCCACCGGCGCATGGCGGCCGGCGGTGTCGGCATGACGACCGTGGCGTACATCGCCGTGTCCGAGGACGGGCGGGGCGCGCCGAACGAGATCTTCGTGCACGACGGCGCCGCCGACGGCCTGGCCGAGATCGCCGGTGTGGTCCACGCCGAGGGCGCGAAGATCAGCGCCCAGCTCGGCCACGCGGGTGCGGTCGGCCTGATGCCCGGCAAGCGGGTGCTCGGGCCCTCGCCCGCGATCACCATGATGGGTTCGAAGGTCCAGCCGATCTCCCGCGACGAGATCGACGAGGTCGTCGGCCAGTTCGGCGCCGGCGCCCGGCTGCTCGCGGAGGCCGGCTTCGACTGCGTGGAGATCCACCTCGGTCACCACTACCTCCCGTCGTCGTTCATGAGCCCGAAGTGGAACAAGCGCACGGACGACTACGGCGGCAGCGTCGAGAATCGCGCCCGCTTCCCGCTCGCCATCATCAGGGCGGCGCACGAGGCCGTCGGCGGTCGGATGGCGATCACCGCGAAGATGAACATGGACGACGGGATCAAGAGGGGCCTGCACCCGGAGGAGAGCATCCGGTTCGCCAAGCTCTTCGAGGCCGAGGACAAGCTCGACGCGCTCGAGCTCAGCGGCGGCGGCTCACAGGTCAACCAGATGTACATGTTCCGCGGCGACGCACCCCGCAAGGAGTTCGCCGAGGTGCTGCCGGCGAAGCTGAAGCTGGGCTTCAAGGTGGTCGGCCCGCTGGTGTTCAGGAACTACCCGTTCGAGGAGGCGTACTTCCTGCCGATGGCGCGCCGGTTCCGCAAGGAGCTCACGATGCCGCTGATCCTCCTCGGTGGCGTCAATCGCCTCGACACCGTCGAGTCGGCACTGGCCGAGGGCTTCGACTTCGTCGCGCTCGGGCGCGCGCTCGTGCGCGATCCCGACCTCGTGGACAAGTGGCGCGACGGCACGGCCCGCGAGAGCGACTGCATCCACTGCAACAAGTGCATGGTGGCGATCTACTCGGGCACGCGCTGCGTGATCGACCACCCCGAGCCCCTGCAGTTCACCTGATCGCCACGTCGCCTCGTCACCGGCGGCCGCCGGCAGGGGCCATACTGCTCCCGTGGACCGACTGCCCGACTGGAGCGCGAACCCGCACCGCGCGGTGCGGCCCGCCGCCGGGCCCGAGGCGATCCTCGAGCACCTGGCGCCGCACACCCACGTGATCGTGCCGCTCGCCGCGGGCGAGCCGCTGCTCACGATGGACGCGATCCAGGCCCACGCCGAGGAGCTCACCGGCGTCACCGTCCACCAGATGCACGGGCTCCACGACCGCCCGTTCCTCCACGGCCTCAACCGCGGTCACCTCGAATACCAGAGCTACTTCCTCTCTCCCGTCACCCGCAAGGCGTTCCTCGGGGGCGGATGTGATCTGGTGCCCTGCCACTTCAGCGAGGTGCCGATGCTGTTGCGGCGCCTCACCGGCCCCAAGATCGTGGCCGCGGCGTGCTCACCGATGGACCGCCACGGGTACTTCTCGCTCGGCACCAATGCCGACTACGTGGCGCCGTTCATCGGCCACGTGCCGTTCTTCCTCGAGGCGAACGCGCAGATGCCCCGCACGTTCGGGCGCAACCAGATCCACGTGAGCCAGACGATCGGCTGGATCGAGGCCGACTACCCGCTCGTGGAGGTGGCGCCTGCCGAGCCGAGCGAGCTCGACCGGCGCATCGCCGACTTCGTCGCCGAGCGGGTGCCCAACGGCGCCACCATCCAGGCCGGGATCGGGTCGATCCCCAACGCGGTGTTCGAGCGCCTCCGCGGGCACCAGCACCTGGGCATCACCACCGAGCTCCTGTCCGACGGCGTGATCGACCTCGTCGAGCGCGGCGTCGTCACCGGCACCCGCAAGGTGCGGCGCCCCACCAAGGTGGTCGCCACGTTCGCGCTCGGCACCCGCGCGCTCTACGACTTCATCCACGAGAACGCGTCGGTGGAGCTGCTGCCGGTCGACTGGGTCAACGACCCGCGCAACATCGGCCGCGAGGACCACTTCGTGTCGGTGAACGCGACGCTGGAGGTCGATCTGCTCGGCCAGGCCGCATCGGAGACGCTCAACGGTCGGTACTACAGCGGCTCCGGTGGCCAGGCCGACTTCGCCCGCGGCGCGATGTACGCGGAGCACGGCCAGGGATTCCTCGTGCTGCACTCCACCACCAAGGACGGCACGCACTCGCGCATCTGCCCGCAGCTGCCCGCCGGTTCGGTCGTCACCACGCTGAAGAACACCGTCGACAACGTGGTCACCGAGTACGGCGTGGCCGAGCTGCGGGGCCGCTCGCTGCGCCAACGCGCGCACGCGCTCATCCAGGTGTCGCACCCCGACCACCGCGACGACCTCACCGCAGCCGCGCGCCGCCTCGGCTACCTGTAGCCCGGGCGACCGCGCACTCGGGTGCACGAGCGGGGCGGTTCCGCTGGACCACAGCATGTGACACTCGTGCCGGTCGGAACCGGCAGAACTGTCACATGCTCGGAGCTTCTGACATTCCCGGACGCCGGCGTTCGGGTGTGCTGCCGCGCGCTCGGTGGCTCACGCGGGCGCGGGTGGCATCGGCCGCGGCTCGCCGAGGACGGTGCTGACGGGGATGATCCCCGTCCAGGCCGGCAGCTCGAGGTCGGCCGCATCGTCGGCCGGGCCACCCGTGCGCACCTTGACCGACGCCTCCTCGATGGGCACGGCGAGCACCGCGGTGCGCTGCAGCTCCCCGGCGTCGGGTGGGCGCGCCTCGGCGCTGCGGCCCGGCAGCGCGTGGTCGACGATCGCCGTGAGCGCCCGTTCGGCTTCCTCGCCCCGCACGCGTCGGGCCGTCCCGAGGATCACCACCGAGCGGTAGTTCGCCGAGTGGTGCAGCTGCGACTTGGCGAGTACCAGCGCGTCGAGCAGCGTCGCGGTGACGCACACCGGCGCACCGCTCCCCAACGCTCTGAGCAGGCGCGTGCCGGGGGCGCCGTGGAGGTAGAGCGTGTCGTCGATCCGGCCGTGCACCATCGGGAGCACGAACGGCTGGTCATCGAGCACCAAGCCGACGTGGACCAGGTACGCCTCGTCGAGGATGGAGTTCGCGAGGCCGCGGTCGTAGGACCCGCGCTCGGCACGACGCACCGTGGTGCGTGCGGTCTTCGTCAGCTCGCCGGCGGTCATGGCCGCCAGCGTTGCGGATCGGGACCCGCCGAGTCCGCGGATTTCAGTCGCGCACGAGGCCGGGTGGCTGGCCGAGCGGGAGCTCCAGGTGGGTGCGGACCCCGGGCGGTGCCGCGACCACCTGCGGGATCATGTTGACGGCGCTCATCGCCGTCCACACCCGGCCGGTGAAGCCGATGTCGCCGTCGACGTCGGGGTTCGTCGGCTCCAACGTGAGCTTGGTCGGCTCGTCGCCGTCGAACTCCACGATGTACTTGTTGGTGCCGTAGTCGTAGCTGGGCGTGATGTCCTCACCCATCCGCCAGAACGACTGGAACACGATGCGGGGCACGCCGGCGGCGATGGCCTCCCACCGGTGGTGCATCCCGGCGACGGTCCCCTGCGGGATGAAGCCCGACTTCACGGTGAGGTCCTCGTCGGCGACCGCGACCTCGAGCGACGTCGTGTACTCGTCGACCTCGATCCCGAGCGCGGCGGCGAGCATCGCCATCGACTCCTTGAAGATGTGCTCCATGGTGTGGATCAGCGGGCTCGGATCTGCGACCGCCTCGAGCGGGTCACGGCCGAAGCCGAGACCGGGGAAGTTCATCTCGTACGAGGGGTGCCGGGTGAGCACCGCGATCTCGGTGACGGTGACCCGTTCGATGCGCGTCATCAGCCGCGACGCGGTGATGGTGAACAGGTCACCGACGAAGCCGGGATGGATGCCCGCGCCGTGCAGCGACGTGCCGCCCTCCTGGCAGGCCGCCTCGAGGCGCGCGGTCTCGTCGGCGTCACGCGCCGGCGGGTAGGCGAAGCCGATCGGCGTCACGATGTTCTTGCCCGACCGCAGGATCGCGCACATGTCGTCGATGTCGCGGTAGAGGGGCGCGTAGTTCACGCAGTCGGCGTCGAGGGCGAGGATCTCGTCCTTGCTCGTGGTGCAGGCCACATCGAGGGGCGCGATCCCGGCGATCTCGCCGGCGTCACGTCCGTGCTTCGCGTCCGATGTCACGAACGCACCCACGAGCTCGTAGGCGGGGTCGGCGGCGAAGTGGCGGATCGAGATCTGCCCGATCGACCCCGTCGCCCACTGGATCACCCGGTACGGCTCCGTGCCGTCGCTCATGTCGGACTTCCTCTCTCCGTAGCGGCCGTCAGTCGCGGTCGAGGCCCGAGGCCGCGGCGGACGTGCGCGCCGGCTGGTAGGGCTCCCACCGCGGTGCGCCGAACGCGGGCTCCGGGACGTCGCCGAGGATGGTGACGCGGCTGATCGTGCGCGGACCTTCGTAGTCGTTCACCGCGAGGTGCTGCGTGCAGCGGTTGTCCCAGATGCCGATCGTCCCCGGTGCCCACGCGTAGCGGCACGTGAGGTGCGGCTGGGTGCTCCACTCGAAGAGGAACGCGAGCAACGACTCGCTCTCGTCGCGGCCCAGCTGCGGGATGCGCCGGGTGAACTGCCGGTTCACGAACAGACACGGCCGACCGGTGTCGGGGTGCACCCGCACCACCGGGTGCTCCGCCTGGCGTTCGGGGTGCCCGTAATTGGCGGCCGAGTGGATCGCGGTGAGGCCGCCGAGCATCTCGCGCATCGGCGCCGCGAGCCGTTCGTAGGCGAGGTACTGGTTCGACCACATCGTGTCGCCTCCGGCCCCCGGAATCGTGTGCGCCTGCAGCACCGAGCACACGGGAGGCGACGCGTCGAAGGTGACGTCGGTGTGCCACACGTCGGCGACGAAGCCCTGGTCGGCGTGGAGCACCACGATCTCGGGGTGCTGCTCGGTGAGCTTCGGGATGAAGGGATGGATCTCGGCTTCACCGAAGCGGGTCGCGAACGCGACGTGCTCGTCGGGCTCCAGGTGTTGCCCGGGGAGGAACAGCACGAGGTGCTCGAGCAGGAGAGCCTGGAGCGCGGCGAAACCGGCGTCGTCGAGGGTGCGGACGTCGAGGCCGTGCACCTCGGCGCCGAGGGCGCCTCCGATCGTGCGTACGTCCGTTGTGGTGACCGTCATCGCCCACGCTCCTCGCTGCGTTGCTAGGTTCCCCACCATTCCACATCCAGGGGGGACGGGAACAATGGGTCGATTCGACGGGCGTGTGGTCATCGTCACCGGCGCCGCACGCGGGCAGGGAGAAGCCGAGGCGCGCCTCTTCGCGCAGGAGGGCGCGACGGTGGTGCTCGCCGACGTCCTCGACGACGAAGGTGCGGCGGTCGCGGCCGACATCGGCGAGAACGCCACCTACGCGCATCTCGACGTGTCGAGCGAGGCGAGCTGGGCCGAGGTCGTCGCCACGGCCACGTCACTCGGGACGCTGCGCGTGCTCGTGAACAACGCCGGCATCCTGCGCGCGGCCGCACTCGAGGACATGTCCCTCGACGACTACCTCGCCGTGGTGCAGGTGAACCAGGTGGGCTGCTTCCTCGGAATGCGCACCGTCATCGCCCCGCTGCGCGACAACGGCGGTGGCGCGATCGTCAACATCTCGTCGATCGACGGCATGCGGGGCAGCAACGGCATGATCGGCTACACCGCGTCCAAGTGGGCGATCCGCGGCATGAGCAAGGCCGCCGCCACCGAGCTCGGCCATCACGGCATCCGCGTGAACTCGGTGCACCCCGGCGGGGTGAACACCCTCATGGGCAACCCCATGCAGGACGAAGCGGCCACGAAGGCTCCGTACGCATACCAGGGCATCCCGCGGATCGGCGAGAGCGACGAGATCGCCCGCGCAGTCGTGTTCCTCGCCAGCGACGACGCGTCGTACATCACCGGCGCCGAGCTCGCGGTCGATGGCGGCACCACCGCCGGACGGCTCGAGCCCGGTCTGCCCGGCTCGGGCTTCGAGGCCACCGGCTACGGCTACTCCTGATCACGACCGGTACCCGACCGATTCCTCCGGAGAACGACATGACCACCTGGAAGCTCCCCGCGGAGCGCACCTCCACCTCCCCCACCCCCGACGATCTGGTCGCGCGTCGTGAAGGCGCGGCCGCGATGCTCGGCGGCGCCCTCACGGAGGGGGTGCGGGTCGTCGCCGCCGACATCGGCGGGGTGGGGTGTGTGGTCTGCGAACCCGCCGCGCCCCACGCCAACATCGTGTGGTTCCACGGTGGTGGGTACCGGCTCGGGTCGGCTGACGGGTCGAAGGTGTTCGCGTCACGCCTGGCGTCGATCACCTCGGCGCGCGTCGTGATGGTCGACTACCGACTGGCGCCGGAGAACCCGTACCCCGCTGCGGTCGTCGACGCCGCGCGTGTGTACGACGCCATCCTGGCCGATCCGGTGTGGAACGTGGTGCCCACCTTCGCCGCCGGTGACTCCGCGGGTGGCGGGCTCGCGCTCGCGCTCGCGGTCGCGGCCCGTGACGCCGGCGTGCCGGTGCCCGCCGGCCTCGTCCTCCTGTCGCCGTGGGCCGACCTTCGCAACGAGGCCGTGAGCTACACCACGAACGCGACGACCGATCCGCTCTTCTCGCTGGCCTCCGCGGTCGAGGCCTCCGGGCAGTACCTCCAGGGCCACGACCCGTCGGACCCGTACGTCTCGCCGGTGCTGGCCGACCACACCGGCCTGCCACCCGCGCTCGTGATCGCGTCGACCGACGAGTCGCTGCGCGACGACGCGCTGGCGGTCGCGTCGCTCCTGGCGGTCGCCCGCATTGCCGTGGAGCTGCACCTGGTGCCCGACACGCAGCACGTGTGGCCGACGATCTTCCCCGACCACCCCGCGACGCTCCCCGCACTCGAGGACATCGCGCGGTTCGTCCGCCGGTTGTCGAACTGAGCTCTCTCCCATCACTCTGAGCTCGCTGCCGCTCACCCCATGAAGGGCTTGCCGGTGGCGCGCTCGATGGTCTCCGGGATCTTGAACACCCGGAGCGCGTTCTCGCGCAGGAACTTGGGCCACACCTCGTCCCGGAACGGCACGTTCGGCATGTCACGGAACTGGCGCTCGAGCGTCAGACCCGCCGGGAAGTAGCCGCAGTACATGATCTTGTCGGCCCCGCGCGAGTTCGCGTACCTGATCACGTCCTCGGGGTAGTGCTTGGGCGCGAAGGCGCTCGTCATGTAGTGCAGGCCGGGCCACTTCAGCATGAGCTTGACTGCGAGGGCGGTCCACGGCTCACCGCCGTGCATCATCACGATCTTCAGCTCGGGGAAGTCGTAGCAGACCTCGTCGAAGTGCTCGACGAACTGCGGCCAGCTCGGCATGCGCGGCCCGACGATCCCGCCGTTGATGCACATCGGGATGTCGAGCTCGATGCACTTCATGTACACCGGGTAGAGCTTCTTGTCGTTCACCGCGGCCTGCGGTACGAGGCCCGACGGGAAGATCATCGCCGAGACGATGTCGTACTCGGCCTTCTGCTGCTCGAGCTTGCGCAGCGCGTCGACGCCTTCGTGCGGGTTCACGCTCGCGCCGAGCACGAAGCGGTCGGGGTACTCGCGCTGCGCGCGGATGCCGTGCTCGCTCAGGCCGACGCGCGCCACGCTGATGCCGAACTGGTCCATCTTCTCGAGCACCCACTCGACGCGGTCGATCGACGGATCGACGATGTCGGGCACCTGCTTGAACATGTACTGCGCGGGGAACTCCATCTCGCGGAGGCTCTCGGCGTCCTTGAGGTTGGCGCGGAAGAAGTCGTAGGTGTGGACCTTCTCCTCCACGGATCCGTACGGGAAGCCGATCCCGAGGTCGACGATGCCGAGGTCGGTGGGCATGCCCATGTGCTGGTTCCCCCTGGTGCCGTGGTGACGCGATGCCGTGATGCCGCGATGACGGGCGATTCTCTCGTTCGCCACCCCGACGCGCCACTCGTGGAGCCCACCAGTAGGTTGCCCGCCATGCTGCGGAACCTGCGGAAGCCTCTGCCCCGACGGCCGGCGCTCGTGGCGGTGGCGCTCGCCGCCCTCGTCGCGCTCACCCTCCCGGCCGGGGCGGCGTCGCCCGACAACGCCGACACCACGCTCGACCAGGCGCTCGCGGCGTTCGTCGCGCGGAAGGACGGCCCGCCCGGGATCGCGGTGGTCGTCCAGCGCGACACCAGCCCGGTCCTGCACCAGGCCGGGACCTCCGTCCTGGGCCGGGACTCCCCCTTCCAGCTGACCGACCACACGCGCGTCGCGTCGGTGGCGAAGGCCTACAGCGGCGCCACGGCGCTCGCCGAGGTCAGCGCAGGCAAGCTCGCGCTCGACAGCACGATCGGTGGCACGCTCGGGTCGGTGCTGACCGATCTGCCGGCCACCTGGGACGGCATCACGCTCACGCAGCTGCTGCAGCACACGAGCGGCCTCGTCGACTTCTCGACCTCGAAGGAATTCCACGCCGCCCTCACCGCGAACCTGCTCGTCCCCCAACCGCCGGCGCAGCTGGTCTCCTACGTGTTCGCCGACCCGCTGCTCTTCACCCCGGGTTCGAAGTACCACTACTCCAACACCGACAACATCGTCGTGGGCCTCATGGTGCAGGCCGCCACCGGTGAGTCGTACGAGAGCGAGCTCGCCGCCAAGGTCACGACGCCCCTCGGCCTCACCGGCACCACCCTGCCGACCGGCATCGAGATCGACGAGCCCTACATCCACGGCTACGACATCACGGACCACGCCAACCCCGAGGACGTGAGCATGCTCTTCGCTGCCGGGTGGACCTGGGCCTCCGGTGGTGTCGTCGCCACTCCCGGCGACGCCAACGCGTTCGTGCGCGGCTACGTGGGCGGGCAGCTGTTCGACGCGGCCACCCGCAAGGCCCAGCTCTCGTTCCGTGCGGGCAGCTCGGAACCGCCGGGACCCGGCACCAACGCGGCCGGGCTCGCGGTGTTCCGATACCAGACGAAGTGCGGCACGTTCTACGGCCACACCGGCAACACGCCCGGGTACACGCAGTTCGTCGCGTCGTCGAAGGACGGGACGCGCTCGGCGGCCGTCTCGGTGAATGCGCAGATCACGCCCAACCTGAACAAGAAGGCGTTCCCGGCGCTGCGGAGGATCTTCGAGCTCGCAGTCTGCGCGGCGGCCGCCTGAGCCGGTTACGCTCCCGCGGCACTGCCCAGTCGAGTCCAGGGGGGACGATGACCGAGTACCCGCGTGAAGAAGTCGAGGCGGCGTTCGCCGAGTACGTGCGCCGCGGTGTCGTCGAGGAGGACTGGCCGGCCTGGGCCGACATGTTCACCGACGACGCCCACTACGAGGAACACGTGATGGGCATCTTCGACGGCCGCGCCGCGATCGAGGCGTGGATCGTCGCGACCATGCGCGACTACCCGGCGATGACGCTCTGGATCGAGTGGTCGGTGATCGACGGCAACCGCGTCGGGTTCTACATCTGGAACAACCTGCCCGATCCCACCGGCACCGGGAAGCGCTACGGGTTCCCGAACACCACCTTCCTCGAGTACGCGGGCAACGGGAAGTTCTCGTTCGAGGCCGACTACTACAACCCGGCCGACGCGGCACGGGTGTTCACCGAGTGGCTCGCCGACGGCGGCCGGCGCGACACCCCGCAGGACCACTCGCTCCGCGGCATCGACGACTGGAATCCCGCCCCTCCCGCGCCGGCGTTCCCACGCGACGAGGTGGAGGCCGAGTTCGAGGCCTACCGCCTGCGTGCCGCGAAGGCGGTCGAAACCGGCGACTGGGACCAGTGGGCCGACCAGTTCACCGACGACGCGCACTACCGCGAGCACCACTACGGCTACTACACCTCGGGCCAGCAGATCCGCGAGTGGATCAAGGACGTCATGGGTCCGTTCCCCACGATGGAGTTCCCGATCAAGTGGCGCCTCATCGACGGCAACCGGGTGAGCGCGCTGATCCCGAACATCCTCCCCGCGCCCGAGGGTGACGACGGCTACTACGGCTTCGACGTCAACACGATCCTGCACTACGCGGGCAACGGGAAGTGGAGCTTCGAGGAGGACGTCTACTCGCCGGCAGAGGCGCAGGACGTCATCAACCGGTGGATCGCCGCCGGTGGGGTGCTCCCCTCCTGAGCCGCACGACCGGCCTCCTCGTCCTCTCGGAGAAGTGCCTCCGGGTGGCGGACGAGCGCGCGTGGGACGACTGGCAGCGCGCCGCGCGCCTCCCGGCGCTCTGCGCCGTGCCGGGCGCGTGGGTCGCTACCCGTTTCGAGCTCGCCACGCGGCCGCAGCCCGGCATGCCCGGCCTCGGGTTCACCCACCTGACGATCGTGGAGCTCGACGGCGTCGACGTCGCCCGCGCTGCATCACACGTGCTCGACGCCGAGGAACGACTCCTCGCTGCGGACCGGGAGCGCCCCGGACCCGCCTCCCACGTCGTCACCGACGCGTCGGTGTTCGCCGCCCACGGCCCGCACTCGCGCAAGCCTGAGCCGTCCGAGGCGCACCGGGGCCACATCCTGGCGTACGTGATGTGCAGCGACCCCGCTCGCGAGGCGGAGTGGGACACCTGGTACGACGAGGAGCACGTGCCGGACATGCTGGCGTGCGGGGCGTTCGGCGCGATGACCCGATGGGAGCGGACGCCGCGCCGTCGGTCGGGCACGAACCACCTGACGCTCTACGACGTGGCGTGCCCGACAGTGGAGGAGGCGGTCGAACGATCGGCCGCGGTGATGCCCGGGATCGTCGCTCGGGGGCGCAAGCACCCGTGCCACACGGGTGGACTCACCCTCACCCTGCGCCCGGCAACGCCTCCCGCGCCGTGGCTCTGAGCGGTTCGCGGCATTTCAGCGGGCGGGAGAGCCGATCGTCCCTTCCCACGCGGAGCGAATGCGGGCACACTGACGGTGGCGGCACGACCAGCCGGCTCCGAGGATCGCCGTGCTCAAGCTCGACCGCAGCTTCGTGAGCCGGGTCGTCGACGACGACTTCCAGCGGCGGTTGCTCGCGGGCGTGATCGCGCTCGCCGAGAGCCTCGGCGCGACCACGACCGCCGAGGGCATCGAGGAGCCCGCCCAGGCACAGGTGCTGGCCGCGCTCGGGTGCACCCACGGGCAGGGGTGGCTGTGGGCCAAGGCGTTGCCCGCGTACGAGATCACCGCGCCGCTCGACCAGGATCTCCCCTTCGCCTGACGGGGTGACCGATCAGTCGTCGGACGGCTTCCTGGCGCGGCTGGGGGCGACGCGCGGTGGTTCCCCCGGCATCTTCGGGTAGACCGGCGGCCACGGCGCGTCGGTGAGGCCGCGCTCGCCGAGATCGCGCGCCGACAGCTCGAGCATCGGTGCGAGCGATTGGGGCGCGGCGTCGATGCCCGCCCACGGGTCGCCCTGGAACCGGAGGCGCTCCGGCACCGTCGCAACGGTGCACGCCTCGGGATCGATCGCGTCGAGCTCGTCCCACGCGAACGGTGTGGACACCTGCGCGTGCGGACGCGCCCGCACCGACCATGCACCGAACACCGTCTTGTGTGGCGCGTTCTGGTTGAAGTCCACGAAGATGCGCTCGCCCCGCTCCTCCTTCCACCACGCGTCGGTGAGGAGGTCGGGGCGGCGACGGGCGAGCTCGCGGGCGACGGCCACCGCTCCGGCGCGCACCTCGATCGGCGTCCACTCGGGCGCGAGGCGCACGTACACGTGGATGCCGCGGTTGCCCGTGGTCTTCGGGTGGCCCTCGACACCGAGCTCGTCGAGCAACGTGCGCACCTCGTGCGCGGCGGCCCGGGCGTCGTCGAAGTCGGTGCCGGGCTGCGGGTCGAGGTCGATGCGCAGCTCGTCGGCGTGCTCGTCGTCGGTCGCGAGGTTGGGCCAGACGTGGAAACCCAGGCACCCGAGGTTGACGGCCCAGACGACGTGCGCGAGATCGGCGATCACCAGTGCATCGGACTTCGTGCCGTTCGGCGTGCTCACCACCGCGGTGCTCAGCCAGTCGGGCGCGTGCTCCGGCACGCGCTTCTGGAAGAACGACGACTTGCCGACGCCGTTCGGGAAGCGCTCCATGAGCACCGGGCGCCCGCGCATCGCGGCGAGCGCCGCGGGCTCCACCGCGCGGTAGTACTCGACGACGTCGAGCTTGGTGACCCCCACCTCGGGGAACATCACCTTGTCGGGCGACGACAGGCGAACCGCTCTCCCGTCGACTTCGATCTCGATCGCCTTGCTCCCGGGCACCTCGCGACGGTAGCCCGGGAGCGCCGGCGTCAGTTCTTGACGGTCAGGTCCTCGTTCAGCGACAGCATGTTGAGCGCGTTGCCCCGGCAGATCTTGTAGACGATCTCGTCGGGCAGACCGGCGAGCACCTTCTCCACGTACTCGGCGGTGTGCGGCCACGTGGTGTCGGTGTGGGGGTAGTCGGTCTCGTAGGTGACGTTGTTGATGCCGACCTCGTGGATCGACTTGATCCCGTGGTTGTCGCGGAAGAAGCAGCCGAAGACATGGTCCTCGTAGTAGGTGGACGGCGGCTCGGGGATCAGCTTGCGCGTGTGCATCCAGCCGTCGTGGGTGGCCCACACGTCGTCGGCCCGCTCGAGCACGTAGGGGAGCCAACCGATCTGGCCCTCCGAGTACGCGACCCTCAGGTTCGGGAAGCGCGGGAACAGGCCGGAGAACAGGAAGTCGGACAGCGACGCCATCGCCATGTTGAAGGTGAGCGTGGCCTGCACGGCGATCGGCGCGTCGGCCGAGGTCGCGAGCATCGACGACGAGGACCCGATGTGCATGCACACCGTGGTGCGGGTCTCGTTGCAGGCCTCGAAGAACGGGTCCCAGTGACCACTGTGGATGCTGGGCAGGCCGAGGTGGATCGGGATCTCGCTGAACGCGACGGCGCGCACGCCGCGCGCGGCATTGCGCCGGATCTCGTCGGCGGCGAGCTGCGGGTCCCACAGCGGGATGATGCACAGCGGGATGTTGCGCCCGCCGACGCCGTCGCACCAGTCCTCGACCATCCAGTCGTTGTAGGCCTTCACGCCGAGGAGGGCGACGTCCTTGTCCTTGGCCTCGAGGAACACCTGGCCACAGAAGCGCACCGCGGTCGGGAACGCGAGCGACGCCTCGACTCCCGCGGCTTCGAGGTCGCGGATGCGGGCGTGCTTGTCGGTGCAGCCGATCCACATGTCGTCGTAGGTGATGCAGTCGAGGTCCATCTTCGACTTGTCGAACTTCCAGATGTCACCACCGGGCACCGCCCAGTTCGGGATCGCCACGTGCGACTTGTGCACATAGATCGTCTTGTCGTCGTAGACCCAGCAGTCGGCCGGGCGACCCGACGGGTCCTCGTCGAGCTCGTACGTCCCGGCGCCGACCATCTTGGCGCCCCGGATGTTGCGCCGCTCCACACGCGGTGCCTGGTCGAGGTACTTCGACGGGAACCGCGACGTGAACATGTCGGGCGGTTCGATCACGTGGTCGTCGACGGAGACGATCATGGGCATCGACATCGGCGTGGCTCCTCCTGAGATGGGGCGTTCCCGTGTGTCTACCGGAACCCCGGAACCCGCATCAGGGCCGATGGTCCCATTGTCTGACGACCCGTCAGAATCAGGCAGCAACGTCATCGGAGCACCGGGCACGTTGCAGTTCTGCCGGTCCTGACCGGCTCAACTGTCACATGCTCCCTCGAAGCCGGTTCCGCGGAACCGCCTCGCTGACCGCGAGCAGGTGGTGGCGCCAGAGCGCCTGGAGAGGGGGTTGCCGACGCAACCCGGAGTCGGGCGTTCCGTCACCACTCCGCCCCGTGCTTCACTGAGCCGGTGCGCATCGTCGTCGTGTCCGACACCCACGTGCGCGACGACCGCCTGGAGGCGCACGACGGGCTGGGGCTGCCACCGCTCGCGGTCGCCCAGATCGACGCCGCCGACCTGGTGCTGCACTGCGGCGACGTCGTGGAGCCCGGCCTGCTCGCCCGGCTCCGGGCCCGGAAGCCACTCCACGCCGTGCTCGGGAACAACGACGCGGCCTTCCGCGGCGCACTGCCGGAACGACTCCTGGTCGAGGCCGACGGTGTACGCATCGGGATGGTCCACGACAGCGGTCCGACCAAGGGGCGGGCGGCGCGCGTGCGGCGCTGGTTCCCCGACTGCGACGTGGTGGTGTTCGGCCACAGCCACATGCCGGTGAACGAAGCCGGGGTCGACGGGCAGTGGCTGCTCAACCCGGGCTCCCCCACGCAACGCCGGCGCGCGCCGGCG